>LNAP01000748.1_pt2 | contig 51648 bp, 50 predicted proteins | sample 602601 | NCBI WGS metagenome assembly LNAP01 (sample SAMN02440304, study PRJNA202911) | soil metagenome | biome: Subtropical and temperate rainforests or woodlands; isolation source: soil samples (1 kg each in a 20% v/v slurry with milli Q water) were... ...
TTGTACAGTCTCCTAGGCTCAGAAAATGTTTTAAACGACGCTCACCTATATTAACCGTGCCGGGCACGGGATACGGGTGAGATAAGTTTATATCTCTGTTATTCCCCCATCCCCCCGGTCACACAATTCAAGGAAATCAACATGAATACTGTGACTGAATTTAAAGATTACATCGTTGCTGACATTAACCTGGCAGCTTTTGGCCGTAAAGAAATCGCGATTGCCGAAACTGAAATGCCAGGTTTGATGGCAATCCGTCAGGAATATGCAGCAGCACAACCGCTTAAAGGCGCCCGTATTACCGGCAGCCTGCACATGACGATTCAAACTGCTGTGCTGATCGAAACGCTTAAAGATCTGGGTGCTGAAGTGCGCTGGGCATCATGCAATATTTATTCAACACAAGATCATGCTGCAGCTGCGATTGCGGCTGGCGGTACACCGGTATTTGCGATCAAAGGCGAAACGTTGACTGAATACTGGGATTACACCCACCGTATTTTTGAGTGGGCTGATGGCCAAGATGGTAAACCAACGTTTTCAAACATGATTCTGGATGATGGCGGCGATGCAACATTGCTGTTACATCTTGGTACGCGCGCTGAAAAAGATCTATCTGTAATCGCCAACCCGACTTCAGAAGAAGAAACCTGCTTGTATGCAGCGATCAAAGCAAAGTTGCAACAAGACCCAACTTGGTACTCTACACGTTTGGCGCAGATTATCGGTGTAACTGAAGAGACTACCACTGGTGTACATCGTCTGTATCAAATGCACAAAGAAGGTAAACTGGCTTTCCCGGCGATTAACGTGAATGACTCAGTGACTAAGTCTAAATTCGATAATCTCTACGGCTGCCGTGAATCGTTGGTAGATGCGATAAAACGTGCAACGGATGTGATGATTGCCGGTAAGATTGCTGTAGTAGCAGGTTACGGTGATGTAGGTAAAGGTTCAGCGCAAGCCTTGCGTGCGCTTTCAGCCCAGGTGTGGGTAACCGAAATCGATCCGATTTGCGCATTGCAGGCAGCCATGGAAGGTTACCGTGTAGTGACAATGGAATATGCTGCTGCACATGGCGATATTTTCGTGACTGCAACCGGCAACTATCATGTGATTACGCATGATCATATGGCGAAGATGAAAGATCAGGCGATTGTGTGCAACATCGGCCACTTTGATAACGAAATTGACGTAGCGTCACTTGAGAAATACGAGTGGGATGAGATCAAGCCACAGGTGGATCACGTAATATTCCCAGATGGCAAAAAAATTATTCTGCTGGCAAAAGGCCGTTTGGTGAATTTAGGTTGCGGCACTGGTCACCCTAGCTATGTGATGAGCTCATCATTTGCCAACCAGACCATTGCGCAAATCGAGTTGTTTACACAGACTGCTAAATACCCGGTCGGTGTGTATACTTTGCCTAAGCATCTGGATGAAAAAGTTGCGGTATTGCAGTTGAAAAAACTGAATGCACAACTGACGACATTAACTGATACGCAGGCAGCGTATATTGGTGTACAGAAGCAAGGCCCATTCAAGCCAGATACTTACCGTTATTAATTAATCTACTGGCAGGCAAATAGAGCTGTTGATAAATAAAAAGGAGCAGCCGCATGAAATTGTTACTGATTTGGATTTTGAATGCATTGGCGTTACTGGCTGTTGCATATTTTGTGCCCGGTATTCATGTGGCTGGTTTTACTGCCGCTCTGGTTGCAGCATTGGTGATCGGTTTGGTCAATATGCTGATCAAGCCGATTCTGGTGTTGCTGACGCTGCCGATTACAGTATTAACATTGGGACTGTTTATTTTAGTAATCAACGGTTTGCTGTTTTACGCTGTAGGCTCTTGGCTGGAGGGTTTCGAAGTGGAAACTTTTCTCGCCGGCATGATCGGTGCGTTGCTATACAGTTTATTTACCTGGGTACTATCTGCCTTGCTGATAGATAACAAATAAATGAAATGAATTAAACATGAAAAACCCCAATCAGGAATTTGAGGTCAGTTTCGAGTTCTTTCCGCCGAAAACGGCTGAAGGCGTAGAAAAGCTGCGTGAAACGCGCAAAGAGCTGGCAAAATTCAATCCGGAATTTTTCTCGGTAACCTTTGGCGCGGGTGGTTCTACGCGTGACCGTACTATGGAAACGGTACTGGAAATTCAGCGTGAAGGTTTTCAGGCAGCGCCGCATATTTCCTGCATTTCATCCAGCAAGGCTGAGATTCGTGATCTGTTGCAAACGTATCAGGCACATAGCATTAACCGTCTGGTAACATTACGTGGTGATGTGCCTTCAGGTGAAGTGAGTGCCGGTGATTTTCGTTATGCCTCTGAACTGGTGGAATTTATTCGGGCGGAGACGGGCGACCACTTTTTTATTGAGGTGGCGGCTTATCCTGAATTTCACCCCGAGGCTAAAACACCTGCAGCGGATTTGCTTAATCTGAAACGTAAAATGGATGCCGGTGCTAATTCTGCGATCACGCAGTATTTTTATAACGCCGATGCCTATTTCAGATTTGTAGATCAGTGTGATGACTTAGGTATCACGATGCCTATCGTACCGGGTGTAATGCCGATCTATAACATCACGCAATTGGCGCGTTTCTCCAGCATCTGTGGCGCAGAAATTCCGCGTTGGCTGAAGATGCGCCTTGAGGAATACGGTGATGACATGGCTTCGCTGCGAGCGCTTGGTATCGATGTGGTGAGTGAGTTATGTGAAGCGTTGTTGGCTGGCGGTGCGCCTAGCCTGCATTTCTACACGCTTAATCAATCTGCAACCATTGCGACTATTATCAACAACATTAAAGAATAGTTGGTAAGTTGTAGTAGCAAGCAACACTATAGAGTCGGAATGATTTATGTGTGATTGAAGCTTGTTGAGATGGATCGCCACGGCCTGCGGCCTCGCAATGACGTCATTGCGAGCGAAGCGCGGCAATCCAGAATTATTGATCCCGAAGCAATACAATGCTAAAAACCGGCCTGCATTTAATGCAAGGTCGGTTTTTCTTTATTGAGTAGCGCATCTTCAATAAACAGATATTCTTTAGTTTTGTCCGGGCCGGTTTTGCTTGCGCCCCAGGTTGTCATGAGTACGATCCAGCGCATTTCTTCAATGCTGATGATCAGTTGCGGCAGGCTCATGGCAAGCTCTATTACCAACTCGCGTTGTGCTGAATTCAGGATTTTTGCATTTACTAGAAATAAAATGAAACCGATGCTTTCGCCGGAGATTTTTTTAAATTCGTCTTCAGTAAAAATGCGGGTATTAGCATGCTGAGCATGCGTGAATAATGCAGGTTTTTCAACGGATGATTCGAGTTGATTAAACCATTGAAATGCGCCGTTGATATCTTCTTCGTCAAATCCTGCAGCTGATAACTCTTTAGAAAGCGTGTTATCGTCAGGTCTGAACTGTGAGTCAATGTAGTTTTCGAACATATAAACCAGTACTTCAAACATGATGTTTATCCTTTAAATTATTGTTAACTTTAAGTGAGATGGTTTATGCAAATTTGTGGAATTAAAAACTACATAATTTTTTGATATTGACCTCCTGTAAGGCTGGCAATTTTGCCCTCAAGTTCCAGTAACATTAGCATGGATGAAACATCGCTTACCGTCAAGCCACTTAACGTAACTAGATTATCCAATGTGATCGGATCGTACCCCATCGTTGTCAGGATAATATTTCCACCAGTATTCTCAACTGGACTGACTCCATTAATAGTAGCGCTCGATAATAAATGAGATTGCGGACTGTGGCTCAAGTTCAGTTCTTCAACAATATCCTGCAGGCAATCTACCAGTTTTGCCCCTTGTTTAATCAACTGGTGGCAGCCTTTAGACATAGGTGAGTGTATAGAGCCGGGGATGGCGAACACTTCGCGACCCTGTTCAGTTGCCAGTCGTGCGGTTATTTGTGAGCCGCTTTGCAGGTTTGCTTCAACCACCAGGCAGCCAAGACTCAGGCCGCTAATAATGCGATTTCGTTTAGGGAAGTTCTGTGGTTTAGATGGGGTGCCCAGATCAAATTCAGAAATAATTAGGCCATTCTGTACGATCTGGTGAGCCAGATCACGATGTTTAGCCGGATAAACAATATCCAGACCGGTACCGACTACAGCAATAGTGGCACCATTAACTCTGAGTGCGCCACGGTGTGCTGCCCCGTCAATGCCTAGCGCTAATCCACTGACTATGCATAAGCCGTAAGCACAAAGGTCGGCGGCAAAAGCTTCGGCATTTTTTTCACCCTGTACGCTGGCATTACGGCTGCCTACAATAGCAATGCTAGTTTGGTTTAATAATGACAGTTTACCTTTTGCGTATAAAAAAGGCGGGGGGTCAGCAATTTCTAATAGTGATTTCGGATATTCCGGGTCAGCCAGCGTAACGAGGTGATTATTTTCCTGAGATAACCAAAATCTGGTTTGCTCGAGGGCATCAGTGTCATAACCGCGAACAATTTCGCTGGCAATGCGATCGCTGACTATTCCGCGTAACTGCTTGAGATTTGCAGCGTAAATGTTTTCAGGGCTGCCAAAGGCTTTTAGCAGCTGGCAAAATGTCTGTGAACCTATCCCTGAAATTCTACCAAGGCTAACCCACAGTAATTTCTCTTCAATAACTGCACTTTGGTTAATTCTCATGCGTTAGTTATCATGGGTTAGCCATAGTGCAGAATCAAGGTGTTAGTACAGCATCTTTAGTGTTAATTGGTTCTGATGCCTGCATGATGATTCCATAAGAGACGCGGTCGAACACGCGGAATACCATCATCAAGCCAACGCGCTCGTCCGGTAGTTTGATCATGCCGGGTTCAAGTATTAAACCTTCATTTTTTTCAGCTTTTTTCTCGAAGTTTACGATCGGCTTGCCGTCTGCATCCTTTGATACTTCAAAGTTAAGTTCTTTGAGTTTAGCTTTTGAAGCTGATTTGTCCGTAGCTTCTTTGCTAGGCTCAGGATCTTTAATGACTCGGCCATAACGGTTAATAGCGAGCACATGGCCTATTTCGACACCGTCTTGTGAGCCACGGCTAATCGCGACAATGCTTTCAGGTCCAGCTTCAGCTAATCCGCCGTAAATTTTTATGATGCGGCCCTTGATCTCTGTCTCGGGGGCATGCGGTACGAAATTGGTGATGGCTTCATCGCCAGCCAGTACCAGTCTATCTTTAGTAAAGATCTCTTCTTTAGCCTTGCTGATGTTGGCCGAAGCTGGCTCCCCGTATTTAGTGATTCTGGCATCACCCAGATAAGTCGCCTCAACACCCAAAGTTTCTTTGCTATCCGGGTCAACAAGTGTTTGACCTGGTCTGTAAACAAACCAGTCAAGACCGTCACCTTCTTCGATCTTGTTAATGTAAATTTTTGTACCTGGGCTTAATACCACGCGGTTATCTTGCCCGGCGATAATTCTTGGAGAATTCGCCAATTGATCTTTTTCAATTACCAGTGGCTGGCTTAGGAAAGGCGCAATTGCATTTAGCGGAATAGTGGATACGGCAACCTTATCTAAAGGTTCTTCAACCACGCCCGGCTGTAGCGTGATGGTCTCGCGTAATAGTTTGAGCTGTGGTTTGCCACTGCTGTAATCGAGAAAGACAACATCACCCGGGTAAATTAAATGTGGGTTTTTTATCTGAGAGCGGTTTAATTTCCAAACCTTTGGCCATAACCATGGGTCTTTAAGAAATTTGGATGAGATGCCCCATAGCGTATCGCCTTTAACTACGACATGCCGTTCAGGGTGGTTCTTTTTGAGTTCAACTTCTTGTGCGTTGAGGTGGAAGCTTAAGCAACAAAACGTGAGCAGCGTTATAATATTGCGAAACATAATAGTGATGACCTCAGACAAAATGCATTAAGAATTAGCGTATTAATCGCGAATTTAGGTTAAATCTATCACGTAATTCATTCAGCAATCAAGCTTTTATGGAAAAAGCTGAACATTAATAAACAATTTGAGTCTTAGGACGTGCAAGTTTTAAATCAAGTTTCAATATAGGTAAATGAATTTTTATGGCGATTTTAGATATTCTTAATTATCCAGACCCAAGATTGCACACTGTAGCCAAGCCAGTGAAGGAATTTGACGCGTCATTGCGTCGACTGATTGAAGATATGGCCGAGACTATGTATCAGGCTCCAGGCATAGGCTTGGCAGCAACACAGGTGAATCAGCATATACAGTTGCTGATTATCGATACCAGTGAAACCAAGGATCAGCTACAGGTCTTTATAAACCCGAAAATCCTTGAGAGAGACGGTGAGCAGGTCTACGAAGAGGGATGCTTGTCTGTGCCTGGTGTTTATGACAGCGTTACCAGAGCAGAGAAGGTTGTCGTTGAAGCCCTGAATGCAAAAGGCGAGACCTTTAAACTGGAAGCGCATGGTTTATTGAGCGTGTGCATTCAGCATGAAATGGATCATTTGCTAGGTAAGGTGTTTGTAGAGTATTTATCACCGCTCAAACGAACCCGTATTAAAAATAAAATGCTGAAGCAACAGCGCAATCGGCCCATGTAAACAAACAATAAAAATCATAAGGTACAAAATTGAAAATTATCTTTGCAGGTACGCCTGAATTCGCGGTGCCGGCATTGGCTGCACTTATTGCAGCCGGCCATGAAATTGTGATGGTCCTTACGCAGCCGGATCGTCCGGCTGGTCGCGGTATGAAACTAAAACCCAGTCCGGTAAAAGTGTTGGCAGAGCAACATAACTTGCTGGTATTCCAGCCGGAAAGCCTGAAACCGTTAGAGGTGCAGGCGCAGATAGCAGCTACTCATTCTGATGTGATGATCGTGGCTGCCTATGGTTTAATTATTCCCACTACAGTACTCAATATGCCTGCGCATGGCTGTTATAACATTCATGCATCCTTGCTGCCGCGCTGGCGCGGGGCTGCGCCGATACATCGTTCAATATTGGCTGGCGATGCTGAAACCGGCGTGACGATTATGGAAGTCGTCCCGGCGCTGGATGCAGGTGCTATGGTGAGTAAAGTAGTTGTGCCGATTGGAGCAGCCGATACCACACAGAGCCTGCATGATGCTCTGGCGCAGATAGGCGCAGATCTGATGGTGCAGGCGATGCGTGATCTGGAGGTTAACGGTACGTTACCAAGCACGCAGCAGGATGAAAGTCTGGTGACTTATGCGCACAAGCTTGAGAAAGCAGAAGCTGCGATTGACTGGCAGAAGAGTGCTACTCAAATATCTCGGCAGATCCGGGCGTTTAATCCGTTTCCGGTAGCGCAGGCCAGGTTTAAAGGTGAAGTGAGCCGAATCTGGATGGCAACTGAGCAAGATTCAGCAGTAAAGCCGCTTACGGCAACACCCGGAGAAGTAATCAGTGTGCAGGGCGGTTTGCTTGTGGCGTGCGGACAAGGTGTACTGAATATTATGGAATTGCAGGCGCCGGGCGGCAAGCGCATGAATGCGCAGGCTTTTATACAAGGGCATCATTTAAAAGCAGGCGATTTATTTTGTTCTGAATAGAGTCTGTTCTGGTTCTACTCCAGATGATACACCTTGAATTTTTACAGCTTGGCATCATCTTATACAGCGTAAGTGCGTAATAAATAAGGATGAAAAATGTTAGGTAACTGGCTTAAAACAACGATTCTGATGGCAGCAATCGTGGCGCTGTTTGGTGTGGTTGGTGCCGCTTTGGGTGGCGCGGGCGGTATGCTCATCGCTTTGATATTCGCAGCAGCGATGAATGTTTACGCTTATTGGTTCTCGGACAAAGCAGTGCTTAAAATGTATGGTGCCGAAGAAGTGACTGTAGATAACATGCAGTTTCGTAATTACTACCAGATGGTGAAATCTCTGGCCGAAAACGCACAATTGCCGATGCCAAAAGTGTATGTCATTAACGAAACTCAGCCCAATGCTTTTGCTACCGGCCGTAATCCGGAGAATGCCGCGGTTGCTGCTACGGTGGGTATCATGCAGATTCTGAGTGAACGCGAGTTGCGCGGTGTGATGGCGCACGAGCTGGCACATGTGAAAAATCGAGACACTTTAATTTCCACCATTTCAGCCACGGTAGCCGGTGCAATTGCCTCTATCGCACAATTTGGCATGCTGTTTGGCGGTGGCCGCGATGATAACGGTGAGCGTAACGTGAATCCTATACTTGGTATTCTGGTCATGCTGCTAGCTCCATTAGCTGCATCACTCATCCAAATGGCGATTTCGCGTTCACGCGAATTCGAAGCCGACCGTGGCGGTGCAGAAATCAGCCGTGACCCTACAGCGCTCGCAAGTGCGCTGGAGAAAATCCACAACTATGCGCATCAGATTCCAAACGAAACAGCAGAGGCCCATCCTGAAACCGGGCAGATGATGATTATCAATCCGCTGTCTGGACGTTCATTTGATAGCTTGTTCAGTACGCATCCGAGAACTGAAGAGCGTATTGAAAAGTTAATGCAGCTTGCCACTTTATATTAAGGCGCTTGTTTTTTTAGCGTTGACCTGAATCCGCTGACAAAAAAAGAGCCTCCTGCGCTGAATAGCGCTATGGGGATCTTGATCTGTGACACTAGTCAATCTGTGGTACCAGGCAGAATTAATCTCTTCTTTTTCCGTTGCCACCTTTGTTTTTGCCATGACCATTACCACGACCATCACGGTAATCATTCCTGTCATAGCGATCATCCCTGTCATAACCGCCATGATGATGACGTTCACGATAGATTGGCGCGTACTCATTGCGGTACCAGTTATCCTGTACAAAATAGGCAGGATGGCCGCAGGCATTGTAGCGATTGCAATAGCGTTTCCAGTTTTTAGCATGGCCTGGCGGCACGCGTAAATAAAGCGGCTCATAATATACGCCGGGATGTGAATGCACGATAATCGGGTTTCTGTAGACTAGGCGTGGCACGGGGTAGGGGTAGTCACCAATGTCGATACGGCCATAAAATCCGGGCTGACCGACACTGATCGAAACGCCAACATCAGCAGCCAGTGCTGAGCCAGAAGCAGCAAGTAGTAACCCGGAAATCAGGAAACGTTTTAAAACATGCATACTATTCATGACAAAACTCCTTGTTGATAGAGTGTGATTTAACGATTGAATACTTTATTACGATGACAGCCGATCAATAGCTTACCCCTATTGTGATCGTTATCAAGTAAAATTGGGCTTTAGCATTTATAGTCAGAATTCATTTTGTATATTTCTCAACAAATCGCTGCTGACGCAGTAAATCAAGTGTTGTCCGGCCGTAACCTTACTTTGGCGCTGCCTGATGCACTATCGGCTTTTCCCGATGCTACGCCGCAGCAGCGCGGTGCAGCAGCAGATTTAAGTTATGGCACATTGCGCTTCTATGGCGAAACCAATGCCTATTTAACCTGCCTGCTGGAAAGGCCGTTAACTGACGATAGAATCTATACTTTATTGCTGGTTGCGATTTATCAGCTGTTACATGACAAAGCCGATGCATTTACGGTGGTAAATCAGGCGGTGCATGCGGTCAGCCATTTTAGAAAGCCAACCCCCAAGCAATGGGCAAAAGGTTTGGTGAATGCCATTCTGCGTAATTTTTTGCGTAAAAAAGATGAGTTCGCAGCCAAACTTGCCAAAACTGAAGTGGCCACTTACTCGTATCCGCAATGGTGGATTAACAGGCTCAAAGCACAATATCCTGATCATTGGCAGTCTATATTGATCGCTGGCAATCAGCATCCGCCCATGACCCTGCGTGTGAATACCAAAAAGATCAGTGTTGAAGAATATTTGCAACTGCTGGAGCGCCAAGACATTGAGGCCAGCCATGTTGGCGGCCAGGCGGTGGTGTTAACCAAGCCGGTAGCGGTTGAAAAAATACCCGGCTTCAGTGATGGCGTGGTTTCTGTGCAAGATTACGGCGCACAGCTTGCGGCACAATTGCTTGATGCCGAAGCCGGTATGCGCGTGCTGGATGCGTGCTGTGCGCCCGGAGGTAAAACCGGCCATATTCTGGAGCTGGCTGACGTGCAACTCACCGCAATGGATAGCGATGCCGCACGTTTAGAGCGTGTGCAGGAAAATCTTAGCCGATTGCAATTGAGTGCTGATCTTGTAGCGGCTGATGCCGCAGCCGCAGATTGGCACGATGGAAAGCCCTTTGATAGAATTCTGGCTGATGTGCCTTGTACTGCATCCGGCATTGTACGTCGCCACGTTGATATCAAGTGGTTGCGGCGCGAGACGGATGTGGCTTCTTTTGCTGCGCAGCAGGCCAAAATTTTGCCTAATTTGTGGCAATTATTGGCAAAAGGCGGTAAATTGCTTTATGTAACATGCTCTGTATTTAATGAAGAAAATCAAACACAAGTGGATAAGCAAAGCAGTTACCCTTGCCTGTAGATTCTTTCAAAGATCTTACCCAGCTCAATGGCCAGCTGATACCTTCAACCGCGCATGACGGCTTTTTCTATGCACTTCTGCAAAAAAATTAAGCAGTTTTTTATTGCCCTAAGTCTGCTGCTATTCGTGGATACAGCACTGGCTGCGGGTAACAGCCTGCATATCCGCAGTGCCAACCTGATCACCTTTGAAAATGAAGTATTGCTGAATGCGGACGCCGAAATCAATTTCAGTCCGGAGATGGAAAAAGCGATTCTGAAGGGTTTTACCTTTAACTTCCTGATTGAGTTCCAGCTAATATCGCCACGCAAGTATTGGTTTGATGATGAGTTGGCAACCACAGTGCAGCAGGTGAGCTTGAGTTATCACGCTTTATCGCGACAATACATTGTGATTCGTAATGAACAGCAGAGAACTTATGCCAGTCTGGATGGGGCAATAGAAGATTTGTCGGTTATTCAGGATTTAAAAGTATTTGAGAAATCTGATATGGAAAAGGATGAGCAATATACTGCGGCATTACTGATGCGCCTTGATCATAAAAAGCTGCCTAAAGCACTGCAGGTAGAAGGTATGGGCTCAAATGACTGGAAAATGAGCTCGCAGCGTTTTGAGTGGACGCCGAATATATTTAAATGAAATACATCGTATATATCAGTGCGTTATTAGGTGCGGTGCTGCTGTATTTGCTTTCAAATGCCAGTGCCAATACTGCTGCGTCGGGTGAATATTACACTCTGCTGGTTGCACTGAATATTGCGCTGGCGGTGCTGCTGCTGGTGCTGATCGGTTATCAGCTTTTCAGCCTGTATCGCAATATCCGTGAACGCGTCATGGGCAGCCGTTTTACACTGCGCCTGTTGGGCTCGTTTGCGTTGATGGCGATTATCCCGGGATTGATTGTGTACATGGTGTCGGTCAATTTCTTAACACGTTCCATTGAGTCATGGTTCAACGTCAAGGTGGAATCGGCGCTTGAAGGCGGTTTGAATCTGGGGCGTACCGCCCTGGATATTATGCTGGCAGATGTGAAGGAAAAGGGCGAGAGTATGGCCACCAGTCTTGCTTTTCAGCCTGCAAATACACATTACGCGTTGCTGAATGATCTGCGCGAAAAAAGCGGTATTGAGGACGCTACCTTGCTGACGCCGCAGGGTCGGATTTTGTCGGTATCAAGTAGCGATTCGAGCAGCTTTTTACCGGAGCTGCCAACTGTTACTCAGCTCAGGCAGGCACGTCAGCGTATTTACGGCAATATTGAGCCGATTGCAGGCAAGGGGCTGTTTTTGCGTGTGTTAGTGCCGGTCAGCGTGCAGGATATTGCAGGTGAAACACGTATATTGCAATTGTTGCAGCCAGTACCAAAGTCGCTTGCGACTACGGCAGAGGCAGTACAGGATGTGTATCAGGACTACCAGCAGCTATCTTACAGCCGAACAGCATTGCGGGAAGTATTCGCACTTACGCTGACCTTGGTCATGATGCTGGCAATGTTTACAGCGGTAGCCATTGCGTTTGTGTTAAGCCGCAGGCTATCGGCGCCGCTTACGGTGCTAACTGAGGGTACCAGAGCGATTGCCAGTGGTGATTACAGTATTATTTTACCGGCACACGGTAAAGATGAGCTGGGAGTGCTGGTACAGTCATTTAATAGCATGACGCAGCAGTTGGGGGATGCCAGAAAAGCTGCAGATAGAAACCGTGCTCGGGTCGAGGCGGCGCGCGGTTATCTTGAAACCATATTGGCGCATTTATCATCGGGTGTATTAGCGTTGAACGAGCGTGGCGAATTGCGCACTTTTAATGAAGCAACAGTGAATATATTGGGCGTTTCGCTTGAGGGTTATGTTGGATTCACTCCGGATATGATTATTGCAAAGCAGGCGCAGCTGGCAAATTTTTTTCAGGCAATTGCATTAAATAGCCAGCAGGATCCCAGCCAGAAAAATGGCCAGAAAGAAGAGAATCAGACACAGATAGAGATAGCAACGGCACAAGGTAAGCAAATTATTACATTGCGCGGCACACGCCTGCCGGATGGCGGCTATGTGGCAGTGTTTGATGACGCAACTGCGATGGTGCAGGCGCAGCGCGACGCGGCATGGGGCGAGGTAGCTAGGCGTTTGGCGCACGAAATCAAAAATCCGCTTACGCCTATCCAGCTTTCAGCAGAACGCATGGCGCATAAATTGCACGATAAGCTGCAGGATGATGATGCGAAAATGTTGAAACGCTCTACCGAAACTATCGTAAATCAGGTAGATGCATTGAAAAAAATGGTGAATGAATTCAGCGAATACGCACGCTCACCGGCACCGCGTTTAGATAAACTGGATCTGAATATGCTGATTCGTGAGGTGATGTCACTCTACGACTTGCCAAAAATAAAGATGGAGCAGCATTTAACAACACAGGCATGTACTATTAAAGGTGACAGCACCATGCTGCGTCAGGTGCTGCATAATTTGCTGCAGAATGCTCAGGATGCATTGGCCGGAAAAGAATCACCAGTGATTTCTGTGACTACAGAAAATGTGAGTGGCATGCTGGTATTGACGCTGCAAGACAATGGTGGCGGTTTTTCTGCAGATATGATGCCGCATATATTTGAGCCTTACATGACCAGTAAGCCGCATGGCACCGGGCTTGGTCTGGCGATTGTGAAAAAGATTATTGACGAACACAGAGGCAGTATCAAGATAGAGAATGTAAGTGGTAATAATGGTGTTGCATTGGGGGCAACTGTTACGATCAGTATTCCGCTTTTTATTGAAGCAGCAATGAATTGATTTAACCAAAGATAATTTAACCTAAAACTAGATAAATATTCAGATAAAAATATGGCATCAAAACATATATTAGTCGTTGACGACGAAGTCGGTATTCGCGAACTATTGCGAGATATTCTGCAGGATGAAGGTTACCGTGTCGATCTAGCAGAGAACGCCGCCGCCGCCCGTGCTATGCGCTTGCACGAGCGTCCTGACGTAGTGCTACTGGACATCTGGATGCCGGACTGCGATGGCATTACTTTACTCAAAGAATGGGCGAATGGCGGTCTGTTAACCATGCCGGTAGTGATGATGTCAGGTCACGGCACTATTGATACCGCAGTGGAGGCCACGCGTATCGGCGCATTTGATTTTCTGGAAAAACCCATCGCGCTGCAAAAATTACTCAAGACAGTAGCGACCGCATTAAAGCATAGCGAGCAGTTGCCCAAGTCAGAAATGAGTCTGACAAATCTGGGCAAAAGCCAGATTGTGACGGCTCTGAAAGAGCGTCTGGAAAAAATTGCTTCCAGCGTTAATCATGGCCCTAGTCCCGTGCTGCTGATTGGGCCTAAAGGTTGCGGTGCCGAGCTTTGCGCGCGTTTTTTGCAGGTTGCAAATACGCCATGGTTGCAGTTGACGGAGTTTGGCCAGTTGGTAACAGCGCCACTGGATATTCTGGAACCGATACGGGATGGTGTGCTGTATATCAGTGAGATTGCCGAACTTAACAAGACCGAGCAAAAGGGGTTGCTGCTGCTGATCACCAAATCTGAAAAGTACAATGTGCGTGTTGTTTGTGCTACCAGTGAGAATCTGCCTAAATTGCAGGCTGAAGGTTTGTTTGATCACAATCTGCTGCAAATTTTATCGGCTGTTTCTTTACGCGTTCCGGCGCTGGAGGAGCATAAAGAGGATATTCCTGATCTGGCCGTAGCGATTGCCAATCTGCAATTCGAGCTAGCGGGTGTTCCCTATTGCGAATTTGACATAGCTGCTTTAAATGCACTGCGTAACGCGCCATGGCCAGGTGATATTGCCCAGCTAGATGCGGTGATACGCAATTTGATTCAAACCAGTCTGGGTGAAAAAATAACACTGGATGATGTGAATCGCGTAATGACACAGTTCGGCGAGGCGCAGCTGTTTGCCAAGGTTGAATCTTCTGATTCGGACGCGTTACCTGCAATTATTGAGACTAGTTTTGATAAACCGTTACGAGAAGCGCGTGATGAGTTTGAGCGGCTTTACTTCACTTACCATATAAAAAATGTTGCGGGCAATATGAGTAAACTTGCAGAAGTGGCCGGATTGGAACGTACACATTTATATCGTAAGCTTAAGCAGCTCGATATCAAGATCAAGGGTTAGTGTTTAAATAGTCAAACAGGCGGTTAAAGTTGGCCGACAACAAGCTCATTATTTAATTATGCAGCTTGGGTCTTAGGCAAATAAGTAATTTACTGCCTATCGTGTAAAAGTCTGGCAAGAAAAAAGAGTGTAATTAAAATGGCAAAAGAGAATCTGCAGCAGTTGCGACAACTTATCGCACAGCAGGCGGCACGTATGATGGCTGAAGATGGCGTTTCGAAAGCCGGGCGGCAGCTAGGTGCTGTTGAAAATAGCATCATGCCATCTAATGCCGAGATTGAAGAAGAGCTCAAGCTCTACAATGCATTGTTTTTAAGCGAAGAACAGCCAGAAAATTTATATGATCTACGGGCTAATGCACTATTTACCATGCAGCTATTGGACAGATTTAACCCGCATTTAACCGGCGCGGTACTGGATGGTACGGCCGGACTGATGTCTGAAACCCATATTCACTTATTTGCCGATAGTGTCAAAGATGTGGAAATGTTTCTGCTCAACCAGAGAATTCCGTTTGATGTGAACGAAAAATCCTATCGCATCCTGAATGACGGCAAACGTGATAAAAAAGGGGATAGTCGCAAGACGGTACCTGTTTTTACGCTGGAAACCGAAAAAGGTTTAATCAGGCTCAGTGTGTTTGACGTTGATGATATCCGCGTGGCAACCAAGCGCGCGGCGGATGGTAGCAACGCCGACAGATTGAATATTGATGGTGTAAAGGCTTTGCTAGGGCAGTGAGTTTAGTATTTATTTGTCAAGAGCATGCGTCAGCACGCTCCTGATAAAAGTATATGGATTAAGCAGCTTTTAACCAGCGCGCTACGTCCATTGCAAAGTAAGTCAGAATGCCGTCGGCACCGGCGCGTTTGAAAGCGAGCAGGCTTTCCAGTACACAGGATTTTTCATCCAGCCAGCCATTTAATGCGGCAGCTTTCAGCATCGCGTATTCGCCACTTACCTGATAAGCATAAGTTGGCACGCCGAATTCGTCTTTGACGCGACGCACAATATCCAGGTAAGGCATGCCCGGTTTAACCATCACCATGTCTGCACCCTCGGAAATATCCAGCGCAACTTCCTGCATCGCTTCATCACTGTTGGCAGGGTCCATCTGGTAGGTGTATTTATTGCCTTTGCCCAGATTGGCCGCAGAACCGACAGCGTCACGAAAAGGTCCATAGAATGCTGAAGCGTATTTGGCTGAGTACGCCAGAATTTTGGTGTGAATGTTGCGCGTGCTTTCCAGCGCCTCGCGGATCTGGCCAACGCGACCGTCCATCATGTCGCTAGGCGCGACGATATCAGCACCGGCGTTAGCATGGGAGATCGCCTGTTTTACCAGTACCTCTATCGTTTCATCATTGAGCACATAACCTGATTCATCAATCAGGCCATCCTGACCATGCGTGGTGTAAGGGTCGAGCGCTACATCGGTAATCACGCCCAGTTCAGGGTAGACTGCTTTCAATGCGGCAACCGTGCGCTGTACGAGGCCATTCGGGTTAAATGCTTCGGCAGCATCCAGGCTTTTATACTGACTATCCACTACCGGAAACAAGGCAATGGCCGGAATGCCAAGCTGTACACACTCAGCAGCGGTTTTCAGCAGTACATCGATGCTCTGGCGTTTAACGCCGGGCATGGAGGTAACTTCTTCGGTACGGTTTTCACCATCGAGCACAAATACCGGGTAAATCAGATCGTTAGTAGTGAGTACATTTTCACGCATCAGGCGGCGTGAGAATTCATCTTTACGCATACGGCGCGGACGGGCGTAGGGGTAGCTCATAATTGATTCCTTATTCTTTAGATTGCCTGAATGATATCAGGCAAACACTTTCGCTAATTCAACACCTGGTTCCGGCTGGCGCATGAACGCTTCACCGACCAGGAAAGTATGTACGTTATTTTTACGCATCAGTGCCACGTCTTCCGCGGTGAAAATGCCGGATTCAGTGACAACGATTTTGCTGTTGGGGATACGTGACAGTAAACCCAGCGTGGTATCCAGTGTTACTTCGAAAGTGCGCAGGTTGCGGTTGTTAATGCCCAGTAGCGGCGTTTCCAGCTGCAAGGCAAGGTCCAGCTCTTCGCCATTATGCACTTCTACCAGTACCGCCATGCCTAATTCGTGTGCAATTTTTTCCAGTTCGCGCATGGTCGCTAAATCAAGTGCAGCAGCAATCAGCAGAATGCAGTCAGCACCCATTGCACGCGCTTCATAGACTTGGTATGGATCTATCATGAAGTCTTTGCGTAATACCGGTAGATTGCAGGCAGCGCGTGCCTGCTTCAGATATTCTGGGCAACCCTGGAAATACTCAATGTCAGTAAGCACTGACAAACACGCAGCGCCACCTTGCTCATAGCTTTTTGCAATGTCTGCTGGCCTGAAGTCTTCGCGGATAATACCTTTGGACGGGCTCGCCTTTTTAATTTCAGCAATCACGGCTGATTTGTTGTTGGCAATTTTGCTGCGAATGCTGCCGACAAAGTCACGCGGCGCTGCTGCGGCTTTGGCTTCGGCCTGAACTTCACTAAGTGGTTTTTGTGCTTTTGCAGCGGCAACTTCTACAACCTTGGTGGCAATGATTTTATTCAGTATGTCTGACATGATTTAATTTCACTATTTATAAATACTGTTTGAGTTACTAGAGGACTTCTATTGGTATTTTTGGCCATTGTGCATCACCCAGCCTGCTACATGGTCACCCTGCGGTGCGTGATGTGTCCAGTGTATTACGCCGCCTTTGGGGTTGTACACATATTCACCGTAAAAGCTGATTTCATCACCTGTCTGCACGGGCACCCTTGGTGCCAGATCAATGTTGTGAGCAAATAATAATGTCTGCTGCGCATTGATTTTCACCAGAAACTTCTGATGCCTTGAGCCCTTGTTGTCATCTTTCAGCAGCTTGATGACAACACCGTGCCCGCTAACCTGAACATCACTTTTTCTAGCTTTAAAAGCCTGCTCTATTTCGGCATTACTAACTTCAGCAACTGTTACTGTGCTGTCAGCCTCAAGTGCTTGCAAGTTATTGGCATCAGGCTTGCCGCAAGCGCCTAGTGCTAACGCTAAATATAGCGCTAAAAGGAGATTTTTTAGGTGATCGCTCATGTGTTAGTCAGCGACACCAGTTCCTGTAACTTCTGCATCGCTTTGCCGTTATCAAGCATCTCTGCTGCGGTGGCGATACCATCTTGTAGCGACTGTGTTAATCCGGCCACGTAAATGGCGGCACCGGCATTCAGTAACACAATGTCTCGCGCAGCGCCGGTTTTTCCGGAGAGCACGTCCAGCACCATGTTTTTTGATTCCTGAGCATCGGCTACTTTAATGCTGCTTAATTCATGCAAACGCATACCGAATTGCTGCGGATTGACTACAAACTCCTGCACAGTGCCGTTTTTCAGTTCAGCGACATAAGTATCGCCGGTGAAAGAGATTTCATCCATGCCATCAGCGCCGCATACGACCATGACATGCTCACTTCCCAACTGTTTTAACACATGTGCAAGCTTGCCAGTTAAGTTTGCTGAAAATACGCCTAGTAGCTGATTCTTTGCGTGTGCGGGATTAGTGAGCGGGCCCAGCAGATTGAACATGGTGCGCACCCCAAGCTCTTTGCGCACTGGGGCTGAGTGTTTCATTGCACTGTGATGGTTGGGCGCGAACATGAAACCCAAGCCAATTTTGTTGATACAGCTGGCAACTTGCTCAGGGCTTTGGCTGACATTAACACCTAAAGATTCAAGTACGTCTGCACTGCCGCAGACTGAAGATACTGAGCGTCCGCCATGTTTTGCGACTTTTGCGCCGGCGGCTGCGGCCACAAAGGCGCTAGTGGTAGAAACGTTAAAGGTCTGGATACCATCGCCGCCGGTGCCGCAGGTGTCGATAAGATGCCTTGATTCTTCTATATTTACTTTGCTTGAGAGCTCACGCATTACACTGGCGGCCGCTGCAATCTCATCAACAGTCTCACCTTTAATACGCAAAGCTACCAGAAAAGCTGAAATCTGCGCATGCGTAAGTGCGCCAGACATGACCTGATGCATCACACTTTGCATGACTTCAAAGCTCAAGTCCTGGCCGTTGATAAGCTGGTTTAGAATTTGCGAATAATTCACTTGGTGATAGCTTTCAAAAAATTAATTGGCTTTCAAGAAATTATTCAAAAGCTCATGGCCATATTCGGTAAGTATAGATTCCGGATGGAATTGCACGCCTTCCACCGCCAGCGTTTTATGGCGCACGCCCATAATCTCGCCGTCTTCAGTCCATGCGGTAATTTCCAGGCAATCTGGCAAAGTTTCTTTTTCAATGACCAGTGAATGGTAGCGTGTTGCGGTGTATGGGTTTGGCAAACCTTTAAATACGCCGACGTCATTGTGGTAGATCAGTGAAGTTTTACCATGCATGAGTTGTTTTGCGTGAACGATATTGCCGCCAAAGGCCTGACCGATACTTTGATGCCCCAGGCACACGCCTAATAATGGAATCTTGCCTGCAAACTCTTTAATGAGCGGGACACTGATACCAGCCTCATTCGGCGTGCATGGACCCGGGGAGATAACGATATGATCAGGCTTGAGCTCGGCAACTTTGGCCAGGTCAATTTCATCGTTGCGGTATACCAGCACGTCCTGACCCAGTTCACCTAGATATTGCACCAGGTTGTAGGTGAACGAATCATAGTTATCTATCATTAACAGCATGTAACATCCTAATCTATTTGCCGGCTTTCCAAACTAGGAAAGTCTTGAATGCTTGGAAAGAATTGAATTAACTTATCATTTTACCAATGCTTAAAATGAACGTACAGGTAAATGCATAAAAAGATTGCCCGCCGCGTAATCTTTACAGCATGGAAAATTTTGTGCTGCTGATGATATTGGCTTAGCTGGCGCAGGTATAAGGACCAGGGTCAATCTGCGGTGTTTCTCCAGCCATCAGTGCTGCAATCAATTTGGCGCTGGCGGGTGCCATCGTCAGGCCGTATCTGAAATGCCCGGTATTCAGATATAGATTTTTAATACTAGGGTGGGCGCAGATTGCAGGCAGGTTTTCTGGAGTACCCGGACGTAGTCCGCTCCAGTGCTTGATAATGGGCTGGTGTTTCAGCTCTGGCATAATGGCTTCAGCTTTTATGCGTAATTCATCACGTACACTTTCAGTGACGCCGTTATCAAAGCCTACATCTTCCAGCGTGCTGCCTGCCAGCAAGTGGCCGTCAAGACGCGGTATCATGTAAAAGCCTTCGCGGTAAACCATCTGCTGCAGGTTTTTTTCAGGTTTATATAGCAGTATCTGCCCGCGCATCGGCTTGATATTGAGCTTGGCGCTAGTTTGTTTTAAAAGGTCAAAGCTCCATGCGCCCGAGGTTACTACAAACTGATCGGCACTTAATTTTTCACCGTTAGTCGTCTGCCACTCATTTAGCTCCTCGGTCTCCTGCAACGGCAGCAGCTGCGTATGTTCCAGCATTGTCACGTTGTGCTGCTCCAGCCATTTGCGGATCGCCTGCATCAGGTATGGTGGGCGTATCTGGCATACCTTCGGTAACCATAATGCATCATCGCCACTTGGCGATTGCACATCATAATCTGCGGCTTTTACTACCTGTGCTTCAATCTGATTCTTTTCACACCAAGCCAGAGCTGCATCTTTATCGAACGCTGGCAGCAGCAGGAAGCCTGATTGCACAAAATTCGCATCTACACCAGTTTCGCGTAATAGTTTTTGGCTAAGTTCACGGTAGAAACCAGCGCCTGTGCGCGTCAGGGTATTGACCGGCTCTGAATATTGCCACGGCAACAGCGGAAAAATAATGCCGCCTCCAGCCCAAGACGATTCGCCGGAGGTCTGGCTGGCAATTTGATTGCGTTCAACAATGGTGACGCGCTGACCGCGATTGATAAGTTCCATTGCGGTCATGCAGCCTACAATGCCGCCGCCGATAATCATTACATGTTTAGTCATAATTTATTCTGGTCATTTCTATAAATACATTCTTTGGGCGCATTACTGCGTTGCGACTATATTTCAAACAGACTCGCAACCTCGCTGTATACCGCATACTATCTCGGCTCCTGCGTTCCGTGCGCCTTGGCGTATGAATAATGCGCTTCAGCGCATATATTCTACGGACATGCCCTTTACGGGTAATATGCATCCCAAACTCTGCATTTATAGAAGTGCCCTATTATTTAATAGCAACACGTCCAATGAGCAGAGCATTTTCAGCATTGGCTAAGCCAGTAGGCTGGCCAAGCAGCACCACTACATCACCTTCAGCAAGCAGGCTATCTGTTGTCAGTACCGCGCCATTTGAATTGGGGCGGCGAATGGCTTTCACTTCAACAGCAAAAACATCCAGCTGCATATCGGCAAGGCTTCTGCCAATCGCAAAAGCACCGTTGGTGATAATCACCGAGTGTAAACGCACCTGTTGTTTTTCCAGGTCTTCACTGTCAGTATCTGACGCGCCATGGAAGTAGCCTTTGAATAGCTTGTAACGTTCTTCACGGAACAAACGGATGCGTTTTACTACGCGGTTAAGCGGCACACCAAGCAGCATCAGGGCATGTGAGGCCAGCATCAGGCTGCCTTCAAGAATCTCAGGCACAACCTCGGCAGCCCCGGCGGCACGTAACTGCTCCATATGTGAGTCATCTACAGTACGCACGATGACGGGTACATGCGGATAGCTTTCCTGTGCGATATGTAAAATCTTCATTGCGGCACGATTGTCGGCATAACTGATGATCAGTGCTTTGGCGCGTGCGCATCCGGCAGCTGAAAGTACAACCCGTCTTGCTGCATCGCCAAACATGACGTTTTCGCCGGCCGCTGCAGCCTCCAGCACACGTGCCGGGTCAATATCCAGTGCGATGTAAGGAATCTTTTCTTCTCGCAGAAAGCGTCCTAAATACTGACCGCTACGGCCATAGCCGCAAATCACGACGTGATCATGTAGATGCCGGCCTGCTTCCTCAATCTCCTCTACAACTTTGCCGCTGTTGCGGGTATAGCTGCCGACCAGTCGCCTGGCTATTTTTCCGTTGTATTGAATTAAAAATGGCGCGATTACCATGGATAGCAGTGATGCGGCCAGAACGGCTTGCAGAGGCACGCCGCTAATCAGCTTATGTTCAGCACCCAACGCGAGAATTACAAAGCTGAATTCACCTGCCTGCGCCAGAATGACTGCAGTGCGGATGGCTACGCCGGCTTCATATTTGAACAGCCGAACCACAGCAGCAACGATTAACGCTTTGAATAGAATAAACCCAAACAGGATTAACAGTATCAAGCCAACATGGTTATAAATCTGCTGCAGATTCAATAGCATGCCAACGCTGATAAAGAATAGCCCCAGCAGAATGTCGCGGAATGGAGAGATATCCGATTCCACCTGATATCTGAACTTGGTTTCTGAAATCAGCATACCGGCAATGAAGGCGCCCAGTGCGTAAGATAATCCTGCGAGCTTGGTGGCAAAAGCCAGCAGCAAAGTGACCATCAGCACGTTCATCACAAATAATTCGCGTGAGCGCTGGCTTGCAACCAGATTGAACCACGGGTTAATCAGCCACTTACCTACCGTGAACAGCAGTAACAGCATGGCAGCTGCTTTGAGCATTGCCAGGCCCAGCACATCGATCAAGTTTGAGCTGGCCATTCCCAGTGCCGGTATCAGTACCAGCATAGGTACCACTGCAATATCCTGAAACAGCAGAACGCCGATACTTAAGCGGCCATGGCGTGAGTTTAAATCAATGCGCTCTGCCAGAATTTTAGAAACAATAGCCGTCGATGACATGGCTAACGCAGCGCCGATCACGAATGCAGTTGCCCAGCTTAGTCCTGCTACTTTTGAAATGACCATGGTCAGTATCAGTGTAATAATTACCTGACCGCCACCTAAGCCTAACACTTTTTTTCGCATCGCATACAACTGTGGCAGGCTGAATTCGAGGCCTATGCTGAACATTAAAAACACGATACCGAATTCTGCAAACTCGCGATTAGCTTCGCTATCCGGCAGCAGGCCGAAGGTATGCGGGCCTAATGCCAACCCTACCAGAAAATAGGCAAGCATCGCTGGCAAGTTGAATGCACGGAATAATGCTACCGCAAACACTGAGCTAATCAGCAGTATTAAAATTAATGGTAATGTGTTGAACATATTTTTATGATGTTAGAGGGTTAAGCCTACCTTTCCTTATATTGTTTCATATTGGCGCATGACTTATGAAATTTTTTTATCAGTTGGGTTTTAATCGATTTTTTTAGCATTGGCGTGGCGCTAATAGCAAAATCTGTGCCCGGCCAGCGTTTTTTTATGTATTTTGCCTAAAAAAGGTGTTATTAATTAGCCGTTAGGCTTTATAACTTCAGAATTCCCTTTTATACTAGCCGTTAACTTTCTTTGATCTAAATCGTTAAAGCCCTGGCGATATATCTTTAGTCCTTATAAAACATAGCGAATGCCATTATCAAATAACAATATCAGGCCTGACCAGTTGCGAGAAACGCCGCAAGCCACGGGTCACAGCACAAATCAAGCCATAGTTCAGAACAAAACGCTGAATTTAGCTAAAGAGATTCTGCTGCTGGAAGCGCGCGAGGTTGAATTGCTCGCAGAGCGACTGGATGGTAATTTCACTGCTGCGGTAGCATGCATTTTGGAATGCAAGGGGCGTGTAGTTGTGAGTGGCATGGGTAAGTCCGGGCATATAGGCGGCAAAATTGCATCTACATTTGCCAGCACCGGCACACCTGCATTTTTCATGCATCCGGCTGAAGCTAGTCATGGCGATCTCGGCATGATCACCGCTGGCGATGTCGTGATTGCACTTTCGAACTCCGGCGAGAGTGACGAGATATTGGCTATCGTGCCGCCGTTAAAAAGATTAGGTGCGAAAATCATAGCGATTACCGGTAATGATGCATCTACCTTAGCGCAGGCAGCGGATATACATTTGAGTGCGCATGTGGCAAAAGAGGCGTGCCCGCTTGGGTTGGCGCCAACTTCCAGCACTACAGTAGCGTTGGCACTCGGTGATGCGCTAGCTTTGTGCGTGTTGGATTTACGTGATTTTACGGCTGAAGACTTTGCGCGCTCGCATCCGGGCGGCAGCTTAGGGCGCCGATTGTTGGTTCGTGTCAGCGATGTGATGCGAACAGATGCCAATGTGCCGCAAGTGCCAATTAGTGCGACACTTGCAGAGGGCTTGCTTGAAATGTCGCGTAAGGGGTTGGGTTTGACTGCCGTAGTCGATGCGCATGGTATGCCGCTGGGTATATTTACCGATGGTGATTTGCGACGTGCGTTTGAGCAGAATATCAATATTGCCAATGCTGCAATCAGAGATGTGATGCACCAGAATCCCAAAACAATTGATAGTGATGAATTGGCGATGGTGGCTGTAGAAATGATGGAGCAATGCAAGGTTAATGGACTGCTGGTGGTTAACAATTCGGGTGTTCTGGTCGGTGCGTTGAATATGCATGACCTTTTATTGGCAAAGGTGGTTTAGGTGAGCTTGACTAATAACAATATAGATTTAAATCAGCGCTTACAGAAAATCAAGCTGCTGATTCTGGATGTAGACGGTGTAATGACCGATGGCGGCTTAACAATCGGTGACGACGGGCAGGAATATAAAACCTTTCATTCACATGATGGTTTGGGCATGAAACTGCTCAAAGCTACCGGTGTTTCAATGGCGATTATTACCGGCCGCACTTCGAATGTAGTGAAAAAACGCGCCGAGACTACTGGTGTTGCGCATTTCTACCAGGGTGTGGACGATAAATTACTGGCATTTCAAGATTTGATGAAATCCAGTGGCTTGCAGGCCGAGCAGTGTGCTTTTATGGGTGATGATGTGGTGGATTTACCGCCTATGCTGCAATGCGGGTTGGCTATTGCGGTACCGGATTCCCCGGCACTGCTGCTGAAATATGCGCACTATGTGACTTATAAATCAGGCGGGCGCGGTGCGGTGCGTGAGGTTTGTGAATTGATTATGCAGGCGCAGGGCACATTTGATGCGCAGATGGAAAAATTTTTAACGCAGGCAAGTATCAGTAATTAGGCTAAGTACATGTTATTGACTGCGACTTTTCCACTTTACTGTTTTATACCGTGCCGTTGCATAGCGTGCTGCTGTATACAGCTCCACGCTATAGAAATGCGTAAATGAGTATGCGTTCCGGCACGCGGGCAGCGATTACATTTCCATTGGCATTGCTGATTCTTCTGGCATTGCTGACGTTCTGGATTAACAGGACAGTACAGCCGCCGCTACCGAAACTGGACGGCAGTAGCCGCCATGACCCTGATTACATCATGAGCAATTTTGTAACAACACAAACGGATGTTAATGGTGATTTGCGCTATAAATTGGCGGCTGTCGAAATGCGTCATTTTCCTGATGACGATAGTACAGAACTGCAGCGCCCGCGCTATACACAATTTGCAATAAACAAACCTTATACAGAAGTGCAGGGCTTGCGCGGTTTGGTATCATCCGATGGCGAAGAAGTTCAGTTATTTGATGATGTGATAGTGACGCGCCAGGCATTCGCAGATAAAGGTGAAATGACGGTTGAAACCGATTATCTTAATATTCGCCCTAATGAAGAGTTGGTGACCACAGACCGACCGGTTATTATCCGGCAGGCACCAAAAACGGTCATTTATGCCACAGGTATGGTGTATGAAAAGAAACAAAAAACTATGACTTTGCTGCATAAAGTACGTGCGCATTATGAAAGGCCAGCCATTGCGGGCAATGCGGGTAATTCAAACCAGCCAAAAAACGGCGCTGGTCAAAACGGTACCAGTAAAAATAGTCAGCTTTCTAAAAAGCTGACTACAGAGCAAGAAGCTCTCAAACAGGAAAAATCCAACATTAACGATGAGCGCATTCGGAGACGTTATGAATAAGCCGTATTTCACAGTAAAAGCAGATTTAATGATAGGTGTCATGGTGATGAGCCTTTCATTGCTGAGCGTTTCAGGCCGCGCCATGGCAGAAGCCGCAGATAGGGACAAGCCTATCGATTTAGAAGCAGACACTGTTAAGGTCGATGATTCCAAACAAATCAGTACCTACAGCGGCAACGTGATCCTGACGCAGGGTACGTTGGTAATCCATGCCGATAAGCTGATCGTGCGTGAGGATAATCTGGGGTTCCAGCACAGTACGTCTTTAGGCAACCCGACCACTTTCAAACAGAAGATGGAAGGTAAAAACGAATATATGGAAGGTAGCGCACAGCGTATTGAATACAATGGGCGTATGGATAAAGTGCAGCTTTATACCAAGGCCTGGGTAAAGCGCGGTGCTGATATCGTGCACGGCGATTACATCATGTATGACGCCAATGCCGAATATGCAGAAGTGATAGGCGGCGGCCCGCAGGGAACTAGCGGCGGTCGCGTGCGCGCGGTTATTCAGCCGAAAGGCAAGAAACCTGCTGCGCCGGTGAGTCCTGCACCTGCCAAATCTAGTGAGCCTCCGGCCAAAACAAGTTTTATGAGCATTAATCCTGCAGACAATGTTGCAACTGCAACGCCGGTAAAAAATATGCGTCTTAGCCGTAACTTAGAAGTTAGCCCCCAGCTTAAATAAAAAGAGAGCATGTGATGAGTGAACTCGTTGTAGAAAATCTGCGCAAATCTTATAAAGCACGTACCGTGGTGCAGGATATTTCTTTGACGATAAAAAGCGGAGAAGTAATCGGGCTGCTCGGGCCTAACGGTGCCGGTAAAACCACCAGTTTTTATATGATGGTGGGTCTGGTACCTTTGGATGAAGGCAGAATTCTGCTCGATGGTGTGGATTTAAGCCGTATGCCTATTCATATGCGTGCAAGAATGGGCTTGTCTTACCTGCCGCAGGAGGCTTCAATCTTCCGCAAGCTGACAGTGACTGAAAATATTCTGGCTATATTGCAGCTGCAGGAGATTTCTGAAGAGGAAATGCAAGAGAAGCTGGAGTCGCTATTGGAAGAACTGCATATCACGCATATCCGTGATAGTGCTGCCATAAGCCTTTCCGGTGGTGAACGGCGTCGTGTTGAAATTGCGCGCTGTCTGGCTTCAGACCCTAGCTTTGTATTGCTGGATGAACCGTTTGCCGGCATTGACCCGATTGCTGTGATTGATATTCAGCAGATTGTTCGTTTTTTGAGTTCACGCAATATCGGCGTGCTAATTACTGATCATAACGTGCGCGAAACTTTAGGTATTTGCGACCGTGCTTATATTGTTAACCAGGGGCATGTATTTGCTTCTGGCATTCCTAGCGAAATCGTAGCAAACGAAAGTGTTAGAGAAGTTTATCTGGGTAAAGATTTTCGTCTATGAAGCAAGGCTTACAGCTCAAATTTTCTCAAAATCTATCGCTTACCCCGCAGCTGCAGCAGGCAATACGTCTGCTACAGCTCTCCACTCTGGAGCTGAATCAGGAAATCGATGTTCTGATGCAGACCAATCCATTGCTGGAGCGTGGCGATGATAATGAAGATGAGTACGGTAACCCTGTAGATCAGGGTGCAGAAGACTCTACATCAGCCGCTTCAACGCAGGCCTCTGACCAAGAGGTTTCTGTAAATGCCGGTACCGATAATTTTGATGCTGAATTCAGCAATCAGGATTTTCAGCCCGGCACTAATGATAGCCGTACTAGTGAGACCAGCGCTTCTGAAACAACGCAGTTTGAAGAGTCTGCAGACTTCGAGCCAACAGCGCCGGATTTTTCAGATACGTTTTCGGCAGAGTTTGATGAAGAGTTCGATGTTTTCTCTAACGGCAGTCGCTGGGACGAGAATAATGCGCCGGCAGATGACGACAGTGACTTTAAGCCGCAGGAAACTTTGCAGATCAGCTTACGCGAACATTTAATGTCGCAACTGAAACTGATGCCACTGTCAGAGCGCGATCAAACACTCACCTTGTTGCTGGTAGATAGTATTAATGAAGATGGCTACTTGGAGCAATCTCTTGAAAAAGTGGCTGAAGAAATGCCGCCGGAACTTGAGATTGATGCAATGGAACTGCAAACGGCATTACGCCATATTCAGCATCTGGACCCGGCGGGTGTTGGTGCGCGTAATTTAAGTGAATGTTTGTTGCTTCAGCTTGAAGTGATGCCGGACAACACACCGCACCTTGCATTGGCACGTTTGATAGCAGAAAAGCATTTACCGGCATTGGGTGCGCGCGATTTCGTCAAGTTGCGTAAAGAGCTCGGGTGTGATGAGCAAACCCTTAAGCAGGCGCAGCAAGTGATTACCAGCTTAAACCCAAGGCCAGGTGCTGATTTTAGCAACATCGGCTCCGAGCATTACATTCAGCATGAAGTGGTCGTGAAAAAAGTCAAAGGTATTTGGATCGCGAGCCTGAATGAGAGCGTGATTCCAAAACTCAGAATCAACCAGCTCTACGCCGGCATATTAAAGCGTAACCGTGACAGTTCCAGCCAGTATCTGCAAAGCCAGATGCAGGAAGCAAAATGGATGATTAAAAATATCCAGCAGCGATTTTCTACGATACTGCGCGTTTCGCAGGCGATTGTTGATCGTCAGCGTAACTTTCTTGAATACGGTGAAGTAGCAATGAAACCGCTGGTGCTGCGCGAAATTGCAGACGAGCTGGGTTTGCACGAATCGACCATCTCCCGCGTCACCACCAATAAATACATGCTGACGCCGCGCGGTATTTTTGAGCTTAAATACTTTTTCGGTAGCTCGGTTGCGACCGACACTGGCGGCACTTGTTCAGCTACGGCAATTCGTGCGCTGATTAAAAAACTGGTTGAGCAGGAAAACCCTAAAAAGCCTTATTCAGATAATCAGATTACTGATTTACTCGCAAAACAAGGCATCGTCGTGGCGCGCCGCACTATCGCAAAATATCGTGAATCATTGAATATTGCGCCAGCTAGTTTAAGAAAATCGTTATAAAAACTGCTAAGTAAAAATGAGGCATCATCATTGAAAGGTGATCTATTTTATTCATACAACATTGGCAGACTGCCTGGCAGTTGCGAACCGACTGTGTGCAATAACGCTGCATTCAATATAAAATTTTAGATAGCGCTAAAAAAATAATAACTAAATGATTTTACTGAATATTTTAATTAACAATTTTGCATGGCATTCACTTTAGATGTATCTGAAAGCATCAAATAAGATGGCAGCTTTACGTTAGGCTGTAAACGCGCAATTATGGATTTATTCGGAACTCATAGAATCAGTGTTGAAACAATTCGACGACTTGCAGTTGAATGTCACGCCCTTGATATTTGTGCAGTTCGCTTATTAATTGACACCACTATTGATGAGCCGAACGGCCTAAGAACATGTTACGAAGAGCTCTTCTCAGAAAAGCTACTCTCATTAGCTATCGCACTACGAACAAAGTTCTATCAAGGTATTCCTAGCAAAGGCACCGAGAAGTTCGTTTCACACTCAGCATTTCTCCTCGTCGCTGACAAAGAGTCGATTGAGTCCTTTACGATTAAAGACGTCTGCGACAAGATAATTCACGCCGAATCAATCAATAGACCGCTTAATGACGGAACTGCTCAACCAATAACACAAGTTCGTGGTAGGCATCAGAATATTTCATGGGTATTGCATGTTTCCACGAGCTTGTTTTGTGAGGGCGTATTAAACTGGCTCGCTTCGATTGAGGGTACAGTAAGAGACAAAAGCGGCCTAACACATCATTCAAAATGGACTGGCTAAAGCTAGCCCCTTAATTTAAATGTTAGACATTAAAAAATGACCATCGAACTATTAATTCTGCTTGTGGCAGGTGTATTTGTTATTGCAGTACTTTACTCGTCGGTAGGCCATGCTGGCGCATCAGGCTATATTGCCGTGATGTCACTGTTATCTATGGCGCCTGCTGTGATTAAACCGACTGCTTTGTCGCTCAACATTCTGGTAGCCACTATTGCCACATGGCAGTTTTATCGGGCAGGTCATTTTTCATGGAGATTATTCTGGCCTTTTGCCGCACTTGCGGTGCCGTTTGCGTTTGTTGGCGGGCATCTTAATCTGCCGACTCATCTTTTTAAGATGGTGCTGGGAGTTGTGCTGCTATATTCTGCACTACGTTTTTTCATACAATCTAAACAGACATTGCAAATACAAGAGCCGCCGCGCGTGCAGGCTTTAGCGGCTGGTGCCGGCATCGGATTTTTATCCGGGCTGACCGGTACTGGCGGTGGTATTTTCCTTACGCCGCTTTTGCTTTTTATGGGCTGGGCAGATGCCAAGCGAGCTGCCGCTGTTTCTGCTTTATTCGTGCTGGTTAATTCCATTTCCGGGTTAGCTGGTAACTTCTCTGCTACAAAGTCACTGCCTCCATTTATCATTCCCTTGCTTGTTGCAGCGGCGTTAGGTGGCAGTCTTGGTTCTTATTTTGGCAGCCGCCGCATTCAGTCGGCCGCTATTAAAAAATTGTTGGCATTAGTGCTGCTTATTGCAGGCTTAAAGTTGATTTTTACTTAAAACTATCTATAAAAACCATATTTTTTATTGCAGCCAAGTAGGGCGGGCGGTAATTTGGAGTGATTTATCCCGCAGCAATAATCCGTTACAAAAAAATTCTTTGTTTCGATGCCACAGATGCAAATGAACGTAGTAAACTGAAATTGTTCGACGAGTTTTGAATGCATCAAGCTGGTTCAGACTCGAAGAATATTTTCAAAAGGAGCAAGACATGAATTTACAATTAACTGGTCACCATTTAGAAATTACTCCAGCTTTGCGCGATTATGTAACGAGCAAGCTCGCTAGAATTAGTAACCACTTTGATCATGTGATCGATGTCAAAGTGACCATGAGTGTTGAAAAACTCGCCCAAAAGGTAGAGGCTACACTCCATGTTCCTGGTAATGATTTACATGCGGAATGTCAGGATGAAAATATGTACAGTGCGATTGATATGCTGACTGACAAACTAGACCGTCAAGTGGTGAAACACAAAGAAAAAAATGCAGATCACCACAAAGCGAATGGTGCCGTTAAGCATCAGAATGTTGAATAATTAAGTACTTTAATATTTTTTAATCATCATTTATGGCTCAAATAAACGTCGCTGAGCTATTCAAACAAACCCGCCGTAAGCTCAAACTGAATTGGATTGCCGGGCTAAACGGCGGGTCAAATACTCTCACAAGCGAAACTGTAACAAAACCATCTCTGGCCCTCATAGGCCATCTTAACTTCGTGCACCCCAACCGCGTTCAGGTATTGGGTTGTGCCGAAATGGATTATTTGCGCAGCTTGCCTTCCGCAGAAGCTGTGCGTGCAATTGAAAACCTGTACTCGACTGATCTGGCCGCGGTGATTGTTGCTAACGGCGAGAAAGTGCCGGAATCACTGATTGCTGCTGCCGACGCGCATGCTGCGCCTTTGTTTACTTCAACTTTACGCAGCCCTGCGCTGATGGATTTTTTGAGCCATTATCTTGCGCAGGCGGTGGCAGAGTCTGTTAGTCTGCATGGCGTATTTATGGAAGTGCAGGGCTTTGGCGCGCTGATTAAAGGCGAGGCAGCAATCGGTAAAAGTGAGTTGGCTCTGGAACTGATTTCACGCGGGCATCGCCTGGTCGCAGATGATATCGTAGATTTTTTCCGCATTTCACCGGAGCGGGTGGAAGGGCGCTGCCCTTCATTACTGCAGGACTTTCTGGAAGTGCGCGGTTTAGGCATTTTGAATATTCGCGCTATTTTTGGCGATAACTCCGTTAAGCCAACCAAGCCTCTGGATTTGATTATTCAGCTGGAGATGGCAGATAAACTGGCTCCGCAACTATTAGACAGACTGAATATCAAAACCCTGCATGAAGAAGTGCTGGGTGTTAAAGTGCCAAAAGTGCAGATTCCAATTGCAGCCGGGCGCAACATTGCGGTGCTGGTAGAAGTTGCAATTCGCAACCACGTGTTATTATTGCGCGGTATCAGTGCAACCAAGCAGTTTACACAGCGCCACCAGCGTGAAATGAAAAAGAACCGATAGCTATTTAATTTCATAAAATGAAGCAATTAATAATAGTCACGGGCCTCTCCGGCTCAGGTAAAAGTATCGCATTGCGTGCGCTTGAAGATAGCGGTTATTACTGCATCGACAATTTGCCGGCAACGATGCTGCCCAGCCTGTCAGATCACTTGACTACTGTGAATCATAACCTAGTAGCGATTAGCATTGATAGCCGCAGTGCAGCGATTGAAACGCTGCCAGCCTATATAGAATTACTAAAATCGCAAAATGTTGACACGCGTGTTTTGTATTTAGAGTCTAACGTGGAAACACTGGTAAAGCGTTTCAGTGAGACCCGGCGTAAGCATCCTTTAAGTAAAGATACTACGACTTTGGCCGAAAGTATCGCGTTTGAGCGTGATTTGCTGGGTAATCTCGGTAGCCTGGGTCACGTGATCGACACCAGCAACCTGAGTGCCAACACATTGCGTGGCTGGGTAAAAGATGTGGTGTCCAGTGAGCATGCCGGACTTACGCTATTGTTTACTTCATTTGGATTCAAGCATGGCATTCCGCTGGATGCTGATTTTGTATTTGATGTGCGCTGTTTGCCTAACCCTCACTATGATCCGAATTTACGTGAGCTAACGGGCAAAGATGAACAGATTAAAGCGTATCTGGAAGTGCATGATTCGGTACAGGAAATGCTCTCGGATATTCGGGCCTATGTGGAAAAATGGTTGCCTTGTTTTGTGATGGATAACCGTGGATATTTGACTGTGGCAATCGGTTGCACGGGTGGTCAGCATCGCTCGGTTTATATGGTTGAGCAGCTAAGCCAGTATTTTCAGTCACAGCAAAAAGTACTGACGCGGCATAGAGAGCTTAAATAGCAGTAGTAACAATATTGGGTAAGCATAAACAATGATTGGTATTTTAATTATCACACACGGTACACTCGGCGATAGTCTGCTGGAGTGTGCGAACCATATGCTGGGGAAAACGCCTCCGCAGATAGCTTCACTGGCAATAAGCAGTAAAGATGACCCTAATACTGTGATACCTAAAGCGCTGGCATTAGTCGCTAAAGTCAATAGTGGCGATGGCGTGCTGGTGCTGTCAGATATGTACGGCGCTACGCCATGTAATATCGTGACTCAAGTACTGCAACCAGGCTTGGTAGAAGGTGTGGCTGGCGTTAATTTGCCAATGCTGGTTAGAGTCATGACTTATCGGCACGAGCCGTTGTTGGTCCTGGTTGATAAGGCACTCAGCGGAGGCCGTGAGGGAGTCGTTGCATTTGACCGTGAAAGCTGCGAACGCTTTGATCAACGCCCCATTAAATAATAAGGTTTAGATTTATATGATTAGCAAGCAATTGGAAATTATCAATAAACTGGGCCTGCATGCCCGTGCTTCAACCAAGCTCACGCAAACTGCGAGTAAGTTTGCCAGTGAGGTATGGATTGAGCGTAATGGTCGCCGCGTCAATGCTAAAAGCATTATGGGTGTGATGATGCTGGCGGCGGCAAAAGGTGCGATTGTTACGCTAGAGGCTAACGGCGCTGACGAGGCCGCAGCTATCGATGCATTGACCGCCTTGATTGAAGACTACTTCGGCGAAGGCGAATGACCAGTTTCAGTATTCATGGTGTAGGGGTTTCCAGTGGCATAGCTATTGGCCAGGCTCATCTTCTCTCCAACGCACTGTTGGAAGTTGTGCATTACCAACTGCCTAAACATTTAATCGATGATGAAATAAAGCGTTTTAGTGACGCGATTGCAGCAGTTAAGCATGATTTAGTGCAAATTAAGGCAAGTTTGCGTAAGAATGCGCCAGCTGAGTTGGCAGCATTTATTGGCACGCATCTGATGATGCTGGAAGATAAATCCCTTTCCGAAGTGCCTAAGGACATCATCAGGAATGAGCAATGCAATGCCGAATGGGCAATTAAACTGCAGATGGATGACATCGTCGACCAGTTTGAGCAGATTGAAGACAGCTATTTACGTGAGCGCAAGCAGGATGTCATTCAGGTTGTTGAACGTATTATCAAGGTACTGCTCGGGCATCAGGCGCAGTTAAGTACCGAACAGCAAACCAGTGCATTGCATCAGGAGCGCAAACTGATTCTGGTTGCGCATGATGTTTCGCCAGCAGATGCCATACAATTCAAGCAGCACCAGTTTGCAGCTTTTATTACCGATGTCGGCGGCGCGACATCACATACGGCGATTCTGGCGCGCAGTCTTAATATTCCTTCTATAGTTGCGTTACAGCGCGCACGCGATTTAATCAATGATGGCGAACTCATCATTGTTGATGGTGATCTGGGCGTTGTGATTGTTAACCCGTCTAAAGAAATCCTGGCGGAATACAAGCTGCGGCAGGAACAGTGGGAACTGGAACAGCAAAAGCTGCAGCGCATTAAGAGCACCAAGGCGCTGACGATAGACGGTACACAGATAGAGCTTATGGCCAATATCGAGGTGCCGGAAGACGTGGCAGCAGTCAAAGCATCCGGCGCTACCGGTATTGGTTTGTATCGTACTGAATTTCTGTTCATGAACCGGCATGATATGCCGAATGAAGAAGAACAGTTCGAGGCATATAAGTCAGTGGCAAAAGCCATGAAAGGCGCACCGGTGACGATTCGTACGCTGGATTTAGGTGCGGATAAACAGATGAACCCTGATACTGTGGTGAATTCTCCAAACCCGGCTTTAGGGTTGCGTGCAATACGTTTGTGCCTGTCAGAGCCGCAGATTTTTCATACGCAGTTACGTGCACTGTTGCGCGCATCACATTATGGAAAAATCAAGATTCTGATTCCAATGCTGTGTATGCTTTCAGAATTGCGGCAGACCAAGTTGTTCCTGGAACGAGCCAAAGCGAGTCTGCGTAAGGAAAATATTCCGTTTGATGAAGATATCGAGCTTGGCGGCATGATAGAGATCCCGGCGGCGGCTATTAATGCCGAGGCTTTTGCCGATGAGCTGGATTTTCTATCCATCGGCACTAATGACTTGATTCAATATACATTGGCGATAGACCGTACCGATGATGCGGTGGCGCATTTGTATAATCCGCTTCATCCATCAGTATTGAAATTGATTTCCATGACCATTAAAGCGGGTGCAAAACAGGGCAAAGCGGTTTCGGTATGCGGTGAAATGGCTGGTGACGCTAAACTGACCAAGCTATTGCTGGGTATGGGTTTACGACAATTCTCCATGCATCCTTCGCATGTACTCAGTATCAAGCAGCAGGTGCTGCATAGCCAGTTAAGTGAGTTGTCTGGTCAGGCGCGTAAGGTACTTGGCCTGACGGATATTGAGAAAATTGAACTTGTAGTCAATAAATTTAATCTCAATTAATAGCTTGTTAATGGTGGCTATTGGCTCCTGCCTTATTCATTCACTATTTAACAGCAAACTTTAATTAAAGGCTTATCACATGTCTACCGAGATTACCGTGCCCAATAGCAATGATAAAAACATTGTTACCATTACCCACTTAGGCGGCATATTGTTTTCATTTATTCCGTCATTAATCGTATGGCTGCTGAAAAAAGACGACAGCGAATACATTGCAGCTCAGGCCAAGGAAGCGCTGAATTTTCAGATTACATTGCTGCTGGCGCAATTTGTTGCATACGTGTTAATTTTTATATTAGTCGGGTTCTTATTGCTGGGGCTAATCTGGATATTCAATATTGTTTTCTGCATTATCGCCGCCATATCAAGCAGTAAGGGTGAAGATTACCGTTACCCGCTCACCTTACGTTTAATCAATTAGACTTTTAATTAATTCGTTTTTAAAAAGAAAGATCCGTCACAGTGACTATTTCACAATTAGAGAGTAATCCGCTTTTACATTTTTCAGGCTTACCTAAATTTAATGAGGTAAAGGCCGAGCATGTTTCACCGGCAGTCGATTACTTACTGGCCGACGCTAGAACAACAGTTGAGACGCTGGCTACCGCTGACGGTGCTGTGACCTGGGATAACTTTGCCAGCAAGCTGGAAGATATGGAAGAGCGCCTGTCACGTGCATGGTCACAGGTCGGCCATATCAATGCCGTAGTCAATAGCCCGGAACTGCGTGAAGCCTACAATGACAACTTATCAAAACTCACGGATTTTTATGCCGATCTGGGGCAGGATGAGCGTCTTTATGCAAAGTTCCGTACTTTGCGCAACAGCGCTGCATTTGAAGCACTGACGACTGCGCAGAAAAAGATCGTTGAGAATGAGTTGCGCGATTTTCGTCTGGGTGGCGCAGAGTTACCTGCTGAGCAAAAAGTACGGTTTAAAGAAATTCAGGAAGAGCTTTCAAAACTTTCTTCCAAGTTTGAGGAAAACGTGCTCGATGCTACCAATGATTATGCGCTGTACATACATGATGCAGAGACCTTGAAAGGCATTCCTGAGGATGTGCTGCAGGCGGCCGCTGATGCAGCAAAAGCTGAGGATAAAACCGGTTGGAAATTTACTTTGCATTTCCCGTCTTATCTGCCGGTACTGCAGTATGCGGATAATCGTGAATTGCGCGAAACGCTTTATCGCGCTTACGCGACGCGTGCATCTGAGTTTGCGAAACCGGAGTGGGATAACACGCCTGTTATTGCGCAAATCCTCAAACTGCGCCACGAAGCTGCGCAGTTACTTGGTTTTGATAACTATGCCGAACTTTCAATTGCCACAAAAATGGCAGATTCGGCGCAGCACGTAGAATCTTTTCTGAAGGATCTTGCCGCCAGAGCGAAGCCATTTGCGCTCAGAGATAAAATAGAGCTCGATGAATACGCCGCTAAACTTGGCATCACCGATATGCAGGCTTGGGATGTATCTTATGTTTCGGAGAAGCTGCGCGAAGATAAATATGCGTTTTCAGATCAGGAAGTGAAACAATACTTTCCAGAGCATAAAGTGCTGGCTGGTTTGTTTAAAGTCGTGGAAACTATTTTCGGCATCCATGTCAGTCGCTCAGATGCGCCGGTATGGCATGAATCTGCAAGCTTTTATGACATTAAAGATGACAAGGGTGGCTTGATCGGCCAGTTCTATCTGGATCTGTATGCGCGAAATAACAAACGCGGCGGCGCCTGGATGGATGAAGCCATTACGCGCCGTAAATCTGCCGGCGGCCTCACTAAGCCGGTAGCCTATTTAACCTGCAATTTCTCGGCACCGGTTGGTGATAAGCCGGCATTATTCACGCATGATGAAGTGCTGACCATGTTCCACGAGTTCGGCCATGGTTTGCATCATATGCTGACTGAAGTGGATGATTACAGCGTATCCGGTATTAAAGGCGTGGAGTGGGATGCGGTAGAACTGCCAAGCCAGTTCATGGAAAACTTCTGCTGGGAATGGGAAGTGCTGCGCAATATGACAGCGCATGTAGATAGTGGCGAACAATTACCACGTGCACTTTTCGACAAAATGGTCGCTGCCAAAAACTTTCAAGCCGGCATGCAAACAGTGCGTCAGATTGAGTTCTCTTTGTTCGATATCCGTCTACACAGCGAGTTCGATCCGCATGGCGCAACTACCGCGCTGGATCTGATTGAGTCAGTACGTGATGAAGTTGCAGTGGTGCGTCCACCGAAGTGGAACCGCTTTCCGCATAACTTCACGCATGTATTTTCAGGTGGTTATGCAGCCGGTTATTACAGCTATAAGTGGGCTGAGGTGTTGTCTGCCGATGTTTACAGCATGTTCGAAGAAGATGGCGTGCTATCGAGAGAAACCGGTCAGCGTTACTGGCAGGAAATTCTTGCAAAAGGCGGCTCGCGCTCGGCGATGGAGTCCTTTGCTGCTTTCCGTGGCAGAGAACCGAGTATTGATGCCTTGCTGCGTCATAGCGGCATGACTGCTTAAAAAAGCACCCTTGCGCCGCTACAGCTGGCGGCGTGAAGGTGTATTCATGAATGACAGAATACCCGAGGTTGTCCCTTTGAAATTTGCTACCTGGAACGTTAACTCTTTAAACGTTAGATTGCCGCATGTGCTGGATTGGCTGAAACAAGCTGAGCCCGATGTGCTTTGCCTGCAGGAAACCAAGCAAGAAGACAGCAAGTTTCCTTATGAAGCCTTAAAAGAGGCTGGATACGAGGCTGTACATATCGGGCAAAAAACCTATAACGGTGTGGCCATTCTGAGTCGGCATCCTCTGGTTAATATTCAGCGTAACATCCCCGATTTTGTTGATGAGCAGCAGCGTGTGATTGCAGCTGATATCGGTGATGTACGGGTGGTTTGTGCCTATATTCCGAACGGGCAGGCAGTCGATTCAGACAAGTATCAATATAAACTGCGCTGGCTGAATGCGCTGCATAACTGGCTGCAGAAGGAGTTGGTTGTGCATCCCAAGCTAGTTTTACTGGGTGATTACAATATTGCTCCGGAAGACCGTGACTGCCACGACCCCGCAGCTTGGATAGGGCAGGTGCTGGTATCACCCCCCGAGCGTGAGGCATTTCAGCAATTAATTCAGCTAGGATTGCATGACAGCTTCAGGTTATTTGAACAGCCGGAAAAAAGTTTCAGCTGGTGGGATTACCGTATGGCGGGGTTCCGTCGTAACCTGGGCATGCGTATCGACCATATTCTAGTCAGTGATGCACTGAAGCCACATTGTGCAGCAGCCCATATAGACAAGGCACCGCGTAAACTTGAGCGCCCGTCTGATCACACTCCGGTGGTGTTAGAGCTGGCACCCTAAGTAAACGCCGTTTAATTATCATTGCGAGCGATCTAGCCTTTAGCCGCGAGCATAGCGTGGCGGGCAGCTTCCAGTGTTTTTATTTCAAAAGGAGATTCTGCATTGCCGCGTCGCTACGCTCCTTCACATCAAACTTGCTACTTTAGTAGTTTAGTTTGATGGGGATGCACTTTACGGGTATAGGCAATGACAGATTGATGAATAAGATCATCGTTTCCCTAATGTCCGTTTAACGGATTCCTGCTGATATTCTCTGTAGTTTTTGGCGCACTTTCAGCAGGTTTTGCAACTGGTGGTTTAGCTGGTAATACAATTTCAGGCTGTAGTAATTTCTGTGCCTGATTTAATTGCAAGTCTTCTGTACCCTCCAGATCATCAAATAATGATGGCAGTTGCTCTTCGATTTCCGGCGGCGGATTTTCATGATAGAAATATTCGTAAATTCCATTTTCATCATTATCTGCACGTATGCCGGTAGCAGGGTCAATTCTTAATGCCATAATGCCATCAGGAACAACAGGCTCTGTATCAGGTACACCTCTTAACGCTGATGCCATGTACTTGATCCAGATAGGCAGTGCAGCGGCGCCGCCAGTTTCACTGCCGCCAAGTGCACGCGGCTTATCATAACCTACCCAGGCAATTGCAACTTGTTTAGGATTGTAGCCCGCAAACCATGCATCAAAGTGGTCGTTAGTGGTGCCGGTTTTGCCGGCAAGGTCATTGCGGCCTAATTGCAGTGCTCTGGTTGCAGTGCCACGCCTGATCACGTCCTTCATCATGGAGTTCATGATAAAGGCGTTGCGGGCGTCAATGACACGAGGTGCGCCTTGGCCGGCTTTGGTAAACTTGGTTTCTGCCAGCACTTTACCGTTTTGGTCTACAATTTTTGCAATCAGATTAGGTTTAACGCGGTAACCGCCATTAGCGAATACTGCATAGGCTGTTGCCATCTGCCACGGTGTGACCGAGCCCGCACCTAGTGCCATGGTGAGATAAGCTGGGTGCTCTTTGGCTGCAAAACCAAAGCGGGTGATGTAATCCTGAGCATAACGTGGTCCTATCGACTGTATTACACGGATTGAAACCAGATTTTTGGATTTTACCAGCGCTTGCCTTAAGCGAATCGGACCTTCAAATGTATTGTCAAAATTACGTGGTGACCATGCTTTCTCCCCAGTTTCCTGTGCAGAAAAATTCAAAGGACTATCTTCTACTATGCTTGCCGGCGTGAAGCCTTTCTCCAGTGCGGCAGAATAAATAAAAGGTTTGAAGCTTGAGCCGGGCTGGCGCCATGCCTGCGTTACATGATTGAACTTATTGCGATTAAAGTCAAAACCGCCAACTAAGGCGCGCACTGCACCAGTCTCGGGGTCAAGCGCAATCAGCGCTGATTCAACCTGCGGTATCTGCACTATGCGCCAGCCATTGCTATCTTTCTGACTCGCATTTTTGGTAACCCTGATAACGGAACCGGCTTTTAATAAAATTTTCTCAGGATCTTTCTGATTAAGCGTTCTTGCAACAAGAGCTAAGCCTTTGCCGGTGATCTCAACATCGTCACCGTATTTTGTATGCACATGCACTGATTTCGGTGACAGGCTGGTCACAATCGCAGGAATAAACCCATTGGATTCATCAAAGTCATCCAGTGCTTCATTTAAACCATCGGATGGATTGTCGGCTAAAATTTTGGCTAGATTCAGCGTTTTTTCAGGCCCGCGGAAACCGTGACGTGAGTCGTAGTCTAGAACGCCTTCTCGTATGGCAGCGTTCGCAGCTTCCTGATTAGCTTTGCGTATCGTGGTGTAAACGCGTAAGCCGCTGCTGTAAATGTCATCTTGATATTGCGCATAAAGACTTTCACGCACAATTTCTGCAACATAATCTGCCGCCAGATCACGTGCCTGTTTTGACGCTTTAAAGCGAAGCGGCTGTTTTAAGGCTGCCTCATAAACGGCTTCTTTGATAAAACCAAAGCGCTGCATATCGCGTAAAACCTCTTGTTGGCGTGCGATAGCGCGCTTCGGGTTAACGAATGGATTGTATCCGGATGGCGCTTTTGGTAACCCTGCAAGTAGTGCCGTTTCAGCAAGGTTGAGTTTTTCTAATGGTTTTCCATAGTAGACCTGTGCCGCTGCGGCAAACCCATAGGCACGTTGACCCAGATAGATCTGGTTGATGTAGAGTTCAAGGATCTGATCTTTATTTAAAGCATGTTCAATTTTTAATGCCAGCATCGCCTCATTAATTTTAGTAACGATGGTACGTTTACCATTAGGCTTGGTGAAAAAGTTCTTTGCAACCTGCATGGTAATGGTGCTGGCGCCTTCATGGCTTCTGCCGGTAATGTTGTTTCTGATAGCGCGTAATATGCCTTTAAAATCGACGCCGCTATGCTGATAAAAGCGCCTGTCTTCAATCGCCAGCACGGCATCTTTCATGTTCTGCGGCACTTGCTCGATTTTGATGTAGGCGCGACGCTCTTCTCCGAATTCATCAATCAAGAAACCATCTTCAGAATAAACTCTTAATGGCAGTTTTGGCTGATAGTCGGTTAATGCTTCAAGTGAAGGCAGCGTTGGGTATATCAGCGCTGCGGCAACGCCAATTAATGCCAGCACAGACAGGCTGCCGACAATCACGGTCATTACAAGATAGTGCCACCATTTATTCAGTATCATGAGTCATCTAATTTCTTTATTGATTTAAATAAATACAATTCGGCCATTATAAATTGCCTAGCGCATCCTTGCGAATTTAATGTGATGCATAAATTACTAAAATGATTAAAAAAGAAATTGCTTTACAGGGTCTAAAGTTGTTGCTAGGATTTAATGTAAATTATTAGAAATGTTCGTAACTAACGAAATTAGAAAAGGAATTTCAATTTGAAATTCAGTCTATTTACAGAAAATACCCCTCCTCTTATTGGTATTGATATCAGTTCTACTTCAGTGAAGGCCGTAGAGTTATCCGGCGATAGCCGTGGCGGTTATAAACTGGAAGGATACGCAATAGCACCAATGGCGCCGGATGCCGTGATCGACGGCAATGTGGCTGACCTTGAGAAAGTCGCTGACGCAGTCAGACAGGCGTGTAAGTTGCTAGGCACGCGTGAGAAGCATGCTGCGCTTGCTTTGCCGTCATCTGCGGTGATCAGTAAAAAAGTAATTATGGAGGCTGGCCTGCGTGAAGAAGACATGGAGGCGCAAGTTGAGGGTGAGGCTAATCAATATATCCCGTTCCCGCTGGACGAAGTGAATATCGACTTTGAAATACTGGGCCCCGCACCAAATAACGCAGAAGAAGAAGTTGAAGTGCTGATCGTTGCAGCACGTAAAGAAAAAATTGAAGACCGCGTCGCAGCAGCAGAAGTTGCTGGCCTCAAGGTTATTGTGATGGATGTTGATTCCTACGCAACTGAGGCTGCCTATACTTTGGTATCAGTGCAGTTACCTAATGGCGGTAGCGAACAAACGGTGATGATTGTAGATATCGGTGCCACCATGATGCACATTAACGTGTTGCATGATAATAAGCCGGTATATGCGCGCGAGCAAAGTTTTGGCGGCAACCAGCTGACGCAGGAAATTCAGCGCCGATTCGGTTTGTCGATTGAAGAAGCTGAGATTTCTAAACGCAGGGGTGGCTTGCCTGAGAGTTATGAAAGTGAAGTTCTGCAACCATTTGTGCAATTACTTGCAACAGAGGTCGCCAGAGCGCAGCAGTTTTTTACCAGTTCAACGCAATATCACCATGTAGATCATATTGTGCTTGCGGGTGGTTGTGCTTCAATCCCGGAAATTGAAGTCACGGTGCAGGACCGTACGCAGGTGCATACCGTTATAGCAAACCCATTCCACAGTATGGCGATGGGTTCCGGAGTAAGGTCGCAGCAATTACCTGTTGATGCTCCATCCCTCTTGATAGCTTGTGGACTTGCAATGCGAGGTATAGAGATATGATACGCGTCAATTTACTCCCGCATCGGCAACTCAAGAGAGAGGCCAGGCAGCGTCAATTTGGCCTGATGGCAGCTTTTACTGCTATTGCAGCAAGTGCAATTGTGTTTATGGCTTATACCGTGATTAATGCCAGAATCGACTCCCAAGCTGAGCGAAATGCACGCTTGGATGCTGCAATTGTTAAGCTGGATAAAGAAATTAAAGATATTCAAGATTTGAAAGATCAAATCACGGCTATGCTAGAGCGCAAACAAGTTGTTGAGAATTTGCAAACCAATCGCAGTCAGGCAGTGGTAGTGTTTGATGAATTGAGTCGACAATTACCTGAGGGCATGTATTTTAGAAGTATCAAACAGGTAGGTGATGTTATTACGCTTGAAGGTGTAGCTGATACCAATGCCAGAGTGGCTACGCTGGTGCGCAATTACAATAGTTCTACCTGGCTGGAAACTCCGGGGCTGGTTGAGATTAAAGCGGTTACGGCAAATAGTCAGAAGCAAAATGTGTTTACGCTTACGGTAAAGCTTAAAGCTCCGCAGACGGAAGATGAAGCTGACGCAGCAAAAGATAAAGCCGCAGAAGGAGCTAAGCCATGAAGTTAGATGATTTCAATAACATTGATATCAAGAATGCCGGTAATTTACCCATGCCGGTTAAGGCTGTGCTGCTTTCTGTTGTTTTTATCCTGCTTTTGGGGCTGGGTTATTACTTCTTGTTGAGCCCTGCACTTGAGACGCTGGATCAGGAAGAAGCCAAAGAGCAGCAATTAAAAGATGTATTCCTGGCGAAAAAGAGTCAGGCAATTAACCTGGAAGCCTATCGTGCGCAGATGGTCGAAATTGAGAAAACATTTGGCGTGCTGTTAAGGCAGTTACCGGATAAGTCACAGATCGATGGTTTGCTGACGGATATTAACCAGGCTGGTTTGAGTAGAGGCCTTGAGTTTGAGTTGTTTAAACCTGGTAGTGAGATACAGGCAGAGTTTTATGCAGAAATGCCGATCGCAATTAAAGTGCTTGGTACTTATCATGATCTGGGTGCATTTGCGTATGATATTTCCAGGTTATCTCGTATCGTCACAATAAGTAATGTTTCTGTGCAGCCTCAAATCAATAAAGATGCCAAAGATGCTAAGCAATCTAATGCTGATGCAATACTGGTGATGGAAGCTGTGGCAAAAACTTACCGCTATTTGGATGCGGATGAGATTGCGGAAAAACAGAAAGCTTTGAAGGCTGAAAAAGCAAAATCTGGAAAGAAAGGCTGATTAAGTGAAACACAGTTTGAATCTTAAGTTGGTGCCGTTTGCAAATTTCAAGCTCCTGCCGATTTTGGCATTAGGTGTTTTACTGACTGCATGTAGCGGTGATGAAGGCGATGACCTCGATCAGTATATGCGTGATGCGGCAAAGGATATAAAACCTAACGTTAAGCCTTTGCCCGAGGTTAAGCCTTATACTGCATTGCCATATAACGCTGATGGCAGCCTGGTTGACCCGTTTCGTGCGCGCAAAGCTACTACTAAAACCAGTACGTTGCAGCCTAACTTGAATCGGCCCAAAGAGCCAATGGAGGCTTACCCGCTTGAGAGCCTGAAATATGTAGGCATGCTGTCAAGAAAGAAGCTGAGTTATGCATTATTGAAAACGCCGGATAACAATGTTCAGCAGGTAAAAGTTGGTAATTATGTGGGGCAGAATTACGGCAGAATCACGCAAATTACTGATAGCGAAATAATACTTAATGAGATTGTGCAAGATGAGCTTTCTGGTGACTGGGTAGAACGCGTGTCGAATTTAGCTTTACAGGAATAGTACATTAGTAAAACTTGGGTTACAAAAAAGTGATGACCAACTTTGATGTAATCCAGTGAGTTGCGAATAATCCGGAACTTGCGAAACTGACCATTCGGATCAAAAAAATAGATTTAAGGTGAAACGATGAAAACGAATATGTTGATATCAAAATTTTTACAGGCAGTAATGTTGCTTGTTATGGCTATGTTTTCAGGTGCATTACTGGCCGAAGATCAATCGACTTTAGTGAACAAGATTGAAAGCGTAGACTTTTCATCGTTACCCGGCGGCAGGGTGACTATCCGCGTTAAAACAACGCAGCCCCTGGCCAATCCTCCAGCTGGATTCACGCTCAGTAATCCAGCAAGAATCGCGCTGGATTTTCCTCAGGTTGCCAATGGCTTAAATAAAAGCAATATTGCTGCGGACCAGGGTTCTCTTAAAAGTGTCACTTTAGCGCAAGGTAAAGAACGTACCCGTATGGTGCTGAATTTATCCAAGAATGTAGGCTATAACACTACTATTAGCGGTAATGAAGTGACTGTAATTCTGCAAGCCAATGAGGCGGTGGCTGGCACCGCTGTTGAAACGAGATTTTCAGAGCCTAAACTGGGCAGCAAATCCATAACAATTAATAACGTTGATTTTGCACGCGGTAAAAATGGCGAAGGACGCATTATTGTTGATCTGTCAGATCCATCTGCCGGCATTAATATCAAGCAAAAAGGCAAGACGATTTTAGTCGACTTTATTAACACTGAAGTGCCGGAGAATCTGCAACGTCGCCTTAATGTAACCAATTTCAATACACCTGTAATTTATGTGGATACGATGAAACAAGGCAAAAACGGTCGCATGGTGATCGAGCCTAAAGGTAATTGGGAGCATTCAGCGTATCAGGCAGATAAAAAATTCATTATTGATGTTCGCCAGATTGTAGAAGACCCAAATAAATTGGTACGTGGCAGCAAGCCTGGTTACGCCGGTGAAAAACTATCATTGAACTTTCAAAATATTGAGGTACGTGCTGTGTTGCAGGTGATTGCTGACTTTACCGGACTCAATATTATTACGAGCGACACCGTAACTGGTAACCTGACGCTACGTTTGAAAGATGTGCCATGGGATCAGGCCCTGGAAATTATTATGCAAAGTAAGGGGCTGGATAAGCGTAAAAACGGCAATGTGATATTAGTTGCCCCGGCAGACGAATTGGCTGCTAAGGAAAAACAAGTGTTTGAAAGCCAGCAGCAAATTGATGATGTAGAGCCGCTACGCACAGAGGTTTTCACGCTAAATTACATGAAGGCCGAAGCGTTGAAGGATATTTTGAGCGATCCTAAACAGAAGATTTTATCTAAACGCGGTAGTGCGGTACTTGATCCACGTACTAACACTGTGTTTGTGCAGGATATTCCTAAATATCTGGAGCAAGTGCAGGCAATTATTAATAAAACCGATGTTCCTGTGAAACAGGTCATGATTGAATCGCGTCTGGTTATTGCAGATGAGAAGTTCGGTAAAGATTTAGGTGCGCGCTTTGGTGTAACGCAAACTGGCAGGCCTGGCAGTAGTGTAGCGACTATTGGTAGCTCGATAGGTAACAGACCGACAACAGTATCAAGTACCGGTACTATTACGCAAGGTACGCATAATGGTACCTTGCAAACAGCACTAACCGATACGCTGCGTTATGATCAGGCGAGCAATACTAATAGCACATTAACCAGTAGTGATGGTTTGCCTGATTTGATGTCAAACCTGCCAGTGACTAAAGCAGGTGCCGGTAGTTTTGCATTTACTCTATTTAGATTATCTGCAGGTTTGTTATTGAACCTGGAGTTATCAGCGCTTGAGACTGATAAGCGCGGTAAGGTGGTTTCCAGCCCACGTATTACAACTGCCAATCAACGTAAGGCTAAAATATCAGCAGGCACTGAAATTCCTTATCTGCAGGCTTCTAGCAGCGGTGCTGCCAACGTAACGTTTAAGCCAGCAGTGTTGAGTTTAGAGGTGACGCCGCAAATTACGCCGGATGATAAAATTATCATGGAGCTTGAAGTTAAAAAAGACAAGGTCGGACAAACGGTAAGAGTAGGCTTGGGTGAGGCTGTCGCGATTGATACGCAGTCAATTAACACACAAGTGCTGGTAGGTAACGGAGAAACTGCGGTTCTAGGCGGCATTTATGAGCAGACTGACCGTACAGAGCTGGATAAAGTACCATTTTTCGGAGATTTGCCGATTATGGGTAATCTGTTTAAGCGTAAATCAACTGTCTCTGACAAAACCGAGTTGCTGATTTTTATCACGCCTAAAATTATGGATGACCGCATGACTTTGCAGTAACATGAATTTGGAAAAATAAAGCAAAATCTGACAGAAGCATTAGATTGTCATAAAATGCCCATCATAATAGTGATGGGCATTTTGTTTTATTCGGTGCTGTGTATGTGTGATCAGTAGCGGATAAAAATTAAGGGTTTTTTCAATTGAATAATATTTATTTTATTGGCCTCATGGGTGCAGGCAAAACGACCATCGGTCGTTTGCTGGCGAAGCAGATGGGCAGAGAGTTTTACGATTCTGACGTTGAAATCGAGCGCAAAACCGGCGTCAAGATACCGCTGATTTTTGAGCTGGAAGGCGAAGACGGTTTTCGTAAACGCGAAACCACAGCCATTGAAGAGTTAAGTCAGCTTGATAATGTTGTGGTAGCAACCGGTGGCGGAGCAGTGCTGAATCCAGAGAATCGCATACTTTTAAAGAATAGCGGAAAGATTATCTATTTACGCGCAAAGGTGCATGATCTATACCAGCGTACACGTAATGATAAAAGTCGCCCGTTATTACAGGGGGCTAATCCAAAACAAAAACTGGAGCAGCTATATGTCGCGCGTGACCCGATTTATACAGAATTGGCTGATTACATTGTAGATACCGGCGCGCAATCAGCTGTTGAAATTACCAATGACATAGAGCAACTGCTGTTGCGGCTATGTACAGACCCAACGCAAGAATTAACTAAAACAGATAACTAAATTTTAAATTGATATGCAAACACTCAAAGTAGACCTGGCAAATAGAAGTTACCCGATACACATAGGCCGCAATTTAATGGCAGACGCTGATTTAATATTGCCGCATTTAAAACGCAAGCATGTTGCCATTATAACCAACACAACCGTTGCGCCGTTATACCTGGATAAGTTAAGTCAAACGCTACAGGCCGCCGGGGTTAGTGTAATCCCGATTATTCTGCCGGATGGCGAAGCCTACAAAAATACAGAAACGCTTAATAAAATTTATGATGCTTTGCTGCAAAATCGTTGCGAACGCAGCACAACACTCATTGCGCTTGGCGGCGGTGTCATTGGTGATTTAACAGGCTATGCGGCAGCAACGTATCTGCGCGGCGTGCCTTTTATTCAGATACCAACTACTTTACTGTCTCAGGTTGATTCATCTGTTGGCGGTAAAACCGGCATCAATCATCCGCTTGGTAAAAACATGATTGGTGCTTTTTACCAGCCGCAAGTAGTTCTGGCGGATATCGATACATTAAAAACGCTACCGGCACGTGAGCTTTCTGCAGGCATGGCCGAGGTAATCAAGTACGGCCTGATTCGTGATGCTGAATTCTTTGACTGGCTGGAAGCGCATATTGAGCAACTAATGGCGCTGGAGGAAAATGCAATCAGTGAGGCAATCTTCCGTTCATGCCAGAATAAGGCAGATGTAGTAGCACGCGATGAGCATGAAACCGGCGAGCGTGCATTGCTTAATCTAGGGCATACATTTGGCCATGCCATAGAAAACGCAATGGGCTATGGCGTTTGGCTGCATGGTGAAGCGGTCGCGGCAGGCACAATGATGGCGGCTGATCTTTCGCAGCGCATGGGTTGGCTGAGCGCTGCTGAAGTTGCCCGCATTCATGCGCTACTGATTAAAGCCAAGCTACCGTTAGATGCACCAAAATTGGGTGCAGATACATACCTTGAACTAATGCAGATGGATAAAAAAGTAGCGGATGGCAAGATCAGGCTCGTATTGCAGCAAGGCATCGGCCAATCTGTAATTACCAGTGATTACGATGTTGATAAACTTAGAGCGACCTTAACTTTCTAACTATTGATTCGGCACGATTAACTTGTGAATAGATCTGGATTACCGCCTGCCGCGCTGCGCCCACGGCTAAAGAATAAAAGTTCGCAATTACAACCGTCACTGCGAGCACGAAGGGCGTGGCAGTCCAGCTAAACAAAAAAGCAAAGCCTTATAGATTGCCACGGGCGATGCCCTCGCAATGACAAAAAACTATAGATCGCGGCTGACTGGCGGCCTTCTCGTATAAATAAGGTGCTATCTATGTTTTATGGTGATGCCTGCTACTGGTGCGCGTACGTTAGCACTAGCATTCGCCTTTAACTGCGAGAATAGCGTGGTGATTTGCAATCCAGAATCACGCATGTCGAATTAATAATACAGGGTTTGAATATGAATCATCTGCAACTTGCACCTTACGCCGCAAACCCGGAACATACTTTCGGTCGCGTTTACGACGAGCAGCCGTCATCTACCCGCAATGCATTTCAGCGTGACCGTGATCGCATTATCCACTCAACGGCATTTCGCCGTCTGGAATACAAAACCCAGGTTTTTGTGAATCATGAAGGTGATTTATTCCGTACCCGCCTAACCCACAGTATAGAAGTCGCACAATTAGCACGAGCTATCGCGCGTACCCTTAAACTGCACGAAGACCTGACCGAAGCAATTGCCCTTGCACATGATCTAGGGCATACGCCGTTTGGTCATGCCGGCCAGGATGCACTTAATGACTGCATGCGCGATTACGGTGGTTTTGAGCATAATCTGCAATCACTGCGTGTCGTTGAGCAGCTGGAACTGCGCTATGCAGAATTCGACGGCCTTAATCTCACATTCGAGGTGCGTGAAGGCATACTCAAACACTGTTCAATTAAAAATGCCAAGCAACTGGGCGAAGTAGGCCAGCGTTTCTTAAATAAAACCAGCCCAAGCCTGGAAGCGCAGCTTACAAATTATGCCGATGAAATCGCCTATAACAATCACGATATAGACGATGGTTTACGCTCCGGATTAATCACTATTGATCAGCTCTCCAAAGTAGATTTGTTTGCACGTAACCTGGGCGAAGTAAAAGCGCTATACCCAAAGCTTGAACAAAGGCGGCTGGTAAACGAAACCGTGCGCCGTATGATTAACACGCTGGTGGTAGATTTGTGTAATCAAACTGCACAAAATATCGCTTTACATCAGCCGACAAGCATTGCTGACATTCGCAAACTGCCACAATTGGTGCATTTCAGCAGTGACATCGCAGCACAAAACCTTAACTTGAAACAGTTTCTGCGTAAAAATCTGTATCATCACTACAAGGTAAATCGCATGAGCGCCAAGGCCGCCCGTATTGTGCGTGAATTGTTTACAGCTTTCTTTGAAAATACAGGATTATTGCCAGATGAGTTCCAAGCCTATGCAGAAATCGACAAAGCCCGTGCAGTAGCAGATTACATTGCAGGCATGACTGACCGCTTTGCAATCCGTGAACATCGTAAGTTATTTGCGGTGGATGAGTATTTATAGGCGACGTTGCAGTTTTACAACAGTCTTGAATGGCTGTGTCAAAAATGCAAATATTTAACTTGTTACCACTACATTGATTATGGATAATCTATCCACTTGTTACAGCTAGCTGGTTGTAAGCGGTAATTAATCAAGTAGAAAATTAAAAATAAAGAGGATTTATATGAAAACAACAATTAAATTAGCAGTTGCTTCAGCATTAGTTGCTGCAGCTTCAAGCGCTAACGCTGGTATCATCATACCAGCTGGCGATTGGACATTGGACATCGGCGGTGTTGTAAACGCTTATTACACACACACAACATTCAGTGGCGACAATGCTGGTAAAACAGCTCCTTTGGGCTTGGGTGCAGGTAACGCTGATAACTCAGCAAACATCACAACTGGTCTGTTGCCTAACTACCTGACAGTTTCAGGTAAAACACGTCAGAACGACTTAGATGTTGGCTTCACAATCAGCATGAACCCAGGTTCATCATCAACACGTTCAGGTATTCAAGACAACGGCGGCGCTGACGGCGGTAGATCTGAAAACCGTCAAGCATTCTTGACAGTTGGTGACAAATCATGGGGTTCTATCAAGTTAGGTAAAGATTTGGGTATCTACGCTTCAGACGCTATCTTGAACGACATGACATTGCTGGGCGTTGGTGCAGGTGCTGGTTCACTGGCTGGTAACACAACAACATTAGGTCGTATCGGTACAGGTTTCATGTATGCTGACTGGAAATCACAAGTTGCTTACTCATCACCTAACTGGAATGGCTTCGACACAGGCTTGGAATACAGACTACTCAGATTATAAAGAATTGGCATCAAGCAGCAGCAGCAATCGTGGTGCTGGTCAAACTGCTTACGAAGGTAAAGTTTCATATGAGTGGGCTGGCGACGTGGCAGGTAAAGTTTGGGCATCTGCAATTTCTCAAAAAATTGATGATGTATATCGTTATGACTTAGGTACTGGTCAAACAGATTCTAAACGTGCAACTGCATGGGATATCGGTGCTAATGTAAATGCTGCTGGTTTTGGTTTGACTGGTTATTACGGTCAAGGTAAAGGTATCGGTCAAACATTCCAATTGTTAAATGGTTTTGATGAGTCAGCAAAACGTCGTGATTCAGACCAATGGTACGTTCAAGCTACATATACACTTCCAGGTGTAGGTACTAAACTGGGCGCTTCATACGGCGAGTCAACTCTGGATGGTAATAGTGCAGCCACAGATTTTGACTTCAAAGAGCTTCAAGACTCAATGTGGACAGTTGGCGCTTACCACCCATTGACAAAACACTTGAACTTGGTTGCTGAGTACTCACAGTCAGAGCGCGAGTATAAAGAGCGTGGCGGCTATGATGAGCAAGCTAAAGCTAAAACTGTTTCTTTAGGTGCTATTTTATTCTTCTAGGATAAGGCAAGGTAACCCTGTAACACCTGTCTTGCTGCTTTAGCCGCAAGACGGGTGAACTAAAACCTAATGGCTTGGTTTAAAAACGGTATCTTCGGATGCCGTTTTTTTTATTTTAAAATGGGACACCTAGGTATATTGCGACGATTTATTTTATGTTTCAGTGTGTTAGTGTGTATTTGATAGCAGGCTACTCATGGCTAAATCTACAAACGGACTAAAGTGTCAATTGAAATTAGACATCAAAACTACTTGCATTTGTTGCATAATTGCAACAAATGCAAGTAGTTTTGACGAAAATACAAATTTTAGGTTGTATGCATCAAAGCGATTATGCATACTGATGCGTACGTTCTTGATAGATTTAAATTTTATCGAGATAGTTTGCAAACTTTCTCATTTGGTTGCTCACTAGCAATAGTGAAAGGCTAATGAGGTTACGAAGTACTAAAGCAATAAATATTTAGGAGATTTGTATGAAAACAACAATTAAATTAGCAGTTGCTTCAGCATTAGTTGCTGCAGCTTCAAGCGCTAACGCTGGTATCATCATTCCAGCTGGCGATTGGACATT
>LNAP01001817.1_pt1 | contig 51527 bp, 49 predicted proteins | sample 602601 | NCBI WGS metagenome assembly LNAP01 (sample SAMN02440304, study PRJNA202911) | soil metagenome | biome: Subtropical and temperate rainforests or woodlands; isolation source: soil samples (1 kg each in a 20% v/v slurry with milli Q water) were... ...
CCTCGCCATCGTCCTGTTCTCGCTCGCCATGGGCGGTTTTGCGATCGGAACCACCGAATTCGCATCGATGAGCTTGCTGCCGTTCTTCGCCGCCGATCTCGGTGTGGACGAGCCGACGGCGGGACACGCGATCAGCGCATATGCGCTCGGCGTGGTGCTGGGCGCGCCGCTGATCGCCGTGCTTGGCGCGCGGTTCGCGCGGCGCACGCAGTTGCTGGTGCTGATGGCCGTGTTCGCGCTCGGCAATGCGCTCACCGCGCTGGCACCCGGCTTTGGCTCCATGATCGCGGCCCGCTTCCTCGCAGGGCTGCCGCACGGCGCCTATTTCGGCATCGCCGCCCTCGTCGCCGCCTCGCTGGTTCCGCAACATCGTCGCTCGCAGGCGATCGGCCAGGTGATGCTCGGCCTGACCTCTGCCACCATCATCGGTGTGCCCCTGGCCAATCTGATCGGCCAGGCGGTCGGCTGGCGCGCGAGCTTCAGCCTGGTGTCGGTGCTGGCGCTGCTCACGATGTTGTTGTGCGCCCTGTTCGCGCCGCGTGATCAGGCCGGCGGGTCGGATCCGCTGCGCGAGCTCGGCGCGCTCAGAAGCGGCCGCGTCTGGATCACGCTGGCGATCGGCGCCATCGGCTTCGGCGGCATGTTCGCCGTCTACACGTATCTGGCGACGACGCTGATCGAAGTCACCAAGGTCAGCCCAGCCGTCATTCCGTTCTTCCTCGCGGTGTTCGGCATCGGCGCCACGCTCGGCAATCTGTTCGTACCGCGCTTTGCCGACCGCGCCTTGATGCCGACCGCGGGCTGCATTCTGCTGCTTGCAACCGTGGCGCTGCTGGTGTTTCCGCTTGTCGCCGGCAATGTCTGGCTGCTCGCGATCGACATCTTCGCGATCGGCGCCAGCGTCTCGCTCGGCGCCATCCTGCAGACGCGGCTGATGGACGTGGCCGGAGACGCGCAGGCGCTCGCCGCCGCGCTGAACCATTCGGCGTTCAACACCGCCAATGCGCTCGGCCCGTTCCTCGGCGGCCTGGCCATTCGCGAGGGGTTCGGCTGGACCTCCACCGGTCCCGTCGGCGCCGCGCTGGCGCTGCTCGGTTTCCTGATCTGGATCGTGGCCTGGCGCGACAGCCGATCCGCGCCGATTGAGATCGCTTCGCGCAGCGATACCGCATCGCTGGCGAACGCGCCGCCGCTGGCGCCGGACCATAGCCGCTCAGATCCTGCCAGAAATCCGGTGAGCTAGAGCCTGAAGCGGACGCCGTCCGCTCAGCTTTGCCAAGGCGTGTTGCGGATGCGCGTGCACGCGTTCGGCTTGCGGAAGCTGGGATCGTGATCCTCGATGTAGTCGAAATTGACAGTCCCGAATGTGGTCTGCGGCTTCTTCAGGGCTGAACACGTCTGAACCTTTAGGAAGTCGTTCTTGAAGTCTCCGCGCGGAAACGCTGATATCACCTGGTCACGCTGCTCCGGCGTGTAATCGTCATATCCAATGCCGACGACGTCCACCAGAACGCCTGCGTTGGTGAGAACGATCTCCGGCCTCATATATTGCGGAATGCCCGGCGTGGTGTGCAGCGCGACGGCTTCCCATACCAGATCGGCTTGCGGCTCGGCGATACCGCGCGCCCGGAGAAACTCGCGCGCAGCGTCGGCACCGTCGACCTCAAATCGCTTTGTCTGCGTGTGGTAGTGATCGACAAGGCCGAGATCGTGAAACAGCGCCGCGACATAGAGCAGTTCCGAATCGAACTTCAGCTTCTGACGCAGCCCCTTCATCGCGCCGAACACGTAGACGCGAACCGAATGGTTGAACAGCATGTCGTCTTCATAGCTGCGTACCAGCTCGGCGGCCTCGCGCGCCAACTGACTGTCCGGGATCTGGACGCCGGAAATCACGTTCATCATCGTCGAGCTCCTGCTCTGCGTTCGGTTGATGTCGCGTGAGCCATCAGGCCGCCTTCTCGAGCGCGGCGTGAGGCGTATTTCGAAAGCTGATCGACATACGATTGTACGCATTCATCAGGCTGATTGCGATTGTGAGATCGACCAGTTCACGCTCGCTGAAGACGTTGCGTGCGGCTTGATAGGCTTCATCCGGAACGTTGGTCTCGGCAACGCGGGTGACAGTCTCGGCCCATGCAAGGGCCGCGCGCTCGCGTTCGTCGAAGAGATTGCCTGCCTCGGCCCATGCCTGCAGCAGCGCGAGCTTTTCGACCTTCACGCCGCTCTTCAACAAATCGCGCGTATGCATGTCGAGGCAATAAGCACAGTTGTTGATCTGCGAAATGCGCAGGTAAACGAGCGTGACCAGCGGTTCAGGCAACCCACTCTGCGTGACATAGCCGTAGACGCCGCCCAGCGCCTTCGCGCCGGCCGGTGCGATGTGGGTGTAGTTGAGACGTTCATTCATCTGATGACTCCCTGATGATCGGAGGGGATCAAAACTTCCCCCTCACTGCCTCAGATGCTCCTCACCTGGTTCACAAAAAAGCACCAAGAACGCACAAAACTTGTGTACCATGGGGAATGACGAAGCCGCTGCGCCTGGAGCTCGATCGGTCTGCGAAGACGCCACTTGCGGAGCAGATCCATAGAGGGATCAGGACCGCCATCGAGAGCGGCGTGCTCGCCCCGGGCGCACGCCTGCCCTCATGGCAGGATCTGGCGGCTCAACTCGGCGTCGCGCGCGGCACCGTGCGCTCGGCCTATGAGAAGCTCTCATCCGACCAAATGATCGTCGCGGCCCGTGCGACCGGCACGCACGTCGCCGACCGGCAGTCCTTCCCAGTGCGGCCTGACAAGGCCCCCGACCCCGGCTCGTTCATGGAGATGTACCAGGAGCTCACGGCTGGACCGGCGATCTTCCAGATGGGCGTTCCGTCGCAGGAAACGTTTCCTGCGAAGTTGCTGGCGCGAATGCGGGTACGTGCGGTTCGCGCCGAAACGAGCGCACCCGCGATCTACCCGGATCCGCGCGGCGAGCTGGACTTGCGACGTGAGATCGCGGCCTACGTTGCGCTGGCCCGAGGAATAGAATGCGCGCCGTCCCAAATCATCGTCACCAGCGGTTTCACCGGCGGCCTTGGTCTCGCGCTCCGAGTCCTCTGCCTCGGGCCGAAGAAGAAAGTCTGGATGGAGGACCCCGGCTTTCCCTTCACCCGGCACGGTCTCGAACTCGCGGGATTATCCATCGTACCGATCGCGGTCGATGCCGACGGCATCGACGTCGATTTCGGCGTGAAACATGCACCCGACGCCGCGCTGGTTGTCGTGACACCGGGGCAACAGGCGCCGCTTGGATCCACGCTGTCCCTGGCACGCCGCTCACGACTGCTGGAATGGGCGAACCAAAACAAGGCATGGGTGATCGAGGATGACTATCTCAGCGAACTCCAGCTCAAGGGCCGCGCCACGCCGGCGCTCGCCTCGCTCGACCGCGTCGGCCGCGTCATCCACGTCGGCTCCTTCAGCAAGACCATAAGCCCGGCCTTGCGGCTCGGCTTTGTCGTTGCACCGGCGGCTCTTGCATCGCGATTTGCAGAGACTGCGGCTTGCCTCGCGCCGGCACCGGGGCCCGCGGTGCAGCTAGCTACTGCCGACTTCATGCGCGACGGCCACTATCTGCGGCATCTGCGGCGCACGAAACGCGCCTACACCGCGCAAGGCGATGCGTTGCTGAAACAGCTCCACACGCGCTCTGCGAAGGTTGCGATTGCCGGTCTGGCCGCGGTGCTGCGATTGCCGGACGGAGCACCCGATCTTGCTATCGCCCGGGACGCAGCGTCGTTCGGACTGGCACCGACGCCGCTATCGCTTTGGTACGCTCCAACCGCTTCGGCGTGCCCAGGACTGTTGCTGGGCATCGCGACGTCTCCGCTCAAGAAGATCGAGGCGTCCTGCGACCGGCTCCTTCGGATCATCGACCGTTTAACGTGATCCCTACCCGGCCTCGGCCGCCTCAACCGGCCAACGTCACGATCAAAGGCCCGTTGCGGGTGGCGATCACGGTGTGCTCGTACTGCACGGTCGGCGCCTCGGGGCTGCTGTAGAGCGTCCACGCATCATCGCCATTCTCCGCCCATTCGGCGCCCATGGAGAGGAACGGCTCGACGGTGAATACCAGGCCATCGTTCATGATGCGGCGTTCGGAGCGATCGGGCCAGGTTGCGATCTCCGTCGGCTCCTCATGGAGCGACAGGCCGACACCGTGACTGGCGAGATTCCTGACCAGGCTGTAGCCCTTCTTCCGCGCGAAGGTCCCGATCGCCTGGCCGATCCCCGCAATCGGTTTGCCGGCACCAACCTGCTGCAGGCCGGTCCACATCGCCCGTCGGCCGTCCCGACAAAGTCGTTCGATCGTGCGGCTTACAGGCGGAACGGCGAACGAGGCTCCGGTATCGGCAAAGAAACCGTTCTTCTCGGCTGACACGTCGATGTTCACGAGATCGCCGCGCTCGATCCGCCGCTCGCCCGGGATGCCGTGAGCGATCTCCTCGTTCACGCTGATGCAGGTCGCCCCCGGAAAATCGTAGGCCAGCTCCGGAGCCGAACGCGCGCCGGCGGCCTCCAGCAGCTGTCGTCCGATCCGGTCGAGCTCAGAGGTGGTCATGCCCGGCTCGAGCGCCTTCCCCATTGCCTCCAGCGTGGCGGCGACGATGCGCCCGATCTCCTTCAGGCGCGTCAGGTCGTTGTCATCGGAGATTGTCATGTCGGGGCTCTTGTGCGGGAGGCCCGGACATAGCGCCTGCGAGGTCGGCTTGCAAACCGGACAGCCCCGAAGAATCCTGCCGCAGCCGCGCCGGCGACTGGCGCAGGCTCGCGGCCCGGACGGCGGCGAAATAAACGTGAACCGTCACGCCACCGCAACCAACGCCCTGGACGGACAGTCCCTGGACAGCAGGCTTCTCGCCGAACGTCGGCGCAACGCCTTTGACCACGCCCGTGCCGTAAGCGCACGACGAGCGATGGTCAGGCTTGCCAATCATCGCTCGGAATCTGAAGCCTGCCCGGTGCGTCAGCCTCCGCCCTCGACCGGCGTGTAAACCACCAGCTTCAGCGCGGGATCGTCGTTGGCCTGAAAGCTGGTGTGCTCGAAATGCAGCACGCCGAGGGTTGGATGCGACATCGTCTTGAGGCCCGAAGACGTGCCGCGGACCTCGTGGGCTTCCCACCATTTGACGAATTCCGGGCTGCCCTGCCGCAGCCGCGTCAGCAATTCCGCAAAGGCGGGATCGCCGGCCCAGACGTCGTGAGTGGCGCGAAACATCGCGACCATGCGCTTGGCGACGTCCGCCCAGCCCGCTCCGTAGGCCTTGCGCGTCTGCTTGTTGGTCATCATCAGCAGCATCGTGTTGCGATCCGCCTCCGGCAGGCGCCCGAACGCGAAGACCTGCTCGGCGGCCGCGTTCCAGGCCAGCACATCCCAGCGCCGCCCGGTGATATAGGCCGGATGCGGCAAGCTCTCGACCAGCCGCTGGATCGGCGGCGGCACGGACTCGCGGATGAAGACTCGCCTGTCACCGTCGCGCGCCAGCGCCTTCAGGTGCGCGTGCTCGGTCTTGCTGAGGCGCAGCGCGCGGGCCAGCGCATCGACGGTGGTCACCGAAGGGCTCACCGTGCGGCCCTGCTCGAGGCGGATGTACCAGTCGACGCCGATGCCGGCGAGTTGCGCGACCTCCTCGCGTCGCAGCCCCGCGGTGCGCCGGCGCCCGCCGATCGGAAGGCCGACGGTCTTCGGCGACAGCTTTTCGCGGCGGGACCTCAGGAAGTCGCCGAATTCGACGCGGCGTGGATCGGCCATGATGTCGCTCACGGGATGGAGGGCCCCTGCAATACTAGGATAATACCAGGCCTTCCTGCCCTCTCCAAGGCGTCGCATATGGGCTTCACCCGATCTTGAGGTGAAGATCCATGAAAGCTGCCGTGCTCAAATCCTTCGGTTCGCCGCTGGCGATCGAGACCGTCCCCGTTCCGGTGCTCGGCACCGGCGAGGTCATCGTCGACATCGTCGCGACCCGCGTGCTGTCCTATATGAACGAGGTCTTTGACGGGACGCGTAATTATGCGCTCGATCTCCCGATCATCCCGGGGCCCGGCGGCATCGGCCGGGTGCGCGCGATCGGTCCGGATGCAACCCGACTTGCGGTCGGCGACTGGGTGTTCTGCGATCCGACGGTGCGCTCGCGCGACGATATCGTAGCGCCCGACATCGCCTTGCAAGGGCTCACCGCTGCCGGGCCTGGCGGCATGCTTCTGCAGAAGCACTTTCGCCACGGCTCCTTCGCCGAGCAGATGTTGGTGCCGACCGAGAACGTCAAACGCATCGGCGCGATCACGCCGGAGGACGCGACGCGATGGTGCGCGCTGGGCACGCTGCTGGTGCCCTATGGCGGCTTTCTTGCCGCCAACCTTCGCCCCGGCGAGACCGTGCTGGTGAGCGGCGCGACCGGCAATTTCGGCAGCGCCGCCGTGGCGGTGGCGCTGGCGATGGGCGCAGCCTGCGTCGTGGCGCCGGGACGCAACGAGACGATGCTGGCCGAACTCGTGCGCCGTTACGGCGAGCGCGTCAGGCCGGTGAAGCTGACGGGTAACGAGGCCGAAGACTGCGCGCGCATGAAGCGCGCCGCACCTGGCCCGATCGATTGCGTGCTCGATATCATGCCGCCTTCGGTCTCGACGACGGTGGTGCGCGCCGCGATCATGACGGTGCGTCCTTACGGCCGCGTGGTGCTGATGGGCGGCGTCAACATGCAGGGCGGCGCGGGCCTCGAGCTGCCCTATAATTGGATCATGCGCGAATGCATCACCATCCACGGCGTCTGGATGTATCCACCGGATGCGGCCGTCCGCCTGATCGCGCTGGTGCGCGCAGGGCTGCTGTGCCTCGATCACTACGAGACGACAGCCTTCGATCTCGACCACGCCAACGAGGCCGTGGCCTATGCGGCCGCTAACGCCGGCCCGTTCGGCATGACGGTGATCCGGCCGTGACTGACCTGCCCGCCACGGCGATGCGCCGTCGCGGCGGGTTTGCCTGCCATGTCAAAGGACTGGACAGCGTCACCCCGCTCAAAGCCGGTCAAGGCCGGCTACTGTGCATGGGGTTGTTTTCGCGTTTTTGTTATTCGAGCTCGACGACCTGGCCGTTCGACAGCGATACGCGGCGGTCCATACGGCCGGCGAGTTCCATATTGTGGGTCGCGATCAGCATCGAGACCTGGGTCGCCTTGACGAGCTGCATCAGCGCCTGGAACACGTGGTCCGCGGTGTGTGGGTCGAGGTTGCCGGTCGGCTCGTCCGCGAACAGCACCCGCGGCGCGTTCGCAACCGCCCTGGCGATCGCGACGCGCTGCTGCTCACCGCCCGACAGCTCGGCCGGGCGATGGGCGATGCGGTCGCCGAGGCCGAGATAGCCAAGGATCTCCTTGGCGCGCTTGACGCTCTCGGACTTCTTCAGGCCGCGGATCATCTGTGGCATCATGACGTTCTCCAGCGCCGAGAACTCCGGCAGCAGCCGGTGCGACTGGTAGACGAAGCCGATGTCGGTGCGGCGAAGCTGGGTGCGCTCGATGTCGGGCAGTTGCGAGGTCGGCGCGCCATTGACGTAGACCTCGCCGGAATCGGGGGCTTCGAGCAGCCCCGCGATGTGCAGCAGCGTCGACTTGCCCGAGCCCGACGGCGCCACCAGCGCGACCGACTGGCCGGCCCACAGCGCGAGCTTGGCGCCGTCGAGGATCGTCAGCGGCACCTCGCCCTGCAAGTACTGCCGCTTTATCTCGTGGAGATAGATGACCGGTACATCTTCCGCCCCCTGCTGCTGCTCCATCAGCCCCTCACTCATACCGCAGCGCTTCGACGGGATCGAGGCGCGCGGCGCGCCACGACGGGTAGAGCGTCGCAAGGAACGACAGCGTCAGCGCCATGATGACGACGGCCGTGGTCTCGCCGACGTCGATCTCGGCAGGCAGTTTCGACAAAAAATAAAGCTCCGGCGAGAACAGCTCGGTGCTGGTCAGCCAGGACAGGAACTGCCGGATCGATTCGATGTTCAGGCAGATCAGGAGGCCGACGACGAAGCCGACCAGCGTGCCGACCACGCCGATCGATGCGCCCGTGATCAGGAAGATGCGCATGATCGAGCCCTGCGAGGCCCCCATGGTGCGCAGGATCGCGATGTCGCTCCCCTTGTCCTTCACCAGCATGATCAGGCCGGAGACGATGTTGAGCGCCGCGACCAGCACGATCATGGTCAGGATCAGGAACATCACGTTGCGCTCGACCTGGAGCGCGTTGAAGAAGGTCGAGTTGCGCTGCCGCCAGTCGACCAGGAAAACCGGCCGGCCCGCGGCCTCCGTCACCGCCTTGCGGAAGGCGACGATCTGATCGGGATTAGTGGTGAACACCTCGATCGAGGTGACATCATTGCTGCGGTTGAAATAGGCCTGCGCCTCCGCAAGCGGCATGAACACGAAGCCGAGGTCATATTCGGACATGCCGATCTCGAACACCGCGACGATCTTGTAGGGCTTGATGCGCGGCGTCGTGCCCATCGGCGTGACTGCGCCCTTCGGCGCCACCAGCGTGATGCTGTCGCCCGCATGCAGCGACAGCTGGTCGGCGAGGCGCCGGCCGATCGCGACCCCCTGCCCGTCGTCGAAGCCTTCCAGCGAGCCCTGCTTGATGTTCTTGGCGATCGAGGTGAGGTTGTTGAGGTCGTCGGAGCGAATGCCCCGCACCAGCACGCCCGAGGCGTTCCACGGCGAGGACGCCAGCGCCTGGCCGTCCACAACGGGAGCAGCCAGCCGGATGCCCTGAACCTGGCTGAGGCGGTCGGCGACGTCCTTCCAGTCGGTCAGCGGCGATTCCAGCGGCTGCACCAGGATGTGGCCGTTCAGCCCCAGGATCTTGTCGAGCAGCTCCTTGCGGAAGCCGTTCATGACCGCCATTACGATGATCAGCGTCGCGACGCCCAGCATGATGCCGAGGAAGGAGAACCCGGCGATGACCGAGATGAATCCCTCCTTGCGGCGTGCGCGCAGATAGCGCGCCGACAGCATCCACTCGAAGGGCGCAAAAGGCGCGGTTGGCTTGGTCTCGGTCATGGTTTCATCCATCGCTTGATAATCCCATGATTCGGGGTCAATTGTGGCCGGATTGCCGGCCCATTATCGCGCGATGAACACTATTCAGGCGACCAGCCGGGCAATCACGTCCGCAGGCGACAGATTCTCGCGTGTGCCGTCGGCGCGCCGCTTCAGCTCGATCTTGCCGTCGGCAAGTCCCTTCGGCCCGATCATGATCTGCCAGGGAATGCCGATCAGGTCGGCCGCAGCGAATTTGGCGCCGGCGCGCTGGTCGGTGTCGTCGTAGAGCACATCGACGCCCTTGGCGGTGAGTTCGGCGTAGAGCTTCTCGCAGGCTGCATCGACCGCGGCATCGCCCTGCTTGAGATTCAGCACCACGGCGCGGAACGGGGCGACCGCTTCGGGCCATTTGATGCCGGCATCGTCATGGCAGGCCTCGATGATGGCACCGAGCAGGCGCGAGACGCCGACGCCATAGGAGCCGCCATGGATCGGCACGTCGACGCCGTCAGGGCCGGCCACCAGCGCCTTCATCGCGTCGGAATATTTGGTGCCGAAATAGAATATCTGGCCGACCTCGATGCCGCGGGTGTTCAGCCGCTTGGCTTCCGGCACTTCCCGCTCGAACCGCGCGGCGTCGTGGACGTCCTCGGTGGCAGCGTAGACCGAGGTCCACTGCTTGATGATCGGCGTCAGATCGGCCTCGTAATCGACGTCCTCGCCCGGCACCGGCAGGTCCAGCACGTCGCGATTGATGAAGACGCCGGATTCGCCGGTCTCGGCCAGCACGATGAATTCGTGGCTGAGATCTCCGCCGATCGGGCCGGTCTCGGCGCGCATCGGGATCGCCTTCAGTCCCATCCGCGCGAAAGTGCGCAAATAGGCGACGAACATCTTGTTGTAGGCGACGCGCGCTGCAGCCTCGTTGAGGTCGAAAGAATAGGCGTCCTTCATCAGGAACTCACGGCCGCGCATCACGCCGAAACGCGGACGCTGCTCGTCGCGGAATTTCCATTGGATATGATAGAGATTGAGCGGCAGGCTCTTGTAGGACTTGACGTAGGCGCGGAAGATCTCGGTGATCATTTCCTCGTTGGTCGGCCCGTACAGCAGTTCGCGCTTGTGGCGGTCGGCGATGCGCAGCATCTCAGGACCATAGGCGTCGTAGCGCCCGCTCTCACGCCAGAGGTCCGCGAGTTGGAGCGTCGGCATCAGCAGTTCCAGCGCACCGGCGCGGTCCTGCTCTTCGCGAACGATCTGCTCGATCTTCTTCAGCACCCGAAACCCGAGCGGCAGCCAGGCATAGATGCCGGCCGCCTCCTGGCGGATCATGCCAGCACGGAGCATCAGGCGATGCGAGACGATCTCCGCCTCTTTCGGATTTTCCTTCAGAATGGGCAGAAAGAACCGCGACAACCGCATGGCAATACTCTGGGAATCAGTGATCGCGTGCAGTGAAACCGGATTGAGAGCGAAAACACAAGACCGGGAATGAGGAAAAGCCGCTAAGGCGACGGAATTCCTGTCATTTTTCCGTTGGCTTGAGGTTCAGCTTGAACCGCAACGACACGCGTTCAAGGCGCCCCAACCTCAAGCTCGTCCTCCAGCGTGATCTTTTCGAAATCGCTCACCAGCGCGTCGATCCGCACATGCCAGCGACCGCCAAAGGGCAGCTCGACCTTGCGCACATGCCAGTAGCCGTCCGGCCCCAGCGAGGCGTCCCGCTCCATCGGCTCGACGCCTCGTTCGGGCAGGCTGAGCGTCAGGGTCACCTCCCTGGCCTTAAGCAGCGCCCCCTCGCCGGTCATCAGTTGGAGCACGAAATCGTCGACGCCTGCCTTGCCCGGCGAGACCAGCACCTGGAACATCGCCTTGTCGCCATGGATGTGGATCGCCAGCGGCGTCTCCGGAATGATGGTTCGTGGCGACGGCGTAAAGCGCCAGCCGGCGACGACAGCAAAGATCGCCAGCGCGATGGCGCATTCCAGCAGGATCGCGCGCCTGAGGATGGACGAAGCCTTTTCCCCCCGCGCCAGGGCCGGCGTCAGCCGGAACCGATTGAGTGCGGCAAGTCCCAGCAGCAGGATGACCAGCGCGAGCTTGACCGAGAGGATCTGGCCGTAGCGGGTCTCGACCAGTGCAGACGGCTTTTCGATCTGGACGAACGCGAGCGCAAGGCCGGTCACGGCCAGCACGCCGACCGCGAGCGCGGCAAGGCGGGAAAAGCGGTTCACGACAGAAAGCGTCGCGACCGTCGGCCTCGACACCAGCGTGGCCAGCGGCGCGAGAGCACCGATCCAGATGGTGACGCCGAGGCCATGAAGAAAGATCGCCGGCCGGGTCAGCGCCTCCGGCGGCGCCGTGGCCGCGTGCCCGGTCATGGCGAGCGACAGGCCGACGCCGACGAAGGCGACGATCGCAAGCGCGCGCGCGTACCATGCGCCGCGCAACGCCAGCAGAGCGCACAGCATCGCGGCCATGGCGACCAGCAATGCGGGACCAGCGCTGGTCGCGAATGCGACCTTCCAGGGCGCGGCCGTCGCGAGTGCCGCCAGGGGCAGGCCGAGGAGATCGAGGCCCAACACACCGAGAGAGGCAACGGCGCAGGGAAGTCCGACCACGAGCGCGACGCGCGGGACGGTCATGCCGGTCATCGCCCACGCGATCCATCTCGCAAAAAACACGCCGCCGACGCCGACGAACAGCCCGAGATAGAGACCAATTCGCGCCAGCCAGATCAGCGCATTCAACCCGCCGTCGGCATCTGCCGGAAGTTGCGTGCCCGTCGGCATACCGATCGAGAAGATCACCGATCCGGCGACGGGATGGCCATCCTGCGAGATCACGCGATAGCTCAAGACCGCGGTGCCCTGCGGAAGGTCCGGCGGCATCGCAACCGAGATGGTTTCACCCGATGCGCTGACGCGGGCGTCGTCCCGCGCCCTGCCCGCGCCGTCGATCAGTCGGATCGCGCCTGAAGTCACCACCTCGTTGAAGCGCAGTTCCACCGCCTTCGGCGCGCTCGCAAGGATGCTGCCGCTCGCCGGCTCGACCGAGACAAGCGCCGCATGCGCCCACACCCCGGTTGCAAAGCCAACAACGAGGAGCAGCGTCGCAAGCGCGGCGAGCAGGCGCATCAGGGCTTTGGCAACAGCTTCAGGCCGGGCGCCGGCGAATTGCCTTCGTGCGAATGCTTTGCCCCCTCCACGGGGATCTCAATCCAGCGGCTGACTCCGGTCTCGCATTCCTGCACGATTGGGAAATACAGCGTCGTGTTCGGCTTCAGGCCGCCCGTGAGGAAGCTGCTGATGACGAATTCGTCATAATTATGGTCCGGCAGCTTGCCGCCGGACCAGGCGACTTCCTTGACGCCGGAGGAAAGCTTGTTGCCGTGATAATCGTATTCAGCGGCATATTTGCCCTCGACCACATCGACGCTCCAGCCCGCCTTCGGCATCGGCTTCACCGCGATCACGCCTTCCGGAATCTGCACACGGATCTTCACAGTGGGCGAGCCCTTGCAACCGTGCGGGACGGCGAAGACAGCCTTGTAGTACGAGCCGACCGTCGCCTGCTTGGTCTCGAGGGTGATATGCGCCGCGGCGGGCGATGCGGTGAGCGCGGCGATCAGAAACAGGCAGGATCGCTTCGACATGGTCGTCCTCCTCAACGTGGTCATTTGATCAGGATCGGAGATTCGATGCTGACATGATCGGCCTCGGAGATCGAAATTCCGAGACCCAGCATCCAGCGTCCCGGCGTCAATTGCGCGACCTTCACGTGCCAGCTGTCCTCGCCGTCCCGCGAAGCCTCGACCGGCGCTAGCTTCCTGCCGGTCTGTGACTCCACGAGCGTCACCGACACGGCCTTGGCCGTGAGCGGCGCCTCGTCCGTCGTCTCGAGCTGGATGGCGATCTCGACCGGGCCGGCGCGGCCCGGCGAGACCGTGACATTGGCCATCGCCTTATCGGTGTGCAGATGGGTGAAGAAGCTGTCGTCGTCGGTCGCCGCCGCAAGCGGTGTCGCCGCAACCGACAGCAACGCGGCCGCTCCGAGCACGAGGCCCGTGATGGTTCGACGCGAGGTCATGGGAGCCTTGATCGGTTTCATCACATCTTCATTCCCGAATGATCCGGCATCTTCTTCATCATGTGCCCGCCGTCGCCGGGCGCCTGCGCGCCGACGCCCTGCACATCGAGGGAGACGGCGACCTTGCCGGCCTTCTCGAACTGAAGCGTCACCGGGACCTTGTCGCCCTGCTTGAACGCGCCCTTCAGCTCCTGGAGCATCAGATGATAACCGCCGGGGGCGAGCTTCACCGTCTTGCCGGGATCAATGACGAGGCCCTTGTCGAGCGGACGCATCTTCATCACGCCATTGTCGATCGCCATCTCATGGACTTCGGCCTTCCCCGCGATATCGGCGGACACGCCGATCAGCCTGTCGGCCGCCGCACCCTTGTTCTCGATGGTGAGATAGCCACCGGCAACCTTGGCGCCGCCCGGCGTCGCCCGGCTCCACGCCTGCGAGATGACGAGATCACCCGCCTTGACGTCGTCGGCCGCGGCTGGTGCAGCGCAGAGCGCCAGTGCGAACGCCGCGAACATCACATCTTTCAAGATCGTCTTCATATCAGTCTTCCCGTTTGCAGATTGAATGTCAGTGTGTGGAGAGTTGTTGGGCCGACCATTTTTCGAGATCGACCATTTCAGCGGACCCTTCGATCGTCGTGACGGTCCCGTCCCGGGAGACCAGCAAGGTCCTGGGGATGTCGCCCTGCCAGGCGGGATCGATCTCGAACCTCAAACGCTCGACAAAACCGTCATTGAAGATGAAATTCTCGGTGGACGACAGCCCAGCCCTGTCGAGCATCGATTGCGTCGCCGCCGGCAGATTCGGCACGAGATCGGCGCTGATCGTGACCACATCGATTCCCGGATGTTCCTTCGCAAACTGCCCGAGCAGCGGCAGCTCGACCTTGCAGGGACCACAGGTCACGCCCCAGAAATGCACGAGCGTCGGACGGCCAGCATGCCCCCTGAGAACGCTCTGCCAGGTACCGCGCTCGAACGGTTTCAGGGCCGGCGCCGCCCCGAGCGCGGCCACCGATGCGATCAGGATACCCAGACCCAGAATGCCTGCAAATCGACGTGTCATGGTTGGTCCTCGATCGCTGTAAGGCGATAGCCGTCCGCCTTCGTCATCCATGACAGATAGGTCTGTCGGCCATTGGAAATCAGCAAGGGATGGTCGGAGGTGTCGGTCGTGCTCGATATCGTCTTCGGCGGCGACCACGTGTCGCCATCGTCGCGCGAAATCGTCATCTGAACCGAAGTCTTCTCGCCGTCGAACTCCTTCCACACCATCACCGTCCCAGCGGGACCTGCGAGCACAAAGGGACGCGTCGGATTGCGGCCCGGCTGCCCGATTCCCACGGGCGCAGAGAATGTGCGGCCTTCGTCGCGCGAGTGCGCGTAGAACAATCCCTTCCGCGCCTTCCCATTCGTATACCAGGCGACGTGATAGGTTCCGTTCGGTGCAACGGTGAGGCTCGGCCCGTGGTGCGGGCAGGCGTTGATCTGCCAATCGTCGTTGCTGACCCGATGGATTTCGCCCGGCGTCGAGACATCCGTGAACGTCATGACCGCGTGATCACGCACGCCGCCATCAAAAATGTTTCTGAAAATCACAACCGGCCGCCCCGGTGCCGCGAACGCCACCCCCAATCGGCAGCATTCGCAGGTGTTGTCGCGCGCGAGACTGGCCTCCGCGTAGGTGGCGCCGCCATCGCGCGACGAGGCAAAGAACAGCCCTGCCCCCTCATATTTCCGTCCCGCTTCCTTCGCGGGAACACGATTGCGCTTGTCGAGCCAGGCCGCGAAGACCGTTCCATCCTGATCGAGCGCCAACGCCTCAAAGCGTTGACTCTCGTTGTTTGCGGTGAGCGGCTTCAGTTCCGCAAAGCTCTTCCCGCCGTCGGTCGAGCGCGTGTAGAGCACCTGACCGTTGAACGCCTCGTCCCTGAAGATCGAGAATGCCAGAGCAATGCCGCCCTTGCGATCGACCACGATCTTCGGCCGGGCATCCGGTCCCCAATCGAGATTCAGCTGTTTGGTCGTGACCTGGACGGGGGCCGAGAAACTGCGCCCCGCATCGCGCGAGCTCGCGACCGATACCTGCCCTCCCGCCATCCAGGCGAGCCACAGCGTTCCATCCGGACCGAATGCCGGCGTCGCCTTGGTTGCACAGCGCAATGTCTGCTCGTCACACGCCGCTTCTGACGCGTGCCGACCGTGCATCTGCGCGAACGCCGCGCCATGCAGGAATGCGAGAGCGACGATCCCGAGCAAGCCGCTTCGGAGCATGGGCCGACTCCCTTCGAGAGCCCGGATCATTTGAACGCCACCTTCATACCCGCAACGAACGTGCGCGGCGAGCCCGCATAGATCGATCCCGTCGTGTTTGCGAGCGTGCTCGCAGGATCTTGAACTCCGGTCGTCGAAACCGTGTTGGCGATATTGTTTGCCGACGCAACGTAGGTGCGGTCGAACACATTTCTGACCTCGAGGAACAGGTTCAGGGATCTAAAAGTGTCGGACACCAGATCGGTCTTGTAGTGGACGTTCAAATTGACCAGCTCATAATCTGGCGCCTTCAGCAGATTTGCATTGTCCATGTAGAATGAGTCCTTCCACTGGACCTCGACGAAGCCTCCGAGGCCCGCCAGCGGCCCGGCGGATTCGTCGTAGCCAACCCGGGCCGTGAGCTCGTTGGGAGAGACGCCGGGGATTTTGTTGCCTGCCCGGTTGAAACTGAACACAGCACCCTTGGTGATGTTCTCGACGTAGTCGGTGTAGACCTCGTCGAGATAGGTGTATGCCGCCATGAACCGCCAGCCTGGATAAAACTTCCAGTCGGCGGCTAGCTCGATGCCGCGGTGCTCCGATCGCGGTGCGTTGAACGAATAGGTCACACCAGTGGTCTGAGTTGCCTGGGTGACGATTTCGTTGCGGAAGAACTCGTAGAAGCCGGTGGCGCTGAGCTTAAGCATGTTATTCGGCGTCCAATCAAACCCGATGTCGTAGCCGAGATTTTTCTGGGCCTGGAGCTGGGTGTTGTTGCCCGATAATCCCGTCTGAACCACGAACAGATTCGAAACCTGCGGCGTGCCGTATCCCGTGGCGACGCGTCCTCGGAACAGCCACTCGTTGTTGAGATTGTAGAGCAGCGCCAGCTCCGGTGCGGTATTTTGAAACTGCCGGTCCGCGGTTGTGGGCGTTATCGTGGTGATGCCCGTGGGTCCGGCGTACGAATAGGCCGTGTTTATTCCTTTCAGAACGGTGGTTTCCCAGCCAACGCCCGCAACCGCCGTCAACGAGGTCGTCAGCTTGAGCTCATCCCGCGCGCGCACGCCATAATTGGTCGTTTCGCTATAGAGATTGCTGGACAGCCTGCCGAGCGTGCCATTCCCTCCCGGCATCACGTTTCGAGTGTCACTCGATGCCGTCAGCGTATTGTAGAAGGCGCCGAAGAACGCGGTCGACTCCAATCCAAGGATCTCGCCGCGCTTGGTGAGATCGCTCATGTAATTGTACGACGGAAAATCGCCGATCGCGCTGGTCGTGCCGGTCGGCTGACTGATGTTCCTGTCGTCGAAGACGAACTGGTTGCGCCAGGTCGTGGTGTTGTCGAAATCATGCTCCCACCGGCCGCCGACGATTGTGCGGCGGTCGTTGCGGCCGAGCCCGGCCTGCACGGCCGTCTCCTTGTCGGTTCCGGCGGTCGGGTTGAAGCCGTTGTTGTTCAGCGTGACCGTGCCGCATCCGGCCGCGGCCGTGACGCCGGTCGCGCATCCCTGCTGGAAGGGATTGGTGTAGTACTGGTTCAGCGACTGCCGGATGGGCAGCCGCGTGCTGAGGTCGTTGTTGATGATCTTGACCGTGAAGCGGTCGTCCGGCGTCGCCTTGAGCGTTCCGAGGAAGTTGACGGTCTGTGTATTGAACCAGCTGTTGCCGATATAGCCGTCGCCGCGCGTGTCGCTTGCGAACAGCGAGCCCTCGAAATTCCCGACCTTCTTGCCGGCCGCCAGATAGTTGTTGAAGTAGCCATAGCTTCCGCCGTCGACGCCATATTCAACGCCGTCGATCGTGCCGCCCGGCCGCGTCCGGAAATTGAGTGCGCCGCCGGTTGCGTAATTGCCGTAGAGCGCTGACGAAGGCCCGCGAACGACGTCGATGGCGCCATAGGCGTGCGGATCGATCAGGTCGCTGCGCGACAGGCCGTCCGGCTGGGTTACCGGGAAGCCGTCCTCGAAGATGACGAGATTGCGGATGCCGAAGCCGTTCCGGGCATTGGATCCACGAATCGAGATGCCGAAATCGCGCGGGCCGTTGCCCTGCTTGATCGAAATGCCCGGACTGTCGCGCAGGACATCGCTCACCGAGAACGCCGGTCGGTTCTCGAACTGGCTGCGATCGATGGTCGTGGCGGTCTGGCCGGCAGGAGCCTGATTGAGACCATCTCGGGCTGCGCTGGCGGTCACGGCCCTGTTCTGGGTCGGTACGCTGACACTCGCGCTCGGCGTAACGGGCCTCGCCACACGACCGGCCGAAGCAGAGCGAGGCCTCGACGACCGCGTGACGGGTTTCGGACGGGCGGCCTGCGGCGCCTCGATCGTCACCGGGGGGAGCGCCTGCGGGGTAGCCTGGGCGAGCGCGTCGGAGCCGATCGAGGACAGCACCCCGCAAAGCACGGGCAAGCTCGCGCCGCCGATCGCACGAATGCGTAACATCACTTGAATTCCTGACATCCGGCACTTCGGCCGGTCCGTTGAGCACGCCACCGGCGCAGCCAGATCGCGCGCCAATGGTTCGGTTTGTCGCTAGGTCAGGAGAAGTGCGGAGGCGCGCGCGCCTGGGCGCTTGTGCCCCTATGGGCTACGATGGCGGACGCATCCGCCACATGCCACACCACGCGCTCTGCGTGGCGGAAGGGACTGGTGAGCGCCGTGTGCGGCGGCGAATCGAGCGAGGCGTTGGCCTGCGCCAGACAGCAGAGCGCGCACGCCGCGCCATGTGCGGTCGGCGCGCCACTCTGGTCGGTCGGGCTGCTCTGCTCGCCCGCGCTGTGGCAGATGACGGCGGCAGACAGCGGATCGGCCACGGCCTGGCCGGCCGCCAGACAGGCAGCGATCGGGGCCAGCACCTGCATCGCCAAGGCGAGCAGGACCAGGGGAAGGAATTTTTGCAGCCGTGCGCGCATCCGCCGAACCATTCGCTCGTGCGCTAACTAAACACTGCGCCGGGACCTGAGTCGAGGTCAGTTCCGCCGGCTTCTTGGCCGGGCGCAAATTTCTCGAGAATTGTGGTCCGGCCGCCTCATAAGCGAAGACGTCCGGCATTTGAGGCAGATGCACAAGCCTGCCTCCTCCACAGATTTCTTATATTTGTCATACGGTTACACCGTAGACAGCCCGATCATTTCGTCAGCTGCTCTAATTTTGAACAATCGTTGCCGAAAATGATGACAAGTGAGAAAAGTTGATCTAGCATCCCTCTTGCTCAGGCTAGCCGCGAGGTCAAAGTCTGGTGGTCCAAGTCTCGGGAGGAGCCCCTGGCGCGCAAAACGCAGCGTCGCCCCGTCAATCAAGAGCAAATCTTAGAATCGGGGATAATAGGGTCGACACAATTTTCGAGCGGGGCTTTTTTGTCTGCATGGCCAGAGCGCGGATGAATGCTCCTCCCAATTTGATCGAACTGAGCTTCGAACTCGCGGCCTCGCACTGCGCGGATCTCACGCCGCTCGTCTACCAACGTCTGTTCACAGAGCATCCCGAAACGCAGGCGATGTTCCGCTCGCAAGGCAGCGCGCTCGTGAAGGGCTCGATGCTTGCGCTGACGATCGAGGCGATTCTCGATTTCGCCGGTGAGCGTCGCGGGCCGTTCCGGCTGATCGCCTGCGAGGTCGTCTCGCACGACGGCTACGGCACCCCGCGCGAGCTGTTCATCGCGTTCTTCGCCGTGATCAGGGATACCCTGCGCGAGTTGCTCGGCGATCAATGGTCGCCCGCGATGGCGCAGGCCTGGGACGCATTGCTCGCCGAGATCGACGCCTTCGCTGGCATCGCGGCGTAGCGCTTTGCGCTGCACCAAGGGATCCGGCGATCTCGCGGTTGATTGCAGATTGAGTGGCAACAACTCTTGTGAGAGACTTTCCGAGATCGGTCGCGCAATCAATGACGCGCCGACGACAAGATATTATGGGAGCGAACGATGTCCGGGACGAAAGATTTCTCGACGACGAGGCGCGATCTTCTTCAGGCGGCCGCGACCGCCGGCGCCGGGGCTGCCATCCTCGGCAGCCTGGGCATAAACCCCGCATTGGCAGCCGAAGTCGGACGATCCGAAAAGCCGCTGAAGGCGGCCTTCTCCAATGCAGGCCTCCAGGCCACCTGGTGCGCGCAGGGCAAGCAGGCCGCGGAATTCTGGGGCAAGCTGTTCAATGTCGAGGTCACCTGGTTCGACGGCCAGCTCGATGCGGTGAAGCAACGCGCGGCGATCGACAACATGGCCTCGCAGAAATGGGATTTCGTCGCGATCCAGGCTTTCGGCATCGGCACCCTCACCCAGCCGGTGCAGAAGATGATCGACGCCGGCACGCCCGTCATCGACATGGACACGCTGATTGCGCCGCTCGACCAGATCAACGTTCACTCCTTCCTCGCCCCCGACAACGAGTTCATGGGCGCTTCGGTGACGCAGGCGCTGTGCAACGCCATGGGAGGCAAGGGCAAGATCATCATGACGCAGGGAGCCCTTGGCCACACCGGCGCGCAGGGCCGCGCGAAAGGCTTCAACAATGTCGTCAAGCAATTCCCCGGCATCGAGGTGCTCGACACCCAGCCCGCCGACTGGGACGTCTCGAAGACCGCGCGGCTCTGGGAAACCTATCTGACCAAGTATCCGCAGATCGACGCGGCGTTCTTCCACAATGACGACATGGCGCTGGCCGCCGCCAACATCATGAAGGCGCGGGGCCGCACCAACATCCTGATCGGCGGCGTCGATGCCATGCCGCCGGCGATCCAGGCGGTGAGCGAAGGCCGCATGTTCGCGACCGTGCGCAACCCGTCCTGCCGCATCCACGGCGGCGCCATCATCGCAGGCGTCTCCGCCGTGGTCGGCGGCGAGAAGAGCGGACAGGGCATCCCCAAGAACGTCGTCACCGACGGCCCGGTCGTGACCAAGGCCAACGCTGCGGGCATGCAGTGGATGCAGGATCATTTCCTGATCTGAGCGACCAGGATCTGAGCTTCCATGCCCGAGATGCGTTCGCCCATCCTGGAACTACAGGGCATCACGAAGAGCTTCGGCGGCGTCGAAGCGCTTCGTGGTGTTGACTTCGCGCTCTCCCCCGGCGAGATCCATGGTCTCGTCGGCGAGAACGGCGCTGGCAAAAGCACGCTGATGAAGATCATAGCCGGCGTGCATACCGAATTCTCCGGCCGCTTCCTGATCGACGGAAAGGAAACGCATTTCCGCTCGGCGCGCGATGCGCGCGCGGCCGGCATCGCCATGGTGCATCAGGAGCTCTCGGTCGCGCCCGACCTCACGGTCGCCGAGAACGTGTTCCTCGGCAACCAGCCGACCAACGCCCTCGGCCTCGTGCAGTGGCGGCGGATGGCGCGAGAGGCCGGCGAACAGCTTGCCCGGCTTGGTCTCGACGTCGATCCGATGAGCCGGCTCGGCGACCTCTCGATCGGACTGCAGCAGCTGATCGAGATCGCGCGCGTGCTGTTCTCCGGCGCCCGCATCGTCATCCTGGACGAGCCGACCTCCGCCCTCTCCCCGCCCGAGGTCGAGCGGCTGTTCGCAACGCTGCGGCGGCTGCGCGAGGAAGGCACGGCCATCGTCTTCATCTCGCATTTCATCGAGGACATTCTTCGCGTGTCCGACACGGTGACCGTGTTCCGCAATGGCCGGAAGGTCGCCGAAACCGCGGCCTCGGCCACCAGCAAGGGCGCGCTGATCGAGGCCATGATCGGCCGCGGCGGCGAGGCCCTCGAGCACAGCTACAGCGACGATCTGATGCTGCCGCAGCCTGTCGACAGCTCGGTCGTCCTGAAGGTCGACCAGCTATCGCTGGCACGCAGCCTGAAGGACATCTCCTTCGAGGCGCGCGCCGGCGAGGTGCTCGGCATTTACGGCTTCATGGGCTGCGGCCAGCAGGAGCTGTCGCGCATCCTGTTCGGCAAGCTGAAGCCGGATGGCGGCACGCTCGCGGTCGAAGGCAAGCCGAGGAGCTTTGCCAGCACGGCGGCGGCGCGGCGCGCGGGCGTGGCGCTGGTGCCGGAGAGCCGGCGCGACATGCTGTTCCACCAGGAGCCGGTCTACAAGAACATCTCGATCAGCATTCTCGATCGCATCTCGTCCCTGCTGCTCAGGCCGGCGCAGGAGCGCGAGATCGCAAAACGCCAGGTCGAGCAACTGCAGATCCGGCCGCCGGTGGTCGGCCTCGACCTCGGCATGCTCTCGGGCGGCAACCAGCAGAAGGTCGCGCTGGCAAAATGGCTGACCTATCCGCCCAAGCTTCTGGTGCTGTGCGAACCGACCCGCGGCATGGATGTCGGCGCCAAGAACGACGTCATCAACATCGTCCGCGACCTCCGCGCCAGGGGGCTCGCCGTCATCGTGCTGTCGACCGAGCCGGAAACGGTGCTGTCGCTGGCCGACCGCATCCTCGTGCTCAAGCGCGGCACGTTGGTGCGGGAGTTCAAGAACGAGCCGGTCAGCAAGGACCGCCTGCTGGAAGCGGCGTGACGGAGAAGCACCATGGCGAGCAGTGAGACGGTTCCAGCGTTGGGTCGGAAAGCGCGGGGTCTCGCGCCCTTCCTGCGCTCGCAGATGCGCAACATCGCGCCGTTCCTGACCTTGATCTTCCTGTCCGGCTTCTTCGCCCTCGCGAGCCCCTCCTTCGCGACGCTGGACAATCTCGGCAACATCCTCACGCAAGTGTCGGTGACGGGCATCATCGCCGTCGGTCTCACCTTCGTGATCCTCTGCGCGGAGATCGACCTCTCCATCGCCAGCATCGCCAACGTCACCGGCATCGCGGTCGCCTACTTCACGCTGCAGGAATCCTACGTCAACATCGCCAACATCCCGCTGCCCGGCGCAGTCGCGATCGTGATGTCGATCCTGCTCTGCGCGCTGCTGGGCCTGGTCAATGCGCTGGGGCTGACCGTGATCGGCATCCCCTCCTTCATCATGACGCTGGCGATGATGCAGATCGCGGCCGGCGTGTCGGCCCTGCTGGTACGTGGCCAGATCGCCTACAAGGTGCCGGGCCTGATTACCACGCTCGGCTCTGGCTCGATCGGCGGCATCCCTTGGATCGTCATCGTCGCCGCCATCATGCTGCTCGGCGGCCATCTGGTGCTGACCTACACGCGCTTCGGCCGCTACGTCTACATGGTCGGCGGCAACCGTGAGGCGGCCGAATATTCCGGCCTTAACGTCAAGCTCATCCTGGGCAGCGTCATGGTGATCTCGGCGGTGTGCTCCGGCATCGGCGGCATACTCGGCGTCGCCCATTTCGGCAGCGCGCAGCAGAACGAGTTCGACACCTATCTGCTCGACTCCATCGCCGCCGTCGTCGTCGGCGGCACCAGCCTGTTCGGCGGCCGCGGTGGCATTGGCAACACCATCGTCGGGCTGTTCGTGCTCGGCGTCCTCAACAACGGCCTCGACCACGTCAACATCGACAGTTTTCTGAAGATCCTGATCCGCGGCCTGATCCTGCTGGCGGCGCTGGTCATCAACGTCTACGCGCAGCGGCTGAGGGAAAAAGCGGCGGAGTAGACGAGCCAAAAATGATAAATGCGAAAACAACCCCATGCACAGTAGCCGGGACCAACGAAATCAACGGCTTGAGGGCGACGCCGCGCAATTGCTGATTTTTCGAATTCTATTTGACGCGTCGGGCAAAACAGGAGCATGATGGCATCATGGCGGCGGCTTCGACAAGCGGTACCTGCCCCGTCATTGCGAGCGCAGCGAAGCAATCCAGAGTCTTTCCGCTGGGGGATTCTGGATTGCTTCGCTGCGCTCGCAATGACGACTGCGCAGCAGCCGGGCCGTCGTCCTTCGAGGGCCGCTGAAGAAGCGGCCACCTCATCAGGATGACGGTTCTAATCCGGCGCCAACCGCGAGAAGCGGAAATTGCAGTGGCTGGCGCCACCCGCCAGCGTTTGTGTCCGCTCCAGGCGAATGCCTCGGGCGGCATAGGCGTCGAAATCCAGCCCGCAGATATTGGGCAGGATATCCTTGTCGCCGTGGCGCGCCGCCAGCTTGCAGAAGCCGCAGGCCTTGTAGTTGATGCCGAATTCAAAACTGTCTTGCGAACGCGGCTCGATGAAATCGTAGACGAAGTCTTCAGGAAACTCCTTCTGGTGACTCTCGGTAACGCTCTCTGCCGCCTGCTGGCGCAGCAAGGCCTGGTTCTCCGGCGACATGAATTGAATCCCCGCGGCGAGACGTTCCGCTTCAGGCGCGGTCAGCAATTGCGCCTTGTAGGTGTCTCGCTCGATCTCGCCGATCACGGGCGCCGGCACGCCGTGCCTCAGCAGCACGCGGCTGATCGCCATGAACCCCGTCAGGCGCATGAAGAAATCGCTCATGCGGCTTGCCGCGCCGCCGACATAAGGCATCTGGGTGAGCACGATCTCGAATTCGTCCATCACCTCCCGCCTGATCCCGTCGATATCCGACAGATGCGCGCGCTCGCGGAGCATCGCCTCGGCGAGGTCGAGACGTTCGCGCATGGCGGCCTCCATGGCGCTCCGATGCGTTTCGTAGAAGGGATGGACTTCAGTCATTGGACACCTGACATGACGAGATTGTTGCAACATCGGCGATGCCCGCTTCATTCCGCGGCGATCGCCCCGATCTCCAGCAGCCATTTGCTGTCGACGGGCTCGACGACCACGATCGTCAGGGCGGGCTGCTGCTCCCCGAGCATCGCGCTCCGGATGGCGCGATTGGCCACGAGCTGGCTGCGATCGGTCAGGAACGTGGTGACCTTGACCAGATGTGCGACGCCAAGGCCTGCGGCCGCGAGCACCTCCCTGACGTTTCGCCAGGCCTGCTCGCACTGCGCCTCGAAACCTTCGGGCACGGAGCCGTCCGTTCGTTCAGGGACCTGGCCGCTGACGAACAGCAGGCGGCGATGCTGCGTCAGCTCAAGTCCCATGCTGTAGCCGCCGGCGGGCGGGTGGACCGTTGCGGATTGTGGCTGACGATGTGAGCTGGGGGTATGTGGCTTCTCCGGATTGCGGGCCAAACGTACCCGGCGGCATCGCCACGGCGCAAAGCATCATTCCTGCGGTTCAGGGCAAGAAAATCTATTGCAGGGATGGGGGCCATCGGTGTCAAACTTGCGGCGCGATGACTTACGCCCTTCCCCCGCTCAACGCGCTCCGCGCCTTCGAGGCCGCTGCCCGCCATCTCAGCTTCAAGCTCGCCGCGCACGAGTTGCACGTGACGCCCGCCGCCGTGGGGCAGCAGGTGAAAGCGCTGGAGGCCCGCCTCGGCGTGCAGCTGTTCGAGCGGCTGCACAAGCAGCTGATTCTGACCCCAGCCGGTCAGGCCTATCTGCCCAGGATATCCGAAGGGTTCCGCCACATTGCGGACGCGACGGCGCAATTGAAACCAGCAGGTGCGGTGCTGCTACAGCTGGGCGTTCATGGCGGCTTCGACCTGCGCCGCCTGGATCTGGCGGCGTTTCGCAGCGCGCATGCGGAGATCGGCCTGCGGGTGCTGCAGCCGGCCGGCCTGCACGAATTGGTCGAGGGCAAGGTCGACCTCTTGATCGCCCGCGGCGTCAGCCACCATCCCGGCTATCGCTGCGACCGGATCCATCAGGGATCGGGCCTCGGTGATTGGCTGATTGCGTCTGAAGGCACCGCGGATTGCCCCGAGATCGTCAGTTTCCGCGCGTGGCTGCGCGGCTTGCCGGCCGAGAACCCACGCGCAAACAGCCGCCCGCGTTTGGTTGGCAGCGGAAGTTGAGGCGATCAGCACGGCAGTCAGATTTCTGCACCCAAAGCTCCGGAAATGACGATCATCGAACAAGGCAATCTTCTACCTAAATCTGCATGATGGCCATCGTGCGAAGGTAGCCCACGTATCGCCCCAGAAGCTCGGAGGCAATATTCCTTGTAAGGAATATTCGACTCGCGTAAAAATTGATCCCATCGAGGGAGCTTCATGCCAAAGTTGAACGGAAAAGTCGTAAGTGCGGTTCGGATGAACGGGAGTGATCTTGGCCGAGTTGTTGGCAATTCGCTGCGTGCGTTGCGAACGTTTGCGGGACTCACGCAGATTGATTTGGCAGAACGATTGAAGGTCGGCCAGGCCGCCATATCAAAAATCGAGCACCGGGGTGACGTGCAGATTTCCTCGTTGCAGAAGTATGTTGAGGCTTTGGGCGCCACACTGCGGATTGAGGCAACTTTCGAAGCTGACGCGTGGCGAAGGCTGCGAACTGAGGGAGCATTTGACGTTGATCTCCATGACGAGGATCAGCTCGTTTTCTCCATATTCGGCGATGAGGTGTTTCGTCCGACCCGTGATGTAGTGCTCAGCGTCCGGCCCGTTTATTCTGACAGGATTTTTGATGGCACGAAGACAATTGAGTTGCGGCGACGCTTTCCGATTTCCGCACCGCGCGGGACGATTGCCTATATCTATTCGACGTCCCCGGTACGGGCGATGGTTGGAAGCGCGGAAATTGATAACGTTGTGAAGGCGCCCGTCGGCGAAATCTGGAAGAAGTTTGGCAAGATGGCGCAGATCAAGCGGGCCGATTTTGATGGATACTTTGAAGGTGTCCAAGAAGGCTTCGCACTCAAGATTGCCAATGCACGGCCGTTTTCACGCCCGTTGAATCTCTCCGAGCTACGAGACCGTTTCGGCTTCGAACCGCCCCAGTCCTACTTATACGCAACCCCCGTCCTGCGCACGGCCCTCCAAGATGAGTATTCAGACGTATCTGATTGATACTAACGTCATCATTGGACTCGAAGATCATCACACCGTCCAGCCTGCCTTCGCCGCACTCCTTAGCATTGCGTCAAAGCATAAGGTGGGTGTGCTGGGTCACGAGGCCTCGCGCGACGATATTCAGCGCGATAAGAACGCCGATCGTCGCAAAATCTCGCTCAGCAAACTGGAAAAGTTCCAGCTACTCAAGAAGGTACGCGGCCTCGAAGTCGCAGAGTTGGAGCGGAAGTACGGACCGTTCCCGCGGCCAAATGACATTGTCGACGCGACGCTATTGGATGCAATCGAACGTGGCGCAGCCGATTTTCTTGTTACCGAAGACCGCGGCCTTCATGAGCGAGCCCGGCGCGCCACGCCGGAGCTGGGTCGGCGTGTTCTGTTCGTCGCAGACGCCGTGGCGCTTTTGCGGACCACTTACGAACCGGTCGAAACGCCCGTGCGTTACGTGGAAGAGGTCGCGGCAAACGAGATCAAGCTGACAGACGAGATTTTCGACAGCCTTCGCGAGGATTATCCGCCGTTCGATACGTGGTGGCGCGAAAAGTGCGTGCGCGAACGGCGCGCCTGTTGGGCCGTGTTCGATGATGGGCTTGCTGGCCTGATCGTTCGAAAAGACGAAACCGCGGTAGACACGGACGCGACTATTAAGGCCAACAAGATATTAAAGATTTGCACGTTCAAGGTTCGGCCGGAAAAACGCGGCGTGAAGTTAGGCGAGCTTCTGCTGAAAAAGGTTTTCTGGTTCGCTCAAGCTAACAAGTACGATTTGGCCTACGTGACTACCTACTCCTCGCAGGACGCCCTGATAGATCTTCTGGAATACTACGGGTTCGTCAACACCAAAGCGAAAGACGACGGCGAGTTGGTGTACGAAAAGGAGTTCTCGCGCGCCCCGCTTGGAGCGACCGCGGGAATTTCAAATTTTGAACGCGATAGGCTGAATTATCCGCGCTTCATCGCCAGGCCAGATACGCGCGCATTCGTGGTCCCAATTCAGGAGGGCTACCATGACACCCTCTATCCCGATCTGAAGAATCCGGCGCAGCCGGACTTGTTCGAATTGGTGGGCGTCACGGGCAGTCCTAAGCGGCCCGGTAATACCATTCGCAAGGTCTATCTCTGTCGAGCCCAGTCAAACCTGGGGCCGGCTGGGTCACTCCTATTCTTCTATAAGGGCAAGTCGGTCAGCCAGCCGTCGCAGGCGCTAACGGCTGTTGGCGTCTTCGAAGAAGTCTCAGCGGCATCATCGACTAAGGAACTGATGCAGTTGACGGGCGGGCGCTCTGTCTACAGCGAGATCGAGCTGAACGATTGGCGCGCGACGGCGGATCGCGAGGTGAAGGTCATCAACTATCTGCTCGCGGGGTACATTGACCCGCCGATCGCGCTGACCGAGCTCCAGGATTTCGGAATAATCAAGGGCCATCCTCCGCAGTCGATCTTCGAGTTGAGCCGAGCGCATCGCGAGGCCTTATTGCCAAGGCTCAATCTGGGATTTACGCCATGATGCCCCCAGTGGTCGCCGTTACTGGACTTTCGGGCGTGGGTAAGTCGACGGTTTTAACGCGTTTAAAGGGCGCCGTCCCCATGCAAGTTTTACAAGCGAGCGCGCTGATCAAGGAAGCGCGAACGTCTGCGGACGGCCGAAGTCTAACTCTCGATGCCCTACGAGCGGCCGATCTCGACGAAAACCAGCAACTGTTGATCGAAGGGTTTGCGCGGCAAGTCGATCGGACGGCGCCCCTTGTTGTGTTGGATTGTCATACAGTTATCGAGAGGCCGGGCGCACTGGTCCACATCGATCCGCGCGTTTTCGGTCTAATGAACATAAGAGCGATCGTGTTCCTCGAAGACAAGCCGGAAGAAATCGTACGCCGCCGAAAGAATGACATTACCCGGCAGCGCCCTCCCACCGGGCATCTTGGGTTAGTGCAAATCGAGGCGATCCGACAAGCCCGCGCCATTGCGGCGACCCTGGATATCCCATTGTTCGTTCATCGCCCGGCTGGGGATGACGGTCCGATCACGGAGCGCCTTCGTTCCTACCTAGTGCCGGGCAGCGCGTATTTTTGTGGAAGTAGAATTCCCTTCCCCATCTAGCGCCCTCATGCGCTTCTCAGTTTTCTGGCGAGCGCAGACGGCCCCTCCCTCCCCTAAGGAAGTCCGCCCTCGGTCTCAACCAATGCCGTCTGCCCCGCAATCTCCTCACTTCGCCAGCACCTCACCGCGTGCCCATCGGCCCGCGTCTCCAGCATCGGCCCCGGCTCGCTCCGGCACACCGCCTCGGCATAACGGCATCGCGGGCTGAACGCGCATCCATTGGGCGGATCGAGCGGATTGGGAAGATCGCCGCCTGTCGTCGCCAGCGGCGCATGGCGCAGCGGATCGGGGATCGCGGCGATCAGGGCCTGCGTGTAGGGGTGCGCGGGACGTTCGAAGATTTCGCGCCAGTCGCCGTTCTCGACGATGCGGCCGAGATACATGACGGCGACCTTGTCGCTCATGTGCTCGACGACGCCGAGGTCGTGGCTGATCATGATGTAGGAGAGACCGAGCGTCTCCTTCAATTCCAGCAGCAGGTTGATGATCTGGGCGCGGATCGAGACGTCCAGCGCCGACACGGGTTCGTCGCAGATGACGATTTTGGGATTGAGGATCAGCGCGCGGGCGATGCCGATGCGCTGGCGCTGGCCGCCGGAGAATTCGTGCGGGTAGCGGTCGGCCTGTTCGGGCCGCAGGCCGACATGCCGCAGCATGTTGGCGACGCGGTCCTCGATCTCGCTCTTTGCGGTCACGCCGTGGACGCGCAGGGGATCCTCTAACGTGCGGCGAACAGTCTGGCGCGGGTTGAGGGAGGCGTAAGGGTCCTGGAACACGATCTGCACGATCCGCGCCAGCGACTTCCGATCGCCGGATTGCCGGTTCGCCACGACCTGCCCGTCCAGCACGACGCGGCCGCGCGTCGGCGTCAGCAGGCCGAGGATCGACAATGCCACCGTCGACTTGCCGGAGCCGGACTCGCCGACGAGGCCGAGGCATTCGCCGCGCTTCAGGGTGAGATTGACACCGTCCACGGCACGGAGCACCCGCTTGTTGCGGCCGAGCAGGCCGCCTCCAAGCGGAAAATGAACCGCGAGATCCTCGACGCTGAGAATGACGTCATCCGCCCTGCCCTCATGCATGGTGGTGACACCTGACCAGGCCGCCCGCCCCCAGAAAATCCGCGGCCGGCGCGACCGTCCGGCAAATCTCGGTCGCCTGCGTGCAGCGCGGATTGAACCGGCAGCCATCGGGGAAGTTGGTGATGGCCGGGACGACGCCCGCGATCTCCTGGAGCCTGGATCGGCCAAGCGCGGCGCGGCTGCCCAGCCGCGGCAGCGAAGCCACCAGGCCTTGCGTATAGGGATGCGAGGGGGTGCGGAAAATATCGGCCGAGCCGCGCTCTTCGACGATGCGACCGGCATACATCACGGCGACGCGCCGGCAGACATTGGCGACGAGGCCGAGATCATGGCTGATCATCAGGATCGCCGTTCCCCGCTCGGCGCACAGATTGCGCATCAGCTCGATGATTTCGGCCTGCACTGTCACGTCGAGCGCGGTGGTCGGCTCGTCGGCGATCAGCAGGTCCGGACCGCAGGCGAGCGCGATGGCGATCATGACGCGCTGGCGCATGCCGCCGGACAGCTGGTGCGGGTAATCGTGCACGCGCCGCTCGGGCGCGGGAACACGAACGTTCGCCAGCGCCTCGACCGCCAGCCGGTCGGCCTCCCGCCAGCTCTTGCCCTTGTGCAGCACGAACATCTCGGCGATTTGCCGGCCCACCGGCGAAACCGGATTGAGCGCCGTCATCGGCTCCTGGAAGATCATGGCGATGCGGTTGCCGCGCAGATCCCGCTGCCTGGCTGCCGAAAGATGCTGGATCTCCTTCCCCTCGAACCGGATGACGCCGTCGCCGATCGACAGCGGCGGCCGCAACAGGCCGATCAAGGCGAGCGCCGTGATGCTCTTTCCGCAGCCGGATTCGCCGACGAGACCGAACGTCTCGCCACGATCGATCCGGAATGAAACGCCCTCGGCCGCCGCAACGCGCCGCGATCCGTCGTGAAGGTCGATACGCAAATCCTCGACTTCGATCAGCGGCGCGCCGGTCATGTCCGCCGGCTCCGCGATTGGGGATCGAGAATGTCGCGCAGGCCGTCGCCGAGCAGATTGAGACCGAGCACCGTCAGGAAGATGGCGAGGCCCGGAAAGACCGAGAGCCACGGCGCCGTCGTGATCTGGTCGCGGGCGTCCGACAGCATGCTGCCCCAGCTCGGAAACGGTGGGCGGACGCCGAGGCCGAGGAACGATAACGCGGCCTCGGACAAGACCGCGCTGCCCATGCCGAGCGTGCCGATGACGACGATCGGCCCCAGCATGTTCGGCAGCAGCTGCGTGATCATGATGCGCAGATCGCCATAGCCGAGCACGGTCGCGGCCTGCACATAGCCCTGGCTTCGCAGCGACAGCGCCGAGGCCCGCGCGATCCGGCAGGTGAAGGACCAGTTGGTCAAGCCGAGCGCGATCAGCAGGCTGGTGAGGCCGGGGCCCAGCACCGCCATGATGGCGAGCGCGAAGATCAGCGAGGGGATCGCGAGCATGACGTTGGTCAGGCCGTTGACGACATCGTCCCACCAGCCGCCCCAATAGCCGGCACTGAGGCCCAGCGCCACACCGATGACGCTGTTGATGAGCTGCGAGACGATGCCGACCGTCAGCGAGACGCGGGCACCGTAGACCACACGGGAATAGATATCGCGGCCCTGGTCGTCAGTGCCGAACCACCAGGTCCAGCTTGGCGGCTCCTCCGCGTTCATGAGGTTGGCGTCGAGGACAGGGTCGGTATGCGCCAGCCAGGGCGCGAGCAGGCCGACCAGGATCGCAAGCGCGAACAACGCGCCGCCGATGATGAGATTGGCGCGGAGCTTCATGCGTATCTGATCCTGGGATCGATTACGCCGTAGAGCACGTCGACCAGCAGATTGATCGCGAGAAAGGACAGCACCACGACGAGAATGGAGCCCTGGACGGCCGGAATGTCGCGCTGCAGGACGCTGTCCACGAGCAGCGAGCCGATCCCCGGCCACGAGAACAATTTCTCGACCACGACCGCCTGCCCCATCAACGCGCCGAACTGCAGGCCGACGGTGGTGAGAATGATGACGAGCGCGTTGCGCATCACATGCCATTTCACGACCCGCGTCTCGCTCATGCCCTTGGAGCGCGCGGTGCGGACGAAATCAGCGGTCATGATCTCGAGGACCGCGGCGCGTGTCGTCCGGGCGAACAACGCCATCGGCGAGACGCCGAGCGTCACGGCCGGCAGGATCAGATATTTCAATCCCCCGTCGCCATAGCCGAAACTCGGCAGCCAGCCGAGCTTCAACGCGAAGAAGTACATCAGCACCAGCCCGAGCCAGAATTTGGCGATCGAAAGGCCGGACACCGCCACGACCATCGCGAGCGTATCGACGATGCCGCCGGGCTTCAGCGCTGCGACGAAGCCGAGCGGCACGCCGATCACGACGGCAAACGCCATGGCCGCGACGATCAATTGCAGCGTCGGCCATATCCGTTTGGCGATCATGGTCGTGACCGGCTCCCGGGTCCGGAACGAGGTCCCGAAATCACCGGTGGCGAGCTTGGCGATGTAGACCCCAAAGCGCACATAGACGGGATCGTCGAGGCCGAGCTGCTTCTTCATGCGCAGCTCGACCTGTGGGTCGCTATCGTCGCTCATGGAAGAGACGATGCTGCCGGGAACGACGCTGAACAGCACGAACACCAGAGCCACGACGGCGAGCACGGTCGGAATGGTCTGCAGCAGGCGGCGGAACAGGAAGGAGAGCATCGGCACTTTTCTTCTCTCCCCCCATCGTCGGTCGCGATGGAGGGAGCGCGAGAGCGCGTGTCACTTCGCGGGCGAGGTCTCGTCGACCCAGAGGTCTTCGACGTTCTGGTGGGTCAGTTCGGTCGCGTTGAGCTGAATGCCCTTGAGCCATGGCTGCACGGCCATCACCGCCTTGTTGTAGTTGAAGAACCAGACCGGCGCCTCCTCATAGAGCAGCGCATTGGCCTTTTGCAGCAGCTGGATGCGCTTTGCGGCGTCGTCGGCCTGCCCTGCAGCATCCACGATCTTGTCGAACTCGGCATTTTTGTAGTTCATGTAGTTGCAGGCCGATTGCGGCGTCGCCGAATGGAAGCATTTGAGCGCGGCCTGCGGGTCCGGGCCGGTGGCCTGGGAATAGATGAAGGCCTGGTAGTCGCCGCTGCGAACCACCTCCGCCAACACCGCGGTCTCGACCTGCTTGACCTTGACCTTGATGCCGACCTTGTCCAGCATCGGGATCACGGCCGAGACGATCGGCAGGCCCCAGCTCTCGTTCTGGCTGGTGGTCCATTCGAACTCGAAGCCGGAGGGATAGCCGGCGTCGGCGAGCAGCTGCCTGGCCTTGGCGGGATCGAAGGCGTAAGGCTTCATGGCCTTGTCGTAGGCGGGAGAGGTCAGCGGCAGCCAGCTGGTGGCGCGATAGGCCTTGCCCTTGACCAGCTTGTTGATGATCAAATCGGTGTCGATCGCGTAGTTGATCGCCTGCCGTACGCGCTTGTCGGCGAACGGCTTGAACGAGGGATTCATCCCCATGTAACGCGTGAAGACCTCGGCGACCTCGACGACGGTGCCCTTGAGGTCGGCGTCGTTCTGATAGGCGACGTATTGCGCCGGCCCCAGCACCGAGGTGTCGATCTCCTTGTTGCGGAAGGCGACATCGCGTGCCGCGGCCTCGGCCATGATCGACACGATCACCTTGTCGGCGTAGGGCTTGCCGGGCTTGTAGAACCGGTCCCAGCGCTCCAGCACGATGCGCGATCCCGGCACGTGCTCGACGAACTTGAACGGCCCGAGACCGATCGGCTTCTGGATGAAGCTGTCCTTGGCGCCCTCGTCGGCAGGATAGATCGAGGTCAGCGCGGTGAAGAAATAGAAACCGGGATCGACCTTCTCGGTCAGCTTCATCTCGATGGTGAAGTCGTCGATCTTCTTCAGGCCGGAGATGTCCTTGGCCTGGCCCTTCTCGACCGCCGCCGCGCCCTCGATCATGCGGACGAAACGCGCGCCGGGATAGGCCTTGGTGCCGTCCATGATGCGGTTGTAGGACCAGATGACGTCGTCGGCCGTCATCTTGCGGCCATTGTGGAAATAGGCGTCGTCGCGCAGCTTGAAGGTGTGAACGAGCCCTCCGCCCGAGACGACGTCCTCTTTGGCAAGCTCCAGAACCGGCTTTCCTTCCGCGGAATTCCAGATGTAGAGCGACCGGTGCAGCGCCTTGGCGTAGATCTCGTCCTGGGCGCGCTGCGTGGTGTGAATGTCGAGGCTGGTGAAGCTCGACCCATAGGGCGCGGTCATGCGGATGGTTCCGCCTTTGCGCGGCGTCTGGGCCTCCGCCGTGGCGGCGAGCGCCAGCCCCAAACCAGCAACGATCGCCACTACCCTGAACATCATGTTCCCTCCGACACTACAGACGTGCTCCGGTCAGCAAGTTGACCATTCGCAGCACGTCGAATGCAAGAGCCTTGAATGGGAGGGCACATGCGAGCGTAGCGCCAGGGGCCGCCAATTTGCGAGGACGTGCCTCTACCCGGCCGCGAACTCCGGCTGCCAGTTGCGCAGTTTCCGCGCTGCACCCGTGACGTCGGCGATGGCGGGAAACGCCCCCGCCTCCACCATCATCGCGCGCGCCAGCCGCACCGCACGGGCCTCGCAGATCGCCCGCTGGCGCGGGTCCTCGATCAATTCGAAGTCGATGTTGTGCGCGAGGCCGAAGATGCGGCGGATGGTCTTCGCGGCGGCGAAGCCGACGGTGTCGGCGAACAGGCGTTGCATGTAGGCCTGCCGCTCGGCCTCGAGGCGCGCGGCGCCCTTCTCGCCGGCAAAGAGCGAGACCGGATAGGCGTCACCCATGGTGCCCGCGCGCCAGAGGTCGAGAAATTTCCGGGCGAACTCGTTCCAGCTCTTTTCAACCGTCTCGAGCACCCAGGCCTCGAATGCCTGCCGCTCGCCGGGCGAGCGCTCGTGACCGGCGGAAGCAAAATATGCCATCAGGAGGTTCGCCAGCGCGGCACCGACGTCGAATCCCATCGGGCCGTAGAATGCGAATTCCGGATCGATCACCCGCGTCTGGCTGTCCGTCACCATGATCGATCCGGTGTGGAGGTCGCCATGGAGCAGCGCCTCGGGGCTGGCCATGAATTTCAGCTTGAGGCGGGAGACCGCGACATGCAGGTCCATGTCGTCGCGCAAGCCAGCGGCCAGAGCGTCGAGATACGGCGCGGTCCAGCGGTTCTGCTCGGCGACGCGATAGGGATCGGTGAAGATCAAATCCTCCGTGATCTTGCACAGCGCGTGGTTGCCGGCGAAGGCGGCGATAGCCTGCTTCTTGTCGGCCGCTGAGACCGCGAGGTCGGAGGTGAAGTACAGGGTGCGCGCCATGAAGGTGGTGATGTCGTCCACGAAGCGCGGATATTGCGTTGCCGCGACCAGCCCCTTGCGCATGATGATGTGGGGCTCGAGCAGTTCCATCACCGTCAGCGCCAGCGTCTCGTTGTGATGCAGCAGCGCCGGCACCAGACCGGGCGCGAGCTCGGCCTGCCGGGACAAGGCCAGAAATTCGTAATGGGCCCGCGACAGCGGCAGCGGCCAGCTCTCGCCGACGAGGCGGACGTAAGGCAGCGCCTGCTTCACGGCGACGCCGCCGCGGTCGCCCTTGACGATGAAGACGAGATTGAGATTGCCGTCGCCGACCTCCGTGATCGACCAGGACACCGGTTCAGCACCGAGAAGCGCCACGAGGTCCGGCACGCCCGCGAGATAGTCCCGCAAGGCGGCCTCATGCAGAATGCGGTAGTCCCCTGCCCGATCTCCGGCCATGACGATCCCATCCCATGTATATGGGCCGGATCGTTACTCCCGCTCCAGGAAGCTCGAGCCGATCTCGGCCTTTCTTTTGATCGGATCGTAATCGCAATAGACGCCGTCCGCTACCAGCGTGTAGCTGGCGCTGACGTTGTATTTGTCCAGCTTGACCGAGTTCAGGCCGATGATCGAGGTGCTCTTGCCCCCGTTCCATTTGAACGGCGTCGAGCTCTTGGCCTGCTCGCAGGCCATCACCGCCTCGTTGAAGACGTAGCCCTCGACGAACGCCTTCAGCGTCCGCACCTGCACCGCCATCTTCCATTCGAAAAAGCCGACGGCGCCAAGGCCGGCGACGATCAGCACCAGAAGCGCGATGACGATCCTCTGAAAAGTCATTCGTCCCCCCCCCCCCCAAAGCAACAAAACAATTTCAAGTATCTAGAACGGCATGCCCATCAATTTCGACAGGCGTTCGATCGAGAGATAGCCGGCATGATAGGCGGCGATGCCGATCCCGTAGATGACCGCCGAGATGATCGTGGTCCAGATCAGCTTGCTTCTCATCCGTGTCAGGATCGGCGCGCCCGGATCGGTGCCGGGTGTGCCGATGCCGTCCTCGTGCTGGCTGCGCACGCCGAACGGCAGCGTCAGGAACAGCGCGATCCACCAGATGACGAAGTAGATCGCAAGCGCAGTCGATATCTGGATGGCCATGGGGCGGCCTTACGCCTGCTCGATTTCGACCAGCGCGCCGGAAAAATCCTTCGGGTGCAGGAAAAGCACCGGCTTGCCGTGGGCGCCGATCTTCGGCACGCCGTCGCCGAGTACCCGTGCGCCCTCCTTCACCAGCGTGTCGCGCGAGGCGATGATGTCAACCACCTCGTAGCAGATGTGGTGGATGCCACCGTCGGGATTGCGTTCGACGAATTTTGCGATCGGCGAGGCCTCGCCGAGCGGCTCGATGAACTCGATCTTGGTGTTGGGCAGCGTCGCGAACACGGTGATGACGCCGTGCTCGGGCAGCGGCACGGCCTCCGAAATCTGGGCGCCGAACGCTGCACCATAGATCCTGGCGGCCTTGACGGCATCCTTGGTCGCGATCGCGACATGGTTGAGGCGACCCAGCATGTTTCTTCTCCCTCAGCGCATGATCCGAACAGGCGGCATGCCGCCCTCCCGGAAGACCATGCCGATATAGTTACACTGTCAGGACGTGTACCAGACAGGGGGGCTTTTTGCCCCAATGTTCGTTGATCACGGACCGGACAGCGCGTCGCACCGACTCGGCCAAGGCATCCGGATCGCGGCGACGGGCCTTCGGCAGGCCCTCGATGGTGGAGACCACGGCGTCGAACACGATGTCGTCGAAGGGCTCGCCCGCCCGGTTCTTGTCGGGGATGCCGACGAGATCGACTTCGGGATCGTCGACGAGTTCGCCCTGCGCGTTCATGGCGAAGGCGACGAAGGCACAGCCGGAAAACGCCATGCGGCGGCGCTCGACCACGGCACGGGACTTGGAGTCCTCCAGAATTGTGCCGTCCTTGTAGAGGCGGCCCGAAGGCACCTGCCCGACGACGCCGGGATCGCCGGGGCCGAGCTTGACCAGGTCGCCGTTGCGGATGACCAGCACGCGGGGCACGCCGGCGGCGCGCGCGAGCTTGGCATGCTCGTGCAGATGCAGGGCCTCCCCATGGACGGGGATCAGCAGCTGCGGCCTAACCCAGGAGATCATGTCGCGCAGCTCGTCGCGCCGGGGATGGCCGGAGACGTGGACCAGATGATCGCGATCGGTGATGACCTCGACGCCCTGAAGGATCAAATTGTTGATGATCGCGCCGACGGCCTTCTCGTTGCCGGGAATGGTGCGCGAGGAGAAGATCACACAGTCGCCGCGGTTCAGCGTGATCTCGGGGTGGTCGTCATTGGCGATGCGCGCCAGCGCGGCGCGGGCCTCGCCCTGGCTGCCGGTGCAGAGTGCCAGCACCTTGTCCTGCGGCAGATGCCCGTAGACGTCGGTCGAGCGGAAGCTCTGGACGCCGTCGAGATAGCCGGTCTCGCGCGCGACCTGCGACACGCGCTCCATGGCGCGGCCGACCACGACGACCTCGCGATCCGCAGCCCGCGCCGCATCGGCGACGGCCTTGAGGCGCGCGACGTTGGAGGCAAAGGTCGTGACTGCGACACGGCCTTTGGCGGCCTTCACCAATTCGGTGATGGTCCTGGCGACCTCGGCTTCGGACGGTGAGCGGCCGTCGCGGACGGCGTTGGTGGAATCGCCGATCAAAGCGAGCACGCCTTCATCGCCCAGTTCGCGCAGCCGCTTTTCGTCGGTCGGCCGGCCGATGATCGGGGTCGGGTCGATCTTCCAGTCGCCGGTGTGCAGCACGATGCCGGCTGAGGTGTGGATCGCCAGCGCATGCGACTCGGGAATCGAATGCGCGACCGGAATGAACTCGACGTTGAACGGGCCGATATCGACGCGCCCGCCCGACGGCACCACCGTCACCGGGATCTTCGGCGCGTTGCGCTCGGCCGCAAGCTTGGCCTCGAACAGCGCCGCGCTGAACTGGGTCGCATAGATCGGGCATTTCAGCTTCGGCCAGAGATCGATAATGGCGCCGAAATGGTCCTCATGGGCGTGGGTCAGCACCAGGCCCATCAGGTTCTTGCGTTCCTTCTCCAGGAAGCTGATGTCGGGCATGATCAGGTCGATGCCCGGCAGGTGCTCCTCGTCGCCGAAGGAGACGCCGAGATCGATCGCGAGCCAGGACCGCTGCTGGCGGTTGCCGAGGCCGTAGATCGACAAATTCATGCCGATCTCGCCGACGCCGCCAAGCGGCGCAAATACCAGTTCGTCAGGCTTCGCCATCACGCAGCTCCCACGGAGGCGGCCGAGCCGAAGAACACCTCGCCGGCCGCCACCGGCAGGCGTTGGCCGTCAGCGGTGCGGACGATCAGGCACCCGGTGTCGTCGATGGTGTCGAAAATGCCTTCCAGCGTCATCGCTCCCGTGTTGATCGCGACCCGCTCGCCAAGGCCGGCCGCACGTTCCAGCCAGAGCTGGCGGATCTCGGCGAAGCCGCGGCCATTGTCCCAGATACCGCGAAATTCGACCCAGGCATCGGACAACGCCGAGAACAGCTCTTCCGCACTGATCTGGACACCGAGGGCGGCGAGCGACACGGCCGGCGTCGGCGTGCCCTCCGGCGCCGCCACGACGTTGGTGCCGATGCCGACAACGATGGCGAGGCGATCACCGATGGCTTCGGCCTCAAGGCCGATGCCGACGAGCTTCCTGCCGTTCGCGAGAACGTCGTTCGGCCATTTCAGGGCGTAATTGGGCCTGTCGGGACCGAGGCGCAACGCCGCCTCGAGGCTGACCTTCTCGAGCGCGGCCTCTTCCGCCAGCCCCGCCGCAAACCCAATGGTGGCGGCAACCGCAGGCGCGACGTCCAGCACCTCGAGGACGCTGGCGGCGAGATTGCCGCGCGGCGAGATCCAGGCGCGCTGGCGACGGCCCCGGCCGGCCGTTTGCTCCGTCGTCACGAACCACATCGGGCCGCGTTCGCCGGCCCGCGCACGCTCGATCGCATCGGTGTTGGTCGAGCCGGTCCGGTCGAAAGCTGCGAGCTTGTAGCCCGCCTGGAGTGCGCGAGGACCGAGCGCGAATCCCATCCTAAAACAGCGACTTTGCCGCGGCGGAGGCCACGGTCACGACCGGGCCCGCGAACAGCGCGAACAGGATGTTGAACAGGCCAAACACCGCCAGCACCGCCTTCACCTCGATGCGCACCGGATCGACCTGGCCGGCCGGCGCGTCGAAATACATCGTCTTGACGATGGAGAGGTAATAATAGGCGCCGACCACGCTGGTCAGCACGCCGATGACGGCGAGCGTGAACAGATTGGCCTTGATGGCGGCGACGAAGACGTACCACTTGCCGAAGAAGCCGGCAAGCGGCGGCACGCCCGCAAGCGAGAACAGCAGCATCGCGAACATGAAGGCGAGCAGCGGATTGGTCCGCGACAGGCCTGCGAAGTCGCTGATCTGCTCCACGGCCTGGCCGTTGCGCTTCATGGCGAGGATGATCGAGAACGAGCCCAGCGTCATCGCGACATAGATCACGATGTACATCACCACGCCCTGCGCGCCTTCCAGCGTGCCGGAGGCGAGCCCGACCAGGGCGAAGCCCATATGGCCGATCGAGGAATAGGCCATCAGGCGCTTGATGTTGGTCTGGCCGATCGCGGCGAAGGAGCCCAGCGCCATCGAGGCGATCGCGACGAACACCAGGATCTGCTGCCACTGCGAGACGATGCCCGGGAAAGCGGTCAGCGTGACGCGGGTGAAGACGGCGAGCGCGGCGACCTTCGGCGCGGACGCGAAGAAGGCGGTGACCGGCGTCGGCGCGCCCTCGTACACGTCCGGCGTCCACATGTGGAACGGCACGGCCGAAACCTTGAAGCAGAGGCCGGCGAGCAGGAAGACGAGGCCGAACACGAGTCCGACATTGGAGACGGTCGCGGACGCGGCGATACCGGTGAAGCTGACCGTGCCGGTGAAGCCGTAGATCAGCGAGGCGCCGTAGAGCAGCATGCCCGAGGACAGCGCGCCGAGCACGAAATACTTCAGGCCGGCTTCGGTCGACTTGGCGTTGTCGCGGTGCGAGGCCGCCACGACGTAGAGCGCGAGCGACATCAGCTCGAGGCCGAGATAGAGCGAGATCAGATCGCCGGCCGAGATCAGCACCATCATGCCGAGCGTCGAGAGCAGCACCAGGATGGCGTATTCGAAGATGCGGCGCGACGGGTCGGACAGGAACTCGGTCGACAGGATCAGCGTCACCGCCGAGCCGATCAGGGCCAGGATCTTCATGAAGCGGGCGAAATCGTCGACGATGAAGCTGCCGCCGAAGGTCACCTGCTTGCCCGGGGGCACCATGTATTCGAGCACGCCGACCACGACCAGGAGCAGGACCGCGAGCGTCGTGACTGCCTTGGTGGTCTCCTGCCCGCGATAGGCGCCCAGCATCAGCAGTGCCATGGCGCCGATCGCGAGCACGAGCTCGGGCAGCACCGGCGCCAGTTGATAACCTGCAGTCTCAAAGCTCATGGCGATATCCTGACCTGCCTGCTCACGGGAGCAGCGCGGCGGCCTTCACGGCCGTCACAGCGGTGTTGTAATTGTTGACGAGTTGCTGGACCGAGGCCGCCGACAAGTCGAGCACCGGCTTCGGCCAGACGCCGAACAGGATCGTCAGCGCGAGCAGCGGGAACAGCGTCACGCACTCACGGAAGGTGAGATCCTTCATGCTCATCAGCGACGGCTTCACCAGCGCCCCGAACACGACCTTGCGGTAGAGCCAAAGCGCGTAGCACGCCGAGAAGATCACGCCGAAGGTGGCGAAGAACGCGGTCGGGATCGAGACCTTGAAAGTGCCGAGCAACGTCATGAATTCGCCGACGAAGCCGGAGGTGCCGGGCAGACCGACGTTGGCCATGGTGAAGACCATGAAGGCCAGCGCGTAGAGCGGCATCCGGTTGACGAGGCCGCCATAGGCCGCGATCTCGCGGGTGTGCATGCGGTCGTAGACGACGCCGACGCAGAGGAACAGCGCGCCGGAGACGATGCCGTGCGAGATCATCTGGAACACGCCGCCGGCGACGCCCTGCATGGTGCCGGTGACGAAGCCCATATGCGCGACCGAGGAGTATGCGATCAGCTTCTTCATATCCTCCTGCATCAGCGCCACCAGCGAGGTGTAGATGATGGCGATCACCGAAAGGGTGAACATCAGCGGCGCGAAGTCGTGCGAGGCCAGCGGGAACATCGGCAGCGAGAAGCGCAGGAAGCCGTAGCCGCCCATCTTCAGCATGATCGCGGCCAGGACCACCGAGCCGGCCGTCGGCGCCTCGACGTGCGCGTCGGGGAGCCAGGTGTGCACCGGCCACATCGGCATCTTCACCGCGAAGGAGGCGAAGAAGGCCAGCCACGCCCAGGTCTGCAAGCTGCGCGGCACGGCAGTGTGCATCAGGGTCGGGATGTCAGTGGTGCCGCCGTTCCAGTACAGCGCCATGATGGCGAGCAGCATCAGCACCGAGCCGAGGAACGTGTAGAGGAAGAACTTGAACGAGGCGTAGACCCGGCGCGGACCGCCCCAGATGCCGATGATCAGGAACATCGGGATCAGGCCGCCCTCGAAGAACAGGTAGAACAGCACGAGATCGAGCGCCGAGAAGGTGCCGATCATCAGCGTTTCCAGGATCAGGAACGCCATCATGTATTCGCGCACCCGGCTCGTGACCGACTTCCAGCTCGCGATGATGCAGAACGGCATGATCGCGGTGGTGAGGATCACCAGCGGCAACGAGATGCCGTCCACGCCCATGTGATAGGTGATGCCGGTGGCAAGCCAGTTCGCCTTCTCGACGAACTGGAAGTCCGCGTTGGACGGATCGAAGCGCAGCACCAGGAGCACCGACACCGCGAAGGTGATCAGCGTGGTCCAGAGCGCGATCCAGCACGAATTGCGCCTGCTAGCCTCGTCATCGCCGCGGCTGAGATAGACGATCAGCGCACCGACCAGCGGCAGGAACGTCGTGACCGAAAGAATGGGCCAGGTCGTCATTTACTGGCCTCCAAAGCCGAACATGAACCAGGTGATCAGGCCGGCGGCACCGATCAGCATGGCAAAGGCGTAGTGATAGAGATAGCCGGTCTGGATCTTGACGACGTTGCGGGTGACGTCCAGCACGCGGGCGGAGACGCCATCGGGGCCGAGACCGTCGATGATGAAGCCGTCGCCCTTCTTCCAGAGCTGGTAGCCGATCCACTTCGCCGGACGGACGAAGATGAGGTCGTACAGCTCGTCGAAGTACCACTTGTTGAGCAGGAACTTGTACAGCATCGGCTGCGTGTTCGCGAGCTCGACCGGCAGATAAGGCCGGCGGATGTAGAACAGGTACGACACCAGGAAGCCCAGCACCATCATCACCGTCGGCAGGAAGGCGATGTGCTCGGGGATGTGGTGCATGTCCTCGATGATGTGCGGATTCATCTTCAGGGACTCACGGAAGAATTCCTCCACACCGTGATGTCCGGTGAAGACCTCCTTGAACGGGAAGCCGGCGAGAATCGAGCCGACCGCAAGCACGCCGATCGGGATCAGCATCCAGATCGGAGCCTCATGCGCGGCTTCATAGTGGTGCTCGTCATGCGGCTCGCCGTGGAAGGTCTTGAAGATCAGGCGCCAGGAGTAGAACGAGGTCAGGCCGGCGGCGATGATCGTCATCAGGAAGCCGTAGATCGCAAACGGATTGTGCGAAGCGTAGGCGGCTTCGATGATCGCGTCCTTGGAGAAGTAGCCGGCGGTCAGCGGGAACCCGGTCAGCGCCAGGGTGCCGACCACCATCACCGCATAGGTGTAGGGGATCTTCTTCCAGAGGCCGCCCATGTTGCGGATGTCCTGCTCGTGGTGCATCGCGTAGATCACCGAGCCGGAGCCCAAGAACAGCAGAGCCTTGAAGAAGGCGTGCGTGAACAGATGGAACATGCCGACCGAATAGGCCCCCGCTCCCATCGCCACGAACATGTAGCCGAGCTGCGAACAGGTCGAGTAGGCAACGATGCGCTTGATGTCGTTCTGGACGAGGCCGATGGTCGCCGCGAAGAACGCGGTGGTGGCGCCGAAGAACATCACGACGGCCTGCGCGTTCGGAGCGAGCTCGAACAGCGGCGACAGGCGCGCCACCATGAAGACGCCGGCGGTGACCATGGTCGCGGCGTGGATCAGCGCCGACACCGGCGTCGGGCCTTCCATCGCGTCCGGCAACCAGGTGTGCAGCAGGAACTGCGCCGACTTGCCCATCGCGCCCATGAAGAGGAACAGGCAGGTCAGCGTCAGCGCGTCGGCATGCCAGCCGAACAGATTGATGGTCTTGCCGGTGAGGCTCGGCGCGGCGTGGAAGATGGTCTCGAAGTCCGTCGAGTTCGTCAGGTAGAAGATGGCGAAGATGCCGAGCGCAAACCCAAAGTCGCCGACGCGGTTGACCACGAAGGCCTTGATCGCCGCGGCGTTCGCCGACGGCTTCTGGTACCAGAAGCCGATCAGCAGGTAGCTCGCCAGACCCACGCCTTCCCAGCCGAAGAACAGCTGCACGAGGTTGTCCGCGGTCACCAGCATCAGCATGGCGAAGGTGAACAGGCTGAGATAACCGAAGAAGCGCGGCCGGTTCGGGTCCTCGTCCATGTAGCCGATGGAATAGAGATGCACGAGCGAGGACACGGTGGTCACCACCACCAGCATCACGGCGGTGAGCGTGTCGACCCGCAGCGTCCACCAGACCTGGAGGTCGCCCGAGAAGATCCAGGGCAAAAGCTGGATCCTGACATCGTGGTGCATGAAGCCGACATCGACGAGCGTCATCCAGGACAGCGCGGCCGAGACGAACAGCAGCGCGGTGGTGATCAGCTCGGCGCCGCGCGAGCCCGCCGCCGGCGGCTCGGAGACGTGATGGTCGTCATGGCCGTGATCGTCGTGCCCGTGATCGTCATGAGCGGCTGCCGCATGGGCGTCGCCATGACCGTGGTCGTCGTGATGCTCGACCGTGTCGCCTGAGGGGTTGCGGGCATGCGCGCCGAACAGCGCGATCAGGCCAGCCAGAACGGCGCCCAGCAGAGGCAGAAAAACGATTGCCTGGACCATGACTGAGCTCAGCCCTTCATCAGATTGACGTCCTCAACCGCGATCGAGCCGCGGTTGCGGAAATAGACCACCAGGATGGCGAGACCGATCGCGGCTTCGGCAGCGGCAACGGTCAGGACCAGCAGCGCAAAGACCTGGCCGACGATGTCGCCGAGGAAGGTCGAGAACGCGACGAGGTTGATGTTGACCGCGAGCAGGATCAGCTCGATCGACATCAGGATGACGATGATGTTCTTGCGGTTCAGGAAGATGCCGAGGATCCCGAGCGTGAACAGGATCGCGCCGACCGCCAGGTAATGTCCGAGCCCGATCGTCATTTCACCCACTCCGCCGCGTCGCTGTCCTGGAGCCCCTGCCCCGGCGCCACCTTGCGCATCGCCATCGCCATTTCCGGCGTGCGCGCGTTCTGAACGTTGATGTCCTGCCGCTTCACGCTCGCCTTGTGCCGCAGCGTCAGCACGATGGCGCCGATCATGGCGACCAGCAGCACCATGCCCGAGAGCTGGAAGTAGTGGATGTACTTCGTATACAGCACGAGGCCGAGCGCTTCGGTGTTGCTGACATTGGTTGGGATCGCCGCCGTGATCGTCTTGGCGACGCCGGGGTTGATGACCCAGAAGCCGACGGTGAGCAGCAGCTCGAACAGGAAGATGCCGCCGATCACGAGGCCGACCGGCAGGTACTCGATGAAGCCCTCGCGCAGCTCGAGGAAGTCGACGTCGAGCATCATGATCACGAACAGGAACAGCACCGCGACGGCGCCGACATAGACGACGATCAGGATCATCGCGAGGAATTCGGCGCCCATCAGCACGAACAGGCCGGAGGCGTTGACGAAGGCCAGGATCAGGTACAGCACGGAGTGAACTGGATTGCGCGAGACAATCACCATCACCGCCGAGGCAACGCAGACGCTGGCAAAGAGATAGAAGAACAGCGCGGGAAGGATCATGCTCTCATCTCACCGGTACGGCGCGTCGAGCTCGATCGCTTTTGCGATCTCGCGTTCCCAGCGGTCGCCATTGGCGAGCAGCTTGGCCTTGTCATAGAACAGTTCCTCGCGGGTCTCGGTCGCGAACTCGAAGTTCGGACCTTCGACGATGGCATCGACCGGACAGGCCGGCCGCAATAGATGCACTTCACCATGTCGATGTCGTAGCGCACGGTGCGGCGGGTGCCGTCGTTGCGGCGCGGGCCGGCCTCGATGGTGATGGCCTGCGCCGGGCACACGGCTTCGCACAGCTTGCAGGCGATGCAGCGTTCCTCGCCGTTCGGATAGCGGCGCAGCGCGTGCTCGCCGCGGAAGCGCGGCGAGATCGGGCCCTTCTCGAACGGATAGTTCAGCGTCGGCTTCGGCTGGAAGAAATAGCGCATGGCGAGGAAGAACGCCGAGACGAATTCCGACAACAGAAGCGAGCGCGCAGTGGCGTTGATGTTGATACCCATGACGGCCCTCACTTCGGCGCGATGTCGGCGAAATGCAGCACGCCGGCTACCACGATCACCATCGCCAGCGACAGCGGCAGGAACACCTTCCAGCCGAGGCGCATCAGTTGATCGTAGCGGTAGCGCGGCACGATCGCCTTTGCCATCGCGAACAGGAAGAACATGAAGAAGACTTTGAGCGAGAACCAGATGATCCCCGGCACCCAGTTGAAGGGCGGCAGGTCCACCGGCGGCAGCCAGCCTCCGAGGAACAGGATCGTGGCCATCGCGCACATCGTGACGATCGCGACATACTCGCCGAGCATGAACAGCAGGTACGGCGTCGAGCCGTATTCGACCATGAAGCCGGCGACGAGCTCGGATTCGGCTTCGACGAGGTCGAACGGCGGACGGTTGGTTTCTGCCAGCGCCGAGACGTAGAAGATCACGAACATCGGGAACAGCGGCCAGACATACCAGTTCAGGATGGTCAGCTGCGGCAGTCCGATCAGGCTGGCGAGACCGCGCGCATGCTGGGCCTCGACCACGGCCGACAGGTTCAGCGTGCCGGCGCAGAGCAGCACCGTGATGATGACGAAGCCGATCGAGACTTCATAGGACACCATCTGCGCCGCCGAGCGCAGCGCCGCCAGGAACGGGTATTTCGAGTTCGACGACCAGCCGGCCATGATGATGCCGTAGATCGACAGCGACGAGATCGCGAAGATGAAGAGGATGCCGACATTGATGTCGGAGATCACCCAGCCGAGATTGGTCGGGATCACCGCCCAGGCCGCGAGTGCGAGCACGCACGAGACCAGCGGCGCCAGCAGGAACACGCCCTTGTTGGCGCCGGCCGGGATGATCGGCTCCTTCAGCACGAACTTGAGCAGGTCGGCGAAGGATTGCAGCAGGCCCCATGGGCCGACCACGTTCGGGCCGCGACGGATCTGCACCGCCGCCCAGATCTTTCGGTCGGCGAGCAGGATGTAGGCGATCGCGATCAGCAGGACGACGAGCACGAGAACGCTCTCCGCGATCATGATGATCAGCGGCCAGAGGAACCCGGTCCAGAATGCGCTTGCGAAGAATTCCATTCTAGCTCACTCCGCTGCGGTCAGCATCTGCCCGGAGGCAAGCCGCGAACATTCCGCCATCACGGCGGACGCACGCGCGATTGGGTTGGTCAAATAGAAGTCCTCGATCACCGGCTTGAACGGCGCCTTCTCCGGCGAGCCGCCCTTCCCCGCCAGCTTCTTGATCTGGTCGGCGGAGCCGGCCTCGATCTGGTCGAGACGGATCAGATGCGGCACGGCCTTGAAGATCGCCTGGCGCAGCGCGGCAAGCGAGTCGTAGCCGAGCTTCTTGCCGAGCGCCTCCGACAGCGCGCGGACGACCGCCCAGTCCTCGCGGGCTTCGCCCGGCGGGAATGCGGCACGTCCCGTCATCTGCACGCGGCCTTCGGTGTTGACGTAGATCGCAGACTTCTCGGTGTAGGCGGCAGCCGGCAGGATCACGTCGGCGCGATGCGCGCCGCGATCACCATGGGTGCCGATATAGACGACGAACGTGCCGTCCGGCGCCTTGATCTCGTCGGCGCCGAGCAGGAACAAGAGGTCCAGCGTGCCGAACGTCGTCATCTGTGCCGCGTTCAGGCCGCCCGCGGTGGCGGAGAAGCCGATATCGAGCGCACCGACGCGCGAGGCGGTCTCGTGCAGCACGCCGAAGCCGTTCCAGCCGTCCTTGAGCGCACCGACGTCGAGCGCGAGCTTGGCGGCAGCGGCGAGAATGGCCGCGCCGTCGTGACGCGAGGCCGCGCCCGCGCCGACCAGGATGATCGGGTTCTTGGCGTTCTTCAGCACGTCCATGAAGGAGTGCTTGCCGGCCGCGAGCTCGCCGAGCGTGTCGGTGCCCGCACCAAGATGGTCATAATCGTAGGTCAGGTCGACCTTGGCGCCGATCACGCCGACCTTGAAGCCGCCGGCGCGCCAACGCTTGCGGATGCGGGCGTTGAACACGGCCGCTTCCTTGCGCGGATTGGCGCCGACGATGAGCAGCGCGTCGGCCTGCTCGACGCCAACGAGCGTCGGATTGAAGATGTAGGAGCCGCGGCCGAGCGCGGGATCGAAGGCATCGCCGCCCTGCACCGCCAGATTGCCCGAGCCGTATTTGGACAGCAGGTCCTTCAGCGCGAACATCTCCTCGACACCGGCGAGGTCACCGGCGATCGCGCCGATGCGCTTGCCGTCGGTGCGCGCCGCTTTCGCAGCGATCGCGGCAAAGGCCTCGGGCCAGCTCGCCGCGCGCAGCTTGCCGGCTTCGCGGATATAGGGCCGGTCGAGCCGCTGGGTGCGCAGGCCGTCAATGATGTGCCGGGTCTTGTCCGAGATCCACTCCTCGTTCACGGCCTCGTTGATGCGCGGCAGCACCCGCATCACCTCGCGGCCGCGGGTGTCGACGCGGATCGCAGATCCCACGCCGTCCATCACGTCGATCGACTGGGTCTTGCCGAGCTCCCACGGGCGCGCGGCAAACGCGTAAGGCTTTGAGGTCAGCGCACCGACCGGACAGATGTCGACGAGGTTGCCCTGCAGTTCCGAGGTCAGCGCGTGCTCGAGATAAGTCGTGATCTCCATGTCCTCGCCGCGGCCGGTGGCGCCCATTTCAGGCGCGCCTGCGACTTCCGCCGAGAAGCGGACGCAGCGCGTGCACTGGATGCAGCGGTTCATCGAGGTCTTGACCAGCGCGCCGAGATACTTGTCCTCGACCGCACGCTTGTTCTCGGCGAAGCGGCTGGTGTCGACACCATAGCCCATCGCCTGGTCCTGCAAGTCGCACTCGCCGCCCTGGTCGCAGATCGGGCAGTCCAAGGGATGGTTGATGAGAAGGAATTCCATCACGCCTTCGCGTGCCTTCTTCACCATCGGCGAACGCGTCGAGATTTCCGGCGGCTCGCCCTTGGGGCCCGGACGGCAGTCGCGCACGCCCCAGGCACAGCTTGCGACCGGCTTCGGGCCGCCCTTCACCTCGACGAGGCACATCCGGCAATTGCCGGCGATCGACAGCCGCTCGTGATAGCAGAAGCGCGGAATCTCGGCGCCGGCCGCCTCGCACGCCTGGAGCAGCGTGTACTCGGCGGGGACATCGATCTCTTTGCCGTCGATGATGAGCTTGGTCATGTCTCTTACTCCGCCGCGACCATGTTCACGGGATCGCGGACGCCGATATCGTCGATGTCGGCCTTATGCGAATACTGGTCGATGCGCGCTTCGATCTCGTGACGGAAATGCGCGATCAGGCCCTGGATCGGCCAGGCCGCCGCGTCGCCGAGCGCGCAGATGGTGTGGCCTTCGACCTGTTTTGTCACTTCGAGCAGCATGTCGATCTCGCGCTTGTGGGCGCGGCCGTCGGCCATGCGGGTCAGGACGCGCCACATCCAGCCGGTGCCTTCGCGGCAGGGCGTGCACTGGCCGCAGCTCTCATGCTTGTAGAAATAGGAGATGCGGGCGATGGAGCGGATCAGATCGGTCGACTTGTCCATCACGATCACGGCCGCGGTACCGAGACCCGAGCGCAGCTTGCTCAAGCTGTCGAAATCCATCGGCGTGTCGATGATCTGCTCGGCCGGCACCATGCGCACCGACGAGCCGCCGGGGATCACGGCCTTCAGGTTGTCCCAGCCGCCGCGGATGCCGCCGCAATGCTTGTCGATCAGCTCACGGAACGGAATGCCCATGGCTTCTTCGACGTTGCAGGGCCGCTCGACATGGCCGGAGATGCAGAACAGCTTGGTGCCGACATTGTTCGGACGGCCGATGCCGGCGAACCAGGCCGCGCCACGCCGGAGAATGTCCGGCGCGACCGCGATGGACTCGACGTTGTTGACGGTGGTCGGGCAGCCGTACAGGCCGACGTTCGCCGGGAACGGCGGCTTCAGCCGCGGCTGGCCCTTCTTGCCCTCGAGGCTTTCGAGCAGCGCGGTTTCCTCGCCGCAGATATAGGCGCCGGCGCCGTGCGCGACGTAGATGTCGAACGGCCAGCCATTGACGTTGTCCTTGCCGACCAGCTTGGCCTCATAGGCCTGGTCGATCGCGGCCTGGAGATGCTCGCGCTCGCGGATGAACTCGCCACGGACGTAGATGTAGCAGGCATGCGCATTCATGGCGCAACTCGCGATCAGGCAGCCCTCGATCAGCAGATGCGGATCGTGCCGCATGATCTCGCGATCCTTGCAGGTGCCGGGCTCGGATTCGTCGGCGTTGACGACGAGATAGCTCGGCCGGCCGTCGGTCGATTCCTTCGGCATGAACGACCATTTCAGGCCGGTCGGGAAGCCGGCGCCGCCACGGCCGCGCAGACCCGACGCCTTCATCTCGTTGATGATCCAGTCGCGGCCCTTGTCGATGATATTTTTCGTACCATCCCAGGCGCCGCGACGCCGCGCGCCCTCGAGCCCCCAATCGTGGAGGCCGTAGAGGTTCTTGAAGATGCGGTCCTTGTCCTCGAGCATATCAGTGCTTTCCGATCAACGAATGGACTGCTTGTAGGCAAGTCCGGCGGCGCAGACGGCGAAGATCAGCGCCCAGAGCAGACTGGTCTCCTGCGTCGCGTTCATGATGAAACGCTGCAGCAGGAACATGAAGGCGGCCGCGACCGCGGCGTGCATGGCGACGAAGCCCCATTTCTTCACGGCCTCGTTCCCTCCAATGGCGAGGAGATCACCCATCAGGTGCTCTCCTTCAGCGTGGTCGGTCCGCCCATCGGCGCCGAGAACTGGCGGCCGTTCTGCGGGCCGGGCTTCGGCGGATTGCCCGAAGCGAAGCCGTCGAGCACCTTGCCAAAGCTCTCCTTGGTCAGGTCCTCATAGGTGTCCTTGCCGATCAGCACCATCGGCGCGTTCACGCAGGCACCGAGGCACTCCACCTCTTCCCAGCTGAAATTGCCGTCCTTGGACAGATGGAAGGGCTCGTGATGGATGCGGTTCTCGCAGACGTGGATCAAATCCTCGGCGCCACGCAGACGGCACGGCGTGGTGCCGCAGACCTGGACGTGGGCTTTCTTGCCGACGGGAGCGAGCTGGAACATCGTGTAGAAGGTCGCGACTTCGAGCACGCGGATATAGGGCATGTCGAGCAGGTCGGCGACGGCGCGGATCGCGGCTTCCGACACCCAGCCTTCGTGCTGTTCCTGGACGCGCCAGAGGATCGCGATCACGGCGGAGGCCTGACGGCCGGCCGGATATTTCGCGATCTGCTGCTTGGCGAATGCGAGGTTCTCGTCCGTGAACGCAAAGCTCGCGGGCTGGACTTCCTTCGGTGCTAATCGGCGGACGGACATCTCTCAATCTCTCACTGCATGCGGCGCGCGGTTTTCGCATTCAGGGCATTGATCCTGTCCTGCCAGAATGCGCTTGCGGTGCCGAAAACGTTGTAGCCGACGTGGGTCGAGACCTTGATGCGGTCGAGGATCGACAGCTCGGTCACGGTCTCCATCCGGTTGCTGCGCGGATCGAACACGATCAGCTTCAGCGGGGTCTGTTCGAGGATGAAGCGCGACACCGCATGAGAGCGGTCGCTGCCGTGCTCCTCGCACATGATGACGCTGTCGGCCTGGAGCAGACGCGCGCCGCCCTTGATCGCCTCGATCTCGACGCCCTCGACGTCGAGCTTGATCAGGTACTTGCCGGCGCTTGCCACCCTGCCGTCCTCGATCAGATTGTCGAGTGCGATGACCGGCACCTCCTCACCGCCCGCGGACGGAGCGCCGGCGATGCTGAAGGCTTCGTGCTTGGTGCCCGACAGACGCGCGGTGCCGCGGCTGGCGCCGATCGCGCATTTCATGGTCTCGAAGCGATTGCCGTTGACGCGGGCGTTGTTGGCGAGCTTCGGGTAGTTCTGCCCCGACGGCTCGATCGCGATCGCCTTGTGCGAGCCGAACGGTCTGCTCGACACCAGCACCGACCAGTAGCCGTAATTGGCACCGCAATCGAGAAGCGTGTAGTCGACGTCGACGCTATCGGCGAACAGCAGCTCGAGCTCGTCCTCGTAATTGTAGGATCGGTTGAGCAGCTTGCTCCAATAGCCGTCGCCGTAAGGGAATTCGAACACGGCGTCGGGATTGAGCCGGATCGCGATGTTGCGCTCCGGCAGCGTCTTCCGCAGCAAATTCGCGCAGGCGATGTAGCCCATGTGCGAGAAGTGCGAGGAGATCTTCGATCCCGTCACCAGCGCCAAGGCAGCCGTCCGCTCCCACAGGTTGGCCCCTTCAAGGGCCCCCGAGGCACGGTCGAACTGGATTGGCG
>LNAP01000819.1_pt3 | contig 51383 bp, 45 predicted proteins | sample 602601 | NCBI WGS metagenome assembly LNAP01 (sample SAMN02440304, study PRJNA202911) | soil metagenome | biome: Subtropical and temperate rainforests or woodlands; isolation source: soil samples (1 kg each in a 20% v/v slurry with milli Q water) were... ...
AAAAGAGCACTTGAAGACGTCGGTTTTTAAGGGTTGCGGATGTTAACCCCTCATCGCTCGGAATGCAAAGCCTCTGATCGAAAACCGCTGGTCGGGGCACAACGTGACGACTATTATGCGCGCCTTCGAATTCAGCCTCTACAAGGCGCAAACCCATGCTAGTACTGGGATTAGAAACCTCCTGCGACGAAACCGGTGTCGCATTATACGACAGTGAACGCGGCCTGTTGGCCGATGCGCTGTTCAGCCAGATCGACCTGCACCGCGCCTATGGCGGCGTGGTGCCCGAGCTTGCGTCCCGCGATCACGTCAAGCGCATGCTGCCCTTGATTCGCCAGGTCCTGGCCGAGGCCGGCTGTGTGCCGACCGAGATCGACGCCATTGCCTACACCGCCGGGCCGGGCCTGGTGGGCGCGCTGCTGGTGGGTGCTTCCTGTGCCCAGGCGCTCGCCTTCGCCTGGGGTATCCCGGCCTTGGGTGTGCATCACATGGAAGGTCATTTGCTGGCGCCGATGCTGGAGCCGCAACCGCCGGAGTTTCCGTTCGTCGCTTTGTTGGTCTCTGGCGGTCATACCCAGTTGGTCCGGGTCGATGGCATCGGCCAATACGAACTGTTGGGGGAAACCCTGGACGACGCTGCCGGTGAAGCTTTCGACAAGACCGCGAAGATGATGGGCCTCAATTACCCGGGCGGACCGGAAATCGCACGGTTGGCGGCCCACGGAGTGGAAGGGCGTTTCGTCTTCCCGCGGCCGATGTGTGACCGCCCCGGTCTGGATTTCAGCTTCAGCGGCCTGAAAACCTTCGCCCTGAACACCTGGCAGCAATGCGTCAGCGCCGGAGACGACGGCGAGCAAGCCCGTTGCGACATCTCGCTGGCGTTCCAGCAGGCGGTGGTGGAGACTTTGACCATCAAGTGCAAGCGCGCCCTGAAACAGGCCGGACTCAAGCGTCTGGTGATCGCTGGCGGAGTCAGTGCGAACAAGGCTTTGCGCGTGTCACTAGAGAACATGCTTGGCAGCATGAACGGCGACGTTTACTACGCCAGGCCGGAGTTCTGCACAGATAACGGGGCGATGATTGCCTTCGCCGGATGCCAGCGTTTGCAAGCCGGCCAGCACGAAAGCCTGGCAATCAGCGTGCAGGCGCGCTGGCCCATGGAGCAGTTGTCACCGCTGTAGGGCGATTGGATTAAAAATGCCGTTCGCGCCCGGCAAACAGGTCGCGTAGATTGCCCCGGTGGCGCCAGACGATCAGTGCGACGAGTGCGGTTACCGGCAGCAAGGCCGCCGGCTCCTGCCAGGCCAGCAATGGCAGGATCAGCGGTGTGGCGATCAGGGCGGCCAGGGAGCTGGTGCGGGTCAGGTAGAACGTCAGCAGCCAGGCAGCGACGGCCAGCAGGGCGGCGGGGGGATACAGACCCAGCAGCATGCCGGCGGCGGTGGCGACGCCCTTGCCGCCGCGAAAGCGAAAGTACAGCGGGAACAAGTGACCCATGACCGCGCAGACACCGATCCAGGCCTGTTGCTGCAACGAAAGTCCTGCAAGATTGGCGAGCAGAACCGGGACAAGGCCTTTGCAGAGGTCGCCAAGCAAGGTCAGGATGGCAAGTTTGCGTCCGGCCAGGCGCAGCATGTTGGTGGCGCCGGCATTGCCCGAGCCACTCATTCGCGGATCCGGGCGACCGGTCAGGCGGCTGAGCAAAATGGCGAAGGACAGCGAGCCGAGCAGGTAGGCGAAAGTCGCCAGTAACCAAAACATGCTAACTATTCCGGGCGAGGACGCCCTGATTCTAACGGCGCATTGCGCCCTTGTCGTGCTGCGGAGAAGAGTGCTTGGACTCGAAGGCCTGGAAGTCGACACGGTCATTGGTGCCTACGACTGGGAGCGCGGCATCCGCCAGTGTCTGCGGCTGGATCTGAGTTTCGCCTGGGATAACCGTCCGGCCGCCGCCGGCGATGACCTGACCCTGGCGCTCGACTACGCCAGCGTATCGTCGCGCATCCAGGCATTTGCCGAGCAAGCCCAGTTCCAATTGGTCGAGACCTTTGCCGAACGACTGGCCCAGGCGCTGATGGACGAGTTCAAGATTACCTGGTTGCGCCTGAAAGTGACCAAGCCCGGCGCTGTGCCGGCCGCCAGTGGCGTGGGCGTGGAGATCGAGCGCGGATGTCGCTGACTCAGGTTTTTCTCGGGCTCGGCAGCAATATCGAGCGCGAAGCCCACTTGTGCGCAGGTCTTGAAGCCCTTGCCGGTTTCCTGGTGGACATACGCTGTTCGGCGGTATTCGAGAGCCAGCCGGTGGGGATCAAGAGCGGGCCTTTCTTCAATTTCGTCGTAGCTGCCTACACGGATCTGCCGCTGATGGAGCTGGACCGTCGCCTCAAGTTCATCGAGGCAGACAACGGTCGTTATGCGCCGGACCGTAAAGGGCTGCCGCTGGATATCGACGTGTTGTTGTATGGCGAGCAGGTCGGCAATTTCGACGGCTTGATCCTGCCCCGCGCCGAAATTCTCAAGAACGCCTTTGTCCTGTGGCCATTGTCGTTGATTGCACCCGATCGGATACATCCCGGCGTAGGCAAAAGCTTCGCGACTTTGTGGGATGAGTCGCAGATTGACCAGGTGTTGGCTCCGGTGGCTTTTGAATGGCGGGGTGTACCGCTCACGCCTTTGGAGCTGCTGTCAGGCCTCTGACGTCATCGCGAGCAGGCTCGCTCCGATATTGCGCCTGAGCGGCCTGCGATGCCTGTGGGAGCGAGCCTGCTCGCGATGGCCGAGATGCAAGCCGACACAAAGCTCTCTCAGCTCGCCGCGTCTTTATACGCTTTCAATGCCCGAAGACGCTCACGCTTGATCGCCTCGCCCAATTCAGGTCCCTTGAAACCTTTTTCCAGCAATGGCTGCACCGCTACTGCGCGAGCGGCCGCTGCCGCTCCACGCAGGTAATCCGCCTGTGGATAACTTCGACTCTCCAGGCCCTTGCGGCCGCGCGCATCCATCTCGCACGCGGCGATGAACTCCTCGAAGCGCTGAGGGCGGCGATACACGTCAAAACTCTGCAGCAGCTCAAGCAAAGTGGATGCCTTCAGCTCAAGCGCACGATGGCCGTGGGTATGGTATTGACCGACCAATAAGGCCAACTCCTGACAGTCGCGTGGAGCCTTGAAACGTTCATTGACCGCCTTGATCAGCTTCAGGCCCGTGTGTTCATGGGCGATATGCCGGGGCCATTCGTGCGCGGGTGTCAGGCCTTTGCCCAAGTCATGCAGCAGGCACGCCCAACGAACTGTCAGGGGTTGTTCATGCAGCGCGGCCTGCTCCAGCACGCTCAGGGTATGGACGCCGGTGTCGATTTCAGGGTGATGGGCCTCGGGTTGCGGCACGCCGAACAGTGCATCCACCTCGGGCATCAAGACTTTGAGGGCTGTGCAATCGCGCAGGACCTGGATAAACACCTGCGGTTGTTTTTCCATGAGAGCGCGGGAAATTTCTTTCCAGCTGCGCTCGGCGGTCAAGGCTTGCAGTTCGCCCGAGTCGCTGAGCTGGCGCATTAGTTCCAGGGTTTCGTCCGCCACTTTGAAACCGAGCGGAGCATAGCGCGCGGCAAAGCGGGCAACCCGCAGGACCCTGAGGGGATCTTCGGCGAACGCGGGGGAAACATGGCGTAGAAGGCGGGCTTTGAGATCGCGTTGGCCGTGGTACGGATCGGTAAGATTGCCATGGTCATCTTCGGCCATGGCGTTGATCGTCAGGTCCCTGCGGATCAGGTCTTCTTCGAGGGTCACTTCAGGGCTGGCGTGGAACACGAAGCCGCCATAACCGCGGCCACTTTTGCGTTCGGTGCGGGCGAGGGCGTATTCCTCCCCGGTCTTGGGATCAAGGAATACCGGAAAGTCAGCTCCCACCGGGCGAAAGCCCTTGGCGAGCATATCCTCGGCCGTAGCCCCCACCACGACCCGATCAATGTCGGTGACAGGAATGCCCAGCAGGCGATCGCGAACGGCGCCGCCGACTTTATAGATCTGCATAAAAAACCTCCGTTGGTCTGACAGGATAACCTTTGCGCCAGGCCTTCGGAGGTGAAAACGGGTTCAAAGATGAATGACAGCCAGGTCCAACCGGCCATAATCTCCTTCGGTTTGCTCGGTTCTGGGGGGCACGTGATGGGTTTTCATCACCTGCTCGCCTTGCAGGGTTTCGAGATGGATGTCGAACCCCCAGAGGCGGTGCAGGTGCTTGAGGACTTCATCGGTTGAGTCGCCCAACGGTTTGCGATCATGCGCCTGATGGCGCAGCGTCAGCGAGCGATCGCCCCGGCGATCGATGCTGTAGATCTGAACGTTGGGTTCGCGGTTGCCCAGGTTGTATTGCGCCGCCAGTGTCTCGCGGATGACGCGATAACCGCTTTCATCGTGGATGGCAGGCACCAGCAGGTCATCTTTCTGGTCATCATCGAGGATGCTGAACAGTTTCAGGTCGCGGATGACCTTGGGCGAGAGGTACTGGAGGATGAAGCTCTCGTCCTTGAAGCTGCTCATGGCGAATTTGATAGCGGACAACCAGTCCGAGCCGGCGATGTCCGGGAACCAGCGCCGATCCTCCTCGGTGGGGTTTTCGCACATGCGCCGGATATCGCGGTACATGGCAAAGCCCAGTGCATAAGGGTTGATGCCGCTGTAATACGGGCTGTCGAAACCGGGCTGGAACACCACGCTGGTGTGGGACGTGAGGAACTCCATCATAAAACCGTCGGTGACCAGGCCTTCGTCGTACAGGTCGTTCATGAGCGTGTAATGCCAGAACGTGGCCCAGCCTTCGTTCATGACCTGGGTCTGGCGCTGCGGATAAAAATATTGAGCGATCTTGCGCACGATGCGCACGATCTCCCGCTGCCACGGCTCCAGCAGCGGAGCGTGTTTTTCAATGAAATAGAGGATGTTTTCCTGAGGCTCGGCAGGGAAGCGCGCGTTGTCTTTCTCGCTGTACTTGTCCGCCCCTTTGGGAATGGTGCGCCACAGATCGTTGATCTGCTTTTGCAGATGTTCTTCGCGGTCCTTTTGGCGACGGCGTTCTTCTTCGGCGGAAATCGGATACGGCCGTTTGTAGCGGTCCACGCCGTAGTTCATCAGCGCGTGGCAGGAGTCCAGCAGGTCTTCCACGGCATCGATGCCGTGACGCTCCTCGCATTGCATGATGTATTGCTTGGCAAATACCAGGTAATCGATGATCGAGCTGGCATCGGTCCAGGTGCGAAACAGGTAATTACCCTTGAAGAAGCTGTTGTGGCCGTAGCACGCATGGGCCACCACCAAGGCCTGCATGCAGATGGTGTTTTCTTCCATCAGGTAGGCGATGCAAGGGTCGGAGTTGATCACGATCTCATAGGCCAATCCCATCTGGCCGCGGCTATAAGACTTCTCGGTACTGAGGAAGTGCTTGCCGTAGGACCAGTGATGATAGCCCAGTGGCATACCGACCGAGGCGTAGGCGTCCATCATCTGCTCGGCGGTGATCACCTCGATCTGGTTCGGATAAGTGTCCAAGGCATAACGGTCCGCGATACGGCTGATTTCCCGGTCGTAGGCCTGGATCAGCTCGAACGTCCATTCGGAGCCGGTGGAGATGGGTTGACGCTTCTGCTCTTTTTTGGCGGTCATGTCACTAACCTGCGCTGGAAGAGTTCACGGAAGACCGGGTAGATGTCCCCGGCCGAGACCAGTTGCTGCTGGGCAAATGTGTCGGAAAACGCTTCGGCAATGCGTTCATATTCGTACCACAAGGCCTGATGTTCCCGTGGAGTAATTTCCACATAGGTGTAGTACTGGACGAACGGCATGATCTGGTTGATCAGGATGTCGCGGCAAATGGGTGAATCATCGTTCCAGTTGTCGCCGTCGGACGCCTGGGCGGCGTAGATGTTCCATTCATTGGCCGGATAGCGTTCGGCCATGATTTCCTGCATCAACTTCAGGGCACTGGAAACGATCGTGCCGCCGGTTTCCCGGGAATAGAAGAACTCCTCTTCGTCCACTTCCCTGGCGCTGGTGTGGTGGCGGATGAACACCACATCGATCTTGTCGTAGTTCCGTTTGAGGAACAGGTACAACAGGATGAAGAACCGCTTGGCAATATCCTTGGTGGCCTGGGTCATGGACCCCGACACGTCCATCAGGCAGAACATCACGGCCTTGGAGCTGGGGTTGGGTTGTTTCACCAGCAGGTTGTACTTGAGGTCGAAGGTATCGAGAAATGGCACACGGTGAATCCGCGCGCTAAGTTTTTCGATCTCCGCTTCCAGCTCCTGAATATCGCCAAAATTGTCGGGTTCTTCGCGCTTCAGGCGGGCGAGCTCCTCCTTTGTCTCGCGCAACTTTGCCCGGCTGCTGCCAGACAGCGCGATGCGCCGGGCATGGGCCGAGCGAAGCGTACGGATAATGTTGATACGCGAAGGATTGCCTTCATTGCTGATGCCGGCGCGCACCGTCTTGAACGTATCGGTGCCGGTCAGATTGCGCTTGACCAGATTCGGCAGCTCAAGGTCCTCGAACATGAACTCCAGGAATTCCTCCTGGGTAATCTGGAACACGAATTCATCCATGCCCTCGCCGGAGTTGCCGGCCTTGCCCGGACCTCTCCCGCCACCTCCGCCTTGCGGGCGCGGAATGTGTTCGCCGCTGGTGAATTCCTTGTTGCCGGGATGCACGACAGTCTGTTTGCCGCCACGCCCGTGGTGAAGCACCGGCTCGTCGATGTCGCGTCCGGGGATGCTGATCTGCTCGCCATGTTCCATGTCGGTAATGGAGCGGCGACTGACCGCCTCTTCGACGGCCTTCTTGATGTGGTCACGGTAACGCCGCAGAAACCGCTGGCGGTTCACCGTGCTTTTGTTCTTGCCATTAAGGCGTCGGTCGATCACATAGCTCATAGGTGGCCCTCTGGGCAGCTTCAAGTTCTCAGCTTCAAGCTGCAAGCCGCAAGCGCAGGGACGGTGAGCGCCCCTGCAGCTCATGGCTTGAAGCTTGCCGCTGCTTCACTGCCTCACTGCGATTTCCGGACCCGCAGGTACCACTCGGAGAGCAGTCGTACCTGTTTGTCGGTGTAGCCACGTTCGACCATGCGTGTGACGAAGTCGTTGTGTTTTTGCTGGTCCTCCTTGCTGGCCTTGGCGTTGAAGCTGATGACTGGCAGCAGGTCTTCGGTGTTGGAGAACATTTTCTTCTCGATGACCACCCGCAGCTTCTCGTAGCTGAGCCAGGTCGGGTTCTTGCCGTTGTTGTTGGCCCGGGCCCGCAAGACGAAGTTGACGATTTCGTTGCGGAAATCCTTGGGGTTGCTGATCCCGGCCGGTTTCTCGATTTTTTCCAGTTCCTCGTTCAGCGCCACGCGGTTGAGGATTTCGCCGGTTTCCGGATCGCGGTATTCCTGATCCTGGATCCAGAAGTCCGCGTAAAGCACGTAGCGATCGAAGATGTTCTGCCCATATTCGCTGTAGGACTCCAGGTACGCGGTCTGGATTTCCTTGCCGATGAACTCGATATAACGCGGAGCCAGATACTCCTTCAGGAAACGCAGGTAACGCTCGCGGGTTTCCGCCTGGAATTGTTCCTGCTCGATCTGCTGTTCCAGCACATACAGCAGGTGAACCGGGTTGGCTGCGATCTCGTGTGGATCGAAGTTGAAGACCTTGGACAGGATCTTGAAGGCAAACCGTGTGGACAGACCATTCATCCCTTCGTCGACCCCCGCGTTGTCGCGGTATTCCTGGATCGACTTGGCCTTCGGATCAGTGTCCTTGAGGTTCTCACCATCATAGACGCGCATCTTCGAATAGATGTTGGAGTTTTCCGGCTCCTTCAGGCGCGACAGCACCGTGAACTGGGCAAGCATCTTCAGTGTATCGGGGGCGCAGTGGGCCTTGGACAACGAGCTGTTGAACAGCAGCTTGTCGTAGATCTTGACCTCATCGGTGACTCGCAGGCAGTAGGGCACCTTGACGATGTAGATCCGGTCGATGAAGGCTTCGTTGTTCTTGTTGTTGCGGAAGGTGTGCCATTCCGATTCGTTGGAGTGCGCCAGCAGGATGCCGCTGAACGGAATCGCCCCGAGGCCTTCAGTGCTGTTGTAGTTGCCTTCCTGGGTTGCGGTCAGCAGGGGGTGCAGCACTTTGATGGGCGCCTTGAACATTTCGACGAATTCCATCAGGCCTTGGTTGGCCCGGCACAGCGCACCCGAATAGCTGTAGGCGTCGGCGTCGTTTTGAGGAAACTCTTCCAGCTTGCGGATATCGACCTTGCCCACGAGGGCCGAAATGTCCTGGTTGTTTTCATCCCCCGGTTCGGTCTTGGCCACCGCGATCTGGTTGAGGATCGAAGGGTAGAGCTTGACCACCCGGAACTGGCTGATGTCACCGCCGAACTCGGCCAGGCGCTTGGTGGCCCATGGCGACATGATGGTATTGAGGTAGCGGCGCGGAATACCGAAGTCTTCCTCCAGAATCGCGCCATCTTCGGTAGCGTTGAACAGCCCCAGGGGGGATTCGAACACTGGAGAACCCTTGATGGCGTAGAAGGGCACCTTTTCGATCAGCTCCTTGAGCTTCTCGGCCAGGGACGATTTACCGCCGCCGACGGGACCAAGCAGGTACAGGATCTGTTTCTTTTCTTCCAGACCCTGAGCTGCGTGGCGGAAATAGGACACGATCTGGTCGATGCACTCTTCCATGCCATGGAAGTCCTGGAAGGTCGGATAGCGGCGAATCACCTTGTTGGAAAAGATCCGCGAAAGCCTCGAATTGGCCGAGGTATCCAGCAGTTCCGGTTCTCCGATTGCCAGCAACAGGCGTTCCGCAGCCGATGCGTAGGCGCTGCGGTCCTGCTTGCAGAGATCGAGGTATTCCTGCAGCGAGTATTCCTCCTGCCGCGTGGACTCGAAACGTTGCTGGAAGTGGCTAAAAATACTCATGACGTCACCTCGCTCGATACGTGGAGCCGGTGTCGGATCAATCAGTCGATGCTGGTCGGCCGCTGGGAACCCAGCTGCCGTTTACCCCCCAGAATGCTTTCAGAAATGCCGTCTCCTGAAAGCTGTCTCCCGATGAACCCGCGCGCCGGTGTACCGGCTCTCCCCTGTTTTGGATGGCCTGAGGCTAAGGATAGTTCGGAATCGGAGAGGTAAAGGTTGAATGCGTAATTAGTTGTGGCAGACCGTTCGTCCGCCATCACCCAAACCCGCGGTTCACGTGGGCTTGGGCGTCATAAAAATTATTCCGGGTTACCTGGGGCTGTTTCTGCAGGATAAGTCGTGCGCCACAGCTCAAAACCGCCGTCCAGGCTATAGACATCGGAGAAGCCTTGGCTGACCAGGTAAGCGGCTGCGCTCTGGCTGGAGTTGCCGTGATAACAGACCACCACCACGGGGGCATCGAGGTCCGCATTGCGGATGAAATCGGAGAGGGAGTGGTTATCCAGATGGGTCGAGCCGCTGATGTGCAGGGCGGCGAAGGTGGCCGGATCTCGAACGTCGACGACAACCGCGCCTGTTTCACGCAGGGCCTGGGCCTGCTCTGGGGGGATGCGTTTAAAAGCGGTCATTTGGGACTCCTGTAGCCTGACGCGCGGCACCGATCAAACGATGGTAGCGGCCGTTACTGATGCAATGGTCGGATGATGAAGGGATTTGGCGTGACCCTGTTCGTCACACTCGCAACGCAGTTGCTCGCCCGAGTCGACGTTCATCAGCGTCATCGCGCTACCCCATACGCATCCGGTGTCGAGGGCGAAAACCCCAGGTTCGTCGGATTGGCCTTCCAGTGCCGCCCAGTGTCCGAAAATGATCTTCAGATTACGGGTCTTGCGCTCTTTGTGTTTGAACCAAGGGGCGTAGCCAGGTGGCGCGGTCTCGATGCCTTCCTTGCCCTTGAGGTCCAGCTTACCGTCGCGGGTGCAGAAGCGCATGCGGGTGAAATAATTGGTGATGACGCGCAGACGGGCGGTGCCGGTGAGATCGTTGTCCCATTTGACCGGTTCATTGCCGTACATGCCATCCAGGTAGGGGCCGAACAGGTTGTCGTCGCGTAGCGCGTGTTCGACTTCGCCGGCGTACTTGAGCGCCTTGCGCAAGGACCACTGGGGTGGGATGCCGGCGTGCACCAGCGCCAGGTTGCGTTGCTCGTCGTAGTGCATGAGCTTTTGCAGGCGCAGCCATTCCAGCAGCTCGACGCAATCGGGAGCATCGAGGATCTCGCTCAAGGTATCGGATTTTTTCAGGCGCTCGATGTTCTGCCAGGCGGCCAGCAGGTGCAGGTCGTGATTACCGAGCACGCAGACCAGCGAATCGCGGATGTTGTAGAGAAAGCGCAAGGTCTCAAGCGATTGCGGGCCGCGATTGACCAGATCGCCCACCAGCCACAGCGTGTCTTTCTGTGGGTCGAAGGTGACCCGTTCCAGCAGGCATTTGAGCGGGTCCAGGCAACCTTGCAGATCGCCGACCGCATACGTCGCCATCAGTGCAAGGCTCCGGGCACCGCCAGGCGAAACGGCTTGATGATCGCGTCGAAACGCGTGCCGTCCTCCGCCAGCATCTGGTACGTGCCCTGCATGGTGCCGACCTTGGTCGTCATCACCGTCCCGCTGCTGTAGCTGTGGCTTTTTCCAGCGTCGATCAGCGGTTGCTGACCGACCACACCCTCGCCCCGCACGTGCTCAACATGACCATCGCCGTCGGTGATGACCCAGTGGCGTGATAGCAGTCGGGCTGGCAATGAGCCGTTGTTGCTCACGGTAATGGTATAGGCGAAGGCGAAACGGTTGTGCTCAGGTTGCGACTGTTCTGCCAGAAAGCGGGTGGCGACGCTGACGTCGACCTGATAACGAAGATCGGACATGCAAAAAGGCCTTAAAAGCGAAGCGGGACGCGGGCGTAGCTGAGAAGATCAGTCTAGGCCATGTATCGGGTAGTAGACCAGACGTCCCACCCGATAGCGATGAGCTTGTCAGATGGCGTCGGCTTTGGGCGTTACCTGTTCGCTGAGTTTGTCGGCCAGGCGCACGAACGCCGCCAGGTCCAATTGCTCGGGACGCAGGCTGCCGTCAACGCCGGCGGCTTCGATTTCGGCGCTGCTGAGCAATAACTTCAGGGTGTTGCGCAGGGTTTTGCGACGCTGATTGAAAGCTTCGCGTACGACGCGCTCCAGCAGGCGATGATCCTTGGCCGGGTGCGGCAGGACGGCATGGGGTACCAGGCGGACGATGGCCGAGTCGACTTTGGGGGGCGGGTTGAATGCCCCAGGGCCTACGTTGAACAGATGTTCTACCCGGCAATGGTACTGAACCATGATCGACAGGCGACCCCAGTCACCGCCGCCAGGGCCTGCAGCGAGCCGTTCGACCACCTCTTTTTGCAGCATGAAGTGCATGTCGCGGATCAGGCCAGCGTTGCTCAGCAAATGAAAGATCAGCGGCGTGGAGATGTTGTACGGCAGATTCCCCACCACCCGCAGGCTATTGGGCGCAGCCTCCAGGCTATTGAAGTCGAACTTCAGCGCGTCGCCCTGGTGCAGGTTGAAATTGCTCATGCCAGCGAACTGCTGGTTGAGGATCGGGATCAGATCCTTGTCCAGTTCCACCACATCCAGTTGCGCACCGCTGCCGAGCAGGCCTTCGGTCAGCGCGCCCTGGCCCGGGCCAATCTCCAGCAGGCGATCGTCGGGTTTGGCATTGATGGAGCGCAGGATGCGATCGATTACGCCAGCGTCATGCAGGAAGTTCTGGCCGAAGCGCTTACGCGCGCGGTGTTGGTATTGCTCGGTCATAAATGGGTCTCGGCCATCTGGTAGGCGGTTTCCAAGGCGACCTGCAGGCTGCCGGTATCGATCCTGCCACTGCCGGCCAGGTCCAGGGCGGTGCCATGGTCCACCGATGTGCGGATGATCGGCAGGCCCAGGGTTACGTTGACTGCCGCGCCGAAGCCTTTGTACTTCAGTACGGGCAGGCCCTGATCGTGGTACATCGCCAGCACCGCGTCGCAGTGCTCCAGATATTTGGGGGTGAACAGAGTGTCGGCAGGCAGCGGGCCACGCAGGTCCATGCCCTCGCTGCGCAAGCGCTCCAAGGTGGGTTCTATGGTGTCGATTTCTTCATGGCCCAGATATCCGCCTTCACCGGCATGGGGGTTGAGCCCGCACACCAGGATACGGGGCCGGGCGATGCCGAACTTTTCCTGCAGGTCGGCGTGCAATATCCGCGTGACCCGCTCCAGGCGTTGCGGGGTGATGGCATCGGCGACGTCCCGCAAGGGCAGGTGCGTGGTCACCAGTGCCACGCGCAGGCCGCGGGTGGCGAGCATCATTACCACCTGCGTGGTGTGGGTCAGGTCCGCCAGGAACTCGGTATGTCCGGAAAAGGCAATCCCGGATTCGTTGATCACACCCTTGTGCACCGGAGCGGTGATCATGCCGGCGAAACTCTCGTCCAGGCAGCCCTGGCCAGCGCGGGTCAGGGTTTGCAGGACGAATGCCGCGTTGGTCTTGTCCAGTTGCCCGGTAACCACCGGGGCGCCCAGTGGCGTATCCCAGACATACAGGCTGTTGGCGGGTGCCGGGACATCCGGCCAGGCCCCCGGTGTCACCGGCAGCAGGTCGACGACCACCCCCAGCTGCGCAGCCCGCTCGAGGAGCAGGTCGCGGCTGGTGATGGCTATCAGGGGATGTGGCTGGGGTTGCGAGGCGAGCAGCAGGCACAGGTCGGGACCGATGCCGGCAGGCTCGCCGGGTGTCAGCGCGAAACGCTTGGGTTTCACTGCGCTGCCTGGTCTGCACCAGGGAGTTTGATTTCGACGTAGGCTTCATCGCGAATCTGACGCAGCCAGGTTTGCAGCTCTTCGTCGTATTTGCGGTTGCGCAGCACGGTCATCGCCTGTTGTTCACGAGCCTGGGTGGTGCTGTCGGTGGCGCGGCGGCCAAGGACTTCCAGTACGTGCCAGCCATAAGGGCTCTTGAACGGCTTGGATAACTGGCCTTGTGGTGTCTCGGCCATCACCTGGCGGAACTCGGGCACCAGTGCGTTCGGGTCAACCCAGTTCAGGTCGCCGCCGTTGAGGGCTGAACCCGGGTCTTCCGAGAAGCTCTTGGCCAGCTCGGCGAAATCTTCACCCGCTTCGATGCGCTCATAAAGCTTTTCCGCCAGACGCTGGGTCTCGGCTTCGCTGCGGATCTCGCTTGGCTTGATCAGGATATGACGAACATGCACTTCGTCACGCACCTGAGCACCGCCACCGCGCTTTTCCAACAGCTTGAGGATAATGAAGCCGCCGGGCGTGCGGGCTGGTTGAGTGATGTCGCCCACGGCCATGCTGCTCAGTTCGCGATCGAACGGAGGGGGCAATTGGGCGGCTTTGCGCCAGCCCATATCACCACCTTCCAGGGCGTTGTCACTGCCAGACCTGGCGATGGCCATCTGACCGAAGTCGGCGCCTTGCTTGAGCTGCTGGTAGATGTCCATCGCCTGACGGTAAGCATTCTGGATGGCTTCGGAGTTGGCGCTTTCCGGGGTAGGAACCAGGATGTTCGCCAGGTGCAGTTCCTCGGAAAGCTGCATCTTGCCCAGATCGGAGGCGAGGAAGTTTTTCACTTCCTGCTCGGACACCTGGATGCGTTCGGCTACACGACGCTGGCGCACACGGCTGATGATCATCTCGCGGCGGATCTGATCGCGAGCGTCCTCGTAAGAGAGACCGTCGCGAGCCAGGGCGGCGCGAAACTGGTCGACGCTCATGTTGTTGCGCTGGGCAATGGTGCCGACGGCCTGGTTCAATTCTTCATCAGTGATGCGGATGCCTGAGCGTTCGCCAATCTGCAATTGCAGGTTTTCGACGATCAGGCGTTCGAGCACTTGTTGATCCAATACGCCCGGAGGCGGCAGGCCACCACCGCGCTTGGCGATGGTCTGCTGCACTTCATGGACGCGCTGGTCCAGCTGGCTTTGCATGACCACGTCGTTGTCGACGATAGCCACCACTTTGTCGATGGGCTGTACCGCAGCGTTGGCCGCGGTACCCAGGAACAGCGCGCCCAGCATCAGCGGGCGCAGACAATCAGAAAGCTTGGTCTTCACGTTCACGATAACCTTGGATGCCTTTTCTACCTTGGCGCCGGTGAGGCCGCCGAGTCCCTTCAGGACAATTTGGAGGAAGATGCCGTGGTCGCCCTTCTCGTTTTCCGGGGCGGCTTGACTGAACTCTTCATAGTCGACCCAGTAACGGTTGATCAGGCGCAGTTTCCAGCAGCAGTTGTCGTATTCGAAACCACCAAAGGCTTCCAGGGTACGGTTGCGGTTGTAGTCATACTGCCAGCGGCTGATGAGATTCCACTGCGGCACGACAGGCCAGATGACCGAGAAGTCGTGCTGCTGGATCTTGTAGTAGTCCTTCACGTAGCCCGGAGTGCCCGGAGTGCCATAGTCGCCGCCGCCCACGGACCATTGGCCAGTAGTCTGGTCGTAGCGCACCTGGTCGTTGCGGTAGCGGTAACCGGCGTTGATGACCTTGTTCGGGTTGTCTTCAGGCTGGTAGTGGAACATCGCGCTGCCCGAGCGAGGGCTGCGGGTGTCCGGGTCCCAGTTGTAGGTAGCCGTGGTTCGCCAATCGCGGTTCCAGCGGAATTCGTACTCCAATGCATAAGGAGATACGTCTGACTTGGCATCTTCACGCGTGTTGAAATCGATGCCTGGCAGTTGAACTTCGCGGTCCTTGAAGTAAAAGGCCTGGCCAACGCTGACACGCTGGCGCTCGAAACCGTTTTCCTGGATCCAGCGGCTGGTCACGCCCAGGGAGAGTTTGTTCTCGTCGCCGACACGGTCGGAGCCGGAGAAACGGTTGTCCCGGAACAGCGAGGAGTAGCTGAAGGTGGATTCGCCAGTGTCGAAAACCGGGATGTCGCTCTGATCTTTCTCTGGAACATAGAGGTAGAACAGGCGCGGCTCCAGGGTTTGACGGTAGTTACTGCCAAACCACTGGGTGTCCCGGTCGAAGTACAGACCGCTGTCGATGCTGGCGATTGGGACGCCGCGGCTCTGGCTGCCACTATAAGTACCCCGCAGGCGATCAGCCTCGGCAGACTGTGCGGCGATTTGCGACTTGCCCGTACCATCCAGGTCCAGATCGTATTGGGTGTACTGGTATTTAAGCGACGGCTTGATGAAGCCATAGCTTGCTTCCATCGGAAGGCTCACAACCGGCGCCAGGTTCAGGCGATTGCCGTTAGCCCGTGCCAGGCCGCGAACGTTGGTATCCAGCCATGGCTCGAAGTTGCCGTCCTCATCGGTGTAATTGCCGGTCCGCAAATCCCGATCAAACCGCACCAATTCCGTCTGGTAAGCGAAATCCAGACCATACGGGTGCTGCGGCAGTGCGCCATTGAAGGTGATCTGCGGTAGGCGGTTGTACGGCGTGATCTTCGAAATCGTCGCCATCTGGTAAGCCTGTACATTCAGCCGCGCAACGTAGTAGTCACCCCGATAACTGACTGCACCCTGCTGGTTTACCCGGTCATTGGACTCAACACCAATCTGGTCGGACTGCAGATCCTGGAAGTAATAAGGATCGCTGATCTTGGTGTAGTCGACTTCCGTCAGCACGCGCGAATCGAGCCCGCCCTTGTGCTGCCAGTTGTACATGTAGCGGGTCTTGTCGTAGTCGGACTGGCCGCTGCGTTCATCGTCTTCATCGTTGAGGTACGCCGCACCGAACTGACCTTCGCTGGACTTGGTCAGGTAGCGGAATTCGCCTTCCATCAACAGGCCGCGCTTGCTCATGTAACGTGGGTACAACGTGGCATCGTAGTTGGGTGCCAGGTTGAAGTAATACGGGGTGACCAGCAAAAAGCCGGTATCGCTGCCAGTGCCGATGGTCGGCGGCAGGAAGCCGGACTGGCGACGGTCATCGATCGGGAAATAGATGTACGGCGTATACAGGACCGGGAAGTCCTTGACCCGCAGCGTCACGTTGGTGGCGGTGCCGAAGCCGGTAGCCGGGTTCAGGGTGATGTTGTTGCCCTTGAGCGTCCAGGCGTTGCTGCCCGGCTCGCACGTGGTGTACGTACCGTCCTTGAGGCGGATGATCGCGTTTTCAGCACGCTTGGCGTACAGCGCGTTACCGCGGATGCGCGACTTGTGCATCACGTATTCGGCGTTGTCGACCTTGGCTTCGCCAGTGTCCAACTGCACATCGGCGTGGTCGCCGACGATCAGCGCACCGTTGTCGCGAACGCGCACGTTGCCGCTCAGCTCGCCGCGGTTTTCAGCCTGGTACAGGTTGGCCTCGTCGGCCTCGACCTGCATGCTGCCTTGACGCATGATCACGTCGCCGGCCAGCGTTGCCACCTGCTCTTCCTGCTGGTAGCGCGATGCTTTGGCGCCAAGGAAGGTCGGAGCGTCGCTTTTGTCCGTCTTGTCATTCATGCCAGGACGAACGGGCTCGATATAGGCGCCGGCGCAATAAGGACCGGTTTCGGCCAATTGGGCAGGGGTGAGGTTCTCCCGTGGAACCCAGTCCAGGTGACTGTAGTCCGCACTGCGAGACTTCAGGCCGCGGCCTTTGGCTTCGGTGACGAGCACGGGCTTGTCGCCGGCTTCTTCGCCCGAGCTGCTGTCGGCCGGGGCCTCGCCGCTGGCGGAAACCGCACTGCCGTCATGCACCGGACGTGGCGGCAATGCAGCAGCCGGCGTCTTGGGCGAACAGTCCCAGGCACCCGAAGCGGAGACGGAGCAGTCATACTGCTCTGCCGCGACGACGAATGAAGAGGCCAAGGGTTGCAGGGCCAGCAGACTGCCGGTGACCAGCAACGGAAATTTTTTACGAAACGCGGGGGATTTCAATGCCATCTTATTAGTCCGGGCTTCCTGCGTGCCATCTGCCCGCGGTGTGGGCCGCACGCCTCTTGCTGGATAATAAAGCATGACCCGCTTGACGGCTAGCGCCGTCGGAGACCCTTGCAATGCCTGACCAAGATGTACGCCTGCAACACCTGAAAGTTTGGCTCGATGAGCAGCTGCCGATCCTTTTTGTTCAGCAGGGCTGGGGCGCCGTACCCCCGGCCACGTTGACTACGGCCAGCAGCGACGCGAGTTTCCGCCGTTATTTCCGCTGGGAAGGCGAGGGCCGCAGTTTGATCGTGATGGATGCGCCACCGCCCCAGGAAAACTGCAAACCCTTCGTGGACATTGCTTTTTTGCTGGCTAAATCCGGCATCAACGTGCCAAAAATTTATGCCGAAGACCTTGAACGCGGTTTTCTTTTGCTCAATGACCTGGGCAATCAGACGTATCTGGACGTGATCAACGGCGACAATGCCGACCCATTATTCCGTGACGCCCTCCAGGCCCTGCTGGCTTTCCAGCAACTGCCGATGGTCGCGCCACTGCCCAGCTACGACGTCGCTTTGCTGCGCCGGGAGCTAGAGCTGTTTCCTGAGTGGTACGTCAAGCATGAGCTGGGTATCGAATTCGATGCTGCTCAACAAGCGCTCTGGCAGCAGGCCAGCGACCTGCTGATCAACAGCGCGCTGGCTCAGCCCAAAGTGCTGGTTCATCGCGACTACATGCCGCGCAACCTGATGCTCAGCGAACCGAACCCCGGCGTACTGGACTTTCAGGATGCGGTCTACGGCCCGGTGACCTATGACGTCACGTGTCTGTTCAAGGATGCCTTTCTCAGTTGGCCCGAGGAGCGCGTGCGTGGCTGGCTCGAGGATTACTGGCAGCAGGCCGGTGCGCTTGGCATCCCGGTCCAGCCGGACTTCGAGGATTTCCTGCGGGCCAGCGACCTGATGGGCGTGCAGCGCCATCTCAAGGTCATCGGGATTTTCGCGCGTATTTGCCACCGCGACGGCAAGCCGCGCTACCTGGGCGATGTGCCGCGCTTCTTTGCCTATATAGAAGCGGTCATTGCCCGTCGCCCTGAACTGGCGGAACTGGATCAGTTGCTCTCCAGCCTGCGTCAGTCGGCCGGAGCGACGGCATGAAAGCGATGATCCTGGCGGCGGGTAAAGGGGAGCGGATGCGGCCCTTGACACTCACCACGCCCAAGCCGCTGGTTCGTGCCGGCGGCGTTCCCTTGATCGAATACCATCTGCGTGCCTTGGTTCGTGCCGGGTTCAAGGACATTGTGATCAATCACGCCTGGCTCGGTCAGCAAATCGAAGATTATCTGGGGGACGGTTCACGTTTTGGCGTGAGCATTCATTTCTCGCCCGAAGGTGAGCCGCTGGAAACCGGCGGTGGCATTTTCCGCGCCCTGCCGTTGCTGGGCGACGAAGCGTTCCTGGTGGTCAACGGCGACATCTGGACCGATTACGATTTCAGCGCCTTGCGCCGACCTCTGGACGGCTTGGCGCACCTGGTACTGGTGGATAATCCCGAACACCATCCGGGCGGCGATTTCCTCCTGGCCGACGGACAGATTCATGATGGCGGGGCGGCTGCCGACAAACTGACCTACAGCGGCATTGCCGTCTTGCATCCGCGGTTGTTCGAGGGCTGCCTGGACGGCGCGTTCAAACTCGCACCGCTGCTACGCAAGGCCATGGCCGAGGGTCAGGTCAGCGGCGAGCACCTGAAGGGACACTGGGTGGATGTGGGGACTCATGAACGTTTGGCGCAGGTTGAAACCTTGATAGAAGCGAGCCGTTGATATGTGGTGGCCAGGGACTCTGATTGGAGCCGGGGCGGGCTTTGCCATAGCCAGCATTCCGGGGGCCATGCTGGGAGCGTTATTAGGACAGGCGCTGGATCGGCGACTTAATCTGCAAGGCTGGGCGCAGCTGCGCGAGCGTTTGGGTGGCCGTCCGGCATTGCGCAACGATGAGTTGCTGTTTGTATTGCTGGGCCGGCTGGCCAAGAGCGATGGACGAGTGGTGGATGGGCACATCCAGCAGGCGCGTCAGGAGATGCGCGCGCTGGACCTGAGCGAGCCAGCGCAACGCCGGGCCGTCGCCGCATTCAACCGGGGCAAAACCGGAAACGACCATTTGCGCGGTTATTTGCGTCGCCTTGCGACCCAGCCCCATGCGGCTGAGGGTGTGCTGCGCGCCTGCTGGCGGATGGTCTGGGCCGACGGTCGCGCGGGCATAGCCGAGCGAGAGTTGCTTGCTCAGTGGGGCAAATGGCTGGGGTGGACGCCGCAACAGGTCCAGGCACTGGCGGCGGATTACGAACCACACAAACAGTCGTTGCCCAACAGCGGCGCGACCTATCAGGAGGCGTTACGCTTGCTGGGAGTTTCGGCCACCAGCGAGCCGTCGCAGATCAAGCGGGCTTATCGCCGTCTGCTCAGTCGTCACCACCCGGACAAGATTGCCGGCAGTGGGGCGACGCCGTTGCAAGTGCGTGACGCCACCGACAAGACCCGGGAGTTGCACAACGCCTATCGGTTGATCCGCGAGCGCCGGGACTTTCGCTAGAAGGGGATCACCACGGTGGCTGGCTTGGGGGCTTGTCTAAGCCTCACTCCCCCGGCTTCTGCGGGTTCAACCAACCCCGTACCCGACGAAACAGCTGTTCTTGCTGCGCCGATGAGTTGGGCACTGCTTTGAGCGACACCTGACTGAAGCTCGATCCTTTAAGACGCTTACTGGCCTGTAAGCGCTCCAGCGCTGCATTGCGATCCTGAGCTTTGTCCATGTAGAAGATGTCGGCGGTGGCCAGCTTCAAGGTGGGGGTCAGTTCGGCCAGGGCGGGCTTGACTGCGAGCGGGGTCTGGGCGGCGACCATCACGAAACGCTCGATCTGCGAGGGCTGTTTTTCATTCAGGTAACGTGCCGCCCAATAGGCGCCGGTGCCGTGGCCCAGCAGAACAATGCTGCGGGCGCCCTGCTGTTCGGAGTAGGCCAGTGCCGCATCGATGCGGGCAAAGATACGTTCGGCATCGGCCAGGAGGTGTTCCTCGCTGGTTTGGGCAACGACCGGATCCACAGCGTCAGCCTCGCCGCCCGCCACTTGTTCAATCGGTGCTGCGGTCGTGGCGTCCGGTGCCGCGCCAGCCACGTCGGCCGGTTTGGTCTCGGGCGGTGTTTCCACCACGCGCGGTGCGATGACGTCGCTTTGCAGGTCCGGCAGGGTGATACTCAGGCTGCTCCACTCGATATCCGGTAACTTTTTGCGCATCGGGCCGATCACTTGAGGCCAGTCAGCGGTTTCGCCGGCGCCGGGGACTATGATGACCGCGCCCTTGGGTTCGCTGGTGTTGGCTGGTTTCCAGAGAGCCAGGAAGGTGTCGCTGCCGGTTTGTAGCTGTTGTTGCTCCTGGACCGGGATCTCCCGTTCAAGTGCTGTCGCTTCTTCTTCGCTGCGCTCGAGCAAAGGCGGACGTTCGACCGGTTTTTCCTCGGTGGCTTGATCCGCCGCCGCGGGGGCCGGTTCTTCAGCCTGTACAGAAAAGGCACTCGGCAGGATCAGCGACAGGCACAATGCTGGCAATGCCAGGCGATAAACAAAGGGCATCGGATATTCCATGACCAGAAGTATTTCCGGCAGCCTAATGGGTTGGTCAGTATTTGTCAGTGCATGAGACTTCGATGATGCGTTTTTGCTGCCTGTGGGTTATCGGCTGTTTATGGCTTCCCTTGATGGCGTGGGCCGCGCCCGCACCGTCGTTGACTGGGGTGCAACTGGACGCGGGCCAGCGACAATGGCTGCTCCAGCATCCGCAACTGCGCGTCGGCCTCGTGTTGCAGGCGCCCTATGCGCAATATGACCGGCGCTTGCAGCGTCTGTCCGGCACCAATGTCGAGCTGATGCAGTGGTTGGGCAAGGCGTTGAATGTCGAACTGACCTGGCGCAATTTCCAGGACGTGGCGCAGTTGGAAGCCGCGTTGCGCTCCGGTGAGGTGGATATTGCCCCAGGGCTGAGCCAGACCCCGGCCGGGCTGCGACTCTGGCGGTTTTCCGACCCCTACATGCGCGTGCCGCAATTGATCGTGGGCCAGAAGAAGGGCGCCGAAGGGGTCGAGCTGGAAAAGCTCGATGCTCAAGTGCGGGTGGCGGTGCGCATGCCCAGTACCACGGCCGATTATTTGCGTAGCAACTACCCGACGTTGAATCTTCAAGGCGTACCGTTGGAGCGTCAGGCGCTGCAACTGTTGTTGAGCCAGCAGGCCGGTTACGCGGTGGTCGATGAGGCGCAGTTGGGGCGACTGATGGTCGAGCCTGAATTCGCCGGGCTGGTGGTCGTAGGCGATATCGGCCTGCCGCAACTGTTGCGCGTCGCCACTCGCCGGGATTGGCCTGAGTTGGCCGACATCATCGAGAGCGGTTTGCAGGCGATCCCGGCCAAGGAACTTGAGCAACTGCACAGTCGCTGGCTCAAGCCCAAATATCCACGTCTGACCGACACCCCGGGTTTCTGGCAAAACCTGACCCTGTTGCTGCTGGCCCTGCTCTTGAGCTGCGTGGCCATCGTGTTCTGGCAGCGCCGCGAGCAAAGGGCGCTGGAGCGGCGCCTGCGCAATGCGCGAAATGATATCGCCCAGCGGGCCGCCAGCGAGGAAGCCCTGCGCCTGACACAATTTTCCATCGACCAAAGCACTGTCGGCATTCTCTGGGTCAATTGGGATAGCCATGTACGGTATGCCAACCGCGCCGCCGAAATCATGCTGGGCTATGCGCCGGGCGCGATCATTGAACGCCCCTTGATCGACTTCGAACCGGGCCTGCACATGGATCGCTGGCTGAACCTGTGGAAACGCGCCCGGGCCAGCGAGGAGGGGCCACAGAGTTTCGAAACCGAATGCGTGCGGGCTGATGGAAGTATCCTTCCGGCCGATGTTTCCTTGAGCTTCCTGCGCTTTCGCGATGCCGAATACCTGGTGGTCTACATAAACGACGTCACCGAGCGCCGTCGCGCGCTGGCGGCGCTGCGCGAAAGCGAGGCGCGCTTGCAGGGGATCGCTGCCAACGTCCCGGGCCTGGTCTTTCGCCTGGAGCGGGCGCCGGTAACCGGGCAGATCGACTTTGCCTACATCAGTGAGGGTAGCGAAAGCCTCGTGGGGTATTCGCCAGCGACCCTGGCCCGTAGCGACACCGGCCTGCGCAGCCTCGTACACCCCCAGGACAAGGCCAGTTATCACCGCACTCAGGATCAGGCGCTGGACAGCGACAGCGACTGGTCGTGGCAGGGGCGCATCCTGACCCGCGAAGGCCGGGAGCGCTGGGCCGAGATCAAGGCCATTACCCGTCGTCTCGAAGACGGTGCCTACGTTTGGGACGGCATCGTCTGGGACATCACCGAAAGCAAGCGCATCGAACTGGAACTGGCCAGCTCCAGGGAGCAGCTGCGCGAATTGTCGGCGCACCTGGAGAGCGTGCGGGAAGAGGAAAAGGCGCGCATAGCTCGGGAAGTCCACGACGAGTTGGGGCAAATGTTGACCGTCTTGAAGCTGGAAACGTCCATGTGCGAACTGGCCTATGCGCAGCTCGACCCGGGCCTGCAAGAGCGGCTCAACAGCATGAAGCGCCTGATTGCCCAGTTGTTCCAGTTGGTGCGGGACGTGGCGACGGCATTGCGACCTCCGATCCTTGATGCGGGCATCGCCTCGGCCATCGAATGGCAGGCGCGGCGTTTCGAGGCGCGCACGCAGATCCCATGCCTGGTGCAGGTGCCGGACAATCTTCCGCCCTTGAGCGACGCCAAGGCCATCGGTCTGTTTCGAATTCTCCAGGAAGCGTTGACCAATGTGATGCGCCATGCTCAGGCGCATACTGTAGAACTGACGCTGGTGCAGGAAGACGACCAGCTTTGTCTGACGGTGAGCGACGACGGTGTAGGATTCGTTCCCGCCACGGGTCGGCCGACCTCCTTTGGTCTGGTCGGCATGCGGGAGCGGGTGTTGATCATGGGCGGGCAGTTATCGTTGGAAAGTGAGCCAGGGGAGGGGACGACCCTGGCGGTGCGGGTACCGGTGAATGAGGCCTGATGATTTTTGTTTGGCTTGGCTGACGCTATCGCGAGCAGGCTCGCTCCCACATTGATTGGGATGCACACACGCACAACCCTGTGGGAGCGAGCCTGCTCGCGATGAGATTCTGAATCTGGAGAAAAACGTGATCCGTGTACTGGTAGCCGAAGACCACACCATCGTGCGCGAAGGCATCAAGCAGTTGATCGGCCTGGCGAAGGACCTGGTGGTCGTGGGGGAGGCGAGCAATGGCGAGCAATTGCTGGAGACCCTGCGGCATGTGCCCTGCGAAGTGGTGCTGTTGGATATCTCCATGCCTGGCGTCAATGGTCTGGAGGCGATCCCGCGGATCCGAGCGTTGAACAATCCGCCGGCCATCCTGGTGTTGTCGATGCACGACGAGGCGCAAATGGCGGCGCGCGCGCTGAAGGTCGGCGCCGCCGGCTACGCGACCAAGGACAGCGACCCGGCCTTGCTGCTCATGGCGATTCGCAAGGTCGCGGCCGGCGGACGTTACATCGACCCGGAACTGGCCGACCGCATGGTTTTCGAAGTGGGCCTGACCGACAGCCGACCGCTGCACTCGCTGCTGTCCGAGCGCGAATTCTCGGTCTTCGAGCGCCTGGCCCAAGGGGCCAACGTCAATGACATCGCCCAACAATTGGCCCTGAGCAGCAAAACCATCAGCACTCACAAAGCGCGGCTGATGCAGAAACTCAACATCACTTCCTTGGCGGAACTGGTGAAGTATGCGATGGAGCATAAGTTGCTCTAAGCCCACCACAATCCCCTGTGGGAGCGAGCCTGCTCGCGATAGCATTGGACCATTCAGCATCTTAGTTGACTGACACACCGCCATCGCGAGCAGGCTCGCTCCCACAGGGGCAGTGTGTCGGCATATCCATTTGCGACACGCCCCAACACCGCTTTTGTCCCTGCTTGCAGCTTGCAGCTCATAACTCACGACTGTCCTTATCCAATCCCGCCATCCTTGTAGGGAAATCCCTACACCGACTCTTCCATCCGGCTGAGGCGATTCTCTCCTGCGCCCCGATTTGCGCAGGCCCCAGGCTCCACTAGGCTTGATTCACAAGCAGTCATCAATACAAAAGGTGCGGGTATGAGCCAGGTCGATTCAAGCGCGGGGGCCAGTGATGTGCTGGTCAGCTTTCGTGGTGTGCAAAAGAGCTACGACGGCGAGAACCTGATCGTCAAGGACCTCAACCTGGACATTCGCAAAGGCGAATTCCTGACTCTGCTCGGGCCGTCCGGTTCCGGCAAAACCACCAGCCTGATGATGCTCGCCGGGTTTGAAACACCCACTGCCGGTGAGATCCAGCTGGCCGGACGCTCCATCAACAACGTGCCGCCCCACAAGCGTGACATCGGCATGGTGTTCCAGAACTACGCTTTGTTCCCGCACATGACCGTTGCCGAGAACCTGGCCTTCCCGCTGACCGTGCGCGGCTTGAACAAAAGCGACGTGAGTGATCGGGTCAAGCGCGTCTTGAGCATGGTCCAGCTGGACACGTTTGCCCAACGCTACCCGGCGCAGTTGTCCGGCGGCCAGCAACAGCGCGTGGCCCTGGCCCGGGCGCTGGTGTTCGAACCGCAACTGGTGCTGATGGACGAACCCCTTGGCGCCTTGGACAAACAACTGCGTGAACACATGCAGATGGAGATCAAGCATCTGCATCAGCGCCTCGGTGTGACAGTGGTCTATGTGACTCACGACCAGGGCGAAGCCTTGACCATGTCCGACCGGGTAGCGGTGTTCCATCAAGGCGAAATCCAGCAGATTGCCCCGCCACGCACCCTCTACGAAGAGCCAAGGAACACCTTCGTCGCCAATTTCATCGGCGAGAACAACCGTCTCAACGGCCGCCTGCACAGCCAGACCGGCGATCGTTGCCTGGTGGAGCTGGGGCGTGGTGAAAAGGTCGAGGCCCTGGCGGTGAACGTTGGCAAGCCCGGCGAGCCGGTGACGTTGTCGATCCGCCCGGAACGGGTGAGCCTCAACGGCGCAAGCGAACAATGTGTCAACCGCTTCTCAGGGAGGGTGGCGGAATTCATCTATCTGGGCGACCACGTCCGGGTTCGCCTGGAGGTCTGTGGCAAGAATGACTTCTTCGTGAAACAACCGATTGCCGAACTCGATCCCGGGCTCGCTGTTGGGGACGTGGTTCCGCTTGGCTGGCAAGTCGAGCATGTGCGTGCGCTCGATCCCCTTCTAGAGGCGAACTGATCGCCCCCTGCTGTACCAACACCAACCCTGCACGTGGAGAGAACAATAAATGTTGAGATCCCTGAAGTTCACAGCCCTGACCCTGGGCATGATGGGTGCGGCAAGCGCGATGGCGGCGGGCCCGGACCTGACTGTGGTGTCTTTCGGTGGGGCGAACAAGGCGGCTCAGGCCAAAGCCTTCTACGCGCCGTGGGAAGCCGCCGGCAACGGCAAGATCATCGCTGGCGAATACAACGGTGAAATGGCCAAGGTCAAGGCCATGGTCGACACCAAGAGCGTTTCGTGGGACTTGGTGGAAGTCGAGTCCCCGGAGCTGTCCCGTGGTTGTGACGAAGACATGTTCGAGCAACTGGACCCGGCTCTGTTCGGCAAGGCCGAAGACTACGTCAAGGGCGCCATCCAGCCTTGCGGCGTGGGCTTCTTCGTGTGGTCCACCGTGCTGGCCTACAACGCCGACAAACTGAAAACCGCACCGACCAGTTGGGCGGATTTCTGGGACACCAAGCAATTCCCAGGCAAGCGTGGCCTGCGTAAAGGCGCCAAGTACACCCTGGAATTTGCCTTGATGGCCGACGGCGTCGCGCCGAAAGACGTGTACAAAGTGCTGGCCGGCAAAGATGGCCAGGATCGTGCCTTCAAGAAGCTCGACGAACTCAAGCCGAACATCCAGTGGTGGGAGGCCGGCGCCCAGCCGCCGCAGTACCTGGCTTCCGGTGACGTGGTCATGAGCTCGGCCTACAACGGTCGGATCGCCGCGGTGCAGAAGGAAAGCAACCTGAAAGTGGTGTGGAACGGCGGCATCTACGACTTCGACGCATGGGCAATTCCACGCGGTCTGGACAAGACCCGCGCCGAAGCTGCGAAGAAATTCATCGCTTTCTCGGTGGCACCGCAGCAGCAAAAGATCTACTCGGAAAACATCGCCTACGGCCCGGCCAATACCCAGGCTGTACCGCTGTTGTCCAAGGATGTCTTGAAAGACATGCCGACCACCCCGGAAAACATCGCCAACCAGGTGCAGATCGACGTCAGCTTCTGGGCTGACAACGGTGAGCAACTGGAGCAGCGCTTCAACTCCTGGGCGGCGAAGTAACCGCTGACAGAGATCGTTCCCACGCGGAGCGTGGGAACGATCGGCTCAGAGGCCAACGTTTCAAAAGAACAGAAGCGGCACGCCGCTTCTGTAACGATCAAAAAGATTTGCGGAGTTCGCCATGGCCATCGCCGTTCAACTGAACGCGGGCACCAGCCCCACCCTGAAGCAGCGGCTCAAGCGCGCCGAGCGGGTCAACCGCTGGAAGGCCCAGGCCTTGATCGCGCCGCTGGTGTTGTTTCTGTTGCTGGTGTTCCTGGTGCCAATCGTGGCGCTGCTGTTCAAAAGCGTCAGCAACCCGGAAGTGGTCAACGGCATGCCGCGCACCGTCGCCGCGGTCGCTGCCTGGGACGGACGTGGGTTGCCAGGCGAGCCGGTATACAAAGCCGCCAGCGAAGACCTGGCCGAAGCGCGCAAGAATCAGACCTTGGGCGATTTGTCCAAGCGCCTGAACATGGAACTGGCCGGCTATCGCAGTCTGCTGACCAAGACCGCCCGTGCGCTGCCGTTCGCCACCGAGCCGGTTTCCTATAAAGAAGCGATGGAGAGCCTCGACGAACGCTGGGGGGATCCGGCGTATTGGCAGGTGATCCGCCGCAACACCAGTGATGTCACCCCGTATTACCTGCTGGCGGCCGTCGATCATCGCATCGATGATCTTGGCGAACTGGCCCCGGCCACCCCCGACCAGGCGATCTACCTGGATATTTTTGCCCGTACGTTCTGGATGGGCCTGGTGATTACCGCGATCTGCCTGGTGCTGGCCTATCCGTTGGCCTACCTGCTGGCGAACCTGCCGTCGCGCCAAAGCAACCTGCTGATGATTTTGGTGCTGTTGCCGTTCTGGACGTCGATCCTGGTGCGGGTGGCGGCGTGGATCGTGCTGCTGCAATCGGGCGGGCTGATCAACAGTGGCCTGATGGCCATGGGCATTATCGATAAGCCTCTGGAGTTGGTGTTCAACCGCGCCGGTGTCTACATCTCCATGGTCCATATCCTGCTGCCGTTCATGATCCTGCCGATTTACAGCGTGATGAAAGGCATCTCGCCGACTTACATGCGTGCGGCGATTTCCCTGGGCTGCCATCCGTTCGCCAGCTTCTGGCGCGTGTATTTCCCGCAGACCTATGCCGGTGTCGGCGCCGGTTGCCTGTTGGTGTTCATCCTCGCCATCGGCTACTACATCACTCCGGCGCTGCTGGGCAGCCCGAGCGATCAGATGGTCAGCTATTTTGTCGCGTTCTACACCAACACCAGCATCAACTGGGGTATGGCCACGGCGCTCGGCGGGTTGTTGTTGCTGGCAACCGTCGTGCTGTATCTGATTTACAACTGGCTGGTGGGCGCCAGTCGCCTGCGCCTGAGCTGAGGGGAGATTGAAATGCTGAGTCCTTACATGTCCCCCGTCGAGCGGGTGTGGTTCTACAGCTTGCGCATATTCTGCGGGCTGATCCTGTTGTTCCTAATCCTGCCGGTGCTGGTGATCATTCCATTGTCGTTCAACTCCGGCAGCTTCCTGGTGTACCCGTTGCAAGGCTTTTCGTTGCAGTGGTACCACGATTTCTTCGCTTCGGCGGAGTGGATGCGAGCGCTGAGGAACAGCGTCATCGTCGCCCCGGCGGCGACGGTACTGGCGATGGTCTTCGGTACCCTGGCGGCGATTGGCCTGACCCGTGGTGATTTCCCAGGCAAGGCGCTGGTGATGGCCCTGGTGATCTCGCCGATGGTGGTGCCGGTGGTGATCATCGGGGTGGCCAGTTACCTGTTCTTCGCTCCGCTGGGGATGGGCAACAGTTTCTTCTCGCTGATCGTGGTCCATGCCGTGCTGGGCGTGCCGTTCGTCATCATCACGGTATCGGCGACTCTGCAGGGCTTTAACTACAACCTGGTTCGGGCCGCCGCCAGCCTTGGGGCTTCGCCGTTGACGGCGTTTCGTCGAGTGACCTTGCCGTTGATCGCCCCGGGCGTGATCTCCGGCGCACTGTTCGCCTTCGCGACCTCGTTCGATGAAGTGGTGGTGACGCTGTTCCTGGCCGGTCCCGAGCAGGCAACTTTGCCAAGGCAGATGTTCAGCGGTATCCGCGAAAACCTAAGCCCCACCATCGCCGCCGCCGCGACGCTGCTGATCGCCTTTTCGGTGATCCTGTTGCTGACTCTGGAGTGGTTGCGTGGGCGTAGCGAGAAGCTGCGTACTGCGCAGGTCTGACGGTCAGTGTTGTACCCTGTGGGAGCGAGCCTGCTCGCGATAGCGGAGTGTCAGTCGATAAAAATGACGAATGTTCTACCGCTATTGCGAGCAGGCTCGCTCCCACAGGGGATTTGCGGTGTATTCATGGGCTGAATGGAAGACAACCTTAAATACCGAGCTATCCTTGTGCCAGCCCATACGCGAATAAGAGGCCGCGCACATGAGTCTTTCCTCATTCAAGATCGCCCACAAACTGATCACCGGTGCCGCTGCCATCGAGCAACTGGCGGCCGAACTGACGCGGCTGGATGTCGATAACCCGCTGATCGTCACCGACGCTGCGCTGGTCAAGTCCGGCACCGTGGAGCTGGCGTTGCAGCATCTGGGCGGGCGCGACTACGAAATTTTCGACCGGGTCATGCCGGACCCGGAAATCGCCATTGTTGAAGACTGCATGCAGGCCTACCGTGACGGCGGCCATGATGGCTTGATCGGCCTGGGCGGCGGCAGCGCCATCGACATTGCCAAATGCGTGGGGGTCTACGCCGGTTACCACGGCGAGCTGCAGGATATGTTCGGGGTCGATCAGGTCCCGCGCAAAGGCGCGCCCATGATCGCCATCCCCACCACGGCCGGGACCGGCTCTGAAGTCACCAACGTAGCCATCCTCTCCGACAAGGCCGCGCAACTCAAGAAAGGTATCGTCAGCGATTATCTGCTGCCGGACGTGGCGCTGGTCAGCCCGCAGATGACCCTCACCTGTCCCCGGAGCGTGACCGCCGCCAGTGGCGTCGATGCACTGGTGCATGCCATCGAGTCCTACCTGTCGCTCAATGCCTCGCCGATCACCGATGCCTTGGCTATCGGCGCAATAAAACTGATCACCCGCGCCTTGCCCAAGGCCTACGCCAACCCCGCTCATTTGCAAGCTCGCGAAGACATGGCCACTGCAAGCCTGATGGCCGGCATGGCGTTCGGCAATGCCGGGGTCGGGGCGGTACATGCGCTGGCGTATCCGCTGGGGGGGCGCTTTCACGTGTCCCATGGTGTGGCAAACGCCTTGTTGCTGCCGTATGTCATGGCGTGGAACAAGATGGCTTGCGTCGAGCGCATGCGCGACATTGCCGAAGCCATGGGCATAAAGACCGCGCACCTGAGTGACCTTGAAGCCGCTGACGAAGCCGTGGAGGCCATGGTTGCGCTGTGTGCTGCCGTGGAAATCCCCCAGGGCCTGAGCAGCCTTGGGGTGACGGACGAGGTGATCCCGTCCATGGCGGTGGAAGCAGCCGGGATCGAGCGACTGATGCGCAATAACCCACGCAAACTGAGCGCCAGCGATATCGAGAAGATCTACCGCGCGGCGTATTGATCGTCTGCCACGGTGGGCGCGCCAAATCTTGAGGTATACAATGCGCGCCATCGTGATTTCGCTCAAAACAGGTGCGTCATGCAGCCCTTCGCTATTGCTCCGTCGATTCTCTCCGCCGACTTCGCCCGCCTGGGCGAGGAAGTGGACAACGTTCTGGCCGCCGGCGCCGACATCGTGCACTTCGATGTCATGGACAACCATTACGTACCCAACCTGACCATCGGCCCGATGGTCTGCGCAGCGCTGCGCAAGTACGGCGTCACGGCGCCGATCGACGCGCACCTGATGGTCAGCCCGGTGGATCGTATCGTCGGCGACTTCATCGAGGCCGGTGCCACCTACATCACCTTCCACCCCGAAGCCACCCAGCACATCGACCGCTCCCTGCAGTTGATTCGCGAAGGCGGATGCAAGGCCGGCCTGGTGTTCAACCCGGCCACGCCCCTGGACGTGCTCAAGTACGTGATGGACAAGGTCGACATGATCCTGCTGATGAGCGTCAACCCCGGCTTCGGCGGGCAGAAGTTCATTCCTGGTACCCTCGACAAGCTGCGCGAAGCCCGCGCGCTGATCAAGGCATCGGGCCGTGATATCCGCCTGGAGATCGACGGTGGCGTGAACGTCAATAACATCCGCGAAATCGCAGAGGCCGGTGCCGACACCTTTGTCGCAGGCTCGGCCATTTTCAATGCGCCGGACTACAAAGAGGTCATTGAAAAGATGCGTGCCGAACTGGCCCTGGCCCGTCTATGAGCGGCTTTGAGCAGCTGTTCCCCGGCAGCCTGCCGCGTCTGGTGATGTTCGACCTCGACGGCACGCTGGTCGACTCGGTGCCGGACCTGGCGGCGGCCGTGGACAACATGCTGCTCAAGCTCGGTCGCCCGGCCGCCGGAATTGACGCCGTGCGCCACTGGGTCGGCAACGGCGCGCCCATGCTGGTGCGGCGGGCCCTGGCCAACCATATCGATGCCCAGGGCGTCGATGACGCCGAGGCCGAGCGGGCGCTGGAGTTGTTCAACGAAGCCTATGAAGGCAATCACGAACTGACGGTCGTCTACCCCGGTGTGCGTTCCACCCTCAAGTGGCTGCACAAGCAAGGCGTTGAAATGGCCCTGATCACCAACAAGCCGGAGCGCTTTGTCGCGCCGCTGCTGGATCAGATGAAAATCGGTCGTTATTTTCGCTGGATCATCGGTGGCGATACCCTGCCACAGAAAAAACCTGACCCGGCCGCGCTGTTTTTCGTGATGAAAATGGCCAACATCCCGGCCTCTCAATCGCTGTTCGTCGGCGACTCGCGCAGCGATGTGTTGGCGGCGAAAGCCGCCGGGGTCAAATGTGTGGCGCTGAGCTACGGCTACAACCATGGCCGGCCGATCGCCGAGGAGTTTCCCGCGCTGGTGATCGACGATTTGCGCCTGTTAATTCCCGGTTGCCTGGACCCGGCCGCTGAGATAACGTTGCCCGACGCTGTTCAATCCTCTTCTGGAAACGCCATCGTGGTGGTCACTCGCAAACTCTGGATGAAAGTCATGAAGGCCCTGGCCCGCTGGCGTTGGCGCGCCTGACCTGATCCTGGCCGGTTATCCGGCGCGTTTGCATACCTGACTGTCAGCTCCTCCTGCCACGAGGCACACCATGATCCGCGAAGAATTCCTGCGTCTAGCCGCTGCCGGCTATAACCGTATCCCGCTTGCCTGCGAAACCCTGGCCGACTTCGACACGCCGCTGTCGATCTATCTCAAGCTGGCCGATGAGCCCAACTCATACCTGCTCGAATCGGTGCAGGGCGGTGAGAAATGGGGCCGTTATTCCATCATCGGCCTGCCGTGCCGCACGGTGCTGCGGGTCCATGACCATCGTGTCAGCGTGACCCATGACGGCGTCGAGATCGAAAGCCTGGAGGTCGAAGATCCGCTGGCCTTCGTCGAAACCTTCAAGGCTCGCTACAACGTGCCTACCATCCCCGGCCTGCCGCGGTTCAACGGTGGCCTGGTGGGTTATTTCGGCTACGACTGCGTACGCTATGTGGAAAAGCGTCTGGGCACCTGCCCGAACCCGGACCCGCTGGGCGTGCCGGACATTTTGCTGATGGTCTCTGACGCAGTGGTCGTCTTCGATAACCTCGCCGGCAAGATGCACGCGATTGTCCTGGCTGATCCGTCCCGGGAAGACGCCTACGAGCAAGGTCAGAAAAGTCTTCAGGCGCTGCTGGAAAAACTCCGGCAGCCGATCACGCCGCGTCCTGGCCTGGATTTCAGCAAACAGTCGGCGGCCGACCCGGTGTTCCGTTCCAGTTTCACTCAGAACGATTACGAAAGGGCCGTCGATACCATCAAGGAATACATCCTGGCCGGCGACTGCATGCAAGTGGTGCCGTCGCAACGGATGTCCATCGACTTCAAGGCTGCGCCCATCGACCTGTACCGGGCGCTGCGCTGTTTCAATCCGACGCCTTACATGTACTTCTTCAATTTCGGTGACTTCCATGTTGTGGGCAGTTCACCCGAAGTGCTGGTGCGGGTCGAAGACAACCTGATCACTGTGCGGCCTATCGCTGGCACCCGCCCTCGTGGGGCCACGGAGGAAGCCGATCGGGCGCTGGAAGAGGACCTGCTGTCGGATGACAAGGAAATCGCCGAGCACCTGATGCTGATCGACCTGGGCCGCAATGACACCGGGCGCGTCTCGGAAGTCGGTTCGGTGAAGCTCACCGAAAAGATGGTCATCGAGCGTTATTCCAACGTGATGCACATCGTCTCCAACGTCACGGGCCAGTTGAAGGCCGGGCTGACGGCGATGGACGCCCTGCGGGCCATCCTGCCGGCGGGAACGTTGTCTGGCGCCCCGAAAATCCGCGCCATGGAAATCATCGACGAGCTGGAACCGGTCAAGCGTGGGGTGTACGGCGGGGCCGTGGGCTATTTTGCCTGGAACGGCAACATGGACACTGCCATTGCCATCCGCACCGCCGTCATCAAGGACGGTGAGCTGCACGTGCAGGCCGGCGGCGGGATCGTGGCCGACTCGGTGCCGGTGCTGGAGTGGGAAGAAACCCTGAACAAGCGCCGGGCAATGTTCCGTGCCGTGGCGCTGGCCGAGCAGACCCCAAGCGACTGAATGGAAGCTGATCAACTGTGGGAGCGAGCCTGCTCGAGGCGATGCATGTGTCGAACATGACGGCCTCATCGCGAGCAGGCTCGCTCCCACACAGGGTTATCTCGATCAGAAATCCAGGCTGACCCCGACATTCACGCCCTGCTGGGTAAAGTCATCGTCCTTGCGCAGCGTATAACCGCCCCGCAGGGCCAGATCGTTGGTCAACTTGTGGCTGACCCCCAGGCTCAGGCGATTCAAATGACTCTGCGGCGTATAGCCTTCAAGCGTGAAATCATTGGCCGGCAGACTGTTGAGGGCGATGTTCACCTTTTGGGTGTCGTCTTCGTACTCGCGTTCGTGGGCATATTCGCCATACACCTGGGTCTGACGGGTGAAGTTGTATTTGCCTTGCAAGCCAATGCCCAAGCGTTTCGAGTCGCGGGTCTGGTCATCGAAAGTCAGGGCGGTGGAGCGGGTGCTCTTTTCTGAATACCCGTCGACTTCCACCTTCGCATAATCGGCGCTGATAAACGGTGACAGGTGCCACTGACTGCCCGGCTGGGCAATGTCGTAGCCCAGGCGCGTGCTGAATGCCCACAGGTGACCGTCGGTGTCACCTTTCTCTTGCGCCTGGTTGACGCCCAGGTCGAACTTGCGCTCCAGGTTGTCGTAGTCGAGCTTGCCGCCGGTCAACGCGGCATCGGCCCACCAGCGGTTCTGCTGGAACTGGGCGAAAGCGGTGGCCAGGTAGCTGTTGAGTTTGTAGTCCGAATCGGCGCTGCCTGCCTCCATGTCCTGGCGGTAGAAACCGGCGGCTACACCCACGCGCCAAGCCTCGTTGAGACGATAGCTGCCACCGACGTTCAGGCTGTAGCCGCTGCCGTCGGCGCTGGCGCCACTGCTTTGGCTGTCGATGTCCAGGTGCTGGCCGCCGCCTGCGACGATCGCCCGCCATTGGCCGACGGCTTGCCAGTTCTCCCAATCCGATTGCCACTGGCTGCGTAATTCATCCTGGTGGGCGCGCAAAGTCGAGTGGGCCATTTCCGGCAGCAATGTCAGCTCCCATGGCGCCGCGAGCAGGGAAAAGGCGTAATCGGCGATCAGTTGCTGTCCGGCCTCGGTGGGGTGGACCGAGTCGTTATAGATCAGCTTGGTGGGGTCTGGCGTCGCGCTGTTGATGCCATAGGTGGGGTTCTCCGTGCAGCCGTTGCCGCTGAAGCAGGTGGCGGTGAGGTTCTCGCCGGTGGCGAGGCCGAATCGTGCTGGATCGGCGAAACTTTCCTGCAGCAGTAGCGGAACGTTCAGTGGAATGATTTCGGCATCAATGCCTTGCAGCCGCGTGACCAGTTGCTGGTTGAACTGGTTGCTGAGCTGCGAAACGGCGTCTTGCAAAGGCGTGCCATTGAGCGCAGGGGTCAGGCCCAGGTCGGGCAGCAGCCAGACCATCACATAACGGGCTCCGGCGGTTTGCAGCACCTGGACACTGTCGGCCAGGCGGTCCGCGGCGGCGTTCGCCTGGGCGGGGGTCAGTACCAGGCCCTGGAGGAAGTCGTTACCGCCCCCGGAAAGGTAGTACAGCGCGTTCGGGTCGGCACGCAGGCCGTTGGACAGCAGGTATCCGTCACGGCTGCGTTCGCCAGTGTCGGAAACGCCGGTAATCGACTCGAGGATCTGGTCGGTGCGATACCCGCCCACGGCCCAGTTGTTGCCATCGGCCTGGCCTTCGCTGGCACGAACCGCCGAGGTGGATGCCGCGGTTTCATCATCGGAAAAGCCCAACCGTCCGCCCAGCAGTTGGGTGGAATTGAGGGAATAGGATTCGCCGCTGCCGTCGAGATAGAGCGGGCCGGTGCGGTTGGTAAAGCGTTGCGTGGCCCCGGACGGACCGTCCGGGTCGGCAAACTGGCCGGCATCGTTGAGGCTGTCGCCAAACACGATGAAGCTGGAGTAGGGATTGGGCGCGGCGCTCGCCTGGGCGCAGGCCATTGCCAGCAGACAGCCGGCCATTGGTACGAATAACGTTTTTCTTAGCATGAGAAAGTCCGTTTTTATCTTATTGTTGTTAGAAAACGAAACGACAGTACCAAAAACTTCCGGCGTTTTGCCATCCATCAGGTTCGTCGCGATTGTTTCAAAGCCCTTCGGGGGTCGTCATATTGCGTGCACCGTCCAGCTAAGCTACTGTGCCGGAACGTATGAACGAGACTTCCCCTGTGTCGATTGTCAGCAAACTTCTGGATCAATTGATCAAGGCACACGCCCGTTGGCGTTGGCGCGCCTGAACGTTCTCTGCCGGCCTGGCCGGACCTGTACCGATTTGCCTTCTTTACCCGCTTGAAAGTCGCTTCGCTGGCCCATCACACGCCTCGCCAAGCGCAACACCGCGCGGGTCACTCTCCGAAGGCTGTATTTCAAGTCAGTGAATTCAATAGGTTGCTTACGCCATGTTGCTGATGATCGATAACTACGACTCTTTTACCTACAACGTTGTGCAGTACCTGGGCGAGCTGGGCTCCGAGGTCAAGGTCGTGCGCAACGACGAACTGACCATCGCCGAAATCGAAGCCCTCAAGCCCGAGCGCATCGTGGTCTCTCCCGGTCCTTGCACGCCGACCGAAGCGGGCATTTCCATCGAAGCCATCAAGTATTTCGCCGGCAAGCTGCCGATCCTGGGTGTCTGCCTGGGGCACCAGTCGATCGGCCAGGCCTTTGGCGGCGACGTGGTGCGCGCCCGGCAAGTCATGCACGGTAAGACTAGCCCGGTATTTCACGAGAACAAGGGCGTGTTCGAAGGTCTGAATCTTCCGCTGACCGTCACCCGCTACCACTCCCTGATCGTCAAGCGCCAAACCCTGCCAGATTGTCTGGAGCTGACCGCCTGGACTCAGCTCGAGGACGGCTCTGTGGATGAAATCATGGGGCTTCGTCACAAAACGTTGAATATCGAAGGCGTGCAATTTCACCCCGAGTCTATTCTCACCGAACAGGGTCACGAGCTGTTCGCCAACTTCCTCAAACAAACCGGCGGCACGCGCTAAGGACTTTTCATGGATATCAAGACAGCCCTGAGCCGTATCGTCGGCCATCTCGACCTGAGCACCGACGAAATGCGCGATGTGATGCGCGAAATCATGACCGGCCAATGCTCGGATGCGCAGATCGGCGCGTTCATGATGGCCATGCGCATGAAGAGCGAGAGCATCGATGAGATCGTCGGCGCGGTTTCGGTCATGCGCGAGCTGGCGGACCAGGTCGAACTCAAGACCCTGGATGGCGTGGTGGATGTGGTGGGCACCGGCGGTGACGGCGCCAATATCTTCAACGTTTCCACGGCCTCGGCCTTCGTTGTCGCCGCGGCCGGTTGCACCGTTGCCAAGCATGGCAATCGTGCGGTCTCCGGCAAGAGTGGCAGCGCCGACCTGCTGGAGGCGGCCGGGATCTATCTGAACCTGACGCCAGTACAGGTGGCGCGTTGCATCGATAACGTGGGCATCGGTTTCATGTTCGCCCAGACCCACCACCGCGCCATGAAGTACGCCGCCGCGCCGCGTCGTGATCTGGGCCTGCGGACGATGTTCAACATGCTCGGCCCGCTTACGAATCCGGCCGGTGTGAAGCATCAAGTGGTCGGTGTGTTCAGCCAGGCATTGTGCCGGCCCCTGGCCGAGGTCTTGCAACGTCTGGGCAGCAAGCACGTGCTGGTGGTCCATTCGAAGGATGGCCTGGACGAATTCAGCCTGGCTGCACCCACGTACGTGGCTGAATTAAAAAATGATCAGATCAGCGAGTATTGGGTCGAACCTGAAGACCTGGGCATGAAGAGCCAGAGCCTGCATGGGCTGGCGGTGGATGGGCCGGCCCAGTCGCTGGAGCTGATTCGCGATGCCTTGGGGCGCCGCAAGACTGAAAATGGCCAGAAGGCCGCCGAGATGATCGTGCTCAATGCGGGCGCCGCGTTGTATGCGGCGGATCACGCCAGCAGCCTCAAGCAGGGCGTGGAACTGGCCCATGATGCGTTGCACACCGGCCTTGCCAGGGAAAAACTCGAAGAGTTGGGTGCATTTACCGCCGTATTCAAAGTGGAGAACGAAGGATGAGTGTGCCAACGGTTCTGGAAAGCATTCTGGCTCGCAAGGCTCAAGAGGTTGCCGAACGCAGTGCTCGGGTCAGTCTGGCAGAGCTGGAAACCTTGGCGCGGGCAGCGGATGCGCCGCGTGGCTTTGCCAAGGCGCTGATCGATCAGGCCAAGAGAAAGCAGCCAGCGGTGATTGCCGAAATTAAAAAGGCTTCCCCCAGCAAAGGCGTGATTCGTGAACACTTCGTCCCCGCCGACATCGCCAAGAGCTATGAGAAGGGCGGTGCGACTTGCCTTTCGGTGCTGACCGATATTGATTTTTTCCAGGGCGCCGATGAATACCTCAAACAGGCGCGGGAGGCGTGCAAGCTGCCGGTGATTCGCAAGGATTTCATGATCGATCCTTACCAGATCGTTGAAGCCCGAGCCCTGGGCGCAGATTGCGTGCTGTTGATTGTGTCCGCCCTGGACGATGTGAAAATGGCCGAGCTGGCGGCGGTCGCCAAAGGCGTGGGCCTGGATGTCCTGGTGGAGGTCCACGATGGCGAGGAGCTGGAGCGGGCCTTGAAGACCCTCGATACTCCGCTGGTCGGGGTGAACAACCGCAACCTGCATACTTTCGAAGTCAGTCTGGAAACGACTCTGGATTTGTTGCCACGTATTCCGCGTGATCGCTTGGTGATCACCGAGAGCGGGATCCTGAACCGGGCCGATGTCGAGCTGATGGAAGTCAGCGACGTGTATTCGTTCCTGGTGGGCGAAGCGTTCATGCGCGCGGAAAATCCGGGTACCGAGTTGCAACGTCTGTTCTTCCCTGAACGCGGCGTTCCGATAAGCGGTTCGACGCTGGATTGATTCAATGTCGCCCGTGATTTCCCTGACCGTCGAAGCCGGTCTGCAAGCCGAACAGGATTTGCTGGCCAGCATCTGTGCAGGCGACGCTGAGTTCGGCTTGTTGTTCTGGCAGCCCAATGATCGCGCGCTGGTCATGCCTCGTCGTTTGAGTCGTTTACCGGGGTTCGAACACGCCTGCCAAATCTCGGCGGCCCACGACTGGCCAGTGCTGCTGCGCGAAACCGGCGGTGAGCCGGTGCCGCAGTCTGCCGCCACCGTCAATATCGCCCTGGTTTACGCTCCGCCGCGTAGTGAAGGCGACCATGGCCGCATCGAAACCGGTTATCGCCGGTTGTGTGATCCGATCTGCCAGTTATTGGATGAGCTGGGTGGGGTGGCTTCGTTGGGTGAAGTCGAGGGTGCGTTCTGCGACGGTCGATTCAACGTCAATCTCGACGGCCGGAAAATGGTCGGCACTGCTCAGCGCTGGCGTCAGAGCAAGGGCGGTCAACGCCCGGTGGGTCTGGTGCATGGAGCCCTGTTGCTGGAGAACGAACGCGAATCGATGGTTGCCGCGGTCAATCGTTTCAATGAAGCCTGTGGCCTGGCGCAGCGAGTGCGCGCCGAGAGTCATATTGCCTTGCATGAAAAATTTCCGGCGCCTCACGCGTTGCAGCGGCTTGAGGCGCTGTACCGGGAACTGCTGACCAGGCTGCTCGCCTAGCGCGTCCCAAAGACCACCATGGTCTTGCCTTTGACGCTGACCAGGTTGCGCTCTTCCAGATCCTTGAGCACACGACCGACCATCTCCCGCGAGCAACCCACAATCCGGCCGATTTCCTGGCGCGTCACCTTGATCTGCATGCCGTCCGGGTGGGTCATGGCATCGGGTTGCTTGCACAGTTCCAGCAAGCAGCGGGCGACGCGACCGGTCACGTCGAAGAAGGCGAGGTCGCCCACCTTGCGGGTAGTGTTGCGCAGGCGCTGTGCGATTTGTCCGCTGAGGACGTAAAGAATGTCGGGATCCTGCACCGACAGTTCCCGGAACTTGCTGTAGCTGATCTCCGCGACCTCGCATTCGACCTTGGCCCGTACCCAGGCGCTACGTTCCTGTTCTTTGCCTGCCTGTTCAAACAATCCAAGTTCGCCGAAGAAATCCCCGGCGTTGAGATAGGCGATGATCATTTCGCGACCGTCATCATCCTCGATCAGGATCGTGACCGACCCTTTGATGATGAACGACAGGGTGTCGGAGCGATCGCCCGCGCAGATGATGTTGTGCTTGGCCGGGTAGCGGCGACGCTGACAATGCATCAAGAGTTTGTCGAGATTCTTGATCTTGGGTGTGGGAGTAATGGCAACCATGGTTGTATCCCGAAAGACTGCGCGGTGTATTGGTTTGGATTTTTTGTGGGGCGCGAATGGCAATCGCTATAGCTGGCCATACGCCAGCTAATTGGCGCCAGCTTAACAGAGGCGTCCCTAATTGATTTGAGAATTTACCTACACGTATTTGTCATGCGTCCTAAGGCAGAAACCGCCGTGGCGGGGGGCTGTGCTAAGCTGGCGACCCTTTTTTCAGACAGTGGAGTCTTGGCGATGAAGGCACGCATCCAATGGGCTGGCGAAGCCATGTTCCTCGGTGAGTCAGGTAGCGGTCATGTGGTCGTCATGGATGGCCCGCCAGAAGCCGGAGGTCGGAACCTGGGTGTAAGGCCGATGGAAATGCTCCTGCTGGGCGTGGGCGGCTGCAGTAACTTCGACGTGGTCAGCATCCTTAAAAAATCGCGCCAGGCCGTCGAAAGTTGCGAAGCTTTCCTGGAAGCGGAGCGCGCCACCGAAGACCCGAAAGTGTTCACCAAGATTCACATGCATTTCGTGGTGAAGGGGCGTGCCTTGAAGGAAGCCCAGGTCAAGCGCGCCATTGAGCTGTCAGCCGAGAAATATTGCTCGGCTTCCATCATGCTCGGCGCCGCCGGTGTAGAAATCACTCACGATTATGAAATCATCGAATTGGGTTGAATCGACATCCAACCATCATAAAAGCAGTGCAAGCTCTGGCGATCAGAAGCCGACCTCTGCATAATGCGCCACTTTTTTCAGGGCAGTGATCGGTCCTCCGGCCGGTCCCTTGTCTGGACAGACAACCAAAATCGCCATCGCGAAGAGGTGTTAACCGTCCTACGCAGGTGCGTCGTTCGCATCTGACGGGCATGCTTGATCACGCGGCCAGGCCGCAATACATAGAGAGTTTTCAAACGGTGAAAAGCAAACTCAAGCTCCATGGGTTCAATAACCTGACAAAGACCTTGAGCTTCAACATCTATGACATCTGCTATGCGGAAACCCCGCAGGACCAGCAGGCCTACGTCGAGTACATCAATAAAGAGTACAACGCCAAGCGCCTCACGCAGATCCTCACGGAAGTTGTCGATATCATTGGTGCCAACATCCTGAACATCGCCAGTCAGGACTATGAACCCCAAGGCGCCAGCGTGACCATTCTGATCTCGGAAGAACCGGTGACACCGACCGACAGCCAGATCGAAGAGTCCCCGGGCCCATTGCCGGAAATCATCCTGGCCCACCTCGACAAGAGCCACATTACGGTACATACCTACCCGGAAATCCACCCGGTGGATGGCATTGCGACGTTCCGTGTGGACATTGACGTGTCGACCTGTGGCGTCATTTCACCGCTCAAGGCACTCAATTTCCTGATTCACCAGTTCGACTCGGACATTGTGACGGTGGATTATCGCGTGCGTGGCTTTACCCGCGACGTTGAAGGCCACAAGCACTTTATTGATCACGAGATCAACTCGATTCAGAACTATCTCTCCGAAGACACTCGCGACGCGTACCAGATGACCGACGTGAACGTGTATCAGGAAAACTTGTTCCACACCAAAATGCTGCTCAAGAATTTCGAGCTTGATAACTACCTGTTCGGGGACGCTACCAGCAACCTTTCTGCTGAACAGCGGGATCAGGTGGAAGACCGTGTGAAACACGAGATGCTGGAAATTTTCTACGCGCGCAACATGCCACGCTGAAGGTTTCAGCTACAAAAAAGGCGGCTCCCCATGGGAGTCGCCTTTTTTAGTTTCTGTAGAACGTGGATGAACGCTCAGGCCTGCAACGCTGTGGCGTGGGTATAACCCCTTCGCCACCCTTGCACGATCAGATTCGATAGGTGCTCTTGGTCATGACCTTGGCCAGCAGGCTCATGCCGAACTTCACCGGCGCTGGAAAACGAAACCCTCCGGCCTCGAGCGCACTTTCGGCGTGCTGCTCTTCATCCTCGCGCATCTGCTTGAGAATCGCCCGGGACTTTTCGTCCTCGGCCGGCAACTGCTCCAAGTGCTCATTCAGGTGTTTGCACACCTGATGTTCAGTGGCCGCCACAAAGCCGAGGCTGACTTTGTCGCTGATCAGCCCGGCCACTGCGCCGATTCCAAATGACATCCCATAAAACAACGGGTTCAGGACGCTGGTATGGCTGCCCAGTTGGTGAATGCGTTGTTCGCACCAGACCAGATGGTCGATTTCTTCCTCGGCGGCATGCTCCATCGCCTCACGTACCTGGGGCAGCTTCGCCGTCAGCGCCTGGCCCTGATACAGCGCCTGGGCGCAGACTTCACCGGTGTGGTTGATGCGCATCAGCCCAGCGACATGGCGAGTTTGCTCGTCACTCATTTGCACGTCTGGCTGCACGATAGCCGGCGATGGACGGTAGGGCTGACCACTGAAGGGCAGCAGCGTACGCATCGCGGTATCAGCTTGCAGCAGTAGACGGTCAATCGGTGAGTAGTGACGTTGGGTAGTCATGCTTACCTCCGGGAAAAATCTCGGCGGCCAGTTTAACTCAATCGGCCGCTCAGGATTTGCGTTGGGTCAGGGTATCAACCCGGCGGCCAGTTCATCTGGCGCTGCCCAAGCACATGCATATGAATGTGATAGACGGTCTGTCCCCCAAGTTCATTGCAGTTCATCACCACACGAAAACCTTCTTCGCAGCCCAGTTCAAGCGCCAGGCGCTGGGCAGTGAACAGGATATGCCCGGCCAAGCCTTTGTCTTCTTCGGTCAGATCATTGAGCGTGCGGATCGGTTTCTTTGGGATGACCAGGAAATGCACAGGTGCTTGTGGGGCGATGTCGTGGAACGCCAGAACTTGATCATCTTCGTAAATGATCTTGGCCGGAATCTCCCGGTTGATGATCTTGGTAAACAGAGTATCCACAGCTGTTTCTCCATTGGGTTAGTCGAGCTTGAGTGTACTTAAGGCGCGATTGGCGAGCCCGGGTTTTCACGGCAAAAGGCATTCAGCGGGGGCAGCAGGCCTTGTTGGTCATGCCGGCAATCGTGCGAACCAGCCATCGCGGGCCCAGCCGCGGCAACGCTGCCAGCCAGCGATTGCGGCGCCCAGGAATGATGATCGCCCGGTTTTTTTCCAGTGCGCGCACGGCATACAGCGCGACTTCCTCCGGGCTCATCAGGGTTTGACTGTCGTTGAATTTCTGTTCATTGAGCTGCGCCCGGGCGAAAAAGCCGGTTCGTGTCGGGCCAGGGCAAAGCACCGATACCTTTATTGCGCTTTTTTTCAGCTCGACCCGCAGGGCTTCGGAGAAATGCAGCACGTAAGCCTTGCTGGCGTGATAGGTGCTCATCCAGGGGCCAGGCTGGAACGCGGCGATCGATGCAACGTTCAGGATCTGGCCACCGCCCTGCAGCGCCATGCTGTTGCCCACCGAGTGACAGAGCCGCGTCAAGGCGAGGATGTTGACTTCGATCAGGTCCTGCTCGGTCATCCAGTCCTGGCCCAGGAACGGCCCGCTGGTGCCGATACCGGCACAATTGACCAGTAGGTCGATCTGTCGCTCGCCTTCTTCCAGCTCGAGCAGAAAGCCTGAAAGCCTCAGCGGTTCCCCCAGGTCACAAGCCCGGAACAACACCTCCACGCCAAAACGCTGAGTCAATTCGATTGCAATACTTTCCAGCCGATCACGCTGTCGAGCCACCAATATCAGGTCGCGACCGCGGCGGGCGAGTGCTTCGGCCATTGCCAGGCCAATGCCACTGGAGGCGCCAGTGATCAGAGCGTAACGGGTCATGCAGTTCTCCATCGCAACGGCCCGTCACCAGTGTACTGAGCTGTCACCGGCACGAAGCGCGCTTATTGTTCCTCTTCATAGTCTACAGAAGGCGCAGCAGGCTCGGCTGCTTCGACGGCTGGTTCTGCAGTGTCTTCATCAATGAGCTCGCTGCTCTCATAGCTGCTCAAGGAACTGCTGTCGTATTCCTCTGTGATGCCGCTGAATGCCCCGGCCATTGCGGCAAGGAAAGCCACCACGATCATGACAATCCACAGCGACGAAAGTACCTTGACCGCGGTGCTGTTGGGCGGCGGCGGGGGGCCATAGCGATTGGCGCCGGTGTTGCCGGGCAAGGCCATGAGTACGAAGGGGAAGACACTGCCCACGAACGGCACCAGGTTGAGCAGCCACAACCACCCGGACCAACCCAGGTCGTGCAGGCGCTGGACGCTGAACTGGATGCTTACATAAGCAAAGCCCAGTGCGATGATCAGTCCCAGCAGGCCGCCGACGATCATTGCCGCCGTGGAGCTGGAGGCGAGGATCCAGGTCAAGCCCAATGAAAAGGCTGTGCCCACCACAAACAGCATGACCAGCGTCAAGGCCATGGTCCAGCCCAGGAAGCGCAGTCGTCCGATGCGCCCATCGAAGCTGAAGGGCTTAAGCGTGCTGTACTCGGCCATTGCTTCACCCACCTCGGCTCGGGGTGGCGCGTAGGGCGATACCGGGTCGATGATTGAGTCCGGGTGGCGTCCGTTCGACGGCGGCGAATGCTGTACCTCGTCCAGGTTCAGTTCGAGGGAAGGTTCGGCTTCGATTCGCGCATCGATCCCGCTCTTGTTGAGAGCCTCCAGGTACTTCTGCGCTTCGGCCTGGGACAGGTTGCTTTTAAGCGCCACCTTGCGCCCGCTGAACAACCGTTCAATGGCACTGACATCGCTTTTGAACAGTTCAGCCAGGTTGAGCTTGGCTGTGGTGGTTTCGACACCCGGCAGCAGGGCTCCATCAAATACGATATTGAAACGGGTTTCGCTCATGCCAGGCATCCTTGTCTCATAAGGTTAAGCAATGGTTTTGATCCGGTTGATTTCAGCGGGGCCATTGGCCGCCGAGTTGTGTCGCGCGGGCCAGCGCTTGCCGGTATTCTTCATCCAGGCGTGCCACTAGCTGATCGACACTTGGCAGATCATGGATTTCACCCACGCCCTGGCCTGCGGACCATACGGTTTTCCAGGCCTTGGCTTCGTCGTTCAGTGGCTTGAGTTTGGAACCGAAATCCACCTCGCCCTTGCCCTGCAGGGCGGCCAGGTCGAAACCGGCGTTTTCCAGGCTTTGGCGCATGAAGCTGGCCGGCACTCCAGACACCGCAGGAGTATGCACGATGTCTGCGGCTCTGGATGTGAGCAACATCTCTTTATAAGCGTCAGGCGCATGGCTTTCGGTCGTGCCGATGAAGCGTGTGCCGAAGTAGGCCAAATCCGCGCCAAGCAGTTGGGCGGCCAGAATCTGATGGCCGTGGTTCAGACATCCCGCAAGCAGCAGGGTTTTGTCGAAGAACTGGCGGATTTCGGCGACCAGTGAGAAAGGGCTCCAGGTCCCGGCGTGGCCACCTGCGCCGGCGGCGACCGCTATCAAGCCGTCGACACCGGCTTGGGCAGCTTTCTCAGCATGACGGCGCGTGGTGACATCGTGGAATACCAGCCCACCATAGCTGTGAACCGCATCCACCAGTTCTTTCACGGCGCCCAGGCTGGTGATGACAATCGGCACCTTATGTTCGATGCAGATGGCCAGGTCGGCCTGAAGTCGTGGGTTGCTATGATGGACGATCAGGTTCACGGCATAGGGTGCCGGGTTTTCCATTGTTGCCAGGCCCGCTTCGATTTCTTCCAGCCAAGCCTTGAAACCACTGCTTTCGCGCTGGTTCAGCGCCGGAAAGCTGCCGACGATTCCGTTGCGGCAGCAGGCCAGTACCAGCGGTGGATTGGAAATCAGAAACATCGGCGCTGCCACGACGGGCAGGCGCAAACGTTGTTCAAGCAGAGCGGGCAGCGACATCGGAAGTACCCCGGATAAGGTGGTGCTGATTGAAAGTTAGAACGGCCGAACCACGACCAGAATTACGATAGCCAGCAATATCAGAACCGGCACTTCATTGAACCAGCGATAAAAGACATGGCTGCGGGTGTTTTCGCCACGGGCGAAGCGCTTCAATTGCGCGCCGCACATATGGTGATAGCCGATCAGCAATACCACCAGGGTCAGCTTGGCGTGCATCCAGCCGCCTTGAGTGAAGTAGGCACTGGCGTTGAGACTCAGCAGCCAGATGCCGAATACGAGGGTGGCGATCATCGCCGGCCCCATGATGCCGCGATACAGCTTGCGCTCCATGACGATGAAGCGTTCTTTACTGACGCTGTCTTCGCTTTGGGCGTGATAGACGAACAGGCGAGGCAGGTAGAACAGGCCGGCGAACCAGCAGACCATGCTGACGATATGAAGTGCTTTGAGCCATAGATAGAGCATTTTTTTGTATTCCCAGATTCACGGTAGCCCGATAGTAGAGGCTAGAGCGGCCACACGTCACCTTGGCGGTTGTCGCCGGGCCGCGCGGCCCCTATCATCGACAGCTTTCCAGTGGGTTCGTTGAGGGCAGGTATATGGTCAAGGTCGGTATCGTCGGCGGCACGGGTTACACCGGTGTCGAACTGCTGCGTCTGTTGGCACAGCATCCGCAGGCTGAGGTGGTGGTCATTACCTCCCGATCCGAGGCTGGACTGGCCGTCGCCGACATGTATCCGAACCTGCGGGGCCATTACGACGGCCTGGCGTTCAGCGTTCCGGACATCAAGACCCTCGGGGCCTGTGATGTGGTGTTCTTCGCCACGCCTCACGGTGTTGCCCATGCCCTGGCAGGCGAACTGCTGGCCGCCGGGACCAAGGTCATCGACCTGTCGGCAGATTTCCGTCTGCAGGACGCTGAAGAGTGGGCCAAATGGTACGGTCAGCCACACGGTGCGCCAGATCTGCTGGACGAGGCGGTCTACGGCCTGCCGGAAGTCAATCGCGAGAAAATCAGGCAGGCACGGTTGATCGCTGTCCCGGGCTGCTATCCAACGGCAACGCAACTGGGTTTCCTGCCGCTGCTCGAGGCGGGGCTTGCTGATGCGTCGCGTCTGATCGCCGACTGCAAGTCGGGTGTCAGCGGTGCCGGCCGTGGTGCCAGTGTCGGCTCGTTGTACTCCGAGACGTCGGAAAGCATGAAGGCGTATGCCGTCAAAGGCCACCGTCATCTGCCGGAAATCCGCCAGGGGCTGCGTCGCGCGGCAGGCAAGGATGTCGGCCTGACTTTTGTGCCGCACCTGACGCCGATGATTCGGGGCATTCACTCCACGCTGTACGCAACCGTCGTCGACCGTTCCGTAGACCTGCAAGCGTTGTTCGAGAAGCGTTACGCCAACGAACCGTTCGTCGATGTGATGCCGGCTGGCAGCCACCCTGAAACTCGTAGCGTACGCGGCGCTAACGTTTGCCGGATCGCGGTGCATCGCCCACAGGATGGCGATCTGGTAGTGGTGTTGTCGGTCATCGATAATCTGGTCAAAGGCGCGTCCGGCCAGGCTGTGCAGAACTTGAACATCCTGTTCGGGCTGGATGAGCGTCTGGGTCTGTCCCACGCTGGGATGTTGCCTTAACTCCAATCTGAGGCTGCAAGCTTGAAGCGCCAGGCTTGCAGCTCATAACGTGTAGTTTGCGCCTGCCTCTCAAATAGTTGACCGATTTTCTAGGAGAAGCGGATAATGCGCGTCATCACGCATTATGGCGGCGTAAGCGCCGGGAGATATTCAGCATGAGCGTCGAAACCTTCACCCCCACGGCTTTGCAATTCACCCACGGTGCCGCGCACAAGGTGAAGAGCCTGGTCGATGAGGAGGGGAATGATCGTTTAAAGCTGCGCGTTTTTGTGACGGGCGGCGGTTGTTCGGGTTTTCAATACGGCTTCACTTTCGATGAGGAAGTGGCTGATGACGACACCATCGTCGAACGCGAAGGTGTCAGCCTCGTGGTCGATCCGATGAGCTTCCAGTACCTGGCGGGTGCTGAGGTGGATTATCAGGAAGGGCTGGAAGGGTCGCGCTTCGTCATCAAGAACCCTAACGCCACCACAACCTGTGGATGCGGTTCTTCGTTTTCGATCTGAGGCTTTAAATAAGAACGCCGCAGCGCCTTACGGCTCTGCGGCGTTTTGCTGTGCGGCGAAAAATGGATTCAGGCGGGATAGATTGCGCCGAGTATGCGCAAACCCCGTGCGCCGGTGACACTTGGGCGATTCGCTGAAATGCCTTCAAGGCAGCAATGGGCCAGCCAGGCAAAGGCCATGGCTTCGACCCAATCCGGGTCTACGCCGTAAGTGGCCGTGCTGCTGACTTGGGTGTTTGGCAGTAAGTCGGCCAGCCGCTTCATGAGTGTGCGGTTGTGCGCGCCGCCGCCGCAAACCAGCAGCTCCTGAGTGTTGGTCTGGGCATTCTGCAGTGAGTGGACGATGGTCAGGGCCGTCAGTTCGAGTAGCGTTGCCTGCACGTCTTCAGGGGCGAAGACCGGTAGGTGCGACAGGTGCTGGGTCAGCCAGGACAGGTTGAACACTTCGCGCCCTGTGCTTTTAGGGCCTTGAGTGACAAAGAAAGGGTCGCCAAGCAGAGCCTTTAGCAGAGCCGGTTCGACTTTTCCGCTGGCAGCCCACAGACCATCGCGATCAAAGTGCTCGCCCCGTTGCTGATGTATCCAGGCGTCCAGCAATACGTTGCCAGGGCCGCAATCGAAACCGGCTACGGGCTTTTCGGGTTCTATCAGGCTGAGATTGCTGAAGCCGCCGATATTCAGTACGGCGCGATTGCCGGCCCGTTCTTCAAACAGTGCTTCGTGAAACGCAGGAACCAGCGGGGCGCCTTGCCCGCCAGCAGCGACATCGCGACTGCGAAAATCGCTGACGACGGCAATGCCGGTCAATTCGCTCAACAATGCGGGGTTGCCGATCTGCACGGTAAAGCCACGGGCCGGCTCGTGTCGTATGGTCTGACCATGGCTACCGATTGCCCGGATACCTTCAGGTTTGAGCTTCTGTGCGTCGAGCAGCGTGTGGACGCCCTGCGCAGCCAGCCTTACCCAGTTTTGTTGGGCAATGGCTGAGCGAGCGATCTCATCGGGCCCGCTGCTGCATAACTCGAGCATTTCGGTGCGCAGGGAGGCGGGCATGGGGATGTAGTGCGTGGCGATCAACTTGATCGCCGGAGTCAGTTCGATCAGCGCGATATCCAGTCCATCCAGGCTGGTGCCAGACATCACGCCGATATAGTGCGCCATGGTTTAGCGCTTGCTTGAGGCGAGCATGGTGGCTTTTTCCTGGTCCATGCGAGCCATCAAGGGTTGGCTCTGAGCCAGGAAGCGTGAGCGCTCGGACTTGGCAATCGGATCGGCCATGGGGAGCTTCTGGCCCAGCGGATCAACGTGAACGCCGTTGACCTGGAATTCATAATGCAAATGCGGCCCGGTGGACAGACCGGTAGTGCCAATATAGCCAATCACCTGGCCTTGCTTGACGCTGCCGCCGGTTTTCACGCCTTTTGCGAAGCCCTGCATATGGCCATACAGCGTACGGTAAGTGTTGCCGTGCTGGATGATCACGGTGTTGCCATAGCCACCCCGGCGTCCGGCCAACAGCACTTTGCCGTCTCCGGCGGCCTTGATTGGGGTGCCGCGGGGAGCTGCGTAGTCGACGCCTTTATGGGCGCGGATCTTGTTCAGGATGGGATGTTTGCGGCCTACGGAGAATCTTGAGCTGATGCGGGCGAAATCAACCGGCGTACGGATAAATGCCTTGCGCATGCTGTTGCCGTCGGCAGTGTAATAGCTGCTGTTGCCTTGTTTGTTGGTGTAGCGCACCGCCGTGTAGGTCTTGCCGCGATTGGTGAAGCGGGCGGAAAGAATAGGGCCGTTGCCGACGCTTTTTCCGTTGACCATTTTCTGTTCGTAAATGACGTCGAACTCGTCGCCCTGGTGAATATCCTGAGCGAAGTCGATGTCGTAGCCAAACACGCTGGCCATGTCCATTGTCAGGCTATGGGAAAGGCCGGCGCGTGCGGCCGATTGCGACAATGAGCTGTTAATGACGCCGTGAGCATAGGCTGAGCGCACGGTTGGTTTGGTGATGACGCGGTTGAACGCATAACCCTTGTCGTTTTTGCTCAGGGTGATGCTTTCCAGGTCACTTAGTTTGGTATGCAGGCTGGTCAGTTGTCCGTCTGGGCTGAGTTCAAACTCGAGTTTCTGACCCCTCTGGAGCCGAGCGAACTGTTTGGCTTTCTTGTCGCTGGCCAGGACCTCGTGGACCAGGGTCGACGGCAGCCCAACCTTTTCGAAGAGAGTGGAGAGCGTGTCGCCTTTGGCAACTATGACCTCATGGTGGCCCGGGTCTTTCTTTTCTTCGATCGCAGGCTCCGCTTGGGCGGACGCGGGCGTGTCTTCAGCGTTGTTTTCGATCTGCGCGAAGGGGGAGGCTGCGGCCTCGTTTGTGGCTTGGACGGCTTCGGCAGCGTCTTGATCTTGTGTCAGTTGTTCAGCAGGGCTTTCCAGTTCGAGACTCAGGGTCGTCTTTTTGGCTTCAACATCGCTGGAGGGAAACACCAGGAGCGCCAGGCTAAGAAGGGCGGCAATACCACTTGCAGCGAGCAGGTGGGTCTTGGGGTAAAGCGGCGGCGCTTTGGATGGTTCTGTGGTCATAGGTAATTTGACTTTTGAAGAGATGAATTGGAAAAGATGAATGACATGATGAAGATGAAATAACTGTATAAAATATAACCAAATCACCTGCGAAGCAAGCCCGCGGACACTCTGTCCGTGGATTGGTGTCCGCGCACCCGGCAAACCTTGTATTTGGTGCGCGATCTTGTATGGTTGGGTCCCTTTGAATCTGAGCCTTGCGGGTCTGTTATGAAGTCGGTTGAAGAGCAGCTAGCGCTGATCAAGCGTGGTGCAGAAGAGTTGTTGGTCGAGTCCGAGCTGATTGAAAAGCTCAAGCGTGGGCAGCCGCTGCGTATAAAGGCTGGTTTCGACCCGACGGCACCCGATCTGCATCTGGGTCATACCGTGCTTATTAATAAGCTGCGTCAGTTCCAGGACCTGGGGCATCAGGTCATCTTCCTGATAGGTGACTTCACTGGGATGATCGGTGATCCGAGTGGCAAGAGCGCGACGCGCCCACCGCTGACGCGCGAGCAGGTTCTTGATAATGCCGAGACCTACAAGACTCAGGTCTTCAAGATCCTTGATCCGGCCAAGACCGAAGTCGCTTTCAACTCCACCTGGATGGATCAGATGGGGCCGGCGGATTTCATTCGCCTGACCTCCCAATACACCGTGGCTCGTATGCTCGAGCGCGATGATTTTGACAAGCGCTATAAAACCAGTCAGCCGATCGCCATTCATGAATTCCTCTATCCGCTTGTTCAGGGCTATGACTCGGTGGCATTGCGTGCTGACGTCGAGCTCGGCGGTACGGATCAGAAGTTCAACCTGCTGATGGGGCGCGAGCTTCAGCGTGGTTATGGTCAGGAAGCCCAGTGCATTCTGACCATGCCTTTGCTGGAGGGGTTGGATGGTGTGAAGAAGATGTCCAAGTCGTTGGGTAACTATGTGGGTATCCAGGAAGCGCCGGGTGTTATGTACGGCAAGCTGGTTTCCATTCCTGACGTGCTTATGTGGCGTTACTTCGAATTGCTCAGCTTCCGTTCCATGGATGAGATCAACGCATTCCGTGCGGATGTTGAGGCTGGGGCAAATCCGCGGGACATCAAGATCAAGCTGGCTGAAGAGATTGTTGCTCGTTTCCATGGTGAGGAAGCTGCGGCCAATGCTCATCGTGCGGCGGGCAACCGCATGAAGGATGGCGAATTGCCGGATGATCTGCCTGAGATCGAATTGACTGCGACCGAGGATATGCCGATTGCGGCCGTCCTTAATAAAGCAGGCTTGGTCAAGAATGCTGCGGCAGCGCGAGATCTTCTTGGTTCGGGCGGCGTGCGCATCGATGGTGAAGTGGTGGATCGCGCCTATATATATAAGCTGGGCGCTACCCATGTCTGTCAGGCTGGCAAGAAGGCTTTTGCGCGTATCGTGCTGAAGCCGGAATAAAAGCCGAAATTAGTGCTTGACGGCAAATTCTGGAAGTCTATAATTCGCCCCACTTCCGGCGCAGTCGAAACGAAAAACTCTTTGATTTTCAATGAGTTAAATGATTTTAGGCGGCGCAGGGCTTCAGGTCATCGAAGCTTGGGAAGCAGTTGGTGGGGCGGTTTTTCTGGCTCCGTTAACGATTCGATCTTCTCGATCGAAAGCGTCAAAAAGAGGTGTTGACAGCAGCGAGTAACGCTGTAGAATTCGCC
>LNAP01001147.1_pt2 | contig 51334 bp, 45 predicted proteins | sample 602601 | NCBI WGS metagenome assembly LNAP01 (sample SAMN02440304, study PRJNA202911) | soil metagenome | biome: Subtropical and temperate rainforests or woodlands; isolation source: soil samples (1 kg each in a 20% v/v slurry with milli Q water) were... ...
CGTCGTCAGAAATGCCGCCTTCCCGGATAAATCCGGTCCCACATGTTCGGTGTTTGCTACGCGACAGCGCCGTGTCAACGACATGGCGAAATCTCCTACAGATTTGCTGGTCCTACAGCCTGCGCTTGATAACCCTCCTCCGCGATCAAACCGATGACCTGCTCGGTCGTCAGGTCACTTTCAACCAGCACTTTGCCGGTGGGCAGGTCTATCTGGACGATAGCTGCCGCGTCCTGTTCTTTAATGGCATCGGTTACCGACTTCACACAATGTCCGCAGGTCATGCCTTGAACGTTGAATCGCTGCATGGTGTTGCTCCTTGAAACGAGTATGGGAAACACTGGCTGCCATGTTTGACCTTACTGCGGTGGCAAGGTCAAGTTTCTGTTGTACCTGCCGGGCTGGTATTCGCGGCAAGGCTCGGCCAAGCTGCGTCATCACGGTCTACATCAGGAGTATCAGCGATGCGCTGGTCAGTATTGAGCCTCTTCGGCATTCTCGGTTTGTTGGCTGCTTCCCCAGCGGTTCAAGCCGATCAGGATTACGGCGTTCTGATCATTTCCCGCGAGCGCCTGGAAGTCGCGACGTCCTGCGAGATCGGGATTTATATCCAGGATCAACTGGCGGGCCGGGTGTTTCAGGAGCAATCGGTGTCGTTCAACCTGCCCGCCGGCGATGTGTCGATCCGCCTGCGCCTGCTGCCCGGCGGCGTGTTCGGCTGCGATCCGGGAATGGAAGCGCAGAACGGTACCCGGATCAAAATCCAGGCCGGCGACATCCTTAAATTCCGCATTGCCACCAACCTTAATGGCTTGTATCTCAGGCGCGCCGACCTGAACTATTGATCCAGGCTTGACATTGACCTCATGGAAAGGTTGATCCTTGCTGGCATAACGTCTTCAGGGAGTGTTCAAGATGCTCAAGCCGGGTTCTATCGATTTGCCGATTTCCGGGATGACCTGCGCCAGCTGCGCAGGTCGCGTTGAACGTGCGTTGGCCAAAGTGCCCGGAGTCAGCCGGGTCAGCGTCAACCTGGCCAACGAACAGGCCCACGTCGAAACCCTCACGCCACTGGATCCGGCGACGCTGATCGCCGCCGTGGTCAAGGCTGGCTACAACGCCACCACCCTGGAAAACCAACCGACCGCCACTGACTACCAACACCAGTTGCGCAAGGAACGCTGGGCATTGCTGTTGGCTATCGCACTGGCGGTGCCTTTGCTGCTGCCCATGTTGCTTGAGCCATTTGGCGTGCATTGGATGTTGCCGGCCTGGGTGCAATTCGCCCTGGCGACACCGGTGCAGTTCATTCTGGGTGCGCGGTTTTATGTCGCCGCCTGGAAAGCCGTGCGCGCCGGTGCTGGCAATATGGATTTGCTGGTGGCGCTGGGCACCAGCGCCGGGTACGGCTTGAGCCTGTATGAATGGGCAAACGCGGCACCGGGCAGCATGCCGCATCTGTATTTCGAAGCTTCGGCGGTGGTCATCGCTTTGGTTTTGCTGGGCAAATACCTTGAGAGTCGGGCCAAGCGCCAGACTGCCAGCGCGATTCGCTCCCTTGAAGCGTTGCGTCCGGAACGCGCCATCCAGGTCATCGACGGCCAGGAACACGACGTAGCGATCAGTGCTTTGCGCCTCGGCGATCTTGTCTCGGTCAAACCCGGCGAACGTTTCCCGGTCGATGGCCAAGTGCTGGAGGGCCGCAGCCACGCGGACGAAGCCTTGATCAGCGGCGAAAGCCTGCCGGTGCCAAAACAACCCGGCGACAAAGTGACCGGCGGCGCCATCAACGGTGAAGGTCGACTGGTAGTGAAGACCACGGCATTGGGTGCGGAAACCGTGCTGGCGCGGATCATTCGGCTGGTGGAAGACGCCCAGGCGGGCAAGGCACCGATTCAGAAACTGGTGGATAAAGTCAGCCAGGTGTTCGTCCCGGTCGTTTTGTTGATTGCCTTGGCGACGTTGATTGGCTGGCTGCTGGTCGATGCTTCGCTGGAAACCGCGCTGATCAATGCCGTTGCGGTGTTGGTGATCGCCTGTCCTTGCGCGCTCGGTCTGGCAACGCCCACTGCAATCATGGCCGGAACCGGCGTGGCGGCGCGCTACGGCATTCTGATCAAGGACGCCGAAGCACTGGAACGCGCCCACGAAGTGACCGCCGTGGTCTTCGACAAGACCGGCACGCTGACGTCGGGCACGCCGCGCATCGCGCACCTGACGGCGGTCGCTGGCAGCGAAGAGCAAATCCTTGAATGGGCCGGTGCTTTGCAACGGGGCAGCGAGCATCCACTGGCCAAGGCCGTACTGGATGCCTGCAAAGAACTGCACATCAACCCGAGCGCCGTTGAAAACAGCCAGTCCCTGGCCGGGCGCGGCATAGCCGGTACGTTTCAGGGCCGCAGGCTCGCTTTGGGCAATCGACGTCTATTGGAAGAAAGTACCTTGCCGATGGGCGAACTGGCGGATGCCGCACGAACCTGGGAGGCAGAAGGTCGCACCTTATCCTGGCTCATCGAACAGAGCCCCAATCCCGCCGTGCTGGGCCTGTTCGCCTTTGGCGACACGTTGAAACCCGGCGCGCTGCATGCCGTGCAACAGTTATCGGCACGGCATATCAGCAGCCATTTGCTGACCGGCGACAATCAAGGCAGCGCGCGGGTAGTGGCTCAGGCGCTGGGCATCAGTGACGTGCACGCCGAAGTGTTGCCCGCCGACAAGGCCGCGACGGTGATCGCCCTGAAGAAACATCATGTGGTGGCGATGGTCGGCGACGGCATCAACGACGCACCCGCCCTGGCAGCCGCCGATATCGGCATCGCCATGGGTGGCGGCACCGACGTGGCCATGCAGGCCGCCGGGATCACGTTGATGCGCGGCGACCCACGATTGATTCCGGCGGCGCTGGACATCAGCCGTAAAACCTACGCCAAAATCCGCCAGAATTTGTTCTGGGCGTTCGTCTATAACCTGATCGGCATTCCATTGGCGGCGTTTGGTTTTCTCAACCCGGTGCTGGCGGGCGCGGCAATGGCGCTGTCCAGCGTCAGCGTGGTCAGCAATGCCTTGCTGCTCAAGACGTGGAAAACCGACGAGCAGGAGGATCAACCATGAACATCGGCCAAGCGGCGAAAAACAGCGGCCTGAGCGCCAAGATGATTCGTTATTACGAGTCCACCGGCCTGCTCAAGCCCGCGCATCGCAGCGACAGCGGTTATCGCCTTTATGGGAGCGAAGACCTGCATACCCTGGCGTTCATCAAGCGCTCGCGGGATCTGGGATTTTCCCTCGAAGAAGTCGGCAAGCTGCTGACCTTGTGGCAAGACCGGCAACGCGCCAGCGCCGACGTCAAGGCACTGGCCCGGCAGCACATCGTTGAGCTCAACCAGAAGATCGATGAATTGGCGAGCCTGCGCGATACCTTGCAGGAACTGGTCGAACACTGTCACGGCGACGACCGCCCGGACTGCCCGATCCTCAAGGATCTGGCTTCGGGTGGGTGTTGCGGCTGATGGAGATGCTGGCCAAGCCGACGCCATCGGGGACAAGTCCCCTCCTACCCAGACTGTGTGAAAACTACTGCGCTCGACAATACTGCGTTAAAAACAGGCGAAAAATGCTCATTTAGAACACCTAGCCTGTTTTTGCCTTGTCTTGTCATCGCTCGTGACGTTTTCACACAGCCTGCACCGGTTTGATCATACGTAATACATCGGCGCAATCAAAAAACCCGGCCTGGGCCGGGTTCCTTTTTAACTGTCGATCACTGCATCCAGGGCGGAGGCGGTTCTTCGGCGGTTTTGGTCGGTGGTGCATCGTCGGCGGCGCGGGCGGCCTGGCGACGGTCTTCGTCCAGACGCGCGGCTTCGATTTCACGCAACACCCCGCCCACATCGGCCAGGTCTTCCGGTTCGTCAAATTCGCCCGTCAACACGGTAGCTGGCGACAAGGTGCCCGCTTCGTAGAACGACCACATTTCCTTGGCGTACTTGGTGGTGCGCAACTCCGGCGCGAAGCGGCCGAAGTACGACGCCATGTTGCCCACGTCCCGCTCCAGCATGCTGAACGCGTGGTTGTTGCCCGCAGCATCCACCGCCTGCGGCAGGTCGATGATGACCGGCCCGGTAGGCGTCAACAGCACGTTGAACTCGGAAAGGTCACCATGCACCAGACCGGTACACAACATCAGCACGATCTGCTCGATCAGGAACGCGTGATATTCCCGCGCCTGATCAGGCTCCAGCGTCACATCATTCAGACGCGGCGCCGCATCACCGTACTCGTCGGCAACCAGTTCCATCAGCAGCACGCCTTCGAGGAAGTCGTAAGGCTTGGGCACCCGCACGCCAGCACTGGCCAGACGAAACAGCGCGGCCACTTCGGCGTTCTGCCAGGCGTCCTCGGTTTCCTTGCGGCCAAACTTGGAGCCCTTGGCCATGGCCCGAGCCTGCCGACTGTTACGAACCTTGCGGCCTTCCTGATATTCCGCGGCCTGACGGAAACTGCGTTTATTCGCCTCCTTATAAACCTTGGCACACCGCAGCTCATTGCCACACCGCACCACATAAACAGCTGCCTCTTTACCGCTCATGAGCGGGCGCAGCACTTCGTCCACCAGACCGTCTTCGATCAGGGGTTCAATGCGTTTAGGAGTCTTCATCAGCTTTTATTCTGGGTCCTTCGTTGCCAAACACGCGATTGTTGCCCGTTATACGGCAATCCTCTGCCAGCGAGTAGTAGGAGCTGACGTTTGAGGGAGATAGTTTGCGTGGGAAAATCCGTCAATCTCCCGCTTTCAAGCACCTTTCGTGCCGAATCATGCGCCTGCGACCTGTCTAGCGCAGGGCACCAACACTGTAGGAAGCGTCGAACATTGGCAACATTATTGAACCAATCGGCTGCAATTATTGTTTGAACAGGTCGCCTGGCGTGAAGCCAAACAAGCCCTTGAATGCTGCGATGAATGCCGAAGTGGAGTCGTAGCCGCAAGCCAGTGCGGCGTTAGTGACGCTGTCGCCGTTTTCCAATGCGCCAAGGGACGACAACAATCGCGCGCGTTGACGCCAGGCACGGAAGCTCAGGCCGGTTTCGCGCTGAAACAGGCGCATCAGGGTTTTCTCCGAAGTGCCCAGGCGTTGCGCCCAGTCGTGCAAGGTAATCAGCTGGCTCGGGTTCTCGATCAGCTCATTGCACAGCGCCAGCAAGCGCGGATGACGTGGCAACGGCAGCGAGAAACTGACTTCCGGCAAGTGCGCCAACTGGTCGATCAATACCTGGACCAGCCGCGCTTCACTGCTGTCGCCCAGCGGGTAAACCGCCGGCAACTGGCAGAACGACTTGATCAACTCCCGGGCCAGCGGCGTCACCTCCAAAACCCGGCAACGCTGCGGCGCCCACTCGGAATCTTCCTTGCGCACATACAGGCTGCGCATTTCCGCGCGCATCGAGGTCACCACCTGATGCTCCAGCCCGGCGGGAATCCACACGCCCCATTGTGGCGGGGCGAAAAAACTGCCTTCGGCGGTGTGTACACCAAGCACGCCGCTGATTGCGTAGGAAAACTGCACCCACTCATGGCGATGCGGCGGCGTCCAGGAGCCAGCGCTGAGGCTTTCGGCGCGGGCGTACAATGGGCGCGGCAGATCCGTCAGCGTCGGAATCTGTCGTTCGTTACCGTGTGGATGAATACGATGTTGTCCGTTAGTCGGCATGTTATGGCCTTATGTCGCAAGACGGCAGTGTACGAGTGCGTTAGCCTGCGGACATCTATTTTTACAAAGAACTGCCGAGCTTCTTATGCCTGTACTCAAACACCTCAAACGCGTTGTCACCGACTGGTTCCTTTGCGGAATGGTCCTGGCGACCGTGCTGGCTTATTTCATCCCCGGCTTCGGTGCGAAGGGCGGCGGCATGCATGCCGAATACGTGATCAACATCGGGGTATTCCTGGTGTTCTTCCTGCACGGGGTGAATCTGTCCAGCGAACAGATCAAGCATGGTCTGAAGAACTGGCGCCTGCACATCATGGTGCAAGCCTTCACGTTCATCGCCTTCCCGGTGATCTGGCTGCTGTGCGACAGAACATTCGGCTCGCATGTACCGGCGCTGTTGATGCTGGGCTTCCTGTACTTGTGCGCGCTGCCCTCGACGATTTCGTCTTCAGTGGCCTTGACCGGTAGCGCAGGCGGCAACGTGCCAGCCGCGATTCTAAATGCCAGCATGTCCAGCGTGTTCGGCATCTTCATGACGCCATGGCTGGTCAGTCTGGTGGTCGGCACCGGCTCGGGCGGGATCGATCTGGGCTCGACGCTGCTGGACTTGAGCCTGATGATGCTGCTGCCACTGGTGTTGGGCCAGCTGTTGCGGCCGTTGCTGGGCAAGTTCTTCGCACGGCACAAGAAGTCCACCAACGTCATCGACAAGATCGTGATCCTGCTGCTGGTCTATGCGGCGTTTTGCAATTCGATGGTCTCGGGCATGTGGCAAACCCAGGGCAACAACGTGATTTTGATGGCGTTCGTCGGCAGCGCCGTGTTGCTGGCGATGATCCTGCTCCTGACCACCACGACCGCCAGACTCCTGAAATTCAACCACGCTGATAAAGTCGCGGCGGTGTTCTGCGCCAGCAAGAAATCCCTGGCCGCAGGCGCACCCATGGCGGCGTTGATCTTTGGCGACAATCCGGGGCTGGGGCTGATCCTGCTGCCGATCATGATCTATCACCCGCTGCAATTGATCGTCTGTTCGGTAATGGCGGAGAGCTATGCAACCCGCCACAAGCAACAGTTGTCCGCAGAAGCGCTGGAGGAAGCGCGGGCTGCTTGAGTTTGGGCCTGCACACCAGCCCTGTGGGACCGGATTTATCCGGGAAAGCGTCGGCGCTGGCAACACCCTCGCGGCATCCGGCCTGACGTCTTCGGGAATGAATTCCCTCCTACAGGATTACGTTGCTCTGGGTCAGCGTTCCAGAATCGCGGTAACGCCCTGCCCGCCCGCCGCGCAGATGGAAATCAGACCACGGCCTTGCCCGGCGACGCTCAGCAGCTTGGCGAGATTGGCGACGATCCGCCCCCCGGTTGCGGCAAAAGGATGTCCCGCCGCCAGCGAGCTGCCTTTGACATTCATCTTCGCCCGATCAATCGAGCCCAAGGGCGCGTCCAGACCGAGGCGTGATTTGCAGTAGTCCGCATCCTCCCAGGCCTTGAGCGTACACAGCACTTGCGCGGCAAAGGCTTCGTGAATCTCGTAGTAATCGAAGTCCTGCAGCGTCAGACCATTGCGTGCCAGCAGGCGCGGAACCGCGTAGACCGGAGCCATCAGCAGGCCTTCCGCGCCATTGACGAAATCTACCGCCGCCGCTTCGCCATCCCGCAGATACGCCAACACCGGGAGCCCGCGCTCCTTGGCCCATTCTTCACTCGCCAACAGCACCAGCGAGGCGCCATCGGTCAGTGGCGTCGAGTTGCCTGCGGTCAACGTGCCTTTGGCGCTGCGCTCGAAGGCCGGTTTAAGGCTGGCGAGCTTGTCCAGCGTCAGGTCCGGACGCAGATTGTTGTCCCGCGTCAGACCCAGATACGGCGTCATGAGATCCCCTTGCCAGCCTTCGGCATAAGCCGCGGCCATTTTCAGATGGCTTTCCAGAGCCAACTGATCCTGCTGGTCGCGAGCAATACCCCAGGTTTGCGCCATGAGTTCACAATGCTGGCCCATTGAAAGCCCGGTGCGCGGCTCGCCATTGCGTGGCAGTTCCGGCTTGAGATTGTGCGGACGCAGTTGCATCAGCACCTTGAGCTTGTCGGCGGTGGTCTTGCTGCGATTAACCTGCAACAGGATATTGCGCAGGTCTTCATTCACGCCGATGGGCGCATCGGACGTAGTGTCCACGCCGCCCGCGATGCCGCATTCAATCTGGCCTAACGCAATTTTATTGGCGACCAGCAGCGCCGCTTCCAGGCCGGTGCCGCACGCCTGTTGCAGATCGTAAGCCGGCGTTTGTGGCGACAGGCGCGAGCCAAGCACGCATTCGCGGGTCAGGTTGAAATCCCGGGAATGCTTGAGCACCGCACCGGCGACCACTTCCCCCATGCGCTGGCCGTGCAGGTTGAAGCGCTCGATCAAGCCCTCCAGCGCGGCAGTCAGCATGGCTTGATTGCTGGCAGTGGCATAAGGCCCATTGGAGCGGGCGAACGGAATGCGATTACCGCCAACAATGGCGACCCGGCGTGGCTGATTCATGGAAAACTCCCTTTCTTAACGCGAATTCGCTGATGAGCAGCGTAGGACGATCTCGAACGAACGTCGCCTACGTGTGGTCCACTCCTTTGAACCCCGACTCAAGGAGAGTGTTCCATGTCGTCTGATCGCTACATTGATTTCGCCAATTCCGACATAGGCCGTCGTCTGGTTGGTGCGATTGGCCTGCCCAAGCCGGTCAGACTGGAACGCTGGCAGGCCGGACGCCTGCGCCCTGTCGAAGGCACGCTGCTGATCAGCGCCGGACCACTGGCCGATCACGTCAGGCTGTTCGCTCAGCGCCTGACCGATTCGCTTTACAGTTTCGGCAGCGAGATTGCCGGCGCGACCAACTGGGTGGCCGATCAGGGACCGAAGCTCAAGGCCGTCGTGTTTGACGCCAGCACCTTCACTCAAATCGATCACCTCAAGCAGTTGCGCGAGTTCTTCCAGCCGCTGTTGCGCGGCCTGGACAACAGCGCTCATGTGCTGATCCTCGGCCATGCCCCGACATCCTTGAAAGACCCGGTTGCCGCTGCCACCCAACAGGCGCTCGAAGGCTTCAGCCGTTCGCTGGCTAAAGAGCTGCGCAATGGCGGCACCGTGCAACTGTTGCAGGTCGATAACGGTGCCGAGGAACAGCTGGAAGGCGCGTTCCGGTTCTTCCTGTCACCGAAAAGCGCGTTCATCTCCGGTCAGGTCATCCGTCTGCGGCGTTGTGCCACTGAGGTGCAAGACTGGAGCCGTCCGCTGGCAGGTCGCAAGGCTTTGGTAACCGGTGCGGCTCGCGGGATCGGCGCGGCCATTGCGGAAACCCTGGCCCGGGACGGTGCTGAAGTGGTGCTGCTCGATGTGCCGCAGGCCAGGGCTGACCTTGAGGCCCTGGCGGCGCGCCTCGGTGGACGGGCGCTGACGGTGGATATCTGCGCCGAAGATGCGGCGAGTCAGTTGATCGAACACCTGCCAGACGGGCTGGACATTCTGGTGCATAACGCCGGCATAACCCGGGACAAAACCCTGGCCAACATGCCTGCGGATTTCTGGGATTCGGTGCTGGCGGTCAACTTCAACGCGCCGCAAGTGCTGACTCAAGCGCTGGTCGACAGCGGCACCTTGCGTGATAACGCCCGGGTGATCCTCATGTCGTCCACGACCGGGCTGGCCGGGAATCGCGGCCAGACCAACTATGCCGCCAGCAAGGCCGGGCTGATTGGCCTGGCGCGGGCCATGGCACCGTCGCTGCATGAACGCGGCATCAGCATCAATGCCGTGGCACCGGGCTTTATCGAAACCAAAATGACTGCCGACATGCCGTTCGCCCTGCGCGAAGCCGGCCGTCGAATGAGTTCGCTGGGACAAGGCGGCTTGCCTCAGGACGTCGCCGAAGCTGTGGCTTGGCTGGCGCAGCCGGGTTCCGGTGCGGTCAGCGGTCAGGTGCTGCGGGTCTGTGGTCAAAGTGTCATTGGCGCCTGAGTGACACGGTTAAACACGAGCAAGGAGAAACACGATGAGTGCTCATTGGCTTTATCTGGACAGCCTGCCCACGCTGCCGAATCTGTTTGTGCACGCGGCGTTGAAGCGCAAAGTCACCGGCACTCAATTGCCGGAGCTGGGTCTGCGCTGCTGGATGTCGGTTGACCAGGCCAAGCTGGCGGCGTACCGCCAGGTCTGCGGTTATCCCGACAGCAGCCTGTTGCCGCCGACTTATCCCCATGCGCTGGCGTTCCCCTTGCAGATGCAGCTGATGACCGCCAAGGATTTTCCGTTCCCACTACTGGGGCTGATTCATCTGGGCAATCGCATCACCGTCCATCGCCCGTTGGGTGGTGTGAGCAAGGTCTACATCGGTGTGCATGCACACAATTTGCAACCGCACGCGAAGGGCGCCACGTTCAACCTGCTGACTCAGGTTGAAGACTCGCTGGGCATCCTTTGGGAAGAAGAAAGCACCATGCTCTGTCGCGGCGTGCAACTGGAAGGCGCGGCTGAGGGCGACTTCGAGCCCGCGCCATTGCCGGTCAGCGAAGTGGCGCGCTGGGAGGCGACGGCCGATATCGGTCGGCGTTATGCCAAGGCCTCGGGTGACTACAACCCGATCCACCTGAGCGGCCCCAGCGCCAAACTGTTCGGTTTCCCGCAGGCCATCGCCCACGGCATGTGGCTCAAGGCCCGCACCCTGGCCGCTCTGGAGGATCATTTGCCCGCGTCGAATGTCGAGATCAGCGTGCAATTCCAGAAACCGGTGCGTTTGCCCAGCGAAGTGGTGCTGTCGGCCAGCGCTGCAGGGTCGCATGGGCAGTTCAAACTGGAAGGCGCGCAAGGCATCGTGCATATGCTTGGAACCTGGCAGCCAGCGGTGGAGTGAGGCGCTGAAACACCTGGCTGTGCAGACTGTGTGGGAGCGATCTTGCTCGCGAAGCTTTACTCAGCCCCCACCGAGGTGGCCGGAAATCACTTCGCGAGCAAGCTCGCTCCCACAGTGAAGCCAATCGCAAGGCCGCCTGGCACTTGCTTCCCGTCCCGTTCCCCCGGAAGCTATGCGCCTTCTGGAGAGCATCATGAACCTCGACGATTTGACCCAACGCATGCATCGCATCCGCGATCAAAACGACTGGAAACAATTTCACAGCCCGAAAAACCTGGCCATGGCCGCCAGCGTTGAAATGTCCGAGCTGGTGGAAATCTTCCAGTGGCTCAGCGAAGACCAGTCGCGCCAGTTGCCGCCGGAAAAACTGGCCCACGCCGGGCAGGAAGTCGGCGATATCGTGCTGTATCTGATTCTGCTGTGCGGCGAACTGGGGCTGGATATGGACGCCGTGGTGCGCAGCAAGCTGGCGGACAATGAACGCAGGTTCGCCAAATGAGTGACCGTCATTTCGACCAGTTGGCGACCCGTTTCGCGGAAAAGATCTATGGCGGCGCCAAGGGCGCGATTCGCCTGGCAGTGTTGCAGGCCGATCTCAGCGAAGCGTTGCCGGAGCGCAAACTGCGCGTTCTGGATATCGGCGCAGGTCTTGGGCATATGTCGCTGTGGCTGGCCGAGCGCGGGCATGACGTCACCCTGGCCGAACCCGCCGAACCGATGCTCGAAGGCGCGCGCCAGCGCTTCGCCGAAGCCGGTCAAAGCGCCACCTTCATCCAGGCTCCGTGGCAAGAACTGCCCGGTTTGCTCAGCGAACCCTACGATCTGGTGGTCTGCCATGCGGTGCTGGAATGGCTGGCGCAGCCGCACACGATTCTGCCGGTGCTGCATCAACTGACCAAAGCCGATGGCTGGCTGTCATTGGCTTTCTATAACCGTGACGCCTTGGTCTATCGCAACCTGCTTAAAGGTCACTTCCGCAAAATGCGCAAGAACGACATGGCTGGCGAGAAGCAAAGTCTGACGCCGCAACAGCCACTTGATCCGCGTGAATTGGCGGCGCAACTTGAAGGCATGTGGCGAGTCGAAACCCAGAGCGGCGTAAGAGTTTTCCATGATTACATGCCAGTCGAGTTCCAGGCCCGTGTAGAACTGGCCGATCTGCTGGAAATGGAGCTGGCTCATCGTCGCCATCCGGCTTATGCCGGGCTGGGCCGTTACCTGCATTGGGTGTGTCGGCCACTCTAAGCGCTAGTTGTTAATACAATCTGAGGCCACTGCGGAGGCCATCATGAAACGCCGCTTCGTTTTGATCGCGCTGTGCCTGGGTATCAGCGCCTGCCAAACCGATAACCCGTACAACGCCAGTTCATTGCCGATACCGCCAGCGCCGCCCCAAGCCGCCAAGACGCTGGATATGAGCGCGTACCCTGCTCCGCCGCGAGATTACGGCCGCTATCGCAGCTGGACCTGGCTCAACAGCCAGCTGCCGCCCGGTTCGGCCTGGGCCGACTCGGCGCAAATCGCTGAAGCGGTGAGCAACGGACTGGACCAGCGCGGCCTGCGCCCGGCGCAAAACCCGCAGGCAGCAGATTTGCGCGTGACGGCCGATACCCGTCTGGAAACCCGTCTGCGTCAGGTTCGCGATGACTATTACGATCCATACTACGGTGGTGCCGGGTTGGGCTACGGGCGCTATAACGGTCCCTATCACAGCGGCTATGGCTACGGCGGCTACGCCTCGGTGCCGGTGGTGCGCACTTATCAGGAACAGGTCGTTGTGGTGCGCATCAGCCTGTTCGATGGGCGCAACGGCCAACCGGTGTGGAGCGCCAGCGCAGAAACCCGCAGCGACGGCAGTTTGTCCGACCGCAGCAAAGCGTTGCGTACGGCAGTGCAGAAAGCACTGACGGCCTATCCACCTTCCTGATTTTTCGGAGAACTGCCATGTTCCGCGGTCTTGTCGTGTTGTCCCTGGCGCTGCTACTTGGCGCTTGCCAGACCAGCCAGGTCAATCGTGACTTCGATGCCAGTCGCGACTTTGCCGGCTATCGCAGCTGGAGCTGGAAAGAACCCGGCGTGCAATACCAGCCGGATGATCCGCGCATCAAAAGCGACCTCACCGAGCAGCGCATTCGTCAGTCGCTTGGCGAACAGCTGGACCAGCGCGGCCTGCGCATGGCCAAACCTGGCAGCAATGCCGATCTGAAAATACAGACCTGGCTGATCGTCGAGAATCGTCAGCAATTGGTCAGCACCAATTACGGCGGCGGCTGGGGTTCGCCCTGGGGGGGTTACGGCTATTGGGGTGGGCCAATGAATACTGAAACCCGCAGCGTTGACTACAAAGTGACCACGCTGCAGGTTGATATGTACGACGGCAAGGATGGCAAACTGGTCTGGCGCGGCAGTACCGAGCAGATCCTCAGCGAGCGATCCGTCAATCCAGATGCTCGTAATAATGTGATTCGCCAGACGGTAGCGAAGATCCTGGAGCAGTATCCGCCGCATTAACTCGGGCGCGGATTAACGAGACATGTGGGAGCGAGCTTGCTCGCGAAAGCGGAGTTCCAGTCGACAAATGTATCGCCTGCGATAATCCCTTCGCGAGCAAGCTCGCTCCCACCGAAGCTCGCTGCCACAATTTGGGTGTGAAATTTATTCCACCGCCGTACGCAACTTCTCGCTACGGCCACGTAACCATTCCAGCACCAGCAGCAAGACCACCGAGAAACCGATCAGCAGCGTCGCCGCAGCGGCGATGGTCGGGCTGAGGTTTTCGCGGATGCCGCTGAACATCTGCCGAGGCAAGGTCGCCTGTTCCGGACCTGCAAGGAACAGCGTCACCACCACTTCATCGAACGAAGTAGCGAAGGCGAACAGCGCACCGGAAATGACTCCCGGCGCAATCAGCGGCAAGGTCACCCGGCGAAACGCGGTCAGCGGCGAAGCGCCCAGGCTGGCGGCGGCGCGTACCAGGTTGTAGTTGAACCCCTGTAAAGTCGCCGACACCGTGATGATCACGAACGGCACACCCAACACCGCGTGCACCAGGATCAGTGAGATAAAGCTGTTGCCCATTCCCAGCGGGGCGAAGAACAGATAGCTGGCCACCCCGATGATCACCACCGGCACCACCATGGGCGAAATCACCAAGGCCATGACCAGCGCCTTGCCGGGGAAATTACTACGGGTCAGGCCAATCGCCGCCAGCGTACCGAAACCCATGGCCAGGATGGTGGCTGCCGGTGCGATGATCAGGCTGTTTTTCAGGGCGCGCATCCACTCGTTCGAGTTGAAGAAGTCCTGATACCAATGCATGGAAAATCCTTGCAGCGGATAGACCAGAAAGCTCCCGGAGTTGAACGACAACGGAATGATCACCAGTACCGGCAGCACCAGAAACAACAGGATCAGACCGCACATGATGCGCAGGGTGTAAAACCAGACACGCTCAAGCGGCGAAGAATAGGGACTCAACATGGCGACTTTCCTCAGCTCAAACGCAGGCGGCCAGCGCCGACCAGCCAGTTATAAATCAGATACAGCACGACGGTTGCCAGCAACAGCAGACCGCCCAGCGCTGTGGCCATGCCCCAGTTGATGCTGGTGTTGGTGTAGAACGCGACGAAGTAGCTGACCATTTGGTCGTTCGGGCTGCCCAGCAATGCCGGGGTGATGTAGTAGCCGATCGCCAGAATGAACACCAACAGACAACCCGCGCCAATCCCGGCGTAAGTTTGCGGGAAGTACACGCGCCAGAAGCTGGCAAATGGATTGCAGCCCAGGGAAATCGCCGCCCGCATGTAGGTCGGGGAAATGCCCTTCATCACGCTGTAGATCGGCAGAATCATGAACGGCAGCATGATGTGCACCATGGAGATGTAGACGCCGACCCGGTTGAACACCAGTTCCAGCGGCTTATCGATAATGCCCATCGCCATCAACGCGCCATTGATCAGCCCGCTCGATTGCAGCAACACGATCCACGCCGCGACCCGCACCAGAATCGAGGTCCAGAACGGCAGCAGCACGAGAATCATCAGCAGGTTGCTTTGCCGTGCTGGCAGGTTGGCCAACAGGTAAGCCAATGGATAAGCCAGGACCAGGCAGATCAGGGTAATGACAAACCCCATCCAGAAGGTGCGGGCGAAGATATCCAGGTAAATCGCTTGATCCGGGGTCGCAGGCGCCACTTCACCGAGGTCATCGATGCGGTGGTCCACAGCGGCCAACAGGTAATAGGGGGTAACGTTACTGGTGTTGCGGCGGATCACCTGCCAATAGGCCGGATCGCCCCAACGCTCATCCAATGCTTCGAGCGCATCCTTGTAAGAAGCCGGTTCAGTGGCAAACGGCAAGGCGCGAGCAGTGGTCATCAGCAGACTGCGGTAGCCGGCCAGCTCCATGTTCAGACGCTTGGACAAATCGCCCAGGGTCGAATTCTTGCGGGTTTCAGCCAGGTCCAGGCTCAGCGCTTTGTAGACCGACTCGGAAGGAAGACCTTTACCGTCCCATTGCGCGACCTGCACGACCGTGGTCGGCAAGGCATTGACGACTTCCGGGTTGCCCACGCTCTTGTAAAGCAGCGCAACGATTGGCACCAGAAACACCAGCAACAGGAAAATCACCAGTGGCGCAATCAATGCCTGCGCCTTCCAGCGGTTGACCCGTTCGGCACGATCCAGACGCTGTTTCAAGGTGGGGCTGGCGCCGTCAGGCAGGGGCAGGGCGAGGGCCATAGCGAACTCCGAAATCTGTCAACGAGGGACGCGCTTCCTCCACAGGAAGCGCGCCCGGATCTAACTCAGCTTGATGCGCTTACTTGGCAGCCCAGGAGTTGAAACGCTGCTCCAGTGACTCGCCATTGTCATTCCAGAATTGCACGTCGATCTGCACTTGATCCTTGATGTTCTCAGGCGTAGTCGGCATGTTCTGCAGGGTTTCAGCGCTCAGCAGTTTGACGGCGTCGGTATTGGCCGGACCGTAAGCGATGTTTTCCGAGAAAGTCTTCTGTTGTTCAGCCTGCAGGCTGTACGCGATGAACTTCTTCGCCGCTTCAGCGTTTTTCGAACCTTTCGGAATCGCCCATGCGTCGAAGTCATAAACGCCGCCGGTCCAGACCACTTTGAGCTTGCTTTCTTTGGCTACCGCTGCGATGCGGCCGTTGTAGGCCGAACTCATCACGACGTCACCCGATTGCAGGAACTGCGGAGGCTGAGCGCCTGCTTCCCACCACTGAATGCTTGGCTTGAGCTTGTCGAGCATCTTGAATGCGCGGTCCTGACCTTCTTTGCTGGCCAGCACTTTGTAGACGTCTTTTGGCGCAACGCCGTCAGCCATCAGCGCGAATTCCAGGGTGTACTTGGCACCTTTGCGCAGGCCGCGCTTGCCTGGGAATTTTTCGGTGTTCCAGAAATCAGCCCAGCCGGTCGGAGCCGAAGCCAGTTTGTCGGCGTTGTAAGCCAGCACGGTGGACCAGACGAAGAAGCCTGCGCCGCAATGGGTAATGGCACCTTTGACGTATTTCCCGGCATCGCCGAACATTTTCGGATCGAGTTCTTCGAACATGTCTTCGTCGCAACCACGAGCCAGCTCTGGCGATTCAACTTCTACCAGGTCCCAGGACACGCTCTTGGTGTCGACCATAGCTTTGACCTTGGCCATTTCGCCGTTGTATTCACCGGCGATGATCTTGCCGTTGCCTGCCTTGTCCCAAGGTGCGTAAAACGCTTTTTCCTGAGCGACCTTGTTGGCGCCACCGAAGGACACGACGGTCAGGTCGGCAGCCATGGCTTGCGACGCGCACATCATGCCCAGCGTAATGGCGGTGAGTTTCAAAGATTTGAGCATTTGGTTGTGTTCTCCACGAGCAGTGTTGGTTTTATGCGTTGAGGGCGATCTATCGCCTCTGGCTGATGCCTTTTTATTGGTGAATCAATGCACTTGCTGCAAGGGATCGAGCGCGCGAACGTGCTCGATTTGCCATCCAATTGGCACAACGTCGCCAACGCTCAACGCCGGATCCAGCTCGGCGATGGGCTGCTTGACGAAGAAATCGGTCTTGCCTGCCACTTCCAGGCGCACACGAACGTGGTCACCCAAATACACAAACTCGGCCACACGGCCGGAGAAACGGTTCACGCAATTTTCGCTGTTGCCATTGAGGCTGATGCGCTCGGGGCGGATCGACAGGGTCACGGCTTCACCAACCGCGCCGACGTTGACGGCCAGGGCTTCGACTTTCTCACCGCGACTGAGCTCCACCACGCACCGCTCGCCGGAATGACTGAGCAACTTGCCGTTAAGGCGGTTGTTCTCGCCGATGAAGTTCGCGACAAAAGTATTTTTCGGCTCTTCATACAAGGTGCGCGGCGGCGCGATCTGCTGGATTTCGCCTTCGTGGAATACCGCAACGCGGTCGGACATGGTCAACGCTTCGCCCTGATCGTGGGTCACGTAGACCACGGTCACGCCCAGGCGCTGGTGCAGATGCTTGATTTCCATCTGCATGTGTTCGCGCAGCTGCTTGTCGAGCGCGCCCAGAGGTTCGTCCATCAGCACCAGTTGTGGTTCGAAGACCAGCGCGCGGGCCAACGCCACACGCTGTTGCTGACCACCGGAGAGTTGCGCCGGGTAGCGATGGGCGAAGGTGCCGAGTTGCACCATGTCCAGCGCACGTTTGACTTTTTCACTGATGTCGGCCTTGCTCAGGCCGCGCACCGACAGCGGAAACGCAAGGTTTTCCGAGACGGTCATGTGCGGGAACAGCGCGTAGTTCTGGAACACCATGCCGATGTCGCGTTTGTGCGGCGGCACGTTATTGATGGAGCGCCCGGCGAGGAGAATTTCGCCGGCGGTCGGGGTTTCGAACCCGGCCAGCATCATCAGGCTGGTGGTCTTGCCGGAACCGGAAGGCCCGAGCAAAGTCAGGAATTCGCCTTTGCGAATCTCCAGGTTGAGGTCTTTGACGATGAGGGATTCGCCGTCGTAGCTCTTCTGCACACCACGAAAGCTGACCAGAACATCGTTTGCCCCAGCGCTTGAATCGACGTTGCTCATTACCCACACCTTTGTTTTGTCTGCGTGGGACAAGCCTAGGCCAGGCGTCAAGCCACGCAAATCGGGGGGCAGGAGAGATTGGGGTAGGGATTGCCCTACAGGGATGGCGGGATTAGGTATGTGGTCTTTGCAGATCGATCTGTTTGCCCGGACGTCGTTGCAGGCCAGCGTCCCGCGAACCGGCACCCTAAAAACGTTGAAGGAGCGGACTTGTCCGCGATGGGCCGGTCATTCAACACAGTTTTATCGCCTGATAACATCGCCTCGCGTACAAGTTCACTCCTACAGGCGAATGCGGTCGTACGACGACAAAGCATGTCGTTTTCAGACTCAGAGCAATTTGTGCTCCATGGCGTACTTGACCAGATCCGCCAACGAGTTGAGGTTCATTTTCTGCATCAGCCGCGCTTTGTGGGTGCTGATGGTTTTGCTGCTCAGCGCCAGTTGCTGGGCAATGTCGTTGACGTTGGCGCCTTGAGCCAGGCGCTCGAACACCGAAAACTCGCGCTCGGACAGCAACGCATGCAGCGGCCGGTTATCGGTCAGGCCAACCTCGAACACCATGCGGTCGGCCAGATCCGGATCAATGTAACGCCCACCCGCCGCCACCCGGCGAATCGCCGTCAGCAGCAACGCTGGGTCGCTGTCTTTGGTGGCATAGCCAGCGGCACCGACTTTCAGGGCACGTGCGGCCATTTGCGCTTCGTCGTGCATCGACAACACCAGGATCGCTGGCGGATTGGTCAGCGCACGAATTCTCGGGATCGCTTCCAGACCGTTGACGCCGGGCATGGAGATGTCCAGCAGCACCACTTCGCATTCCACATGGCGCAGGGTTTCCAGCAATTGTTCGCCATTGCTGGCCTCGCCCACCACCAGCAAATCCTTGGCCAGGCCAATCAGCTGCTTGATGCCTTCGCGAACAATGGTGTGATCTTCAGCTACCAGTACCCGAATCACTTTTCTCGCTCCTGCCCAACTTGATCCAGCGGAATGTATGCCCGCAAGGTTGTGCCTTCACCGGACTCGCTGTCCAGTTCCAATCGCCCGCCGAGCATCAGCACGCGCTCGCGCATGCCCACCAGCCCGAACGAAACCGGCCTGCCCTGCTCCGGCACGAAGCCTCGGCCGTCGTCGGCGATGGTCATGCACATCAGATCGCCATCCAGCGTCAGGCTGACTTCCACGGTATGCGCCTGGGCGTGACGCATGACATTGGTCAGCGCCTCCTGAAGAATCCGGAACATGCCGATGGCCCGGGCGTCGCTCAATGCCGGAAGGTTATCGGGCACCTGAACCAGACACGGAATCTGCGTGCGCGTCTCGAAACGTCGCGCCTGCCATTCAATAGCGGAGGCAATGCCGGCATCCAGAATCGGCGGACGCAGCGCCGTGGCCACGTCGCGCACCAGCTGGAACAGCTGCGAAATCAGGCGTTTCATGCTGTTGAGGCGCTCACGCAGGCCCGGATCCAGATCGGCGTAAGACAGCTCGCACATGGACGTTTCAAGCTTCAGCACGGTGAGCATCTGCCCCAGTTCGTCGTGCACTTCCCGGGCGATGCGCGCCTTTTCTTCTTCGCGCACGCTTTCCAGATGCGCCGACAATTCACGCAATTGCTCGTGATAACCGCGGCGATCGGTCACGTCAGTGAGGAACACAACGAGGTATTCGGATTCCTGAAAGCGCAGAAAACTCAGGGACACGTCGGCGGGCAAGACGCTGCCATCGGCGCGCACGCAGTTGGTTTCGAAGGTCTGCGCAACGCCTTCGCTGGAACGCGCGCTGCGCCACAGGCCCAGCCAGCGATCCATGTGCAGGCCGGGTTCGAAGTCGATCAGCGGCCGATCAACCACACCGCCCGCCTGATAACCCAACATCGCTTCGGCGGCCCGATTGGCGTAACGCACGCGGCTGTCCCAGTTGACCCAGAGGATGCCGACAGTGCTTTGATCGATGGAAAACTGCGCCAGACGCAGCGCTTCTTCACTCGCCGCGCGGCGCGCGATGTCTTCACGGGCGACCAGCACTTCGCGCTCCAGCGCCTGCTGCTGCCGACGTTGCCAGATGACAATCGCAAAGCAGGCGAGCAGCAGCACCAGCAACAACAGGCAAACATTTTGCCAAAAGCCAGGGGATTCGCTGGCTTTGACTGAATTGAGCGGCAGCCAGCGCGCGTGCAGCTGATCCAGCTCCCGTGCAGGAATGGCCTGCAAAGCGGCACTGATAATCTCGGCCAGTTCCGGCGCGTCGCGTCGCGAGGCAATGCGCAGCAACTGCGGGAAACCGATATCGCCGACGATGCTGAGCCCGGCAAACTCAGGCTCGCGGGACAGGCGACTCAGTTGCGCCTCGTCCAGTACCGCGTAGCGCGCCTGCTGACTCAAGAGCAATTGCAGCGCCTGGCGTTCGAGAGGGACGCCTTGCAGATTCAGATGCGGGTAATTGCTGCGCAAATAATCCGCCGTGACGCTGGGCATCCGCACCGCAACACGGGTGCGGCTGTCGAGTTTTTCCAGATCCACCACGCCGCTGCCGTCGCGCTCGCCGACCACCAGTTGCGACACGCGCATGTACGGATCGGAAAACAGCCAGTTCTTCAGCCCCGCCGGGGTTTGCGTCAGGCCCGGCGCGATGTCCACCATGCCTTGGGCCAGCGCGTCTTCAAGGGATGCCTGATCAGGAAAGTTGCGCCACAGCAATTCGACTTGCAGGCTTTTGCCCAGCAGGTTCATCAGGTCGACGTTGGCGCCGGAAAGCTGCTGTTGGCGGCGGTCAAATTGCGCGTACGGCGCCTGCATGACCAGGCCGACCCGTAACTGCCCGCGTTGCTCAAGCCAGCTACGCTGCTGCGGGGTCAGCACCGAAGGTGTGGAAACGTCTGGCGCTGACTGGGCGAGTCCCGCGCCGATCATCAAGAGCAGGGCCAGACAGCCGATAACACTCGTGCGCAGCAGGCCAGTCATTTATGTGTTGTTCCTGTGTGCGATCTGAGACGCGTTGCCTGACAAATGCCGATCAACCCATTAGGCTGCGGAAATAGTTTCTGCTCTGGAATAGTCAATGTCCTACACCTTTCGCGCAATGCTTCCTGCATTGTGGCTCGCGCTGATCTTACCCTGTGCGCCGTCTGCAAGCGCTGCTGATCCTGAACCGGGCAAAGAACCTGCTGGCGAACCCGTCATCGAACGGGCTCCGCTGTTGCCACGCAGCCAGGAAGACGCGCTGGCTTTGGAAGGCCGTGTGCCGCAAGCCGATCAGCAGCAACTGCAAGCCGGGGACGAGACGTTTCTGGCGTTGTGGAAGCCGGCCAACAGCGATGAGCCAAAAGGTGCGGTGATCATTGTCCCGGGGGCCGATGAATCGGCGGACTGGCCCGACACCGTTGGCCCGCTGCGGCGGCGTTTTCCGGATATCGGCTGGGCCAGCCTGAGCCTGACGCTGCCCGATGTGCAAAGCGATTTCAGCCAGCCGCGAGAAGTCGAAGCGGCACCGGCAGACGCCGCTGGCACCGACAAACCCAAGGAAGTGCCCAAGGACGCCGCGCCTAAAGATGCTGCCGCGCTGGAAGCAGACAAGGCCGCAGCCGCCGAAAAGGAAGCCGCCGCCACTGCCGCGAGCGCCGCGGCAGCCGAAGAACAGGCCAAGGCCCAAGCCGAGCGGATCTTCGCCCGCATCGAAAGCGCCATCAGTTTTGCCCAGCAGAACAAGGCCCGTAGCATCGTGCTGCTCGGTCATGGCAACGGCGCCTATTGGGCCGCACGCTTCTTGAGCGAACGGCCTTCGCCGCTGGTGCAGAAATTCGTCATGGTCACCGCCCACGAACCGCTGGATGCCAAACCGCCGCTGCTGGAGCTGATCCCGACCCTGAAAATGAAGACTTCGGACTTCGTCTACAAGGAACAGGTCCAGGCCCGAGACGCCGCAACCGCACGCCTGCAAGTCAGCAAACGGACGAAGAACGCCGGGTTTACCCAGGTTGGGCTGACAGCCATTCCCGGTAACGAAGAAGCCGAACAGGAACAGATGTTCCGCCGCGTGCGCGGGTGGATTGAAGCGAAGTGATTCACAGACGTGCGCCGACTCCGTAGGAGATTTCGCCATGTCGTTGACACGGCGCTGTCGCGTAGCAAACACCGAACATGTGGGACCGGATTTATCCGGGAAGAGGCCGGTACATTCACAGAAATGCCGCCTTCCCGGATAAATCCGGTCCCACGGGTTTCTCGTCGGTCAGATATTTCTGCGGTGTTTGATGAGAGGGGACTCGTCCCCGATGGCGTCGGATTGGTCAGCATCATTTCGCCTGAAACCCATTAGGTGCCTGCGCCAACGCCTTCCCGGACAAGTCCGGTCCTACCGAAGCAATGCGCAATCGCGTGTATGCAATGCTCACCGAAACCCGCGCCGTTCCTTGATCAAGGTGTAGGCGCTGTGCAGTTCGCGGGTGCGGTCGGTGGCGTCGCGGACCTGGATCTGGCTTGCGCCGGAACCGGCAATCTTGTCCGGATGGTTGCGACTGAGCAGACGCCGATAGGCGCGCTTGATGTGCGCAGGCTCGGAATCGGCCTGCACCCCCAGTAACTTCAGCGCGTGTTGATAGTCGTTGACGTTGCTGGTCAGCGGTTTTCGCTGCGTGTCATGTTCAGCGGCCAGAGCTTCAACTTTCGCCGCCGGCCAACCCAGCCATTTACCCCACAGCACAATCAATTCGCGCTCGTTGCGTGTTGCCCTGCCGTTAGCCCAGGCCATGCGCCAGCAGGCGCGCAACAAACCTTCAGCGGCATGGGGTTGAGTCCTGAAGTGCCGCAAATAACCGCGCAGGTGATCGCGACCGTCCTTGCCCCGGTTGAACGCTGCAATAGCGCGGCGCTGCGCCGGTTCGCTCATGTTCAGCCGACGCATTTCCACTCGGGCCTGCTGGATATGCTGCTCGACCACGCGGCCATCGCGCTTTGCCAGCCGCCCCAGCAACAGGAACAACAGCTCATCGTCGCGGGGCACCGGACGACCGCCCAGCCGAGCGCGCAGGTCGGCCCAGCTTTGCAGGGCCAGACGTCGATCCAGCGCCTGCCCCAGCAAAGCGCCGAGCATGGCGCCCGGAATGCTGGCGATCAGATAACCTGCGCCCGCCCCCAGCAACGTCCCCGGCCACAACATCAGCCAGCCACCGCAAGCAGTTGCTCGACTTCAGCCAGCCGCTCGTGAGTACCGACATCCACCCAGCGCCCGCTGAAATGCTCGCCGGTGACCTGGCCCTGCGCCATGGCTTGACGCAGCAACGGCGCCAGCTTGAACGCCCCGGCCTCGCAACCGGCAAACAGACGTGGATGCAAAATGGCGATGCCGCTGTAGGTCAGCCTGGGGCCTGCCGAGTCGTCATCGCGAACCTGCCCGTCGACCAGAGCGAAATCGCCGTTGGGGTTGTGGCCAGGGTTATCGATCAACACCAGATGCGCGAGCCCCGCGATGGGCCTGCGCAAACCGGCAAAGTCGTAGTCAGTCCAGATATCGCCATTGACCACCACAAAAGGCTCGTCCCCCAGCAATGGCAGGGCACGGAAGATGCCGCCGCCGGTTTCCAGCGGCTCGCCTTCCGGGGAGTAGCGGATGCTCAGGTTCAGGCGTTGCCCGTCACCCAGATAATCCTCGATCTGCTGGCCCAGCCACGCATGGTTGATCACCACATCGTGAAATCCGGCGTGGTGCAGGGCGCGCAAATGGTACTCGATCAGAGGCACGCCGCCTGCACGCACCAAGGGTTTTGGCGTGTGCAGGGTCAACGGTCGCATCCGTTCGCCTTTTCCAGCAGCGAGAATCATCGCTTTCATGCAAGCCTCTTCAACACAATCGATAACCTTTCAGTAGTAATGGCCTTCATACCGTTTGTGGCACCGGCTGCTTCAGGCTGGTCAGCAGTTGACCCAGCTCGGCCAGTTCGGGACGCCTGGACACCACCGCTTCTATATAAGCAAAGAAACGCGGCACGTCGGCCAGGTAACGCGGCTTGCCGTCGCGATGGCAGATGCGCCCGAAAATCCCGATCACCTTCAAATGCCGCTGCACGCCCATCAAGTCGCTGGCCCGCACAAACGCAGCGAAATCGTCCTGCACCGGGATGCCCAGAGCCTGCGCCTTGTCCCAATAGAGCTTCAGCCAGCCTTGCACGCGATCTTCAGGCCAGCTCAGGAACGCATCCTTGAACAGGCTCGTCACGTCGTAGGTCACCGGGCCGTAAACAGCATCCTGAAAATCCAGCACGCCGGGATTGGGCTCGCTGAGCATCAGGTTGCGCGGCATATAGTCGCGATGGACCAGCACTCTGGGCTGCTCAAGGGCACTGTTGATCAACAGATCGCTGACCCGCTGCCACATGGCTTGCTGTTGCGCGTCAAATTCGATGCCCAGCTCCCGAGCGACATACCACTGCGGGAACAACTCCAGCTCGCGACGCAGCAACGCCACGTCATAACTGGGCAGCGGCGCATCCATCGGCAACTGCTGAAAAGCCAGCAGCGTATCGAGCGCTTCGCCGAACAGAGCGTCGGCGTTGTCTGCGTCGAGCACGTCAAGCCAGGTTTTCTGACCCAGATCGTTGAGCAGCAAAAAGCCTTGCGTCAGGTCTTCGGCATAAATTTTCGGAACATTAATCCCTGATTTATCTAATAAACGGGCGATATCCACGAACGCTTTGCAGTTTTCCTGGGGTGGCGGCGCATCCATCACAATAAAAGTTCGTTCGCCTCCCTGCCAACGGAAGTAACGGCGAAAACTCGCGTCACTACTGGCCGCAGTCAACGTGGCCGGGGGAATCGCGCCCCAGCCTTGCGCTGCGAACAGCGCGGGAAGTTGCTCATCGAGCCAAGTTTCGAGGTGTTGCAGGCGTACATCTTGATCTGGCATTGCAAGGGTCTCCGACGGCGCTAGCCGTCAAGCGGGTCATGCTTTATTATCCGACATCTTTTTCAGCCCATCGAGAGGCGTGCGGCCCCCCCGCGGGCAGATGGCGCGCAGGAAGCCCGGATTAATAAGATGGCATTGAAATCCCCCGCGTTTCGTAAAAAATTTCCGTTGCTCGTAACCGGCAGTTTGCTGGCGATGCAACCTCTTGCCACTCAGTTCGCGGTCGCAGCGGAACAGTATGACTGTTCAGTGTCTGCTTCGGGCGCCTGGGATTGCGCGCCGAAAACCAACGCTATCGAATTGCCTCCGCGCCCCGTGCACAGCACGACGTCGGTCAGTTCCAACGGCACGGTCACTTCGGACAGTGGCTCCACCAGTGAACCTGCTGTCGCTACCACTAAACTGGTAACCGAAGCCAAGGGCAAAGGCCTGAAGTCGCGTAGTGCAGACTACAGCCACCTTGATTGGGTTCCTCGCGAACAACTGACGCCTGCGCAACTGGCCGAAACCGGTCCATATTGCTCGGGCGCCTATGTCGAGCCGATCCGGCCAGGCATGGACGACAAGACCAAGATGAGCGAAGCGCCGATGTTCATCGGCGCCAAGGCTTCTCGCTACCAGCAGGAAGAGCAGATCGCCACGCTCGCCGGTGACGTTGTATTGCGTCAGGGCAGCATGCAGGTCCAGGCTCAGGAAGCGAGCCTTCATCAGACTGAAAACCGTGGCGAGCTGAACGGCGATGTCCGTTTGCGCGACAACGGCGCCTTGATCGTCGGCGACCACGCCGAACTGCAACTCGACACCGGCGAAGCCCAGGTCGACAACGCAGAATACGTGCTGCACAAATCGAATATTCGCGGTAATGCCCTGTACGCCAAGCGTGCCGAGAACGCGATCATCCGTTTGAAGGACGGTACGTACACCACGTGCGAACCGGGCAGCAACGCGTGGACCCTCAAAGGCAACAACATCACGCTGAACCCGGCTACCGGTTTCGGCACCGCGACCAACGTCACCCTTCGGGTCAAAGACATACCGGTACTCTACACGCCGTATATCTACTTCCCGATCGATGACCGTCGCCAGTCAGGCTTCCTGCCGCCGACCATCGGCACCGGCAGCGATACCGGCCTCATGCTGGTTACGCCTTACTACTTCAACCTGGCACCGAACTACGATGCCACGCTCTATCCTCGTTACATGGCCAAACGCGGCCTGTTGATGGAAGGCGAATTCCGTTACCTGACCAAAAGCAGCGAAGGTCAGTTCGGCGGCGCTTACCTGAACGATGATGAAGACGAACGTCGTCGTCAGACCGACTACGAAAAAACCCGCTGGATGATCAACTGGCAGCACAAAGGTGGCCTGGACTCGCGCTGGTTGACTCAGGTCGACTACACCGACGTCAGCGATCCTTATTACTTCCAGGATCTGCAGAGCGATCAGATCGGCGTCGATAGCCGCGACTACATCAACCAGCAGGGTTCCCTGACCTACCGTGGTGACAGCTACACGGCAGCCGTCAACGCCCAGGCTTACAAGCTGGCAACCGTTGCCAACATCACGCCGTACAACCGCCTGCCGCAGATTACCTTCAACGGTGCCCTGCCTTACAATCCAGGTGGCCTGCGCTTCGATTATCAGACCGAACTGGTGCGCTTTGACCGCGATCTGGAAAAAGGCAGCTACGTTGACCAGGACGGCGTTGCAAGCCCTCGACTGGACACCAACGTTGTCGGCCTGGCGCGTGCAAACGGCGACCGTCTGAACCTGGCTCCATCGGTCAGCTTGCCTATGAACTGGACCTACGGCTTCCTGACGCCGAAGTTGAAATACGTCTACACCCAGTATCAACTGGATCTGGACGGTCGCGGCAAGCAAACCCTGCTTCCTGACGAAGAATTCAACAGCAGCGAAAACCGCGCCGTACCAATCTTCAGCGTCGACAGCGGCCTGTACTTCGACCGCAACACGCAGTGGTTCGGCAAGAACTACCGCCAGACTCTGGAACCGCGCCTGTTCTATCTCTATGTTCCCGAGAAAGACCAGAGCGACATTCCAATCTTCGACACGGCTGAAACGACGTTCAACTACGCGTCTCTGTTCCGTGACAACCGTTTCGTCGGCTCCGACCGCATCGGCGACGAAAACAAGTTGTCGCTGGGCATCACCAACCGCTGGATCGAAGACAACGGTTTCGAACGTCAACGCTTGAGCGTTGGTCAGGCGCTGTACTTCAAGGACCGCAAGGTTCAATTGCCTGGCATCGAGTTCAAGGATCGTGACGACGCGCAAGCGAACGTCTCACCATATGCGCTCGAATACGAATACCGCTTCAACCGCGACTGGCGTGTCAATTCGGATTTCAACTGGGATCCGGACAGCCACAGCACTCGCTCCGGCAGCGCAATGTTCCACTACCAGCCTGAAGACAACCCGAACAAGGTCGTCAACCTTGGCTACCGCTACCGCAATGACCTGGTGCGTTACGACCAGACCACCGGCAAGTGGAGCGTGGGTGGTGGCGATTACGGCACCCCAGGCAGCGCGAACTACGTCAAGGATTACTACAAGATCCAGCAGCACGACTTCTCGGTTATCTGGCCAATCGTGCCGCAGTGGAACGCTATCAGCCGCTGGCAGTACGATTACAACCGCGACCGCACGCTGGAAGCCTTCGGTGGTTTCGAGTATGACAACTGCTGCTGGAAACTGCGCCTGATCAGCCGTTACTGGGTCGACTACGACGAGTTCAGCCAGGACGCTCCTCAGAACGAGAAAGGCGACCACGGCGTATTCCTACAAATTGTGTTGAAGGGACTTGGTGGCGTTACCGGCGCCAAAGTAGAGAGTTTCCTCGACAAAGGCATTCAAGGTTATCGTGAACGTGAAGACCAAGCTTTCTGATTGTCTGCGCCCGCTGCTGCTGGGCGCGTTACTCCTGGGGACTGCAGCGCATGCTGCGGTCCAGCCGCTGGACAGCGTGGTGGCCATTGTCGATAACGACGTGATCATGAAGAGCCAGATGGACCAACGTGTCCGCGAGGTTCAACAGACCATTGCCAAACGCGGTTCGGGCGTTCCACCTGCAGAAGCACTGCAGCCGCAGGTTCTGGATCGTCTGATCCTGGAAAACCTGCAGTTGCAGATCGGCGAACGCTCCGGCATTCGAATCACCGACGAAGAGCTGAACCAGGCCATCGGCACGATTGCCCAGCGCAACAACATGAGCGTGGACCAGTTCCGCGCCGCGTTGTCCCGTGACGGGTTGTCCTTCAACGATGCTCGCGAGCAGGTTCGTCGCGAAATGATCATCAGCCGGGTGCGTCAGCGCCGGGTTGCCGAGCGCATCCAGGTCTCCGAGCAGGAAGTGAAGAACTTCCTCGCTTCCGGCCAGGGCAAGGCTCAGCTGTCGGAAGAATTCCACCTTGCCAACATCCTGATCGCCACGCCGGACAGCGCTTCCTCGGACCAGATCCAGACCGCTGCCCGCAAGGCTCAAGACCTGTACGGCAAGCTTAAGCAAGGCGCTGACTTCGGTCAGATGGCAATCGCCAACTCCGCCAGCGAAAGCGCACTGGAAGGCGGCGACATGGGCTGGCGTAAAGCCGCTCAACTGCCACCGCCGTTCGGTGACATGCTCGGTTCCATGCCGATTGGCGACGTAACGCCTCCAGCGCGGACTCCAGGTGGTTTCATCATTCTCAAGTTGCTGGAAAAACGCGGCGGTGAAGGCCAGGCTCAAATGCGCGATGAAGTGCATGTGCGTCATATCCTGATCAAGCCAAGCGAGATCCGCAGCGAAGAAGAAACCAAGCGTCTGGCGCAGAAGATCTACGACCGCATCCAGGATGGCGATGACTTCGGCGAACTGGCGAAGAGTTTCTCCGAAGATCCGGGTTCGGCGCTCAACGGCGGCGATATGAACTGGGTTGACCCTAACTCGCTGGTTCCGGAATTCCGTCAGGTGATGAACGACACGCCGCAAGGTACGTTGTCCAAACCGTTCAAGACTGCTTACGGCTGGCACGTACTGGAAGTCCTTGGCCGCCGCGCCACTGACAGCACCAACCAGGCCCGTGATCAGCAAGCCCTGACCGTGTTGCGTAACCGCAAATACGACGAAGAGCTGCAAACCTGGCTGCGTCAGATCCGCGACGAAGCCTACGTTGAAATCAAGCTCCCTGGCGCCGCCCAGGCTGCGCAGTGAAACCAAAGCGTTTCGCTCTGACACCCGGCGAGCCGGCCGGCATTGGTCCTGACCTTTGCCTGCTGCTCGCCACGCAGCTTCAGCCACACCCCCTGATTGCCATTACCAGCCGCGACCTGCTCACCGAGCGGGCCGCGCAACTGGGTGTGGCCGTCAACCTGATTTGCGTCACGCCCAACGCCTTCCCCGATCAGCCTGCGCCTGTCGACAGCCTTTACGTCTGGGACACCCCGTTACGCGGCCCTGTCGTGGCTGGCCAGCTGAACACGGCCAACGGCCCGTTCGTTCTGGAGACACTGACCCGCGCCGGGCAAGGCTGCATTGACGGCGATTTCGTCGGCATGATCACCGCGCCTGTTCACAAAGGCGTGATCAATGACAGCGGCATCCCGTTTTCCGGCCACACCGAGTTCCTTGCCGAACTGACGCACACCGAACAGGTGGTGATGATGCTGGCGACCGGCGACTTGCGTGTCGCGCTGGTCACGACTCACCTGCCTCTGCGCGATGTGGCCGATGCAATCACTGCCGAGCGACTGGAGCGCGTAACCCGCATCCTGCACGCCGACCTGGTCAACAAATTTGCCATCGCGCGTCCACGCATCCTGGTCTGCGGGCTGAACCCGCATGCTGGCGAAGGCGGACATCTGGGCCGCGAAGAAATCGACATCATCGAACCTACTCTGGAGCGTCTGCGCAGCGAGGGCCTGGATTTGCGTGGTCCGCTGCCTGCCGACACTCTGTTTACCCCAAAATATCTGGAGCACTGCGACGCAGTGCTGGCGATGTACCACGACCAGGGCTTGCCCGTGCTGAAATACAAAGGTTTCGGCGCCGCAGTCAACGTGACCCTCGGCCTGCCGATCATTCGTACTTCTGTCGACCACGGCACCGCGCTGGATCTGGCGGGCAGTGGCAAAATCGACACCGGCAGCCTGCGAGTCGCCCTGGAAACCGCCTATCAGATGGCCGAGACCCATTCATGACCGAGCAATTCCAACACAAGGCGCGCAAGCGCTTTGGGCAAAACTTCCTGCACGACGCTGGCGTGATCGACAAAATCCTGCGGGCCATTCGTGCCAAGCCGGAAGACCGTCTGCTGGAAATCGGGCCGGGCCAGGGTGCCCTGACCGAAGGCCTGCTCAACAGCAACGCGCAACTGGATGTGGTTGAGCTGGACAAGGACCTGATCCCGATCCTGATTCACCAGTTCGGCACCCGGCCAAACTTCAACCTGCATCAGGGCGACGCGCTGAAGTTCGACTTCACCAGCCTCGACGCGCCGGCCAACAGCCTGCGGGTGGTGGGCAACCTGCCCTACAACATCTCCACGCCGCTGATTTTTCACCTGCTGCAAAACGCCAACCTGATCCGCGACATGCACTTCATGCTGCAGAAAGAAGTGGTGCAGCGTCTCGCGGCAGGCCCCGGCGGCGGCGATTATGGCCGTTTGTCGATCATGGTTCAGTACCACTGCCGCGTGGAACATCTGTTCAATGTTGGTCCGGGCGCGTTCAATCCACCGCCGAAAGTCGATTCTGCCATCGTTCGTCTGGTCCCGCACGAAACCCTGCCGCATCCAGCCAAGGATCATCGCCTGCTCGAGCGCGTCGTGCGCGAAGCCTTCAATCAGCGGCGCAAGACCTTGCGCAACACGCTCAAGCTGCTGCTGACCAGCGATGACATTGCCGCCGCTGGCGTGGACGGCAGCCTGCGTCCGGAGCAACTGGATCTGGCCGCGTTCGTACGTCTGGCCGACATACTCAGCGAGAAGCCGGTCGAGATTTGATGCACGCAGGACATGTGGCCGATTAGTCTATCGCGCCGACATGTCCTAGACTGACTTCCCCGGCTTTCCGGTTTTTATTCGCATTTGCTTTCAAGGCCTACTGCATGTCTGATTCCCGTTACCAGGTCGACGTCAGCGTCGTCACGCGTTTCCTCGCAGAACAGTCGCAACCCGATCAGAACCGTTTTGCGTTCGCCTATACCGTGACCGTGCATAACAGCGGCGAGTTGCCTGCCAAGCTGCTGTCCCGCCACTGGGTGATCACTGACGGCGATGGCCATGTCGAGGAAGTGCGCGGCGACGGCGTTGTCGGTCAGCAACCCTTGATCGATGCCGGTCAAAGCCACACGTACAGCAGCGGCACAGTGATGACCACCAAGGTTGGCAACATGCAGGGCACTTACCAGATGCTCGCCGAAGACGGCAAACGCTTCGACGCCGTGATCGCACCGTTCCGCCTGGCTGTGCCGGGGGCTCTGCACTGATGGCGGTGTATGCCGTTGGCGACCTGCAAGGTTGCCTTGAACCGCTGCAATGCCTGCTGAACCATGTGCAATTTGATCCAGCAAAGGACCGCCTGTGGCTGGTGGGTGATCTGGTCAACCGAGGCCCGCAGTCCCTCGAAACATTGCGGTTCCTGTACAACATCCGCGAGTCGCTGATCTGTGTGCTGGGCAATCACGACCTGCACTTGCTGGCCGTCTCACGCAAGATCGAACGCCTGAAGAAGGGCGACACCCTGCGCGAAATTCTCGACGCGCCGGATCGCGATGTCCTGCTGGCGTGGCTGCGGCAGCAAAAGATGATGCATTACGATGCCGAGCGTAACGTCGCGATGGTGCATGCCGGCATCCCGCCGCAATGGACGCTGAAGAAAGCGCTCAAGCACGCGGCCGAAGTCGAAGCCGCGCTGCATGATGAAGTGCTCTATGAGCCGTTCCTGGACGGCATGTACGGCAACGAACCCAACAAATGGGACAGCGAGCTGCATGGCGTGACACGCTTGCGCGTGATCACCAACTACTTCACTCGTATGCGCTTTTGCACCAGCGAAGGCAAGCTCGATCTCAAAGGCAAGGAAGGTGCGGAAACCGCCCTGCCCGGCTACGCCCCATGGTTCAGCCACAAGGAACGCAAGACCCGCGACGTGAAGATCATCTTCGGTCACTGGGCTGCACTGGAAGGCCGCTGCAACGAGCCCGGCGTGTTTGCCCTCGACACCGGTTGCGTCTGGGGTTCAGCTCTGACGATGCTCAATGTCGATACGCTGCAACGGCACCATTGCGATTGCGACGCCCATGGCAACGCAGAATCCGGCACCGCCAGGACCATCACCCGAAGCCCCGTCATCCCGGCCGGACGCTAGAATCAATACACCCACAAACAGGAGCCAGACATGACCGAGTTCAAACGCATTCCTCCCGAACAGGCTCAGGCCTTGCGCGAACAGGGCGCTGTGCTTGTGGATGTACGCGACCCGCAGACGTTCGCCAGCAACCACATAACCAACTCCCTGCACCTGGACAACCAGTCCATCTCGGACTTCATCCGCGAAGCCGATCTGGACAAACCGCTGGTGGTCGTCTGCTATCACGGCAACTCCAGCCAGAGCGCTGCGGCCTACCTGGTAAGCCAGGGTTTCTCGGATGTGTACAGCCTGGACGGCGGTTTCGAGCTATGGCGCAGCACCTACCCGGCAGAAACAGCCCAAGGCTGAGCGAAATGTTTTTTATTACAGCTGATCCCGCGTCCTGCGGGGGTTGGCGGGCCAACTGACGAACGGTTGGCCTGACTTATTGTTCATCCCTTCTTTATCTTTCCGATTCCGAACTATCCTTAGCCTCAGGCCATCCGAAATCAGGGGAGAGCCGGTACACCGGCGCGTGGGTCATCGGTAGCTACTTTAATGGTGTTCTGGGGGGTAAACGGCAACTGGATTCACAGCTGCTGCCAGCATCGACTGACGATCCGCCGCCGGCTCTACGTATCGAGCGAGGTGACGTCATGAGTATTTTTAGCCACTTCCAACAACGCTTTGAATCGACACGCCAGGAGGAGCTCTCCTTACAGGAGTATTTAGAGCTCTGTAAGCAGGATCGCAGCGCCTACGCGTCTGCGGCAGAACGCCTCTTGCTGGCCATTGGCGAACCGGAGCTGGTCGACACGTCGGTCAATTCCCGGTTATCGAGAATCTTCTCCAACAAGGTGATCCGGCGCTATCCAGCCTTTGCCGACTTCCACGGGATGGAAGAATGCATCGATCAGATCGTGTCGTATTTCCGCCATGCCGCTCAGGGCCTGGAAGAGAAGAAACAAATCCTGTATCTGCTCGGCCCGGTCGGTGGCGGCAAGTCATCGCTGGCTGAAAAACTCAAACAACTGATCGAAAAAGTGCCGTTCTACGCCATCAAGGGCTCGCCGGTTTTCGAGTCGCCGCTGGGGCTGTTCAACGCCACTGAAGACGGAGCGATTCTCGAGGAAGACTTCGGTATTCCCCGACGCTACCTGAGCACCATCATGTCGCCCTGGGCGACCAAGCGTCTGGCTGAGTTCGGGGGCGACATCAGCCAGTTCAAAGTCGTAAAACTCTATCCATCCGTCCTCAATCAAATCGCCGTTGCCAAGACCGAACCCGGTGACGAGAACAACCAGGACATTTCCGCGCTGGTCGGCAAGGTCGATATCCGCAAGCTGGAAGAATTCCCGCAAAACGATGCCGACGCCTACAGTTACTCAGGCGCACTCTGCCGGGCCAACCAGGGCCTGATGGAATTCGTCGAAATGTTCAAGGCGCCGATCAAGGTGCTGCACCCACTGCTCACCGCCACGCAGGAAGGTAACTACAACAGTACCGAAGGCTTGGGCGCGATTCCTTTCACGGGTATTTTGCTGGCCCACTCCAACGAATCTGAATGGCACAGCTTCCGCAACAACAAGAACAACGAAGCCTTCATCGATCGAATTTATATCGTGAAGGTGCCGTACTGCCTGCGCGTCAGCGACGAGATCAAGATCTACGACAAGCTGCTGTTCAACAGTTCGTTGGCCAAGGCGCATTGCGCGCCCGACACCCTGAAGATGCTGGCACAGTTCACTACGTTGTCGCGCCTCAAGGAGCCGGAAAACTCCAACATCTACTCCAAGATGCGCGTGTACGACGGCGAGAACCTCAAGGACACCGATCCAAAGGCCAAGTCGATCCAGGAATACCGCGACAACGCGGGCGTCGATGAGGGCATGAACGGCCTTTCCACGCGCTTCGCGTTCAAGATCCTCTCCAAAGTGTTCAACTTCGATCCGCACGAAATCGCCGCCAACCCGGTGCACTTGCTCTATGTGCTTGAGCAGCAGATCGAACAGGAACAGTTCCAGGCCGAAACCCGCGAGCGCTACCTGCGCTTCATCAAGGAATACCTGGCACCACGCTACATCGAGTTCATCGGCAAGGAAATCCAGACCGCCTACCTTGAGTCCTACAGCGAGTACGGCCAGAACATCTTCGATCGCTACGTGCTTTACGCCGACTTCTGGATTCAGGATCAGGAATACCGCGATCCGGAAACCGGAGAAATCCTCAACCGCGTGGCGTTGAACGAAGAACTGGAAAAAATCGAGAAACCGGCAGGGATCAGCAATCCAAAGGATTTCCGTAACGAGATCGTCAACTTCGTATTGCGTGCCCGTGCCAACAACAATGGCAAAAATCCAACCTGGCTCAGCTACGAGAAGCTGCGCGTGGTGATCGAGAAGAAAATGTTCTCCAACACCGAGGATTTGCTACCGGTCATCAGCTTCAACGCCAAAGCCAGCAAAGAGGATCAACAGAAACACAACGACTTCGTTACCAGAATGGTCGAGCGGGGCTACACCGACAAACAGGTACGGCTTCTTTCCGAATGGTACCTACGGGTCCGGAAGTCGCAGTAAGGCAGCTGCAAGCGTCAAGCTACAAGCTGTAAGAAGGAGCATGCAAACCTGATGTCCGGGTGATTGCTTCTACTTGCAGCTTGCGGCTCACAACTTGAAGCTCCCCGGAGGGGCCCATGAGCTATGTGATCGACCGACGTCTCAATGGCAAGAACAAGAGCACGGTGAACCGCCAGCGGTTTCTGCGGCGCTACCGTGACCACATCAAAAAAGCAGTTGAAGAGGCCGTGAGCCGGCGCTCCATCACCGATATGGAACACGGCGAACAAATCAGCATTCCGGGGCGTGATATCGACGAGCCGGTGCTTCACCATGGCCGTGGCGGCAAGCAGACGGTGGTCCATCCCGGCAATAAGGAATTCACCACCGGCGAACACATCGCCCGTCCACAAGGCGGTGGCGGCGGCAAAGGTCCGGGCAAAGCGAGCAACTCCGGCGAAGGCATGGATGAGTTCGTGTTCCAGATCACTCAGGAAGAGTTTCTGGAGTTCATGTTCGAAGACCTCGAACTGCCCAATCTGGTCAAACGCAATCTGACCGGGACCGATACCTACAAAACGGTCCGCGCGGGCATCAGCAACGAGGGCAATCCCTCGCGCATCAACATCATCCGCACCTTGCGCTCGGCCCATGCGCGACGCATTGCGTTGTCCGGCAGCAGCCGAGGCAAGCTCAAGGAAGCGATCAACGAACTTGAGCGCATGAAGCGCGAAGAACCTGACAACTTCGGCGACATTCAGGAACTGGAAGTCGAAATAGAGCGGCTGCGGGCGCGGATCAAACGGGTGCCCTACCTGGACACCTTCGACCTCAAATACAACCTGCTGGTCAAACAGCCCAACCCCAGCTCCAAGGCCGTGATGTTCTGCCTGATGGACGTTTCCGGCTCCATGACCCAGGCGACCAAGGACATCGCCAAGCGCTTCTTCATCCTGCTGTATCTGTTCCTGAAACGGAATTACGACAAGATTGAAGTGGTGTTCATCCGCCACCACACCAGCGCCAGGGAAGTCGACGAGGAAGAGTTTTTCTACTCACGGGAAACCGGCGGCACCATCGTTTCCAGCGCATTGAAACTGATGCAGGAGATCATGGCTGAACGTTATCCAACCAACGAATGGAACATCTACGCCGCCCAGGCTTCGGATGGCGACAACTGGAACGACGATTCGCCGATCTGCCGTGAGATCCTGATCAAGCAAATCATGCCGTTTGTGCAGTACTACACTTACGTGGAAATTACCCCACGTGAACACCAGGCCTTGTGGTTCGAATACGAGCGCATCGGCGACGCCTTTGCCGATACGTTTGCCCAGCAGCAGCTGGTCTCTGCCGGTGATATCTATCCGGTATTCCGTGAACTCTTCCAGCGCAGGTTAGTGACATGACCGCTAGAGAGCAGAAGCGCCAACCCCTCTCCACGGGTTCAGAGTGGACATTCGAACTTATTCAGGCGTACGACCGCGAGATCAGCCGTATTGCGGACCGTTACGCCCTGGATACGTATCCCAACCAGATTGAAGTCATCACGGCTGAACAGATGATGGATGCCTATGCCTCGGTGGGGATGCCGCTGGGCTATCACCATTGGTCCTACGGCAAGCACTTCTTGAGCACGGAAAAATCCTACTCACGCGGCCAGATGGGTCTGGCCTATGAAATCGTCATCAACTCCGATCCGTGCATCGCGTATCTGATGGAAGAAAACACCATCTGTATGCAAGCCCTGGTCGTGGCCCACGCCTGTTATGGCCACAACAGCTTCTTCAAAGGCAATTACCTGTTCCGCACCTGGACCGACGCCAGTTCGATCATTGATTATCTGGTGTTCGCCAAGCAGTACATCATGCAATGCGAAGAGCGCCACGGCATCGATGCAGTCGAGGATCTGCTCGATTCCTGCCATGCCCTGATGAACTATGGCGTCGACCGTTACAAGCGCCCTTATCCGATCTCCGCCGAAGAAGAACGTCGTCGCCAGAAGGATCGTGAAGAACACCTGCAGAAGCAGATCAATGATCTGTGGCGCACCATTCCGAAAAGCGCGGACAAATACAGCAAGGAGGACAACGCGCGCTTCCCCGCCGAACCGCAGGAAAACATTCTGTACTTCATCGAAAAACACGCGCCCTTGCTGGAGCCCTGGCAGCGTGAAGTGGTGCGAATCGTGCGCAAGATCGCGCAGTATTTCTATCCGCAGCGTCAGACCCAGGTGATGAACGAAGGCTGGGCAACGTTCTGGCATTACACCCTGATGAATGACTTGTATGACGAAGGCCTGGTGACTGACGGCTTCATGATGGAGTTTCTAACGTCGCACACCAGCGTGGTCTATCAACCCGGCTTCGACAGCCCGTATTACAGCGGGATCAACCCTTATACCCTCGGTTTTGCGATGTATCGGGACATCCGACGGATCTGCGAGGAACCCACTGAAGAGGATCGCCACTGGTTCCCCGACATTGCCGGCACCGACTGGCTGACCGCAGTGAAGTTCGCCATGAGCAGCTTCAAGGATGAGAGTTTCATCCTGCAATACCTGTCGCCCAAGGTCATCCGCGACCTGAAGCTGTTCAGCATCATGGACGACGACCAGAAAGACGATCTGCTGGTGCCTGCGATTCATGACGAGCCCGGCTACCGGATTATCCGGGAAACCCTGGCGGCTCAATACAACCTGGGCAATCGCGAACCCAACATCCAGATCTACAGCATCGATCGCCGCGGCGACCGGTCGCTGACATTGCGCCACCAGCAACACGACCGCAAACCCTTGGGCGACTCGACCGACGAGGTACTCAAACACCTGCATAGGCTGTGGGGCTTCGATATCCACCTGGAAACCGTGCAAGGTGACCAGATCGTGAAGACTCATCACGTGCCCCCCCGGGGTGAGCACGACAGTGAATATCCCCGGCTTGATCTGGCGGTAGTTCACCTCTAGGAGCGAGATCCGCCAGCGGGCATTTCTGAACGCAGGCTGATATTGATTCGGTTTTACCTCCGCGAGGGCGACGCAAGGTTTATCCTGTCGCGCTTACGGAGGTTTTTTATGCAGATTTATAAAGTTGGCGGCGCCGTTCGCGATCGCTTGCTGGGGAAACCCGTTACCGATGTCGATTGGGTCGTGGTTGGCGCGACCACTGAAGAAATGCTGGTCAAGGGTTATCGCCCGGTCGGCACCGACTTTCCGGTGTTTCTGCACCCGCTTACCGGTGAGGAATACGCCCTCGCCCGCACCGAGCGTAAAAGCGGGCGCGGCTATGGCGGCTTTGTTTTTCATGCCAGCCCGGAAGTCACCCTCGAAGAAGATTTGATCCGCCGCGACCTTACAATCAACGCCATTGCCGAAGACAAGGACGGCAACCTGACCGATCCTTATGGCGGCCAACACGACCTTGAAGGGCGCATTTTACGTCACATATCCCCGGCGTTCGCCGAAGATCCCCTGCGCGTGCTGCGCGTGGCACGCTTCGCCGCGCGCTATGCACCCGACGGTTTCAGCATCGCTCCAGAAACCCTGGAATTGATGCGCCAGCTCAGCGCATCAGGCGAACTTGAAGCGCTGACGCCCGAACGCAGCTGGAAAGAAATCTCCCGCGCGCTCATGGAAAGCCAACCTCAAGTGTTCATCGAAGTACTGCGTGAATGCGGCGCGCTGAAAGAGCTTCTGCCGGAAATCGACGCGCTGTTCGGCGTTCCGCAACCAGAGGCCCATCATCCGGAAATCGACACCGGCGTGCATGTCCTGAGCGTTCTGCAACAAGCTGCCAAACACCAACAACCGTTGAGCGTACGCTGGGCGTGCCTGCTGCACGACGTCGGCAAAGGCCTGACGCCGGAAGCGGACTGGCCGCGCCATATCGCTCATGAACACACCGGCCTGCGCCTGATCAAGGCCATGAACACGCGTTTTCGGGTGCCAAGGGAATGTCAGGAACTGGCCTTGCTGGTTGGGCAATATCACACCCATGGCCACCGTGCCCTTGAACTGAAACCCTCAACCTTGCTGGACCTGCTGCACAGCTTTGACGTCTATCGCCGCCCACAGCGCTTCGAAGATTTCATCGTAGCCTGCGAGATGGATGCGCGGGGACGTCACGGTTTCGAAGAGCGCAGCTACCCACAAGCCGAATATCTGCGCGGCGCGGCCCAGGCGGCACGCGCCGTTTCGGTCCAGCCATTACTGGAGAAAGGCCTGAAGGGCCAGGAACTGGGCGAAGCGCTCAAGGTTGAGCGGCTGGATGCGCTGAAGATTTACAAGGCGCAGTACAACAACTGAGTGAGTTCTGAATTTGTGGGAGCGAGCTTGCTTGCGAAGGCAGTATTTCAGGCACTGGAATTTGCCGTATCAGCCGACCTCTTTCGCGAGCAAGCTCGCTCCCACAAAGGTCAGTCTATTGGCCGCGAGCCGGCCCGCAACAACCCTTCCGGCGTCAGCTGCGCGCCCCGCCATTCGAACGCCACCGGCCACAATTGCTGCTCGATCTGCGCATCTGCCCACAGTTTCTCGAAAGGGATTCCTACACCAGGATGCGAACGATCCGCCGCAATCAGCGACAAGGGCCACAGCACGAAAGCATTTTTCAGAATCTCGGCACGAGGCAGGATCAAACCGTCGAAGTTACCGACCTGATCGCCGTACAGCAACACGTCGATATCCAGCGGCAAACCCTTGCGCTCCGGGGCGTAACGGCCGTTGTCGGCTTCGATGAATTTCAGGCGGCGGTCCAGCTCCATCAAGGGCAGATCGGTCAGGCCGGTCACCACCAGATTGAAGAACGGGCCGCTTTTGATGCCCACCGGCAGGCTCTCGAAAACCGGTGAACAGGTGATTTCACTGACGAATCCGTCCAGCGCTTCAAGCCCCGCAACCAGGTGCTTTTCGCGCTCGATGTTACTGCCGAGACCTAGGTAAATCCGGGTTAGCGACATCCGCGCTCGATCTCCACGCCCACACCAGAAGCGGCCGCAACGGCGCCGGGCTTGGTCAGCTTCAGATGCAGCCAAGGGATATTGAATTCGCTCATCAGCACTTCGGCCAGGCGCTCGGCAAAGGTTTCGACCAACTGAAACTGCGCCTGCTCGGCAAATGCCTGGATGCGCGTCGAGACACTGGCGTAGTCGAGCGCCTTGCTCAGATCATCGCCGGCAGCAGCGGGCCGGTTGTCCCAGCCGAAGCTCAGGTCCAGACGCAGGCACTGGCGAATGCCGCGCTCCCAGTCATAGGCGCCGATCACTGTGTCGACTTCCAGACCTTCGATGAAAACTCTGTCCAAGCACTTACTCTCCACTGCACGACAAGGACGCGATGCGCCGTTAGAATCAGGGCTTCCTCGCCCGGAATGGTTAGCATGTTTTGGTTACTGGCGATCTTCGCCTACCTGCTTGGCTCACTGTCTTTCGCCATATTGCTCAGCCGCCTGACTGGCAGCCCGGACCCGCGTGCCAGCGGTTCCGGCAACGCCGGTGCCACCAACATGTTGCGCCTGGCGGGCAAGAAGCTTGCGATCCTCACCTTGCTCGGCGACCTGTGCAAAGGCCTGATCCCGGTGCTCATCGCCGCGCTTTGCGGCATGAATCCACGAGAACAAGCCTGGATAGGACTCTGTGCCGTACTCGGCCACCTCTTCCCCCTGTACTTCCGCTTTCGCGGTGGCAAAGGCGTCGCCACGGCGGCCGGCATGCTGCTGGGCGTGTATGCCCCCGCCGCAGCCCTGGCTATCAGCGCCTGGGCATTGGTGTTCTACATGACCCGCACCAGCTCGCTGGCTGCGTTGATCGCGACGCCACTGACCCTGCCACTGCTGGCCTGGAAAGAACCGCTGGCGCTACTGCCAATGAGCGTGCTGACGCTACTGATCGTCTGGCGCCACCGAGGCAATCTACGCGACCTGTTCGCCGGGCGCGAACGGCATTTTTGAATGCGTCCGGTGAATCCCGCTCAGGTTGGCAAAGAGTGACCTACAACCCCGACAACTGCTCCATTGGCCAGCGCGCTTGCACCGTGATGCTCAAATCCTCTTTCTGCCCGGCCTGCAAACGCTGGCAACCGGCAAAAGCAATCATTGCGCCGTTGTCGGTACAGAATTCAGGCCGCGCATAAAACACGTTGCCGTGCAGATCGCCGAGCATTTTTTCCAGTGAGGTGCGCAGCGCCTTGTTCGCGCTGACGCCGCCAGCGATCACCAGGCGCTTCATGCCAGCCTGTTTCAGGGCTCGCTTGCACTTGATGGTCAAAGTCTCCACCACCGCCGTCTGGAAGGCCAGCGAGATGTCGCAACGGGTTTGCTCGTTGTCGTCCCCAGCGCTTTGGCACTGCTGCCAGGTGTTCAGAGCGGAGGTTTTCAGACCACTGAAGCTGAAATCCAGGCCCGGCCGATCAGTCATGGGCCTGGGGAACACGAAACGTCCCGCCACACCCTTGGTTGCCAATGCCGCGATCTCGGGGCCACCGGGATATTGCATGCCCATCATCTTCGCAGTCTTGTCGAACGCCTCGCCTGCAGCGTCGTCCAGCGTATCGCCGAGCAACTGGTACAGGCCGATGCCATCGACACGAACCAGCTGCGTATGACCACCGGAAACCAACAAAGCGACGAACGGGAACTCGGGGGGCTGCTCTTCAAGCATCGGTGCCAGCAAATGGCCTTCCATGTGATGCACGCCCAGCGCCGGAATGTCCCAGGCAAACGCCAGCGCCTGAGCACAGGAAGCGCCGACCAGCAAAGCACCTACAAGCCCCGGCCCTGCTGTGTATGCGATGGCATCGATATCTTCGGCGACCGCATCGGCGTCGGCCAGTACCTGACGTATCAGGGGCAGCATGCGCTTGACGTGATCACGCGAAGCCAGCTCTGGCACCACGCCGCCATAGGCGCGATGCAGATCAATCTGACTGAATAATGCATCGGAAAGCAGGCCGCGCTCACTGTCGTAGAGCGCGACGCCGGTTTCGTCGCAAGAAGTTTCTAATCCCAGTACTAGCATGGGTTTGCGCCTTGTAGAGGCTGAATTCGAAGGCGCGCATAATAGTCGCCGCCCAAGGCCCCTACCAGCGGTTTTCGATCAGAGGCTTTGCATTCCTCTCAATGAGGGGTTAACATCCGCAACCCTTAAAAACCGACGTACTTATGTGCAGTTTTTGCACGAGGCGTTGACCCCGGTAATAAATGAAGGTAGCTCTGGATGCCAGCCGTCAAAGTTAAAGAGAACGAACCCTTCGACGTAGCTCTGCGTCGTTTCAAGCGCTCCTGCGAAAAAGCCGGTGCGCGAATTTTACGAGAAGCCGACTTCTGAGCGTAAGCGTAAAGCAGCAGCCGCTGTTAAGCGTCACGCCAAGAAAGTACAGCGCGAACAGCGCCGCGCCGTTCGCCTGTATTAATTTACAGACGTCCGTCGCAAGCTTCTGCAACGCCCGGCCTCAAAGCCGGGCTAGCGGCAGTTAAAGCACAGCATAACGCTACATTGACTGAGGCTGTTTGAGTCGCCCACGCGACCACATCCGGCATAAACACTCCGTCAAAGCACGTCCAGCCTGAACTCAGGCCACTTTGATTTCGTCGATACCGACGAGAGCAAATCAGGGTGCATGACGAGTATGCCTTGATGACCTTCGCAAGAAGTTCAGCCAAGGCAGCGTCCTTCTCGACCGCTGAGCGAAAACCGAGGCCGCAGGCCGAAGTCCAACTCGCAGCCTTCAGCTCGCAGCAGCAGCCGAACCAAAATACCAAGCCCTGACTACCTGATCTAATAAATAGATACCTACAGGTGGATTTGCTGGCAGCTACTCTTCCGGATAATGATGAGTCGGCACTGGTGCTCAATGGCGCATGCCTTTCAGGCATGATCTGCCAACCAGCCAACCGTCGCTGTATTCTGGATTCGCCACGATGTTCGCGGCGAAACGCTTGATGATGAGAATTCCATGGCCGGGCTTATTCCTCAGAGCTTCATTGACGACCTTCTGAACCGTACCGACATCGTCGATATTGTCAGCTCACGTCTGCAATTGAAGAAAACCGGGAAGAACTACAGCGCCTGTTGCCCGTTCCACAAGGAAAAGACACCGTCGTTCAGCGTCAGCCCTGACAAGCAGTTCTATTACTGCTTCGGTTGCGGCGCGGGCGGCAATGCCCTCGGCTTCATCATGGATCACGACAACCTGGATTTCCCTCAGGCCGTCGAAGACCTTGCCAAAGCCGCCGGCATGGAAGTACCCCGCGAGCAGAGCGTCAAAGGCCAGAAACCCCGCCAACCGACCGACTCGCCGCTGTACCCGTTGCTGACCGCCGCAGCGGAATTTTACCGACAGGCGCTCAAAAGTCATCCGACCCGCAAGTCTGCGGTGGATTACCTCAAGGGCCGCGGCCTGTCTGGCGAAATCGCTCGGGACTTCAGCCTCGGCTTTGCCCCGCCCGGCTGGGACAACCTGCACAAGCATCTGGGCAGCGACACGCTCCAGCAAAAAGCCATGATTGATGCCGGCCTGCTGATTGAAAACGCGGAAACCGGCAAACGTTACGACCGGTTTCGTGATCGTGTGATGTTTCCGATCCGTGACAGTCGCGGGCGCGTGATTGCCTTTGGCGGCCGGGTATTGGGCGACGACAAGCCCAAGTACCTGAACTCTCCGGAAACCCCGGTGTTTCATAAAGGCCAGGAATTGTACGGCCTGTTCGAAGCGCGCAAGCACAACCGCAGCCTCGACGAAATCATCGTGGTCGAAGGTTACATGGACGTCATTGCGCTGGCCCAGCAGGGCTTGCGCAATGCCGTCGCCACGCTGGGCACCGCCACCAGCGAAGAGCATTTGAAGCGCCTGTTTCGGGTCGTGCCGAACGTCTTGTTCTGTTTCGACGGCGATCAGGCTGGCCGCAATGCCGCATGGCGCGCCCTGGAAGCGACGCTTTCCAGCCTTCAGGATGGACGCCGCGCGCGCTTCCTGTTTTTGCCCGAGGGCGAAGACCCGGACACCCTGGTGCGCTCCGAAGGCACCGATGCGTTCAAGGCGCGCATCAATCAACACGCACAACCGCTGGCCGATTACTTTTTCGAACAGCTGACCAAGGAAGCCGATCCGCGCTCGCTGGAAGGCAAGGCCCACATGGCCACGCTTGCCGCGCCACTGATCGACAAGGTGCCCGGCGCGAACCTCAAGACCCTGATGCGTCAGCGCCTCACAGAAATAACCGGGCTCAACAGCGAGGCCGTCAGTCAGTTGGTGCAGAACGCTCCTGCTGAAGCGCCACCCAGCTACGACCCGAACATCGATTATGACGCAATGCCCGACTATGCTGATTATCAGCAATCCGGAGGGTATGAAGGACAGCAGGACTGGACCGCGAAAAAAGGCACTGGCCAAGGCCAGAAAAAGTGGGAAAAGAAGCCGTGGGACAAAAAAGGCAAGCGACCTGACTACGAACCACGTGTCCCGCGCACGCCGACCACCGTCGAACCACCAACACTGACAGCTTTGCGGACGTTACTGCATCATCCGGAGCTGGCAGCAAAGGTCGAAGATGCCAGTCATTTCGCGGCAGAAGATCACATTTATGCACAATTGTTGGTGGCTTTGCTTGAAGCTTTGCAAAAAAACCCCAACTTAAGATCACTGCAACTGATTGCACGCTGGCACGGCACCGAACAAGGTCGCCTGTTGCGAGCACTGGCAGAGAAGGAATGGCTGATCGAGGCCGATAACCTTGAACAGCAGTTTTTCGACACTATAACTAGTTTATCCGCCCGCCAACGCGAGCGTAGCCTGGAACATCTGATCAAGAAGGCACGTCAGACCGAGTTGAGCGCTGAAGAGAAAATTCAGCTGCGTGACCTGCTAATTCGTAATGTTCCTGCACAAACCCCGACCTCAACTGGCGCGTGAGGTCATAGCTCGGGTATAATCCTCGGCTTGTTTTTTGCCCGCCAAGACCTTCAGTGGATAGGGTGTTATGTCCGGAAGTCTCGTATCAAAGAGTTGATTACCCTGGGTCGTGAGCAGAAGTATCTGACTTACGCAGAGGTCAACGACCACCTGCCTGAGGATATTTCAGATCCCGAGCAGGTGGAAGACATCATCCGCATGATTAATGACATGGGGATCCCGGTACACGAGAGTGCCCCGGATGCGGACGCCCTGATGCTGGCCGATGCCGACACCGACGAAGCAGCCGCAGAAGAAGCGGCAGCAGCGTTGGCAGCGGTTGAAACCGACATCGGTCGCACCACTGATCCTGTGCGTATGTACATGCGTGAAATGGGTACGGTCGAACTTCTGACCCGCGAAGGCGAAATCGAAATCGCCAAGCGTATCGAAGAAGGCATCCGTGAAGTGATGGGCGCAATTGCGCACTTCCCTGGCACGGTCGACCATATTCTCTCCGAGTACACACGTGTCACGACCGAAGGCGGTCGCCTCTCTGATGTCCTGAGCGGTTACATCGACCCGGATGACGGCATTGCGCCGCCAGCCGAAGTTCCGCCGCCTGTCGACCCTAAAACAGCCAAGGCTGCCGAAGGCGACGAGGAAGAGGAAGAGAAGGACGATTCCACTGACGACGAAGAAGAAGTCGAAAGCGGTCCGGACCCGGTCATTGCTCAACAGCGTTTCGGCGCCGTTTCCGATCAGATGGAAGTCGCCCGCAAGGCCCTGAAAAAGCATGGTCGTGGCAACAAGCTGGCAATGGCCGAGCTGGTTGCACTGGCTGAGCTGTTCATGCCGATCAAACTGGTTCCAAAACAGTTTGAAGGCCTGGTCGAGCGTGTCCGCAGTGCACTTGAGCGCCTGCGTGCTCAGGAACGCGCCATCATGCAGCTGTGTGTACGTGATGCACGTATGCCCCGCGCTGACTTCCTTCGCCAGTTCCCCGGCAATGAAGTTGACGAAAGCTGGAGTGAGGCGCTGGCCAAAGGCAAAAGCAAATACGCTGAAGCCATTGGTCGCCTGCAACCTGATATTCAGCGCTGCCAGCAAAAGCTGACCGCTCTGGAAACAGAGACAGGCTTGAAGATTGCCGAGATCAAGGACATCAACCGTCGCATGTCGATCGGTGAGGCCAAGGCCCGCCGCGCGAAGAAAGAGATGGTTGAAGCGAACTTGCGTCTGGTTATCTCCATCGCCAAGAAGTACACCAACCGTGGCCTGCAATTCCTCGACTTGATCCAGGAAGGCAACATCGGCTTGATGAAAGCGGTAGACAAGTTCGAATACCGTCGTGGTTACAAGTTCTCGACTTATGCCACCTGGTGGATCCGTCAGGCGATCACTCGCTCGATTGCCGACCAGGCCCGTACCATTCGTATTCCGGTACACATGATCGAGACGATCAACAAACTCAACCGTATTTCCCGGCAGATGTTGCAGGAAATGGGCCGCGAGCCGACCCCGGAAGAGTTGGGCGAACGCATGGAAATGCCTGAGGATAAAATCCGCAAGGTGTTGAAGATCGCTAAAGAGCCGATCTCCATGGAAACCCCGATCGGTGACGACGAAGATTCGCACCTGGGTGACTTCATCGAAGACTCGACCATGCAGTCGCCGATCGATGTCGCTACCGTTGAAAGCTTGAAAGAAGCAACTCGCGAAGTGCTGTCGGGCCTTACCGCCCGCGAAGCCAAAGTCCTGCGTATGCGTTTCGGTATCGATATGAATACCGACCACACGCTGGAGGAAGTAGGCAAACAATTCGACGTAACCCGTGAGCGGATTCGTCAGATTGAAGCCAAGGCTCTGCGCAAGTTGCGTCACCCGACAAGAAGCGAACATCTGCGCTCGTTCCTTGACGAATAAGCTTACAAGCTGACACCAAAACCCCCGGCCCTGCTGGGGGTTTTGCATTCTGGCTAATAAGTTTTACATCCCGCGTCACGCTTTTCTCAGTACGGCTACACTCGTCTCATGCTATCTGCGACCCATGAGGCTGCCATGTCACGACTGCCGGCCATTATCTTTACTTACTTGATTGGCCTGCCGTTAGTTGCCAACGCACTGACCCTTTCAGATCCTGAGAGTATCTGGTCCAGCGTTCGCCATGATCTCGACCTGGCTATCAGCACACTCTCGCCTGTCCCGGAGTTTCAAAGATCAACCCTGAAATCACTGGTCTTTCAAGACGACGAACTCCTGGCCAGCGCTACCGCCCCGCAAAACGGAGTGGATCAAGCCGTCCGCCCAGGTAGAAACCCCGAACGCCCTCGATTCTGGGAAAACTTTCTGCTTTACGGTTTGCCTGGCCTGCTGCTGTTGTCCACGGTGCTGGCGATCGTGGTTCGCACCAACCGCAAACTCAGTTCGGAAATTTCCCGTCGGGTCGCTCTGGAGCAGGAACTGCGCAGCAGCGAGTATCACTATCGTGGCCTGGTAGAAAGCCTGTCGGCCATTGCCTGGGAAGCCAGCGTCCACGACTACACCTACAACTATGTTTCGCCTCAGGCCGAACGACTGCTGGGCTATCCGCTCGCCAGGTGGATGGAACCCGGCTTCTGGCGCAGCATTGTTCATCCGGATGACCTGCCTTACGCCGAACATCTTTGCGACAGGGAAACCCGTAACGGCAACGATCATAGCCTCGACTACCGGGTTTTCAGCGCTGACGGCCGAATGCTCTGGATCCGCGATATCGTCAGCTTGATCAGGCACGGGCGCGAGCCTTTGATGCGCGGGCTGATGATCGACATCAGCGAGACCAAACAGACCGAAGAAGCATTGCGCCTGTCCGAAGAAAAATTTGCCTCGGTGTTCGCCCAATGCCCCGACATATTGGTGATAGCGCGCCTCAGCGACGGCTGCTTGCTGGAAGCCAACAGAGCGTTTGTCGAGCAAATCGGGCTCAGCGCCGAGCAAGTCATCGGTAAAACCCCCACCGAACTCAACATCTGGGGTGTGCCCGGCATAGGTCCGGGACTGCTCGAGCGGCTACGAAACGGCAGTATTCGCAACCTCGAAATGCCGTTTCGGCGCAAGAACGGCCAGACCTTTTCCGGACTGCTGTCCGCCGAACCTTTCGATCTGGATTCCACTCAGGCCGTAGTGGTCGTGGTGCGCGACATCACTCAGCTCAAACAGGCCCAGCAACAGTTGCAATTATCGGAAGAGAAGTTCGCCAAGTCCTTCCACTCCTCGCCAGACGGCATGCTGATTACCCGCCAGAGCGACGGCTTGCTGGTTGAAGTCAACGAAGGCTTCACCCGGATCACCGGCTATGACGGTGCGGCGGCAGTCGACCGTTCGACCGTCACCCTGGGAATCTGGGTAGATCTGCAAGAGCGCGAACAACTGCTGAAGTTGTTGAGCCGGGATGGCTACGTGCGCGATTTCCGCAGCCACATCAGGCGCAAGGACGGCCAGATCCGGGTATGCGAGATTTCCTCGCGCCCGCTGCTGATTGCCGGCGAAGACTGCATGTTGACCATCGCCAGGGACATCACTGAGCGCCAGCAGATGCAGGAAAAACTGCAGTTGGCCGCCACTGTTTTCGAGAGCACTGCCGAAGGTGTGCTGATCACCGATACCCGCCAACGCATCAACGCCGTCAATCGGGCCTTCAGTGAAATCACCGGTTACAGCGAAAACGAAGCCATCGGTCAGACTCCTCGCTTGCTCGCGTCCGGCCTGCATGACAGCGCCTTCTACGCGGCCATGTGGTATCAGCTCACCGCTGAAGGTCATTGGCAGGGAGAAATCAGCAATCGCCGTAAGAACGGGGAGATTTATCCAAGCTGGCTGACGATCAGTGCTGTACGAAACAGGGATCAGTTCATCACCCATTTCGTCGCGGTATTCGCGGATATTTCCAGCCTCAAGCACGCACAGGCTCGACTCGACTATCAAGCGCACCACGATCCCCTGACCGGACTGCCCAATCGCACCCTTTTTGAGAGCCGTCTGCAGGCGGCGCTGATTCACAGTCTGGAATCCAACAGTCTCGGCGCGGTGCTGTTCCTTGATCTGGACCGCTTCAAACATATCAATGACAGCCTCGGCCATCCAGTGGGCGACTTGCTGCTCCAAGGCATTGCCCAACGCCTCAAGGAGCACCTGCGCGACATCGACACCGTGGCCCGCCTTGGGGGCGATGAATTCATCATCCTGCTGCCGGGCCTGCAAAACTCAAGCGACGCCGAGATCATCGCGACCAAGTTGCTGATTTGCTTCACCGCGCCCTTCCAGGCTGGTGAACACGAGTTTTTCATCAGCGCCAGCATCGGCAGTTGTCTGTTCCCGACTGATGGCCAAGACGTGGCCACCGTCGTCAAAAACGCCGACGCCGCCATGTACCGCTCCAAAGCCAAAGGCCGCAATCGGGTGGAAAGCTACACGCGCGACCTGACTTCCCAGGCCAGCGAGCGCATCGCCCTGGAACATGAATTGCGCAGAGCCATCGAGCGCAACGAACTCAGCCTGAGCTACCAACCCAAAGTCAGCCTGATCACTCACAAACTGGTAGGTGCCGAAGCCCTTTTGCGCTGGACCCACCCCATTTTTGGCGAGGTGCATCCCGAGCAGTTCATCACGCTGGCGGAGGAAAACGGCATGATCCTGCAGATCGGCGACTGGGTCCTCGAACAGGCTTGCCAGCAGATGTGCGAATGGAACAAAACCTACAAGCCATTTGGGCCGCTGTCGGTGAACCTCGCCGGCGCACAACTGCGACAACCCAATCTGCTGACGCGCATCGAACAGCTGCTTGCGAAAAACCAGTTGGAACCCGGCTACCTGCAACTGGAAATTACCGAAAACTTCATCATGAGCCAGGCCGAAGAAGCCCTGAAGGTCCTGCACAAACTGAAAAAACTCGGCGTGCAACTCGCCATCGACGACTTCGGCACCGGCTATTCCTCACTGAGCTACCTCAAACGCCTGCCGCTGGATATCCTGAAAATTGATCAGTCCTTCATTCGCGGCCTGCCGGACGACCCACACGACGCCGCCATCGCCCGCGCCATCATCGCCCTGGGCCGCAGCATGCAACTGACCATCATCGCCGAAGGCGTCGAGACAGCGGAACAACGGCAATTCCTCACCGACGAAGGCTGCGAACAGATCCAGGGCTACCTCATCAGCCCCCCTCTGCACCCTGACGAATTCAGCGCGAGGTTTCTTCTTATGAGTCTTTCAGACTATTCGGATAGCACAGCCGCGAAACCGCCGTTATAATCCGCGACCTACTGAGGGCCTATAGCTCAGTTGGTTAGAGCAGGGGACTCATAATCCCTTGGTCCACGGTTCCACCACTTCAAAGCCACGTGTTACGTGGCTTTCGTCGTTTTTGGTCGCTAGTTTAGTTTTCAAAACGGAAAACCCAAAAAGCGGCCACGCTGATTTGCGCCATATCATCGGGCAAGCGAATCGATTGGTTTCTACCGTTGTTTGGAAATTGAGACGGTACGCATAACACCTCTCCTTTGTATAAGCCGGAGCCTTATTCGTCGCGACCGTACGCCATCGATCCATCACCCGTGGCGTGGCGTTACATCCGACGGCACAACAACACGACCTCTTTGCGCGTGACCTTCATCAGCTGAAACCTGCTCAATGCAAATCGAGGTGCTGTTTCCAGAATCTGGAGGCAGGCCATCGGATCATTGAGTGGCAGCATGTGCAGATCTTCAACGCCCATCTCCCACCATTTACACGCCAGCAATCGCTCAATGACCTCCGGCGAGTATCGATATTTCACAACCCTCGCCGGCACTCCCACAACGACCGCGTAAGGCGGCACGTCTTTCGTGACCATCGCCCCGGTCCCTACGACGGCCCCGGTACCGACTGTCACGCCTTCCATGATCGTCGCGCTGTGCCCGATCCACACGTCGTGTCCGATGACAGTCAGTTCGGTTGGCGCGTGATAAGACAGTGGCGAGTTTGTGTACTGAAACGGATGGGTACTCAGCCAATTGATTGGATGAGTGTGTTTCTCCTGGCCGATAAAAACATCGCCGCCGATGGAGCAAAAACGACCGATAGACGACACCAGGGATAGATGGCTACCGCTACGTATGTAGGTGTGAGCGCCAATACTGACGCAGCTGGCTGAAATATCCACATTACCAAGCCTTACGCCCTCCTCTATCAGTAGCTCGGTTTTGGCCTGCACCGACAGCAGCCCACGAGCCAACTTGCAGCCGTGCCGCCTGATCCAGCGCTTCCAGTAAAGATTCTTGAAGTAAAACACCTGACCGCTTCCTTGTCGGTTTGGACGTGGTTGAGGTGTATGGTTGTAGCAAGATTTTGGGGTGGGGTCTGTCAGACGCTTCTTAAATTTAAAGCATGAAAAGCGCCGGTGGACTTAGGCTTAAGTAAAGCGTATCTGCGCCGATTTGAATGTCGAGCTGAGGCCACTCAACCGTCCAGCCGTTATCCGCCAGTCTTGCAGTGGCAAAAGCATTGCTATCCTGCAAGGGTTTCAGGCCGGGGTAATTGGCGAGGTCCTGAGTCATGTCCAGGTGAAAACTCTGCCCATCAACAAATGTGAGGATCAGAATAAAACCCGAACGTACCTGCACGGCCTGCAGGCGGGGGCGCTTCATGGATGCGATAAAGTCCACTCCTCCAGCAGAGCAAATGATGAGCCGACGATTTAGAGGACCAAACGTATCGCCAATCTGGCGATCCTTCAATACCGGCACAGCCACAAGCGATTCGTCAGTAACTCAGCCACGCCCTCTAAACACCACCCGTCGCCCCCCCATCCCCCACCAGAAAATACCCCGAACCCGCGTCCTTCCCAGCCTTCCAATGACCAAACAAGTCAACCGCAAGCAATGGAGGTCGTCATGAAAACCGATACAAAACTGCAAGGCGCAATGGGGGGTGATGATCCGGTTCCGACGTCGCCCGATCCATTGAGCCCTG
>LNAP01000361.1_pt1 | contig 51304 bp, 46 predicted proteins | sample 602601 | NCBI WGS metagenome assembly LNAP01 (sample SAMN02440304, study PRJNA202911) | soil metagenome | biome: Subtropical and temperate rainforests or woodlands; isolation source: soil samples (1 kg each in a 20% v/v slurry with milli Q water) were... ...
GACGCCCGCAGCGCCGCCGAGGAGGCCATGGCCGCCCGGACCCTGCTGCTGGCCACCATGGCGCACGAGTTGCGCTCGCCGCTGACGGCGGTGGTCGGCTTCTCCAGCGTGATGGCGCGCCAGGCGCTCGGCCCAGTCGGGAATCCCAAGTATCTCGACTACGTCCAGTCCATCGAACTGGCGGGCTCGCACCTGAGCGAGCTGGTCACCGATCTGCTCGACACCGCGAAGGTCGAGGCCGGCAAGCTCGACCTGACCCCGGGCCGCACCTCAAGCCACGACGTGGTGGAACAGTCGCTACGGCTGGTCCGCGGCCTGGCCATCGACGCCGATGTGCGGCTGCGGATGGTCCCAGGAGCCTGGCCGGACATCCACGCCGACCAGCGGGCCGTGAAGCAGATCCTGATCAACCTGCTCTCGAACGCCGTGAAATTCTCGCCGCGCGACGGGGCGGTGGAGATCTCCAGCGAGGTCGAGGGCAGGCGGCTGGTCATCCGCGTGAGCGATCACGGCAAGGGCATCCCCAAGGAGGATCTGCCCAGGCTCGGCCTGCCCTACGAGCAGGGCAGCGACGAACGCTCCCGGCGCCAGGGATGGGGCCTTGGCCTCTCGCTCTCGCGCGAACTGGTGGAAATGCACGGCGGGCGCCTGCGCCTGGAAAGCGAGCCAGGCCGCGGCGCCACGGCGATCTTCGACCTGCCGCTGGCTACCGGGCCGGAGCCGGCGTGATGAAGATGTATTGAGGCGGAGGCGGAGGCGCTGGCGGTTCCTCGCCCGGCTTGTCAGCGGCGCCGGCCGCTGGGGTTTCGCTGGAGGGCGGGGCCGGCCGCCTAACCGTTCCGCCCTCCCCCGCAGCCTGCCACGCTGAGAGCTGGCGTCGGCTCTCCTGTTCGGCGAATCCCGTCGCGGAGCTGTTCTGCACCTGGGACGCCCATTCCTTGAACCCCGCCGGCGAACAGGCCGCCACGCCTGCCAACGACACGCCAAGGGCGATCACGGCGAGGCAAGCATGGAGTTGGAGGCGCAGTCTCAGCATTGCCCGACCTTGGCCTGTCGGTGAGCCGAGCGCCAGCCCCGCCGCGCGCCGCCTCAGGCGCGCATGGTCCCCGTCTCCACGAACCGCTGGTGCCAGGACAGCGCCTCGCTGAGGATCGAAGGCGACTGCTGGCCGTAGGAATGCTCCCGGGCGCGCCGGTAGTAGTCGCGGAGCGCCGGCCGGTAGTCCGGGTGGGCGCAGTTCTCGATGATGACCTCGGCGCGCTGCTTGGGCGAGAGGCCGCGCAGATCGGCCAGCCCCTGCTCCGTCACGATGACCTGCACATCCTGGGTGATGTGATCGACGTGCGAGGCCTGAGGGACGATGGCCGAAATCTTGCCGCCCTTGGCGGTGGACGGCGTGACGAAGATCGAGACATAGGCGTTGCGCGCGAAGTCGCCCGAGCCGCCGATGCCGTTTTGGATGCGCGAGCCCATGATGTGGGTCGAGTTCACGTTCCCATAGATGTCGGCCTCGATCATGCCGTTCATGGCCAGGCAGCCGAGGCGTCGGATCAGCTCCGGATGGTTGCTGATCTCCTGGGGCCGCAGGATCAGCTTGTCACGATAGAAGGCCATGTTGGCGTTGAGGCCGGCGGCCGCTTCGGGGCTGAGCGAGAAGGCCGTAGCCGAGGCCATCCGCAGCTTTCCGGCGGTGAGCAGGTCCAGCATGCCGTCCTGGACCACCTCGGTATAGGCGGTCATGTCCTCGAACGGCCCGGTCAGCAGGCCCGCGAGGACAGCGTTGGCGATGTTGCCGACGCCCGATTGCAGCGGAAGCAGGTTGGCCGGCAGCCGGCCCTTGGCGACTTCGTGTTCGAAGAACGCGAGCAGGTGGCCGGCGATCTGGCCCGCCACCTCGTCCGGCGGCGCGAACGGCAGGTTGCGGTCAGGCGCGGAAGTCTCGACCACCGCCACGACCTTCTCAGGGTCGCAGCGGAAATAGGCCTCGCCGATGCGGTCGTCAGGGCGGACCAGCGGGATCGGCACGCGGTCCGGCGGCAGCGCCGTGCCGTAATAGATGTCGTGCATCCCCTCGAGCGCCGAGTTCTGCCAACTGTTGACCTCGAGGATCACCTGCTTGGCCTGGTCCAGCCAGGTCTTGTTGTTGCCGACCGAGGACGACGGGATCAGCGATCCGTCCGAACGGATTCCCGAAACCTCGATGACGGCCGTGTCGATCGGGCCGAGAAAGCCCTGCCAGGCCATCGGCGCGACCTGGCTGAGGTGCATGTCGAAATATTCCATCTCTCCGCGATTGATCTTCTCGCGGGCGATGGGGTCGGAATTGTAGGGCAGCCGGAACTCCACCCCGTCGGCCTTGGCCAGAGCCCCGTCGAGTTCGGGGCCGGTGGAGGCGCCAGTCCAGACGCGGACCTGGAACCTGCCGCCGGCGGCGTGCTCGGCCTCGATCCGGTTGGCCAGCGCCAGGGGCACGGCCTTGGGATAGCCCGAGCCTGTGAAGCCGCTCATGGCCAGGGTCTCGCCCGATCGGATCAGCGAGGCCGCGTGCTCGGCGTCGGTGACCTTCGCCTTCAAGCGTTCGCAAGCGATACGGGACTTCTCGACCATTCAGGCCTCCTGACTCTGCGGCGCCCTCCTTAGCATTCTTCCCGGCCATGTGGCCGCTCAAGGGTGTGACCTCGCGCCGCGGCGAGGCGACTAGCGGCCCTTCCAGGCTGGCGCGCGCTTCTGCGCAAAAGCCAGCGGGCCCTCGACGAAATCCGCGGACTTGAAGAGGGCCGCCATCGCCGGATAGCGGTTCTGGCTGGCCATGGCGGCCTCAAGAGTCGGCTCGTCCAGCCCCTTGTAGACCGCCTCCTTCGAAGCCCGGATCGACATGGGCGAGAGTTCGCAGATCTGGGCGGCCCAGCGTTGCGCCACCGAGATCAGCGCGCCGGGCGCGGCCACCTCGTTGACGAAGCCGAGGGCCAGTCCCTCCTGAGCCGTGACCCGCCGGCCGGTCAGGATCATGCCGAGCGCCTGCTTCTGGCCGATCGCGCGCGGCAGGCGATGAAGGCCGCCGGCCAGGGCGGCCAGGCCGACCCGCGGCTCCGGCAGGGCGAAGGTCGCCGTTTCCGAGGCGATGACCAGGTCGCAGGCCAGGGCGATCTCGAACCCGCCGCCCATGGCTACGCCATTGACCGCGGCGATCAGCGGCTTGGTCAGGTCGAAACGTGACGTAAGGCCTGCGAAACCCGAGGGCGGCAAGGTCATCCCGCCGCCGCCGGCCTGGTGCTTCAGGTCGTTGCCGGCCGAGAAGGCGCGATCGCCCGCGCCGGTGACGACGCCCACCCATTGATCTGGATCGGCCGCGAAGGCGTTGAAGGCCTCGTCCAACTCGAAGTGGGCCGGCGAATGCAGGGCGTTCATCACCTCTGGGCGATTCAGGGTGAAGATGGTGACCGGTCCGTCGCGGTCCACCCGGATGAATTCGTACGCCATTCGATCGTCCTCCCTCGTTTGAGGAGGGAGGCAACCGGGGCGCCGCGACGTCCGTCAAGCGGTCTGGCGCAATTCGGCGCGATAGCGCTGCCAGTTCCGCACATAGTGCAGAGCGCCCAGAGAAAGCCCCCGCGCCTGATCGGGAGAGATCTCGCGCACCACCTTGCCAGGCGCGCCCATGACCAGGGAGTTGTCGGGGATTTCCTTGCCTTCGGTAATCAGGCAGTTGGCGCCGATCAGGCAGTTCTTCCCGATCTTCGCGCCGTTCAGCACGATGGAGCCGATACCGACCAGAGTGCCATCGCCGATGGTGCAGCCATGCAGCATCACCATGTGGCCGACGGTGACGTTGTCGCCGATGGTCAGCGGGTAGCCGGTGTCGGTGTGGAGCACGCTGCCGTCCTGCACATTCGAGTTCTCACCGATGGTGATGGGATCGTTGTCGCCGCGAATCGTCGCCCCAAACCAGACGGATGCGTTTTTCTTGAGAATCACGTTGCCCATGACCGCCGCGGTCGGCGCAATCCAGTATTCGTCCTCCGAAGGCAGTTTCGGCGCAACGTCGCCCAAGTTATAGACAGCCATCCGTATACCCCATTTCTTGAACTCAGAGCGTCGTTTAATCGTTTAGAAACCACGCTACCATCATTTTAGTGATGCGATTCGAGGGGGCGATCGTCCTCCCGCATCTCGCCGCGAGCCGGCGTCCGGTCCGCGGCCGCGCTTTTGGGCGGAGTATAGGGTGTCGCGTTTGCTAAGGCGGGCTTTCCCGCCGGGATCACCGACGCAAAGGAGGCCGCAAGGCGTGTCTCCAGGCCTCGGCGCGGCGCGCCGCCCCATCAGCTCAGTTTTGATCGATCCTCGAGGGCGAGCCTTTTCGGCGTCGCCCTTTTTTCTTGCCCCTATGGAGGCCTAGATGACCAAGCGAGCTCTGAAGCGACAACTGCGCGAAGGCGCGTTCGACGCGGCCCAGTTCGAGGACGACGCCAAGGTGCGCCGCCTGCCGGGCGCCTGGTCGCCTCTAGCTCACAACAACGACGATCGTGACCAGGCCTATCTGAAGACGATCAAGGCGAAGTCACCCGGTCAGCAGGCGCTGATGGACGCCATCGACGCCAAGAACCTGGTCATGGCCCTGGGGCCGGCCGGCACGGGGAAGACCTACCTGGCCATCGCCAAGGCCGTCGAGGCGCTGGAGGCCGGGCGCGTCGGCCGCATCGTCCTTTCGCGCCCCGCGGTAGAGGCCGGCGAATCCATCGGCTTCCTGCCGGGCGAGATGGAGGACAAGCTGGCCCCCTATCTGCGCCCGCTCTACGACGCGCTGTCGGACCGACTGTCGATGAAGCGGGTTCGGGCGCTGATGGCCGAAGGGGCGATCGAGATCGCGCCGGTGGGCTTCATGCGCGGCCGGACGCTGAACAACGCCTTCGTGGTGATCGACGAGGCGCAGAACTGCACCTACGGCCAGCTCAAGATGCTGCTGACCCGCCTGGGCTGGCATTCGACCATGGTGGTGACGGGCGACCCGGCCCAGTCGGACCTGCTGCCGGAAATGTCGGGCCTGGGGCCGGTGGCGGAGAAGTTCGAGGCGGTCCCGAACATTGCTGTCGTGCGCCTGAAGGACGTCGACATCGTGCGCCATCCGCTGGTCGCGGAGATGCTGGGCGTGCTCTAGAGCCCAGCGGCGCTAAGCGGCGGACCTCAGGGTCCGCCGCACTCCTCTATTAGGGCAGATCCTCGGCGAGGATGGCCATCTCGAACATGAACGAGCCGTCGCCGTCCTCGTCTTCGAACACGACGCCCACGAATTCCTCGCCGATATAGACCTCGGCGGAGTCCTTCTGCTTGGGCCGCGGAACCAGCGTGATCCGCGCGTTGGCGAAAGTGCCGCGCAGGTGGCCTTCGAGTCGGCGGATAGTCTTTTCGTCCAGCACGCAGCGCTCCTTCGTCGATTTCGCGCGGAACCTAGCGCGCTTTGTGTCGGGGCGGAAAGCGCCGACCGCGCAAAAAGCTGGGGACGCGGCGGGTGGTCGCGCAGCCCATCCCGCTTGAACCGCGACCGCTCCGGCGCCTAGAGTGGCCTGTCATCAGCGCCGAGCGCGAAAGACCCGACACGTGGCAGTCTAAAACCCTCCAAAGCCGAGACCATCCGCCAATCAGGGACGCGAGTTCCTGAAGCCTGCCGCTCGCTTTCGGGACAGCCACCATGGCGTTCTTTCGCAACAGCACTGTCAATCTCCTCAATCTGCACTACGGCGTGCACGCGCTGGCGCTCAGCGGCGGGGGCGCCTTCTTCGCAGCCTTCCTGCTGAAGGCCGGAGTTCCGGCCCAGGCGGTCCTGACCGCCATGGCCGCGATCCTGATCGGGCGGTTCCTGATCCGCCCGGCCATCCTGCCATTGGGACGCCGCTTCGGTCTGAAGCCCCTGGTGATCGTGGGGACCTTCGTGACCGCCCTGCAGTATCCGCTACTGGCCCAGGTCGACGGGGTCGGCTGGCCGCTGGTGGCGCTCTGCGCCTTCGCCTCGGTCGGGGACACCTTCTACTGGACGGCCTACCACGCCTATTTCGCGTCACTGGGAGACGCCGAGCATCGTGGACACCAGATCAGCGCTCGAGAGGCGATCTCCGCCGTCGTCGGGATCGCAGCGCCCCTGCTGACCGGATGGGCGCTGGTGATGATCGGACCGCAGTTCGCCTTCGGCGCGACCTGCGTGGCGCTAATGCTGTCGGCCCTGCCGCTCTTCTGGGCCCCCAATGTGCGGATTCCCGACCAGGCGCCCGGCGCGCTGCGTGCGGCGCTCATGGGCGTGCTGCTGTTCGCCGCCGACGGCTGGACGGCCATGGGCTACGCCTTCGTCTGGCAGATCGCGCTGTTCATTTCGCTGAAGCAGGACTTCGCGGCGTTCGGCGGGGCCATGGCGCTGGCGGCCCTGGTCGGCGCGGCGGCGGGCCTGTTCCTGGGGCGCTTCATCGATGCGGGACATGGACGGCGCGCGGTCTGGATTTCCTGCGGCGTCATGGCCGCGACGATCCTGGCGCGGACGGTGGCCTGGCGGCATCCGGCGGCGGCGATCCTGGCCAACGCCGCCGGCGCCATCGTCGTGGCGCTCTACACGCCGACCATGATGACGGCGGTCTACAATCTCTCGAAGAGTTCGCCCTGCACGCTGCGCTTCCACATTGCCGCGGAGGGCGGTTGGGACGCCGGCGGGGCGAGCGGCTGCCTGATGGCCGCGGGCCTGATCTGGATGGGCGCGCCGTTCTCGGCCGCCATAGCCGCGGCTTTGATCGGCACGGCCAGCGCCTTCATCCTGCTACGAAGGGTCTACGGCGCGCCGCAGCCCGCCGCGCTTCAGATGACGTAGTCGTAGACCGCCTCAGCCAGGGTGTGGTCCATGCTGCGCGCCGGCTCGTCGCAGGTCGGGCAGTTGACCAGCCGGGCCGGGACGCCGGCGGCTGTGCAGTGCGCCGGAACAGGCTTTAGCACCACCGAGCCGGAGGCGATCTTGGCGTAATCGCCGATGGTGATGTTGCCGAGCACCTTGGCGCCGGCGCCCAGCAGCACGCCGTTGCCGATCTTGGGATGGCGATCACCGCGTTCGGCGCCGGTGCCGCCCAGGGTCACGCCCTGCAGCAGCGAGACATCATCGCCGATCACCGCAGTTTCGCCGATGACGATGCCGGTGCCGTGGTCGATGAACACCCCGGCCCCGATGCGGGTAGCCGGGTGGATGTCCACCTGGAACACCTCCGACATGCGGCTTTGCAGATAGTGGGCGATGGTCTCGCGCCCCTGGTTCCACAGCCAATGGGCGATGCGCTGGGTCTGCAGCGCCTGGAACCCCTTGAAGAACAGGAACGGCTGGACATAACCCTTGCAGGCCGGGTCGCGCTCGAACACCGCCTTCAGGTCGCGTTCGGCGATCTCGACCAGTCGCGGATCGGCGCGATAGGCGGCGTCGGCCAGCTCTCGCAAGCTCATGGCGCGGAGTTCCTGGTCGCCCAGCTTCCTCGCGAACTGATAGGACAGCGCGTCGCCGAGGTCGCCGTGACTGAGGATCACCGCGTTGAGCAGCGAGGCGAGCGCGGGCTCGGCCCTGGCCGCCCGCTCAGCTTCCATCCGCAAGGCCGCCCAGACGGGGGGCGCGGCGGTGGGATCGATGACTTCCAGGCGCTGGCTCAAAGGCTCCTCCCGTCCCATGGACGCTCCTTATCCTAGCATGGCGCTGGCCAAGGCGCCGGGCAAATGCCCTTCCCTGGCCATGTGGTAGGCGCGCAGCAACATCGCAACGGTCAACGCATCGCGCAGGTGGCCGTTCATAGCCGCGTCGAGCGCTTCGCGAAACGGCGCTCGGACCAGAGCGATGTCCTCGGTCTCGTCGCGCTCTGGCGGATTCGCGCAAGGCCGCAGCCCGGTGGCCAGATAGCCGATCGCCAGTTCGTCGGTCACGGAGTTCGAGAGCTGGACCCGCAGCACCTCCTGCCAGGACGCAGCCTCGAGCCCCGCCTCTTCGGCCAGCTCGCGGCGGGCGCCCTCGAGCGGATCCTCGCCGCGCGGGCCGCCGCCCTCGGGGATCTCCCAACTATAGTCGGCGAATGGAAAGCGATGCTGGCCGACGAGCACCACCTGGCCCGCATCGTCGATCGGCAGGACGGCGAGGGCGAGATTCTTGAATCCGACCAGGCCATAAAGCGCCGGCTTGCCGGTAGGAGCGATCGCCTGCTGCTCGGTCACGCAGATCCAGGGGTTCTCATAAGCGACCCGCGCCTCGCCCCGTCGCCAAGGTTCGCCATGGGCGGTCAGCCACACCGGTTTTTGCGACATATTCTCAACTGACCTTGCGGTTGCGGAGCCTCGCCCCCAATAAAGGCGTCCCATCCTCTTTCCCAGCGAGACGCGCGCCTTGTCCACCTTCCTGCCCCCCACGCCGGAGTTCGGCGCGCCGCTTGAGCAACATCCATCCCCCGAAGTGCTGCGCTTCCTCGCCACCCGCCGATCGGCTTCGGCCGTGACGCTGGGAGGGCCCGGGCCCAGCGCCGACGAGATCAGGACGCTCATCGCCCTGGCCACGCGCGTGCCCGACCATGGCAAGCTGGCCCCCTGGCGGTTCATCGTCCTGGAGGGCGAAGGCAAGGCGGCGTTCGCCGCTAAGCTCGAAGCGCTGGCTCAGTCGCGCGGCGATACGAAGGCTGCGGCCAAGCTGGTGAAACTGAAGACGCCGCCGATGGGCGTGGCCGTCGTCTCGGCGACACGGAATCACGAAATTCCCCAATGGGAACAACTTCTCTCGTCGGGAGCGGTCTGCACCACCCTGCTCTACGCCGCCCAGGCCATGGGCTACGGCGCCAACTGGATCACCGACTGGTACGCCTATGACGGCGAGGCCAAGGCGATTCTCGGCCTGAGCCCGGAAGAAAACGTGGCGGGATTCGTTCTCATGGGGACGCCCAGGGAGCCGCCGCTGGAGCGGGAGCGGCCCAATCCGGCCGCCTTGACGACCGTTTGGCGATCGTAACCCACTGAAAACACGACGGCCGGGCGGCGATGGCGCGCCGCCCGGCCTGATGTGACACGCCCGAGGAGAGATGGGCATTGTTTGCTTAGCACATCAACGCGCCGCCCGCTAGTCAATGAGACGGTCCATACCGCGCATTTTGCAGCGCGGCGCCCGAGGCGTTAGAGCTAGGGCCGATCACTATATTGTAGACACCAACTACAACATTATCCGTCTACGTAAAAAATCCGGCCACGAACTAACGGATATAGGATAATGCGTCGCATCCAGCGCGTGAGTTCTGTTATCCGCGCCCACGATAAGGCGGAACGCCTTGGTCAGGCGCCCATAACCCTTCCGGCGCTGGGCCGGTCTGCCAGAATACGTCGATCGGAATCCCGCCTCGGGGATACCAATAGCCGCCGATCCGCAGCCAGCGTGGCGCAGCGACTTCGACGATCCGCCGGCCGATCGCGACGGTGCAGTCCTCGTGGAACGCGCCGTGATTGCGGAACGAGCCAAGATAGAGCTTGAGCGACTTCGATTCGATCAGCCAATCGCCGGGCGCATAATCGATGACCAGGTGCGCGAAGTCCGGCTGGCCGGTCACCGGGCAGAGGGAGGTGAATTCGGGAGCCGTGAAGCGCGCGAGATAAAGGACGTCGCTTTGGGGGTTCGGCACGCGCTCGAGCACCGCCGTCTCTGGGCTGTCGAACCCGCGCACGTCACGACCCAGTTGGGTCAGATGCATTTCTTCCATGCCGCGATTTATCCCGGCGCGAGGTTTGCGGCAACAAAGCCAGCCGCTATCAACTTCGAGCACAACAACAAGACAAGGGAGCGCGCCAGTGGCCGGCAAGGATTTTCAGGATTTCATCGTCGTCGTTACGGGCGCCTCCACGGGCCTGGGGCGCGCCATCGCCGTCGAAACGGCCAGCCGTGGCGCGCAGGCCGTGGTCATCAACTATGCGCGCAGCGCCGATGAAGCCCAGGAAACGGCCCGGCTGGTCGAGGCGCAGGGCGCCAAGGCCGTCCTCGTCCAGGGCGATGTCTCCCTTGACGCCGATTGCCGGAAAATCGCCGCCGCTGCAGAGCCGTTCGGGCGGATCGACGCCCTCTTCAACAACGCCGGCATGACAAAGTTCGCCGGGAACCACGCGGACCTGGACGCGGTCGGAGCCGAGGACTTCCTGCAGCTCTATGCGGTCAACGTGGTCGGGGCTTTCCAGATGGTGCGCGCGGCGCGCAGCCTGCTCGAGGCGGCCCCTCGCCCCGGTGCGGTGGTCAACACCTCCTCCATCGCCGGCGTCGCCGGCATCGGCTCGTCGGTGCCGTACGCGGCGTCCAAGGGCGCAATGAACACCATGACCCTGTCCCTGGCCCGCGCCCTGGCGCCGCAGATCCGCGTGAACGCGATCTGCCCCGGCTTCATCGACACCCCTTGGTTCGGCAAGGGTTTCGGCGCCGAACGCGCCCAGAAGATGGCCGAGAACGCCGCGGCCAACACCCCGCTCAAGGTCGCGTCCTCGGCCGAAGACGTCGCCGCCGCTGCCGTATTCCTCGCCTCGCCCGGCGCCCGGCATGTCACCGGCGAGACCCTGCTGGTGGACGCCGGCTCGCACCTTGGATACGCGCCGCTCAGCATGCGCTAGGCGTCTCCTCCCCGCCAACTGCTCGCGTCTTGCGCAGTTGGCGGGATCTCCGGCGAAAGATTCCCATTTTGGGCCGCTTTGGCGCCGATTTTTTCAGCTCGACACTTGCACATCGCCCAAAAAACGCTCAGGCGTCTGAGCCGCGCGATCCCAAGCTTGACCTGCGTTGATCTGCGGCAGCGCCGCTGGCGATCTCAGATCAGCGATCGCTGGGAGCCGATCGCGCAAAGGGGATAAAACTCAAATGAACAAGACCTTGTCAGCGCTCATGGCCGCCGCCACGGCGCTCGCCCTCGCTGGGACCGCCGCCGCGCAGGACGCCGAAAAGCCGATCGATCTTTCCTTCAATGTCGGAGCCGCCACCGACTATGTGTTCCGCGGGGTGAGCCAGACGGACCGGAACCCGCAGGCCTACGCCGGCGTGGACGCGACCCTGTGGGGCCTGGGTTATGCCGGCGCGTGGGCCTCCAACGTCAACTTCGGCAACCAGACCGACGCCGAGTACGACCTTTATCTCGGCGTTCGCCCGACAGTGGGTCCGGTGACCCTCGACCTCGGGGTCGTCTATTATGGCTACGCCGGCGCCCCGTCGGGCTCTGACCAGGATTACCTGGAGTGGAAAGCCGCCGCCTCCGTGCCGGCCGGGCCGGCGGTCGTCGGCGCGGCGCTCTACTACTCCGACGACTTCTTCGGCGGAACGGGTCCGGCGACCTATTACGAGGTCAACGGCTCTGTGCCGCTCAACGAAAAGCTGACGCTGTCCGGCGCCGTCGGCCACCAGGAGGTCGACTATGACGGGGACTACAGCACCTGGAACTTCGGCATCGGTTACGCGGCCACCGACGTCCTCGGGTTCGACCTCCGCTACTTCGACACCGACGGGCACGAATTCGGCAAACTCTACGACGGGCGTGTGGTACTGGGACTGAAGGCGGTGTTCTAGGCCCCTCAACGGCCCGATTCCCCAATTAAGAAGGAGCCGCCTTGCACCACGAGGCGGCTCTTGTCGTCTCGGGAGGCCCGCCGGCAAAAAACGACGTTCCGTGGTGGAGCTAAATGGCTGGGTTCGGAGTTTCATTGGACGGTCGCGACGACGCGTCTATGTTGCAACTTTAGAATGAGACGTGGAGCGCGATTCATGGAGCAGGTGGCCAATCGAGCCCAGACCATCGTCGCTGATGCTCTGATCGCCGCCGGTGCTTTCTTTATCGCCTACCTGCTGGCCTCGGGCCAATTCCTTGAAACGGCCGCCCCCGCCCTATCTCGATTTAAGCTCCTCCAGCTCATCGGGATGTACGCCGGGCTGGCCGCGATCTTCTCGACCCTCTTCCGACGCGAGCTGTCGCCCTGGCGATACGTCTCGATACCGGATGTCCTCGTCCTGGCCCGCACCGCCTTCCTGACGGCGGGCGTCTTCCTGCTCGGCGTCTTCGTGCTGAATCGCGCCGAGGGCCTGCCGCGATCGGCCCTGGCCATGGCCGTGGTGTTTCAGATGGCCGGCTCGATGGGCGCGCGCCTCATGCGACGGGCCCTGCACGAACACGCCCTCGACAGCTTCACGCCGCTCAAGACCGCGCTCGACCGGACGCCGAATGCGCCCTCGCTGCTGCTGATCGGCTCGCCGGCCCTGGCCGACTCTTACCTGCGTGACGCGGCTCGCCGGCATGACCACGCCTGGAGCCCGGTCGGCATCGTCAGCGCCGACGCGCGCGATGTCGGCCAGCAGGTCCGCGGGGTCTGCGTCATCGAAACCCTGGGCAAGCTGGACGAGGCGCTGGCCGACCTGCGCCGCTGGAACCGCTATCCGCGCGCGATCCTCTTCCTCGACGAGCCCGGCCGCCTGAAAGGCCTGACGGCCGATCAGCTCGGCCAGCTCAAGAACGACGGCATCCGCCTGCTGCGGCTGCCGTCGATCGTCGAACTCGCCCACCACGAGGGCATGCCGCTGCTGCCGATGCGGGAGATCAGCGTCGAGGAGCTGCTGGCCCGCGATCCGATCGAACTGGACCGGGCGGCGGTCGGCGCGCTCATTCGCGGTCGCCGGGTGCTGATCACCGGAGCCGGCGGCTCCATCGGGGCCGAGCTGGTCAGGCAGGTCGCGCGCTTCCAGGCCGCGCACATCAGCCTGCTGGATTTCTCAGAGACCTCGCTGTTCGAGATCGATCGCGAGATGGCCGAGACCTGGCCCGCGATCTCGCGCAACGCCGTGCTCTGCGACGTGCGTAACGCCCACCGCCTGCAGCAGGCCTTCAAGCGCGAAACGCCGGACCTTGTGTTCCACGCCGCAGCCCTCAAGCACGTCTCGATGGTCGAACGCCATCCGTGCGAGGGCGTGCTGACCAACGTCATCGGCACATGGAACGTCGCCGAGGCGACCCGCGCCAGCGGCGCTGGCCTGATGGTGCTGATCTCGACCGACAAGGCTGTCGATCCGTCCAACGTCATGGGCGCCACCAAGCGGCTGGCCGAGGCCGTCATCCAGGCCCAGCAGGTGGGTCCTGGCGCCCGCTTCGCTGCGGTCCGCTTCGGCAACGTCCTGGGCTCGGCCGGATCGGTGGTGCCGATCTTCCGCTCGCAGATCGAACGCGGCGGGCCGGTGACGGTGACCCACGAGGACATCGAGCGGTTCTTCATGACCATCCCGGAGGCGGCCCAACTGGTGCTCCACGCCACCGCCACCTCGGCCGAGGGCGAACAGACCCCGCACGCGCGCCTGTTCCTGCTGGAAATGGGCGAGCCGGTCCGGATCATGGATCTCGCGCGCCAGATGATCGCCTTGTCCGGCCATGCTCCGGGCAAGGACATCGAGATCGAGGTCACCGGCCTGCGCCCGGGCGAGAAGCTCACCGAAGCCCTGCTCGATGAAACCGAGCGGTCGATCCCCTGCGCCCCCAAGGTCATGGAGGTCGTCTCGCCCTCGGCCCTGCGGATCACCGCCAACCATCTTCTCGAGCTGGAGGAGCTGGCCAGCGCCGGGAAGGTCGACGAGGTGCGGACCCGCCTATTCGACATCGTGGCCCAGGTGCGGGGCGAAAAGCCGCCAGTCCCGGCCCTGCGAGTCGTCTCGAACGCGTGACGCGGACGCGCTAAGCGTCTAAGCGAGGCCCATGGCGGTCATTCTTGTCACCGGTTCGGCCGGCTTCATCGGTTCGCACGTCGCCCATCGCCTGCTCGATCGTGGCGACGAGGTCGTCGGGCTGGACAACCTCAATCCCTATTACGACCCGACGTTGAAGCAGGCGCGCCTGGCGCGGCTCGAAGCCCGTGAAGGCTATCGCCACGCGGCCATCGACCTGGCCGACCGCGAGGCCATGGCGCGGCTCTTCAAGGACGTCCGCCCTGCCCGGGTCATCAACCTGGCCGCCCAGGCCGGAGTCCGCTACAGCCTCGAACAGCCCGCCGCCTATGTGGATTCCAACCTGGTCGGCTTCGGCAATATCCTCGAGGGCTGTCGCTCTGCCGAGGTCGAGCACCTGGTCTTCGCCTCGACGAGCACGGTCTACGGCGCCAACGGCAACTTCCCCTCGTCGGTGCACGATCCGGTACACCACCCGATCACGCTCTACTCTGCGACCAAACTGGCGAACGAAGCGATGGCGCACGCCTACGCGCATCTCTTCGGCATCCCGTCCACCGGCCTGCGCTTCTTCACCGTCTACGGTCCCTGGGGCCGGCCCGACATGGCGCTGTTCAAGTTCACCGACGCGATCTTCGCCGGACGGCCAATCGACGTGTATGGCCAAGGCCGGATGCAGCGTGACTTCACCTACATCGACGACATCGTGACCGGAGTGCTGGCGGCGCTGGACCGGCCGGCGGCGCGATCGCAAACTTGGAATCCCGTCCATCCGGACCCCGCCACGAGCGGTGTCGCGCCCTGGCGTGTCCTGAACCTCGGCAACAGCCGCAGCACCGAGCTGATGCGCTACATCGAAGTCCTGGAAGAGAAGATCGGCCGCAAGGCCCAGCTCAACCTGCTGCCGATGCAGCCAGGAGACGTCAGCCGCACCGACGCTGACGTGTCCGACACCGAGCTTGCGCTGGACTACGCCCCCTCGACGCCGATCGAGATCGGAGTCGGGCGCTTCGTGGACTGGTACATGGACTTCTTCCAGGTGGGGAAGAACTAGCGCGGGCACACCGTCGCTGAGTCTCCCATTGAACCAATCTGGGCCTGGCTCAGCTCAATGGGAGATATTGCCTATTCCCGCGCTAAAGGACGAAGTCTTCTGAGTGGAGCGCGATCGTCCCAACAAGCTGAATTTTGAGATCCGCGACGCGATCGCCGTTCAGGTCACCCAGAACGTAGGTATCGCCTCCCGTCACTTCATAACGCAACTCGCCGGCTTTCCCGTGGAAACCCATCGTACCGATGAAGGCGAATCGATCGTCCACCGCCGTCAGCAAGTTCGCATCGACGGTGCTTAGATGAATGCGCTCACCCGCGGCGACCGAAAAGTCCTCGATCCGATCAACTTCTAGGATCGAACCACCACCGAGATCATTAGGCCCGAAGGTGAAGATATCGGTCCCAGCGCCACCGAAAAGCCTGTCTACGCCAGCTCCTCCAGACAGAGTATCGTTGCCATCCCCACCCGACAGGACATCACGCCCTTCGGCACCTAGTAGCCGATCAGCCCCCCCAAGACCAAAGAGCTGATCATCTTGCGCCGCACCGGTGATCACGTTGGCTAGGCTATTTCCAGTCCCCACTGTCGCGCCAGTGGAGAGCTGCAGATCCTCTACGTTGTTTTCCAGGGTATGATTTGCGGAAGCAAAGACCGTATCCTTGCCAGCTCCACCGGCTTCGATGATTGCATCGTCGATGTCACTGACGAAGTACCGATCGTCCCCCGCGCCTCCGACAAGCGTATTCTGCCCCTCCCCACCAGTTAGGCGATCATCGCCATCACCCGCTTCAAGTCGTGCGTTCACATCGCCACGCGCGAACATATTGTCTGCACCGCGTGTCCCAATGATCGTCACCTCGATCGCCGCCGGCGCTTCGGTTTCGCTCGGGCCTAGAGGCTCCACCGGTGTCGCCGGCGATGAAACGCTGCCGCCGCCTTCCAGAGCGATAGTCGGCATTGGACTGGAATGGCTCCCTTCGATCCAATCCCCAAGCTCCTTGAGGCTTTTCAGAGAGATATATCCTACAGTTGAATTCCCCTCATCTATGATTTCAGACAGCTCTTTTCCAAAAATATACTTTGTTGCACAATTATTATTAAGAGCTATTTGGGACGAATCTTCGACCCGAATCCATGATGTGTCGCCATCTGTGCCAAGTACTCTGTTGTCAGAAATACTCGCGCCTTCCGCTCCGCCAATAAATATTCCATTAGTCATCCCACCGGCGACCAGATTGTTTGATATCAAGACGTTCTCAAACGTACCTGCCGGCCCGCGGAGGAATATCCCCTGCATCAACCCACCGTCGCCGCGAACGATTACGTTTCCATCGATAACCATGTCCAGGTTAGTGGGATTTGCTTCGCCCTCCCAGAACTGGATAGCATCTGGATGGTCATCCGCATCCGGATAGAAGTCCGTAAAATAGTTCTTTGATACATGAACGTCAGATACACCAGCACCGCGCACGCCATCTGAGCGTATGTCATGAAAGCTATTTCCGGAAACCACGACCGAATTGCTCTCAAGTAAAGTTAGACCAAATCCGAGCTCTATAAACTCTGAATTGAGCACCTCAACCTCGGAGCTCCCTCGAATCATAAGCCCAGACTGATCATTTCCGGGGTTCCCATCCATGTCCCCGTGAACAGTTAGGCCATCAAAGCTTATCCCAACCGAATCGTAGACGGAGAACTGATTCTCAATGCCGTCCGGCTGGACCGCGAATTCCAGATTATGGAACGATATTCCTTGGCTGCCCCTAATCTCTAGCCCGGCTATCGTAGCCTTGGCAGATGGATCGCTCGAAACGATACTAATGACGCCCTGCACCTTTAGGTTTTCGATCTCCAGGCCAGAATAGGTTCCCGGATGCAAAGCAATGATGTCTCCAGCCCTCACCACATGAAGTGCAGCATCAAATTCGGATACGTTTGTTACATCAAAAATCATCGATCTAGCCCTCGACCGCCCGAAGTTCATCGAACACGAACTTCAGAACGAACTCTCAGTTGACGGGAGAGGCCTCGATCATCTCGAATTAAGGTCGTTTAGTGTCCCAAAGTCGCACAGCAAAGCTTGCCCGCACTCGATCCCTAGGTGTGGCAATTTCCCACGAAGTCAGTTGCAATTCAGAGGAAGCCCCCACATCAGCTTGAAATCCTTAGGATTAGCGTCACCCGGCTCCGGTGGGCGAACACAGCCCTGAGTTCAGACTAATCATGACGACAGTTGGTAGGCCAGCATGCGGCCGCGACGCCTTGGCGCAGCAGAAAAGCTTAGCAAGCCAACGCCTCGATCCACCGCGACGGGAGGCTTACAAGGCTACATTGCGGACGCTCGAATGCCCCGCGTGCTTGCGGCACCCGAATCGGGGGTCAGCGGCGGGAGGCTACCCGGAACAACTCCGTGCAGGCGCAAAGCACATGGTAGAATGACGTGGCCGGCGCCGGTTCGTCGATGAACCCGCCATCCGGGCGCATCTTGTCCCGCCAAACACCAGCCGCCGGCGTTTCGAGATAGCGTTGCAGGCTATCGGCCGCGGCCAGTTGGCTTGTCTCGTTTCCGAACAATAGCTCGGCCTTCAGGCGCTCGGTCTGCGGCCAAAGGCGGGCGGCGCCATCCCGCAACGTAAAGTTGTCCCAGAGCTCGTTGACCGCGACGTTGCGGACCGGGTCGATCCCGCGCAAGCCCGCCCTGTAGAGATCGCGTCCGGCCTCTACCACGTCCGCACGATCATGCTGGCGCCCCCAGCGCTCCAGCAGCCAGGCCCATTCGAACTGGTGGCCAGGTTCGACCAGCCGGCCATCATCGCTGCCGGCCACACCCCAGGAGGCGTCGAAGAACTCGCGCAGGAAGCGTCCCTTTGGGTCGATGAAGACCGTCAGCGCCAGATCGATGATCTCGGCGGCCATAGTCTCCCAGGGATCCGGCTCGACCTCCGCCCAGGCGAGAGCGCCCTCCAGGAGGTGCATGTGCGCGTTGGCCTGATAGGGGTAGGCGATATTTTCGATGTAGCCGCCGGCTGGATTGCGCATCGACTGCAGCCCATCGAGCACGCCGAGCGCCACGTCGCGCAATTCGCCGGCGCGTTCGGGATCGGCGCGGCGCAGAGTGGCGGTCCCGAGCAGCGCGAAGGCCTGATCGTAGAGCATGGGCGTATCGTCGAGCACTTCGCCGTCGAGGCCCACCAGGGTCCTGAAGAGCCCGTCCGGCCGGCGGAACCGATCGACAAAGAAGTCCACGCCATGCCAAGCCGCCTCGCGCCAGGGGCCGTCCCACCCAAGCATGCCGGCCGTGGCGTAGACATAGGCTTGGCGGCCCTGCACGCGGGCGCGCCGTGGCCCTGGCCGCGGATCTCCTTCCGCACTCAGGGCCTCGATGAAACCGCCGTGCTGGCGATCGGCGCCCTTCACCCACCAGATCGGCAGGGCGGCTTCGCGCAGCCAGCGGTCGTAAGCGCGAGACGCAGCGGCCAAATCGGCAAACCGATCCGGCGCAGCCCGCACGCCCACCTTCCCGCTCTTGGTCACCGAATCGCCAGCCACTCGCCTACCCTTCGTTGAACTGCTCAGATAACCTGCCCGCCTCACGACGTCACGAGACTGCACACAGCCGCGTCGCAGGCGATTACGGCGAAGAAATGGAGCGCCGCCGCTGCGCGTCACCACTCGCCTCTCTCGCGAATTTCGCATTGCAGCGTTCTTTTTGGTCTGATTTATGCAGGCCAGAAGCAGCTTCGTTCAAAAGGCATGCTTAGGGGTTGGCGCCATGCAGACGATCTACGATTGGGTCACGGTCGCGATCTTCGGCGCGTTGATTGTCCTGTTCCTGCACAGGTCCACCGCGCAGGAGGAGCCGAAGGACAATATCTACCAGTATCTCCCGGCCTGCCTTGGCTTGGCGCTGGCGAACTATGTCGGCAACCAGGGTCATGGCGCGATCGCCTTCGCAATCATCGTGGCCGTGGTCGCTTATGTCGCGTACGTGCTGAAACCGTTCAATCTGAAGTTCTAGACTGCGAGCTAAGCAGGATCGACGGTCGATTAACGTTGACTCAACTGCACCGGTTTAAGATTTCGCCACAATCGGCGTGTTTACCGGAAGTTGGCTGGACCCTGCGATTTATGGACCCCGTCGATATCGCAAACGCACCGCAGCATGAGTGTTTGGAGGCGCCGTGAGTTGGATCAATAGCCTGATGGCGCGCTCGTTGGGCCGCAAGCCGAAGGCGGCTCGGAACGCGCAGCCTGGTCTGGTGTTCACGGCCGCGCCGCCCCCGAAGCCCGCGCCGCGCGCGACTGAAGGAAAGCCTGCGGCTGAAGCGTTCCCGCGCTTTCACTCCACCGCCGGCGACCAGCTCAGCCCGCGCCTGACCGACGCCACCGCGGCCGCGCGCGTGAAACTGCGCAGCGCCTTTACGCCATCGCAGCCGATCACCGACAGGCGCCTGTTCGCAGGCCGCTTGGACGTGCTGACGACGCTCATCCGCTCGATCGAGGACCAGAGGGTCCACGTCATCATGTACGGCGAGCGCGGGATCGGTAAGACCTCGCTCGTCCACGTGCTGACCCAGGCTGCGCAGGAAGCGCGCTACATCGTGGTCTACGTCTCCTGCGGCGCGGCCTCGACCTTCGACGAGATCTTCCGGGCGGTGGCCGAAGACGTGCCGCTCCTCTTCCACAGCGGCTTTGCGCCGACGACCGAGCAGGCGGAAAAGGGCGGTTCGCTGGCCGATCTGCTGCCCTCGACCCAGCTCACGCCGCGTCTGGTGGCGGACCTTTTCGCCAAGCTGACCGGCACCCGCGTCCTGGTGGTGCTCGACGAATTCGATGTCTGCGAGTCTCCGGAGTTCCGGCGCAACATCGCCGAGCTGATCAAGAACCTTTCCGACCGCTCGATCCGCACCCAACTGGTGATCGCCGGCGTCGCCGCCGACCTCACCGAACTGGTCGAGCATATCCCGTCGATCCGCCGGAACATCTTCGCCCTGCAGGTGCCGAAGATGAGCACGGCCGAGGTCAACCACCTGGTCGAGAACGGCGAGGCTCACAGCGGCGTCACCTTCGACAAGGTCGCGACGGACTTTATCGTTTCCGTCGCGAACGGCTCTCCCTATCTGGCCAGCCTGTTCAGCCATCACGCCGGGTTGGTGGCGATCGACAAGGGGCGCGACCGTGTCATGGTCGAGGACGTGGCCGTCGCCGTCGAGCAGGCCCTGACCGAGTTCCGCGGCCGCATCTCCAAGCAGTCGCTGGCTCAGATCGATCAGGCGACCAAGGCTGGGGCCCGCCATATCCTCGGCGTGATGGCCGGTGCGGCGCAGTTCAACAACGGCCGGTTCGACGAGCGCGACGTGGACGCTGCGCATCCGAACGGACCGAGCGCGAAGGCCACCATCGACGAGCTCGCCGCCAACCATATCCTGCTGGAGCGGCAAGACGACGAACACGGCCGCAGCTACGTCTTCTCCGAGGAGGCGGTCCTGCCCTATCTCTGGATCCTGGCCGCTCAGAAGCGCTTCCTGGACGAGAGACGGCCCGGCGGTGACGAGAAAGCCGCTTCAGAAAAGCCGGAGGCCGCTTCGCCCGCCGTGGTCGCAGGTCGCGCTGGCCGGTCCTGAGCGGCCCGCAACGGGCTGACTTCGCCAAGACCGACCCGTTGTAGTAAACGGGCCGGCAGGCGCCGGGCGGCGCTTCTCCGCTTGATCTGTATTGGGGGTAACGGTTTGCGCATTCTCGTCACTGGCGGCGCTGGGTTCATCGGCTCGGCCCTGGTCCGCCATCTGATCGCCGAAACCGAGCACGAGGTCCTCAATCTCGACAAGTTGACCTATGCCGGCGACCTGCGCTCGCTCGACGGCGTGGCTGGAAACAATCGCTACGCCTTCAGGCAGACGGACGTCGCCGACGCCGGCGCCATTCGTGCGGCGCTGCAGGACTTCCGCCCCGACGTGGTCACCCATCTAGCCGCGGAGTCCCATGTGGACCGTTCGATCGATGGTCCGGCCGAGTTCATCCAGACCAACGTGGTCGGCACCTTCGTCATGCTGTCCGAAGTGCTGGACTACTGGCGCGGCCTGGAAGCTCGGGCCAAATCCGCCTTCCGGTTCCACCACATCTCCACCGACGAGGTGTTTGGTTCGTTGGGTGACACCGGCTTCTTCACCGAGACCACCGCCTACGACCCGCGATCGCCCTACTCGGCCTCCAAGGCTTCATCCGATCACCTGGTTCGCGCCTGGCATCACACCTATGGGCTGCCGGTGCTGGTGACCAACTGCTCGAACAACTACGGGCCCTATCACTACCCCGAGAAGCTGATCCCGCTGATGATCGTCAAGAGCCTCGCCGGCGAGCCGCTGCCGGTCTATGGCGCGGGGGCCAACGTCCGTGACTGGCTCTATGTGGACGACCACGCCCGCGCCCTGACCCGCGTGTTCGAGGCCGGCCAACCGGGCGAGAGCTACATCATCGGCGGCCGTGCGGAGCGCACCAATCTGCAGGTCGTGCACGCCATCTGCGACACGCTGGACCATCTGCGCCCGCGCGCCGACGGAAAGTCGTATCGCGAGCAGATCACCTACGTCGCCGACCGCCCCGGACATGATCATCGCTATGCGATCGATCCCTCCAAGCTGGCGCGCGAACTCGACTGGAAAGCGCAGGAGAGCTTCGAAAGCGGCATCGAAAAGACCGTCCGCTGGTACCTGGCGAACGAAGCCTGGTGGGCGCCGATCCTCGCCCGCAGCGACGCCACCCAACGGCTGGGCCTGAAGACCGTCAGCGCATGAGCTCCCCGGACGTCCGCCAGATCCTGCTGACCGGCGGCAGCGGCCAGGTCGGCGCGGAGATCATTCGCCTCGCGCCCGCGCAGTTCCAGATCGTCGCGCCGAGCCGCGCACAACTGGACCTGTCCGATGCAGCCGCCATTTCGCGCCTCGTCGCCTCGCAGCCCTGGGCGGCCGTGATCAACTGCGCGGCCTATACCGCCGTGGACAAGGCCGAGAGCGACGTCGTGACGGCCTGGGCCGCCAACGCCATGGGGCCGGCCGCATTTGCCCAGGCCACGGCGCAGGCGCAGATTCCGCTGATCCACATCTCAACCGACTACGTCTTTGACGGGTCGAAGGACGGCTTCTACGTCGAGGACGATCCGGTGGCGCCGATCGGCGTCTACGGCGCTTCGAAGGAAGGCGGCGAACAGGCGGTCCGCACCGCCAACCCGCGTCATGTGATCTTGCGCACCGCCTGGGTGGTCAGTCCGCATGGCGCCAACTTCGTCAAGACCATGCTGCGGCTGGCCGAGAGCCGCCCGGAACTGCGCGTGGTCGACGACCAGCGCGGCTGCCCCACCAGCGCGACCGACATCGCCCAGACGGTGCTGACGGTTCTCGCGCGGATGGTCGCTGATCCCGAGGCTCCGACCGGCGCCTACCACTTCGTCAATGAAGGCGAGGCGAGTTGGTGCGAGTTCGCCCGCGAGATCTTCCGGATGGCTGGCGAGCGTGGCCTGACCACGCCGGCCGTGCACGCCATCCCGACTTCCGAGTATCCAACCCCCGCGCGCCGGCCGGCCAACTCCCGTCTCGACGCAGGAAAGCTCCGCCGCGACTACGGGATCACGCCCCGCCCCTGGCGCGTCGCGGTCGAAGAGATCGTCGCGACCCTGGCGGCCTCCGGACAGAAACAGGAACCATAGATGAAGGGCATCATCCTTGCCGGCGGCTCCGGCACGCGGCTGCATCCGGCCACGCTGGCCGTGAACAAGCAGCTTCTGCCGATCTACGACAAGCCGATGATCTATTATCCGCTGTCGGTCCTGATGCTGGCCGGCATCCGCGAGATCCTGATCATCTCCTCGCCGGAGTACATCGACAACTATCGCCGCCTGTTCGACGACGGCTCGGCGTTCGGGCTCAACATCGAATACGCCGTCCAGCCGAAGCCCGAGGGCCTGGCCCAGGCCTTCCTGATCGGTGAGGAGTTCCTGGCGGGCGACCGCGGAGCCCTGGTGCTTGGCGACAACATCTTCTTCGGCGCCGGCATGAGCGCGCTCCTGAAGCGCGCCGCCGCCCGCGAGAACGGCGCTACCATCTTTTCTTATGAGGTCGACCAGCCCCAGGCCTATGGCGTCGTCGAACTGGACGACACCGGTCGCGCGGTTGGCCTTGAGGAAAAGCCAGCCGAACCCCGCTCTCGCCAGGCCGTGACAGGCCTCTATTTTTACGACAACCGCGTCGTGGACTTCGCCAAGCAGGTTCGCCCCTCGGCGCGCGGCGAGCTCGAGATCACCGATCTCAACCGCATGTACATGGAAGCTGGCGACCTCTTCGTCGAGCAGCTCTCGCGCGGCTATGCTTGGCTCGACACCGGTACCCACGAGAGCCTGGTCGAGGCGTCCGAGTTTGTGCGAGCCGTGCAGAAGCGCCAGGGTGTCCACATCGCGTGCCTCGAAGAGATCGCCTACCTCAACGGCTTCATCGGCCACGACCAACTGAAGGCCCGGGGCAAACTGTTCGAAAAAACGTCCTACGGACGATACCTGCTCGAAGTCGCCGAACGCGGCGGCGAAAGGGACCAGAAGGAATTGTGGTGAAAACTGAAATGCGATGGCGCTATGCCACCACATTTCGAGCGGTCACGGAACGACGGTCATGAACCGCCAAACGCAACCTGAGCATCGTAGGCCCGCGAGCGGTGTGCGCTACTTCGTACGCGACGACGATGTGGGGGAGCTAACCCCAGCCCTGATCACCTTCGTCGAGGCCTTCATCGCTCGAGGTATTCCCGTCAGCTATCAGATTATTCCCGGACAGCTCACCGATGGCTGCGCGAGCTTTCTGCTCGAGAAGGTCAACGCCCATCCGCAGTTGATCGAATTTGGCCAACATGGCCTGCATCACCGGATGATGCTTAGAGGGAAGCTACTCAAAAGGGAGTTTGGCCCGGAGCGGAGCTATGAAGCTCAGCTCGCTGACATTAATGCAGGGAAGAAAATCCTGCGTGAAAAGCTCGGAGCGCAGCACGTTAAGCTGTTTACGCCACCGCAGCACAAGTTTGACCGCCAGACGATCAGGGCCATATCCGCTGCGGGCTACACTCTCTTTTCAGCCGCCTCGTACCCGACGGCCCACCATCGTGCGGCCTACGCCCTGGGCCGCATATTAGGTCTGTCCAGCATAAGGCACCACGGCATCTCATATCACGGCCGCAAACGCCCCGAAGCTGATCTGTTGGAGTTGTCGATCTCAGTCGCAATTGACAATGGTCGCAGGATCACGTGCCCGCCCCAAGGGCTAGCGCTCGCCCTTAAGCAAGCCGCGAGCTGCACCAACAAAGTCGGCCTGATGTTCCACCACGCCATCTACGCAGACGCGCCGAACCAATTGATGGCGATTATCGATCAGCTCGAAACCGATCAGATCGCCCACTTTCACAAACTGGGCGACCTGGCGGCCCACTAATGCGCAGAGCGAGGCGTCCACTCGGCAATCAGGTCATTGAGGTACGCAATAAGCTCGCTTGGATCGCTGGTCGCCAGCCGCGGGGACCTCGTCCGGATCTCCCGGAGGGCTTGAGCCAGCTCGTCGGCCGTATTCGCGGTCGCGATAAGACCGCGCTCGGCAAATGCCGAGGTGATTTCGGCCTGATGGTCATCATAGACCTCGCCTTTGGAGAATAGGCGCGGCACCGCAATCACCCGGCACCCTTGCCTCAGCGCTGTGATCAGCGATCCAGTACCGCCGTGACAGACAACGATGTCCGCATCCTTGAGGGTGGCTTGCATGGCGTCGAATGGCATGGTTTCGACAGTGTGAATGCCATCGGGAGTTGCCCCTCCCTTTCCGGCCTGGATCAATATCTTTTCTGGGATCTCTCCCCGGGAATTGACCTCCGCGACCATGCCGACAAGTCGATCAAACGGAAGGATGGCACCAACCGTCGCAAATAGGAGCGGCTTCTTTTCGGGCCGCTCGCTATCGAGAATTTTCAGAGGGTCGAAGACGGGGGCGCCCGGCCAATATGCCGCGAGCGCTTGTGATTGCGCGACCTTGCGATGCGCCAGCGGCGCCGACAGCCGGCCAAACACCGACGGTTTGTCGAAGCGGGCAAATGACTCGACGACCACGACTTTAGCGCCGATCAACCTCGCCCAGACAACCGAGAAGAAAACAGCCCCCGCGCCAGTGCTGATCAGGACCTGGGGGCGCTCCCGGAGTATTATTCTGCCAGACGCGAAAAAGTTGCGCACGGCCGACACCGCCATCTTGAGCGGAGAACCTAGACGAGCCTGGCCGAGCGCGAAATGCGGCACATATAGCGCGCGATGCTTCTCGCCAATGCTGCGAGCCAGCGCGGTATCTTCTGTCAGGAAGAAGTAGTCATGCTGCGACCAAACCGGCTCCAGGTCGAGCAACTGCCGCACATGGCCACCACCGGACCCTGCGAGACACACGCGAAGGCGCTGAGGCCGGGAGGCCTGGGGCGCACGCGAGGCAAGAACTTCTGTTGTCGGCCTCGCAGCCAAATCGCTCTCCCCCCGCCCCACTATACTTCAGTTGTCCTCAGAACCGTCCAATCACCGAAACTTCAATCCGACCTACGGAATAAATGCTCGGAAGTCACGCCAATAAGGCCTCTGCTCCATTCAGACCGCCATAGCGCTTGCACGTTGGGTCCCAATGAGCGCGGGCCGTTTGGAGGCGGCTACCGCCTCCACTAACTCGGGAATAAATGTTTCCATTGTTTGGAATGCCGTCTTTGCGTCATCTCCAACAACGGAGAACCGGACGAGAGCCCCATCCGGCACGTATCCCGCCATTGCGTTTCGCAGGCGGACCTCGCGCTGCTCACCGCTGCTGGCTGGAAGATATTCCCCCATTCGAGCCCAGTAGATAATATTTTCCTGTCGCCCCTGCGATCTGGCAACAACGTGTCTCACTGGCAGACTCACACCATCAGCGAGCTTCAGTGTGGTGGCAGTCGTCGACATGAGCTGAAAGCCAACTGCCGGATAGCAGATCTCAGGGCGATGCAGTTGCAGCATATCGCTCTGGGTACCGCCGTAAGCGATAAGCATCATCACAGCCGCCCCCGTGGAAGCTTGGTGATAAACTCGACCAACCATTTCGCTGTAGAGGGTGGCGGCCAATCCCCCCTCCGCCTTCCCCTGGACAAGACCGTCAGAGTTCTCGGCAGACCAATCGGCAACGGCGAGCGGCACGATGTCGGCCATCTTGGCTCCGCTCAGGAGGACAAGACGCTCACGAGGCTTCAGCGAGTAGGCCGTGGCAGCCGCGGCGACGCAGGCAACACCAATGAGAAGTTCGCGTCTGCCAGTCATGCCCGGATTCCGCGTTCCCTAAGAATATACGAAAGCAAGCTATCAACGAGGAAGACTAGGATCAGCGCCGACACAAATAGCAGAAGACCTGCAGCCATATGCAGAAATCCCTGCGCAACAGCATCTCCGAAGAAATACGTCAGGAGCACCAGGACCGAAACCCGAATAATGTTCGCCACAATGGCGATCGGAATGACAAGCGCAACCAGCAACAACGAATAACGCCAAGAGGCATTACGCAAAAGGTATATGTAGAATAAACTGATTGCCACAAGCCCGGTTATGGAATTCATACCGGAGCAAGCGTCCTCCACAAGAAGCTGATATTGGGCGACCGTTAACGTAACCCCCTCGCGGAATACTGGAACGCCTAACAACTGAAGGCCGCCGGTCGCGATATACGACACAAACAACTTCAAAGGCGCCGTCAAACGATCCATAAGCCAGTCTGGCGGAGGAATGACAAATGCTAAGTAGAATAATGGAAACCACATCCTAAGAATAGCGCGGGACCCGAACAGCGAATACATTATCGCCACTCCAACCCCATACAGCCCCGCAGTCTCCAGACTTATGAAATCATAGGCCCGGCCAAAGATATATATAGACAACGCTGCAAGCAGCATCGCAGCCGTAAGCCAAGCCTGCCCAGATTCAGCGGAAAGCCGAAGCTGCGGCAGCTTTCGCCAAATTAGCCACCCTCCGGTAAGCATGACGATCGGGCCATGAGCGCCGGATTCGCGCGACCACACTTGGTCGCCGAGTGACAGTATGGTCGGCACCGCCAAAGCGGCGGCCCCCGCAACAAGCGGCCAATGCGTCAACAACGCTGATGGAAAGCGTTGCTTGGCCATCGAAGCCGAAGCACTGGCCAACTTCAGGCCTCGGTCATAACGGTTCCGACGATCGTAGCACGATCATCGGTGAGCTGACCGCCCAAAGCCGCGATATCGCTCACGTAACTCTCGTGGCGGCGCGCAACGATGAGACCGTATCCGACGACGTTGCTGATACGCCGCGCATCAGCCGAACTGCTCGCTGATGGCGTGTCGACAATTGTGATGTCAAAATCGCGGAGACAGCGCTCGATCAACAGCGCAAAGTTTTCACTCGCCAGCAGCTCTTGGGCCTGGCCGCTTTGCCCCCCCGAATACATAATCGAGAGGTTCTCAAGCACATCCGACTGGATGAAGGTTGCTTGCCCGCCTGCCGTTTCAAGGCACTGTCGAAGCCCAACGACATCATCAGCAGGCCTGATAAAGTCATTTACCGCCGGGTTACGGAGATCCCCATCAATAAGCAGCACCTTTGTGCCGATCTGAGAGAGAGACACCGCGAGATTGACAGCGGTAAACGTCGCCCCCACGCCCTCGGTGGCCGCGCAAATCGCAAGGCCTCGCCGCCCGTCACTGACGTGCCGCGCCATAATGTGAGTTCTGAGCGCTCTGATGCTTTCGGCTCGCGCGCCCCGCGGATCGGATAGCATCACGACCTCGGGCGAGAAAGCGTAGCCTGGCGGGGCCACCGCTTTCCTCTCGCTCAATTGAACCCCGTCGGCTTTCGCATCGCTGCTGTTGAGTGCCATTCATGTGCCCCCGAATTACGCCTGAGCCACCCGGGTCTCGACTTTTTTTGTCGCTCCCCGCAGATCACGTCGAGACCACGACCATCCCAATTTCCGCGGCTGGGGCGATCCGGCAATCACCGCAAGCAAAGGCGCATGAACAGCATAGGTGAGGTCTTCTGCACTGCGAACTCTTCGCCCGAATAGTTCCGTCAATAAGGCAACCAGGACCCCGAACGCCACGCCAAATCCAAGCGCCCCCATCATAATCAGCGGCATATTCGGAAAGATCGGCGTCTGCGGCGTAACTGCATTACCGAGGGGCGTAATCCCTGTTTCACCGATATTTGCTTCGAGGCGGAGATCCGCCTCGCGCGACGAGGCCTTCAGAAACTGCTCACGACGGACATCAACCTCCGCCTGCAGCGCCCGGACCCGTTCCAGCTTATCGCGCTGACCGATAACCTTTGATTTTTGAGCCTCAAGCAAACCAGCTCCGATACGGGCGGCCGAAGCGGCGGCCCCCGCGGCCGCGTTAGCGGCTGATTGCTCCCGAGCCGCCTGGCTCGCGAGAACGGACCGTTGCTGCTTCATAGCAATGAGGTCTGGGTGATTGGGCCCGAGGGTCCGGGACGCCTGAGCGATCGCCGCATCTACCTGGGCCAACTGTAACGCGGACGGCGTTGGCCCGGTCGGCATGACCGCACTGAGAGCCGGAGCGCCCGCTCCTGCCAAAGCCGCAAGCCTCGCGCTATCGATATCGGTCTTGTCGTCCTGCAGGACAATACCATTTTCCCGCTCGAAGGCAGCCTTCGCCGCTTCGGCCGAAGCTAACGCCGCCTTCGCCTTTGCAGCTTGATCGGCGTACCAGGTCGCTGTGCGGGCCGCCGTCTCCCGACGATAGGCGAGCGTCGATTCAATGTATGCTTCGCGTAACGCATCGGCGACCGACCGCGCCACCTCTGGAGAACTGGAGGTATAGGTCAGCTCCAAGATGTTGCTGCCCTCGATTAGATTGGCGTTCGTACCGTCGATAATGCGCTGGGCAGCCCATCGCTTAAGGTCGCGATCGTCCCCCGCCGGCCGGTTCTGATATTGCGTAAGGAGGTCAGGGTTGTTCAGCCAACCAAGATCCTCAACGACCTTTCCAGCGACCCTATAGTCCTTGATGAGCTCGATTTGTGTGCGCGTGTAGGCCTTCGCAAACTGGGGCGACGTGACCTGGCCAGTAACCGGATCCGGCTTGACCAAATCCAACATCACGCGGGACTGGCCCTGATAGCGCGGCGGCACGATCTGCGTGACGATAAACGCGCCTACCACGCAACTGACGATCGCGGCGATGATCAGCATCCGCCGCGCCCACAGAATCCTTAGAAATTGGACGATGCTCACGTCTTACCTCTGGCTTATCGCCGCCTAGAACAACCGCTCGCCAACCACGATAACGTCGCCAGCCTGGAGCACGTCCCCCAAGCCAATTTTAACTTTCTCACCGTTGCGCGTGACAGTCACTCGTTTGTCAGAACCCGACGCGGCAAGCCCGCCAGCTCTACCAATCGCCATACGCAGGGTCATATCGGACATCAGGGGAAACGAACCAGGAGAGTTAACTTGACCACTGATGTAAAAGAGATCCGCGGCAGGACTGTAAATCTTATCCCCAGGAGTAATCACTGGATCTTGACTGGCGTCGCCAGTCGCGAGCGCCTTCACGGAAAGGCGCTGCTCAGGGCCATTCGCGCGGCGCAAGATCACATAGTCAGCGCCCGTTTCACGGACACCACCAACACGCGCTATAATTTCCGATAGTCGGTAGACGCGATCAATGGGCACCAAGCCCGGCGTTCCAACGGAGCCCAACACTGTCACATAGCGGCTCGCGTAGGACACAACGTCGACATTAACGATCGGATCAGCAAAGTACCCGCCATCCTGAAGCGCCTTGCGAACCTGATCGCTCAGCACTCGCGCGGTTCGGTCGGCAGCCGCTATCCGGCCGATCAAGGGGAGCTGAATAGTCCCGTCGCTACCAAGTTTGGCGCGCGTCTTAAAGTCAGCCCTCCCAAGCAGGTCCACCTCGACGATATCCTCGGGGCCAAGGATGTAGTCATTCGACACGAGCATCTCCTGGGGCGAAGCCCCCGGAGATGCCGGCACAACGGGCGGCGACAACACGGTTGTCGCCGCCGCGCTAGGGGCAGATTGCGACAGCGCCACCGCTGGCGTCATCGCCACGAAGCAAAGGCCTACGGCCAATTTTCGTCCAATCGCGGAAATGCTGGTCATGTGGGGAGCGCTTCTCAAAAGGCAACGTCGGCGGTCAGCCCGACGCGCGTGGTTGCATATTCAAAGGCGGGCACGTCTGCTTCTCGCTCCTCGCGGGTGACATCCAGCCTAAGCGACGTCCGTTGGCTTTGCTTGTAGGTCAATGAAGCAAATGCCACTTTGGTACGTGAATCTGTCAGAACAACGCCAGGGACGGTGCCCAGAGTCGGACCTTCAGCCCTGGAGTCTGAGAACGACAAGCCGCCGCCAAGCTCCAGGCGAGAGCTCAGTTCGTAGCGTGCCCCCAGACGAACGCGCTCTTGGACATCGTAGAGCTTGCCGATGCTATTGGAGGGGACAACACCTCTTGAATAGCTCAGAGAGGTCTCAAGCCTGTCTGATGGCCGGTAAACGAGGTCCCCCCCGTAGGTGACGCCACTAAAGTCATCCGGAGCGTTTGGTCCGCTCGCCAATGAATCAACCGTTGAATAGGACAATTCAACCGTCCCCTGAATCCGAGCCCCTAGTCGACGCTCAAAACTCAGCCCCGTTACGGTCAGATCGTAACCAGGGTTAGTGCCTCCCAGCGTCGGATCGTACTCCGTGCGCTGCCGCATCGCGAACACAGAGAGCGTACCAAAGGTTGGCCGAGCGTAGGTAACTCCTACTCGGCCGGTCGATGTCTCATAGTCGGACTGTGCTTGGATCGCGTTGCTGTTGGTGGCCCAGTCGTGGCCGGCGGAGACTAACAGGCCAAGCCCGTAGCCGCGCGAACAGTTAACGTTCAGATTGGCTGACGTCACGTTTCGGATATTTTCCGGGTTCGTTAGTGTAAGATCCTGCAAATCATTTCGGGACCGGGAAAAACCGCCCTGAATCACCCCCGTGCAGGGGCCAATTTGTCCGTTCAACCCAGATCTTAAGCTAATTCGGTTCGAATTCAGCTTATCGTTCTTGTCGTAAAAGTCGTAGCCAACTGCACCGTTCGCGAAAAACGACTGGCGGCTGACGGGCCAAAGCAGATCGAGGGTCAATGAGGGGGTGAAGATCACGTCCTCAGGTTCAATACCCCTACTGCTCGCGAGCGTCCTATTGGAACGGGCCACATTTGAATCGTGCATGACCGTTGCACGGGCGCCGAAGTCCAGCCGCCGAGCATCTTGTGCATGGGCGACAGATGAAAGAGCGACCGCCCCCACCAAGGCCGCCGCGGCCCAATATTCAACCATGGCTCTCCCTCACACTACAACACGACCCGCAACACCCGCCCGCACGCCAAAAAGACACATCCAAGAGGCGGAATCACATTGCGGCAGCAAAGATGGCGCCAGGCGGGCGCCCGCTGTTGGCGGGGCTACTTCCTTCGCGCTCTAAGTTCGCGGAATAGCTTCCGCAGTTCGTTCCGATAGACATCGAGGAGCGCATCAACCTGCGCCAGCCCCCGGTTCGCATCGGCCGCGAGGACATCACGCCTCTCCAAGCATTGCTTAATGAAGCCCAACGCTGAGCTGGTGTCCATGCCCGTAACGGGCACCATCCATTTGTAGTCCAGCATCCCGAACAGGCCGCTGAATTTCCGACTATAGGCGATTGGTACGACCGGAGTCCCCGAAGAAAAAGCTGCGATACAGGCATGCATCCGCCCAGCAACAACAAAGTCGAGGCTGGAAATATAGGACTTCGCTTCCGAGGGGCCAGCAAAACTGGGCACACGAAGCGCTCCAGGGAACTCTGCTGCAATCTTGTCCGTGACTGCGTCATCATCATCCCAGCCATCGCTCGGATGATTACAGTGTGTAAGTAGATGCACCTCGACGTCGTGCCGGGCGACCAGATCTTTGATCAGGCTGCGCATCAGCTCCGCATAGTTTGCCGAGAGGCCAAAGCGGTTTCGACCGCTCTCCGCCTCGTTCAGCAGCAGCGCTGATATATTCACACCGACCCGGATTCGCTGCTGCCCTCTGAGAGAGCTCCCATCCTGGTAGGGCAGCGCAAAGGCGACGTCGACAGCCAGCACGGCATGGGCCTTGGGCGCTAATTTACGCACCGCCTCCAACGACATCGGGTCGCGGGCCACTACGGCGTTGGCGCGGTTCAGCACATGCCGAGCTAACCGGATGTACGGTTGGTTTTCAAAAGGGCCAATCGTCTGCGGTGATAGGACAAGCGGCTTACGCCGAGCAATCGCGATCATCTTCGTGACCCATTGGAAGACGAATCGGCGAAGCCCATAGATATCGGCGAAGCTGTCACCAGCACCTATGTCCAGTACGCAATCTTGGGCGCCGAGCACCCGCCAACACCCTGCCGGACTAAGCATTGATTTTGTCGAAATCACATACGTCGGAATAACCGACTCGTCCAAGTATGGGGGGGTTCTTTCTCGAGGCCCGAATATCAGAAAGCTTGGGTCGAACCCTAGCTCTTCGGCAACCGACCGCACAATCGCGACATTGGCCAAGGTTAGAGCACCAACACCCAGATTTCCAGATCGGGCCGAATGCCAAAGTAGGCCAATCTTGATGGGCTCTGAACTCATGTCGGATGCCATTCCCTTATGCACTCTCTTACCTGGGCTCGCAGCGGACCGGTCCCCAATAACCGATAGGCGGCTCGGGCACACCTCAACGGCGTCCCTTAACGCTCGCCCGGACGATTATTGGCCTATAGGCTCCGCCCTCTCGGATTTACCGCTTACATAGCAAGGGTTGCGGGTGCGTTATCTCGTTGTCGACCTGACCGGCGGACCAAGCCCCGCATGCTCGGCATGCCTGCGCGCGCCGCTGCCCGTCGAACAAACCGAGGGGCGCGGCATCGGCCGCGCCCCTCAGGGATCGTCGTATAAGTGATCGCTACTTAAAGCATAAAGTCCCAAGTTGTCAGCGTCCCGGACGACTGAACATTGATCGCAAAATCGGCAGCTTTATCCCCGTCTACATCGCCTTCGACGATGTAGTGCCCATCGCCCTGCACCAACCGCAATTGCCCAGCCACGCCACTGAAGTCCGCGACCAGCGTGAAGGCGTTGTCGCCTCCGCCCTGCACAGCGTCGATGCTCCGCAGGTCAATGTGGTCGCCCTCCTTTGAACTGAAGTCGACGATCAGGTCCCGGCCACTGAGGGCAACCGTCGAATCGCCCAACGAGGCATAGATGAAGGTATCTGGTCCGCTCCCGCCGACTAGGCTGTCGGCCCCACCAGCACCCGTGATCCAGTCACGCTCACCGCCACCATCGATGACGTTGTCGCCAGCGTCCCCCTTGATCGTGTCTCGGTAGTTAGACCCAATGACGTTCTCGACGTTGACCAACGCATCCCTGCCAGCGACGCCCGTATACTGCTCACCTGCCTGGCCAAGGTTCACCAACACCGACTCGGAGTTGCCCGCATACGAAACCGTGTCGCGCCCGGCGCCTCCGTCAAAGTAGTCATGCCCGAGGCCTCCGAGCAACAGATCGTTGCCCTCGCCTCCCATCAGCGTGTCGTTGCCGGCGCCAGCATCGATTGTGTCCGCGCCGGCCCCGCCAGCATGGAAATCCCCCGCGGTTCCGCCAACGATGACGTGTCCTGCGCTCCCGACTTCCCCAGAAGCGACCTCCGAGCCTTCCCCAGGAGCGGGGGCTGGCGAGATCGACGCCTCCGGAGCAGGATCTGGCTCTGACACTGGCGCGACCAGTGTCGGAGCAGATTCTTGCTGCGAGATCAGCGGCCCATCAACGGCATCGGTAATAGTGTTGGACTTCTGAACTAGATGCTCAACGGCGTTGTAAATATAATCACCTGCCCCATTGTTCGTAATGATTACGTTGTCGGCCTGCTCAACTCGAATCCACGATTTCTTATCCGGAGATGAGAAAACGAGATTGTGGTCGATCAGCAAATCCTTGGCGCCAGCCACCATAATACCATTACCTAGCCCGCCGACGATTTCGTTCCCAGATATCTTCACATTCACGAATACAACGCCAGTTGTGTCGCGCATGAAGATGCCTTGCATCTGGCCGCCGACACCTTGCGTTATAACGTTGTTAGTAATGACGATATCTTCCGCAGAAACGGTCGTATTTTTCGACCAAAACTGAATCGCGTCGGGATGATCACCATCGGCGGGATAGAAGTTCGTGAACGTATTATGATCAATTACTATATTCGATGTCCCACCACCCAGAACACCGTCCGAGCGCATATCTTCGAATGAATTTCCAGATATGATCACACCGTCACTATTCAAGTGATTAATACCGTGTGAAAGTTCATGGAAATTCGAATTCGTGACGCTTATGTTCTTACTATCTCTGATGAGAAATGCTGACTCATCATCGGACGGATTGCCATTGAGCGATCCATGGACATCGAGATTATTGAAATGAATATCTTCGCTTCCCGAGACGCGGTAGGAAAACGAATCTGAGGACACCACATTCGAGAATTCCAGATTCTCGAAAGTTAGACCCCTCGAATTCTGGATATTGATGCTCGAAATTACGGCAGGGTGCTCCGCGTCCTGCGACGATATCGTCACGCCGCCATCAAACGACAACTCCCGAAAGTACAGGCTCGAATATGTACCCGGCGCAAGAAGGATAGTATCTCCGCTAGAGGCCGCCTTCAGGGCAGCGGAAAGACCTTCCGCACTCGAAACATATGCAGTAGACATTTTCTGGCCCTCAGAACCCGCCAGACTTGACAGGCTTCCATTATTAAAGACCGCCAATACGCCGATCTTTAATATTGGACTATGAGGTCCCGAATTTTCATCTCGCTTAATGAGTCTAGTTAATTTTTTGCCAAACCCCACGGGTCGGCATTGGACGTGCGCGGGGCATCCCTCCTCTTCGCGGCCACCGCTTTGGGCGCCGAGCCATCCCCCATCGCCGAGCGCCGCCACACCCAGACCGACGATAGCAGCCACACCCAGCGCGGCGCCCACTTTCGCTTTGCCCGTTCGAAACATCAGTCGCCCTTTAGAGATGGTAAATGGCTGCCGCGCTGCGCTTGCCGCGAGACGTGATCATCACGCCTTCATCCTTGTCACGACCGGCAGTCTTCCACACCAAAGGAAATTCCGATCTCCGATTGACGTCATCTAACGTCGTTAAGGGAGATATTGCATTTCAGCAGTACGAGGGGCTGGTGGAACAGATCGAGCACGCCGATAGCGCACCCCAACGCCTAGGAGCAAAAATGTTCCTGGCGGCAACTGTCACGGCGCAGTTGTGCGCCTTAGTGCGCTACACGATCCTGGCCCGCTTCCTCGGGCCTGAGGAGCTTGGCCTAGTGGCCATGCTCACACTGACGTCTCAGTTCTTTCAGTCCATCACTGATAACGGCAGTGATCGGTTCCTGATTCAGGATAAGCATGGCGATACGCCCGCCGTTCAAGGCTTGGTCCAGACCCTTTTTGTCGGCCGAGGCGCAGTGCAAGCCATCGGTCTGGCTCTGTTCGCCCACCCCATAGCGCTCTACTTCCACACCCCATCTCTGCAGACTGCGCTGGTGGTGTTGGCTCTAGCGCCGCTGATTTTTGGCTTCTTGCATCTGGATTTTCGGCGCGATCAACGTCGGGCTGATTTCCGGTCTGAAGCGATCGTCACGTTGGTCAGCGAAATCATCAGCCTAATCGCCACGACAATAGCAGCCCTCTTAACCCGGGATTTCACCGCGATCCTGTATGGCTTGATCACGCGCTCGCTGGCTTACGCCGCGATCTCCCACATACTGGCGAAAACTCCCTACCGGTTAAGCTTCTCCAAAGAGCATGCGGGTCGGCTGACGCGCTTCTCCCTCCCACTCATGTTTAATGGCCTATTGCTGTTTATCGGCTCTCAGGGCGACCGTGTCGTCGTTGCAAATGAACTCGGCATCGGTCAACTCGGGCACTACACCGCGATCTTGATGTTGGCGTATTACCCGGTCAGCACAGCCATGCGATATATGGGCTCGATGCACCTGCCTCACATTGCAGCACGGCGACAAGATCCGTCGCAACGAGGAGCAGCATCAGACACCATGGGCGGACAAACGCTGCTGCTTGCCACAGGGATCGCTGTGGGCTTTGCTATTGTTGCGCCGACGGCCACAACTTTGCTCTATGGCCCAAGCTTCCGTCAGCCGGCGATAGTTATCGCTATGATTGGCATCTTTCAGGCTTTTCGGTTTATGCGTCAATGGCCGACGACCATCGCATTAGGCTTGGGACGCAGCGAGATCGTGCTAGCCAACAACATCGCCCGAATGTCGGGGCTGATCTGCGCGATTTTTGCGGTCCGGGTATATGATGGCATGGCAAGCGTCACGGCAGGCTTCATTGTAGGCGAGGTTCTCGCGCTGGTTGCCGCTATCGCCATGGTAAACCGCGCGAGTAAGCGTCGTCTCTTGTGCGACTGGGATCGGGTCGTGCTGCTGGTGATCGTTTCGACACTAGTCGTTGGATGGGCGACAGTATTCAAGCATCACGATCCGGCTTGGATCGCCGCGCTCGTGGCCGGGACAGTCGCCGCGTCAATATGGTTGCTCCAGCGAGAACGGGCGACCGTTCGGCGCGCCTTTGCGATTGGCGCCCGCATGGTGCGCCGATCGTGATCAGGGCCTTGGCCTCCTACTCCCGCCCAATGATCGTTAACACCAGAGCGGAGTTGTCTAAGTGTTGCGGAGATTTTCGGTGAGCAGCCCGTCTGATGCGCTGTCCAGCCTCCGCTCGTGGTGGACGGGGATTACGACAAAGCCGATCGTCCTTAACCCATACACGAATCCGCGCAGTCCCTTCTGGCGTCCGCACCTGCGATGGGTATTGGTCCCCGCTTTTATCCTCTTCTGTTTTCTCTACGGCTTCCTTCACGCGCTAACCGCGCCCTACATGCTCGTGCCGATGGCATTTCCCGTGGTCGCGCTTGCGATCATAGCGATCTGGGCTCTGCCCGACTCCCGCCACGCACCGACAGCCGCCGTTGAGGTGCTGTTCTTTACCTTTTTCATCGGCCTCATCATGTGGCCGAACTACCTCGCCTTTTCCCCGCCGGGCCTGCCTTGGATCACGATGATCCGCCTCGTCGGCTTTCCGACGGTTCTTCTTCTCCTTGTATCGGTATCGGTCTCCGGACAGGTACGACACGAAATTCGAAGCGCGATCACAGCCGTACGGCCAGCCACAGTCTTCCTGATCATCTTCGCTACAGTCCAATTCCTGACGATCCCCCTGTCTGGGCACTTGCAGGACACGGCCAACAAGGTTGTCCTGGCCCAGGTCAGTTGGACCGCAATGTTCTTCACTGGATGCTATGTCTTTTTGAAACCAGGCCGGCCAGAGCGTTGGGCCGCCTTGCTCTGGGTGATGGCAATCCTGATTGGCCTCGTTGGCCTGATGGAAGGTCAACAGGGCCAAGTGTTATGGGTTGGGCACATTCCGAACTTCCTCGCCATCGAGGATGAAGCCGTCTTACGAATACTCGGCGGACAACAGCGCGCTGCCATTGGCGTCCATCGCGTCCAAGCAACATTCTCAACGAGCCTAGGGTTAGCCGAATTCCTAGCTCTATGCGTCCCCTTCATCATTCACTTTGCATTCGGGCCTTATCGCCTTGAGATCCGCGTTGCTTCTGCCCTATCGGTTCCCTTCCTGCTCTACACTGTGTGGCTAACGGATTCACGTCTGGGCATGGTGGGCTTTCTTCTGGGCTCACTTACTTACATGCTGTTCTGGTCGGCGCTTCGATGGCGTCGGAGCAAGGGGAGCATTTTCGGCCCGGCGATCACCCTCTCCTATCCGGTCATTTTCACCGTCGCCGTTGCAGCCACCTTCTTCGTCGGCCGGATACGCAATGAGGTCTGGGGCACGGGTGCCAACCGAGCAAGCAACCAGGGGCGGATCTCTCAGTATCAGGATGCCATCCCGTTGATACTCAAGCACCCGCTCGGGCACGGAATGGGGCAAGGGGCCGAAGCCCTTGGCCATAGGAATCCGGTCGGCATCCTGACTATCGATACGTATTATATGACGATTGGCCTAGACTACGGGATAATGGGGATGGTTGCATTTTATGGAATGCTGATCGCGACCATCTATTACACTGGTAAGTACGCGATCAGCATCCTCCCGAAAAGCAACGACGTTGCTCTACTAATGCCGCTTAGCGTGGCCCTAGTGAACTTTCTCGTGATTAAATCAGTATTTAGCCAACAAGACAATCACCCGATTATATTCATGATGATTGGCATGGCTGCTGCGCTTGTTTATCGCGCGCGAGCGGAGAAATCGTAAGCGTCGCCCCCCACCTTTCGGCTTGTGATGTGATCGTCGAGAGTCCGAGCCTGGTTGGCTTGGTGTGCTGATGATGCGTAGTGACGATGTGCTGGTGATGCCTGCGGCGCGTCGAATCGAGGTGCTGGCTGGTCCAGGCGTACCCATCCGGTGAACACCGCGGGCGCAGCTGATCCGGTGAGAGCTTAGGCGGCCTTGGCGGCGTGATGCTGGGCGCGCCAGCTCCACGGCAGCAGCGCGTCGAGGTCCTGAGCGGGATGGCTGGCGATGCGGGCCAAGACGTCGGCGAGCCAGGCCTGCGGATCGACGTCGTTCAGTTTGGCGGTGACGATTAGGCTGTAGAGGATGGCGGCGCGCTGACCGCCGCGATCCGAGCCGCAGAAGAGCCACGCCTTGCGCCCAAGCGCCACGCCGCGCAGGGCCCGTTCGGCGGCGTTGTTGGTCAGGCAGATCCGTCCATCTTCGAGGAAGCGGGTGAAGGACGGCCAGCGGCGGAGCATGTAGCTGAAGGCCTTGGCCAGGTCGTGCCCGCGCGAGAGCTTGTCGCGGGTGGCGATCATCGTAGCCCTCCGCGGAGGGCTACTGGGCAGGCCTCACCCTCTTTCTCGAAGACGGCCGCATCGAGCTCGACAACAACATCGTCGAGCGCTCCATCCGGCCCCTGGCGCTCACCCGCAAGAACAGTCTCTTCGCGGGCTCAGACGGCGGCGCCGACCACTGGGCCGTCCTCGCCTCGCTCATCGAGACCGCCAAACTCAATGGCGCCGAACCGCAAGCCTACATCACCAGCGTCATCACCCGCATCGTCGAAGGACACCCGCAGAACCAGATCGACCAGCTCATGCCCTGGCACTTCCAGCCCTGACCGGCCGTGGTCGCTGGACGACGCTTACGAGAAATCAGCGGGCAGTTGAACGGATCAAACTCGAACCGCGAAAGATGCCGCCCTCAGATAGGGCAGCCAGGCCCGCCGGTCACGTAAGCCAGCGAGGGACCCCGCGCTCATTTCGTACGCCTGCGATGAGGCCGGAAATGCCATAGCCAAGTTGCCGCCAAGCGCCACGCCGGCCGTACCTGAGAAGAAGCTGACCAGCCAACGCCAACGTGGCGACGGGCAACCGCAAAACATAATGATCACGGGTAATCAACACGGCGTTTCGAGCTGACAGGTAAACTGGCACCCGGGGGCGACTTCGAACGTCCTTGGCCGCTCCGGTGGTAGTGCCCTGCGCGTGCAACACGCGCGCCTCGGGCGCATAGCCAAGGCGCAGTCCCTTCTTCGCAGCACGGAGGCACCACTCAACTTCCTCACAATAGAGGAAATACTCCTCGCGCATCGTTCCGGCGACGCTCAGAAAGCGACGCCCGACGAGCATGGCCGCGCCGTTCAGATAGGATTGCTTCCGCTCGATCCGGGCGGGATTGACGGCAGAACCTAGGGTTTCACCAATTCCGATGGACTCGGCGCGGGCAAGCCAAGCTCGCCAACGTCCCCCATGGGACTGAACCTTCCCATCCGGCTTGTAGATTGTACAGCCGACAGCGTCGCAGTCGCCCAGCTTGAGGCGAGCCACTTTAGCGGCGAGCGCCCCCGGCTCAGGCGCAGTGTCGGGGTTGAGCAACCACCAGGCATCTGCGCTGGGAACATTTGCGATCCCGATGTTCACGCCCCCAGCGAAACCAACATTGGACGGCGCAGCTACGACTCTGACCTGCTGTCCCCCCCGCAAGCACTGGGGCAAACAGTCACGCAAGACCCGGAACGCTTCGGCTCCGCCATTCTCGCAAATGATCACCTCAAAATTCGAGTGTGTCGCCTCCTCGAGGGCGCGGAGGCACTCGACTATATCGTCCGGATTTTTGAACCCGACAATGACGATGGCAACGTGCATCTCTACCCGCGCCCCTCAGCGAAGACGAGCTGAAGCCCCCTCATAAAGCGCCAGATTCTTAGCCTGTAGAGGATCACCAAGGCTCCAGCCTTCGCATCCAACGTCTTAAGCTGGCTGCTTCCCAGAACACGGGGAGTGTGTGCTACGGCCGAAATCGGCAGCGCACAGGTCTTCAGCAGCCAGCGCAGTCTGCCAGCGGGTCGTTGGAGCGCGAGATTGAACGCTTCGGAGCTTAACCGACGCCATTTGGATGACAGCTCGCTCCAGTTACGCCGAGCGGGATGACCGACAATCGCCCTAGGCGCATACCCGATCCGAAAGCCCATCGATCGTGCGCGCAAACACCACTCCTTGTCCTCAGGCACCCCGACCTTGAAGCCCCCTACCGCGTCAAACATCGCCCTAGAGCAGAACAAGTTGGCCGTCACCGTGAAGCCGTCCTGTTTAACGTAGGCCTCATTGTCGAAAGCGAATTCTAGCTCGAACGCCTCCTCAGCCGTCGGGCGTTGAGGATCGTCAATCAACACATCCATCCGCCCCCCAACAAAGTCCGCCGCCTTTAGCGCGCAAAGACCTTCCGCTAGCCAGGCGGCGTCGGGCCTGCAGTCGCAATCGGTGAATGCCAGAGTAGCCCCGCGGCTCGCCGCCACGCCGCCATTGCGCGCAGGGCCAGCGCCACGCATTTCGACCACCACGAGCCGTGCCCGCCCGGCGATCACACTTTGAACCGCGGCCTTACCTTGGGGCGACCCATTGTCAGCAACGACGATCTCGACGTCGTCCCCAGCGACGGTTTGCGCGGAAAGAGCCTCAAGGCAGAGATCAAGAGAGTTCAGGTCATTATAGTGCGGCACGATCACGCTAACTCGCGGGTATGAGCTCAACGCGACGCCTCACGTCGCCAGTTAAGCAACCCCTCGCTCGTCGGAGCGTAGGCTAAGCCTTTGCTTTGCGAAACAAAGAGCCGCATCTCGCGAATGTCCATCTCCCACCATCGGCTCCCTTCGACGGCCGCCGCCAATTCTGGTGAGAAACGGTCGCGGATCTTTCGGGCTGGATTGCCGGCGACGATCGAATAACGCTCAACGTTTTTGGTCACCACTGAACCGGCGCCAATAACCGCCCCTCGGCCAATAAACTTGCAACCCGGGAGGATCATGACGTTGTGGCCGACCCAAACGTCATCTTCCACAATCAAAGGTGGATCTGACCATTCCCGGTCCTGCTCGACTACGCCAAAAGCCCGCTCATAAAGCGCAGGATGGGTCGTAAGGGCCTCCATGGGGTGATTGTTCGGTGCCGAACGCACCGTGTTCGCGAAGGAACAATAGCGCCCAATCCTAATCGGCCCCGGCATCCTCCAACGATCAAAACAACCGTAAGAATAAAGCCCCACCTCTATGTTGTAATTCCTACTGAAGAACTCGCGCAACTGTACGCTATCGAATTGTCGCCGCCTTAGAAAGAACAGTCGCCACTTGGTGATTGCAGATTGCAGAAGGCCCACTGCGGCATTCCCTTTTGTGTGCCGCGCGCACGTTCCGTTCGGTCGGCGGCTCGCTTAGCTAAATATCTTCGCCCCGGGGGGACCTAGTCGCGATCGATCTTCTTTGCATTCCACTTCCGATACAGGATTGGCGGAAGAATATCCTGCATCAATTCTCTGCATTTCACACGAAAATCGAAAGAGTCATCGCTCCCAGACCTCATTTTAAATTGCGTTGTGTGATCCCTTTTAGATGAATCCCAGGTAGACGTGTAATAATAGAGCGCTATAGACTTCCTGGACACTCCATTTGGGTGATTAATAACCTCAGGATTTCCATGAAAACTATTTGATGTAGTATTAAAAATCACGCAGCGATTAAATATGGGAGCAACATCCACAACCTTATGCTTCATGGACAAATCCCAAAGCTCAAGGCCGCCCCCATATTCCAACATCCAATCCTTGTTGAGGTAGATCAACAAATTGATGCGCCGCTCGAGGTTCATCGGCTTGTGGTGATTAAAGTCCGCATGAACGGACAGATGCCCACCTTGGGCAATCTCATGCAGCCCAGCCCCGAGGAAGAATGGATCGGGTATAAGCCCCTTAATCCCCGTTATATTTTCCAACACTCTTATAAATGGACGCGAATTAAATCCATAGAATAGACTTCTATACCATGGAGACAAAACATCCGGAGTAAAGTGGGTCTTGAACCTCTCCTGCTCTCGATCAAAACGAACCCCCCCCTCGCTGAGGTCGAGCGGGAACTCCCGAAGGCACCGCTCAAGAACCTCCTCTGGGAGAAAGTCGTCAATGACTATGTGGGGGAAGGGTTCGGCCGAATTGTAGCGCTCGCACAGCTCGACCCCACGCTTGGCAGCTCCTTCCGGATCGACAAACCCGGAATCGACATCCATCTCAGACAAGTAAGCCATCGAGGTAATTCCTCCCCTGATCTCGCTCCGTATCTGATAGTGAAAAACCCACTCCAAGTCGATAAGAGCTGCTCCTATGAAGCACTCAGGCAAGCGCCCGCGGCAGATTCATCGTCACTGCAGGTGAGGAGCAGTTGGTAGGGGTCAAAATCAGATGCGCTCCACGCTAAATTCGCTGCAGGTCGGTCGGGCGCTCGCCGCGCTCTCCGTAGCCGCGTTCCACTTGTCGGTGGAGTTTGCTCCAGGCACGTCCATGCTGGCCGACCTCACGCGGCAGGGGCATGCTGGCGTGAACTTCTTCTTTGCACTGTCAGGCTTCATCATACTTCACGCGCACGGTAAGGATATCGGATGCCCGACCCGAGCCTGGCGATATATCACGAACAGATTTACGCGCGTATATCCAGTGTACTGGGTATATACTACAATATTCGTAGCCGCCGTTATTTTCACGAATGGATCAACCAAGCTTCCAGATACAATATATGGGTGGCTATCCACAGTTCTATTATTGAGGTTTAGCGACGATCCAACCCCGCTTAGTGTAGCATGGACTTTATATTACGAAGTTGGGTTCTACCTGACCTTCGCCATTTTAATCATAAATCGGCGAGCCGGCGTCATCTCGATGGCAGCTTGGGGAGCAACAATCCTGATACTGCATCAGGTGGCACCAAGAACGAGTCCCACGGGCGTTTGGACGTCGCTGCTTGGCATAAACTTCTTTGTCGGGATGGGGGCCTGCTGGGCATACCAGCGCCTTTCGCCGCGACTGGGGCTCGTGCCGCTCTCAACCGGAGTAGCCGGGCTCCTCCTGGTGGCCGCATACGTTAATCGCGGAATGAGCGAAACGGTCTTCACTCTTGCGGTCGCGCTATCGTGCGGGGCGATCATTCTCGGAGCCTCTACGATCGAGCGATCGCACAAGATCTCAATGCCGATCCTCACGGCGTTGGGGAATGCATCCTACACGCTCTATCTTGTGCACCAGCACGTACAGGGTCTCATCAGGGAGATATTACTTCGAGTGGGTTTGGCGGAGAGGCTTCCGGCTGACGTCCTATTCCTCACGGTCATCGCGTTCGGTGCCACGGCGGCCTACTGCATCCACCGATTGGTGGAAGTTCCCCTCATCGCCCTCCTGCGCCAGAAGCGCAGAAGCGCCGTGCCTGCGGATGCAACGATAGATAACCGACGGACTGAGTCCGAAACGTCGTAACGCCAAACCTTCAGAACAATCGGGGGCCGTCGCCGTCGACTAGCGTCAAATGCGCGCCTTGGACCGTAGCCTCAAAGCCACCGGCCTCTACGGCGAGAGCAGGCGAGAAGGATATGTTTCGCCGGCCTGGCAGGGCGACAAAGCCGGCAGACCTGAAGGCCTGAATCCACCGATCATGAGACACGATGGTTCCGACTACATCAGCCCCGCGTTTCTTCAAATGGTTGGAGGCCGCTGCGGCCACGACCTGTTCGCGCCCTGGGACAGCCAGCATATCGATGACCGAGCCAACCCTCAGCCCCCCAAACGTGGGGTCCGCCTTGAGCTGATGGTCTCGCAGAGCCGCCCACCCCACTGTTTTGCCCGCAACCTCCACCCTAAGGGCAATAGCATGTGGCCATTTTCCCGCTGGCATAAGTTCATTCAGCGCTTGGGCGTCGCGTATGGCGAGGAACCGGTACGCTCCGCGCCCGGCCTCCCAGATCTGATCGGCCCAGCGCCCGAATTCTTCCTCTTCGTACGAGGCAAACGCCGGCATCGAAGACCTCGGCGCTGCCGCCAATTTTTGCAGTAGGCGATTGCCCAATGAGCCAAGTCCTGTCGCGACGAGGGCATCGGCAACACTCGCCATCAAGGGATTCCGCCGGACTAATGGGCTTTGCCGGAGTAACGCTTGGGCGTTGACGATCTGTAGCAGGATTGGCACCCGGCGCGACGGCCAGCCGGCCTGTGCCAGAACCTCAGCTTTCCGCGCCGACGAGCCCCAGCCGAATTGCAGCGGCTGCCGCTCAAGAGCCTCGGCAAGGAGGATCGCTCCCAGCGCTCCGAAGGCCGGATTAACAACCCCTTCTGAGACGGGGCCCTGGGTATTAGCCACAGTCACGTTTGCACCATTGAGCAAGAACTCTTGCTCTTTCAGTACGAAGCCACCCCTCACTTCCCCCCGACTGTCGACTGCGACATGGTAGGATCTTGAGGCGCGCGTCCCACTTCTCGGCGCAAGCCAGTCCGGGATCTCAGTATCGTAAAACCGCCAAGGTGATCGCCCGGCCTCCATGCGCTCGTTGAAACGCCGGATAGCGGGGAGGAGCGCAGATGCCGTTGACTGTATAGTCAGCGCGCTCGTGGCGGCACGACGCACAGCGACATTTTCACCGCGCCTAAGGCTCTCGAGATCAGCGACCGTCCATTGGTGCCAGTCAACCGGCAGCGCCCCCATATACTCCTCGAGCGCCAGTTGGATTCGGACATAGCAAAGAGAGTCGCCCGCCAGAGTCTCGAACGTGCTTTCGTCGGTGATCGGCCGCGCTCCGAGATAGGCCGAAAAGACTGCCGATACGCTTTGCGGCCCGCCAGCTTCGCTCTTCGAGGAGAGGCCAAGTACCGACGCAATTCGCCTCAAGGCAGTTAGGCCTGCCCCGCGTTCGACCGTAAGCTCACCTCCCCCGCCGTCGCCGAGCGCCAGTATGGCCTGAAGATCGGCTTTGCCGTTGCTCAGCAGCGGGATTTCTCTCACGGCACGAGCGTTGAAAAGAAACGACGGAAGGTTATGGGTGGCGGCCAGCCGATTCCGTAGCGCTGACATCTCGAATTCATCGGCGACTGATGGGCAAGCGACAACTATTCGCTCATCGGTGCCGGCGCAGACCGCTCCGGGGAAAGACTCTCGGACTTGATCTTGCAGTTCGTCGAGATTGATGCGCACGCCGAACGGCTTGACGATCCGTGAGGTTCTACCCACGATCCGGTAAAGACCTCGATGGTTGCGCAGGGCGATATCGCCAGTCAAAAGCAGTGGCGGCGTCTCGCTGGTGGATAGACCTTCGCTGCTTAGCGCGTAGCCCATCATCACATTCGCGCCTCGGTAGGCGAGCTCACCCTCGACGCCAGCCTCAATAATCGGACGCCCCTCCGCATCAAGTAGACTAAGCTCGCCTCCAGGGATCGCCACACCAATGCAGTCAGGATATGCCTCGGCGAGTTCCGGGGGGAGATATGCAATCCGCGGAGCGGCCTCAGTCTGACCGTACATCACAAAAAAATGCCATGAGTCAGCGGCACCCAACTGAGCAAAATAGCGCACGAGTTCTGGGGCGAGACGGCCTCCCGCCTGGGTAACGTAGCGCAACGAGGACAAGCGCGACCACGCCTGCCCGGCCCCACGCAACAGCTCGAACGTATAGGGCACGCCTGCGAAGCTCGTGGCGCCTGCCGCTTCAAACTCAGTCCAAAACGCAGGCTCGCTGACCGATCGTTCCGTCAGTAGCAGCGACCCGCCGACAGCCAAGTGTGAGTTCACAACCGACATGCCGTACGAATAGTTGAAATTCAAACTCGTGGCCGCGCGATCTTCACCGGTCAAATTCAGGTATTCAGCGATCGCTTCAGCGTTTGATTGTATATTTAGCTCTGAGAGTTTTACAAATTTTGGGGACCCCGTAGATCCCGACGTTGACAACAGCACCCTTAGTTCAGGGTGTAATTGATGTGGCGCGCGCCTTCTCCATTCAACTTCAGTAAGTCCGTCACGAACGCGAAGAATCGCGTTCGGCTGATATCGCTCCGCCAGAATTTCCGCGCGCGCGCTATCCGAACGCCCAAAGAGATAGACCGGGTGCGCGCCCCTCAGGCAGGCCAGATAAGCGGCAATGGAGGCACTATCATTCCGCGCCTCAAGAAAGATCAAACGTCGCTCAACGCCGATTTGATCGGATATTCTCTGAGCGGAGAGCGTCAAGTCCGCATAGGAAATCTTAGCATCGCCCTCGATGAGCGCGACCCTGTCGGAGAACCCTTCCAACTGCGCGTAAAACGGCCCAGACAACTAGTTTCAAGCCTCGAATTGGGTGGAAGAGGCGCTCTCCGCCACCACACACGCCTTATCACAAGTGACAATTGCGCCAATTAGGCTCGAGTCGTTGAACAAACGTATCGATCGCGATCCTCGCTTGTCGCTCATTGGCACGGGCCGTAAGGCTCCGCAGCCCGTCCGACCTCTATCCCTCGACGGTAGGTTTGCGTTCATCGGCCTGCGATAGGAAGAGATTGACTTGCGATTTCGATTACCGGAACGCCACCTAGTTTTGCTCGGCTCCCCGGAAGCGACAGCCCCAGTGGCGCCCCAAGAAGGAAGAACTGTGTCTAAGCCAACTCCCCAATTTGAAACATTGATGGCCCGCCTTGAAAAGCGCGAGGCTGTCATTGGCATCGTCGGCCTGGGCTACGTCGGCCTACCGCTGGCATTGGCGGGATTGGATGCTGGGTTCCGTGTCCTTGGCTTCGATGTAAGCGCGCAACGCGTTGGCGCGATCAATGCTGCTGAGCAGGTAATTAGCTACATTGGATCTGACGTCATGCGAAGCGCCATGGACAGCGGACGCTTCGACTGCACCACCGACTTCGCGCGACTAGCAGAAGCGGACGCTATCTTAATCTGCGTGCCCACGCCAATCACTCGCCATCGGGACCCTGATCTCAGCTTCGTCAGAGACACCGCCGAGACGATCAGCAAGACACTCAGGCCTGGTCAGCTGATCGTCCTGGAATCTACCACCTGGCCGGGCACGACCCGCGAAATCGTCCACCCTCTGATGGAGGCCACTGGCCTTGTCGTCGGCGAGAATGTCTTCTTGGCCTTCTCTCCGGAACGCGAAGATCCTGGCAATCCGAACTTTGGAACGAAGACGATACCAAAGGTTGTCGGTGCCGACGACCGTCACTCCCGAGACCTCGCCGTGGCGCTCTACGAGAAGGTTGTCTCAAAGGTAGTTGCCGTCAGCAGCGCCGCTGCCGCTGAAGCCACGAAGCTCACCGAAAACATCTTCCGCTCGGTCAACATAGCTCTCGTAAACGAGTTGAAGCAGGTCTACGCCGCCATGGGCGTCGACGTGTGGGAAGTCATTGCCGCTGCTGCTACGAAGCCATTTGGCTTCATGCCGTTCTATCCTGGTCCGGGCCTCGGCGGGCACTGCATTCCTGTCGATCCATTCTATCTGACATGGAAGGCTCGTGAGTACGGCATGGAAACCCGCTTCATCGAACTTGCGGGCCAAATCAATACGAGCATGCCGCGCATTGTCGTAGATCGCCTCGCGGAGGCCCTAAATGAAACAACCGGTAGGGGCCTCAAGTCCTCGCGAATTCTCCTGTTAGGAGTCGCTTACAAGAAGAATGTCGATGATACACGTGAAAGCCCGTCCTTGGTGCTCATCGAACAGATTGAACACCGTGGAGCCATCTGTGATTTCCACGATCCACACATCCCGGCGATCCCTTCGACGCGGGAACATCCTGGCCTAGCGGGTCGTAGGACCGTCGCTCTGACCGCTGACGCGATCTCTAGCTACGACGCCGTGCTCGTCTCAACGGACCACGATGCGGTCGACTACAGCATGATCGCCGCCAATGCGAAGCTCATCCTCGACACTCGAAACGTCTTCGCGCGTCTGAACTTGACAGCAGACCATCTAGTAAAGGCGTAATTCTTCTCGCCCCGCGTCAGACTTAGGCGCGGGGTGTCATTTTAGAGAAGAAAATCGACTCTATGTGAGCTGCTGCTATTCCCCGTCTCGCGTTTCGCGATCGCGGACTGCGTGTTTGCGGACCGCATAAATGTTGTACCCGATCAGCACGATGATTGACACTGCGAGCAAGAGCAGAGAATACTCGCTCATTCAATTTTCCTCACCTCAGACTCTCAAGATATGAGGCCTCCGGCCAGTCCACACAACACACGCCACAAGGGCATGGGGGCCGCCCGGAGATTTTCCCGATCATCGGGACGCCAAAGCCTGGCATCCGTGAAGTACACACCTCAGCCTCACCTTCCGCCAGCTACCCTTCCACCACCTCCCGCACCGCCTCGATCCCCGCCGTGGCCAATGCGGTGGTCAGGTCGGCCACAGCCCGCGCCAGTTCGTCTGCATCGCGGCTGCGCAACACCAGGTTGGAGCCGAAGCCTTCGGGGTTGAAGAAGGGGTAGCTGCCCAGGGACATCTCCGGATGGGCCTTGGCCACGGCCTCCAGCGGCGCGGCGATCGCGCCTTCGCCAGAGCCTTCGACGCGTAGGGTTCGGGAGATGGTGACCATCCCACCCCTCAGCCGCGGGCCCACGTCCTCCAGCATGCCGCGCATGATGGTCGGCACGCCGGCCAGCACGAAGACGTTGCCGATCATGAAACCGGGCGGCCCCTGGACCGGGTTCTGCACAAGCACCCCACCCACCGGCACTCGCGCCATGCGGCGGCGCGCGGCGTTCAGGTCGTCGCCCCAACGCGCCCGCATCATCGCCATGATTTCCGGATGCTCTTCCAACTCGACGCCGAAGGCCGCCGCCACCGCATCGGCGGTGATGTCGTCATGGGTCGGGCCAATGCCGCCAGTGGTGATCACATAGTCATAGCGTTCGCGCAGGGCGTTCAGGGCCGCGACGATCTCTTCGTGCACATCAGGCACGGTACGCGCCTCGGCCAGATCGATGCCCAGCACGCCGAGATACCGGGCGATGTCGCGCAGGTTGGTGTCCTGGGTCCGACCTGACAGGATCTCGTCCCCAATGATCATGACCGCAGCGGTCACCCGCTCGCCCCCCGGACTCCCCATAGCCTCGCTCCTCCCCTACATCCGCCGTTCAACAATCTTCCAACATCGGACTAACCCCGCCCATGGACTTACCGCAACCGCTCGTTCGCGGTCGGCTCGTCAGCCGCTACAAGCGCTTTTTCGCCGATGTGGTCCTCGACGACGGTTCTCCCCTCACCGCGCACTGTCCCAATCCGGGAGCGATGCTCGGGCTCAGCGCGCCCGGCCTGCCGGTCTGGCTGTCGAAGTCCGACGATCCGAAGCGCAAGCTTGCCCATACCCTGGAGCTGGTCGAGGTCGACGGCGGCATGGTCGGCATCAACACCATGCACCCCAACCGCCTGGTCGCCGAGGCCCTGACTGCAGACACGATTCCCGAGGTCACCGGCTATTCCAGCCATCGGCGGGAGGTGAAGTATGGCGTCGCCTCGAGGGTGGACTTCCTGCTGGAGGATCCAGCCCGCCAGCCATGCTGGCTGGAGGTGAAAAACGTCCACCTGCGCCGTTCTGGCACACTGGCGGAGTTTCCCGACTGCGTGGCGGCCCGCTCGCTGAAACATCTGGCCGAGCTGAAGGCCATGGTCGCCGAGGGCCACCGCGCCGTCATGCTGTTCGTCATCCAGCGCACCGACTGCGACAGCTTCGCCGCCTGCGCCGAACTCGACCCCAAGTATGCGGCCGGACTGATCGACGCGGCGCGGGCTGGCGTTGAAGTCCTGTGCTATGATTGCGACATAAGCCCCAGCGCCATTCGCATCGCACGCCCGGTTCCGTGGCGTGACGCGGCGCTTACGGAAGCCGAAAGAAACTGACCATGAACGACGTCCTCGAAGCAGAGCACCGCACCGGACAGATTCGCATCCACGACGCTGAAGCCTTCGAAGGCATGCGCGTGGCTGGCAAGCTGGCCGCCGAGTGCCTGGACATGCTCGTCCCGCATGTCGTGCCCGGCGTGGTTACCGAGCACCTGGACGACCTGGCCCGCGAGTTCATCCTCGACCATGGCGCGATCCCCGCCTGCCTGTTCTATCGCGGCTACGGCAAAACCACCTGCATCTCGCCCAACCACATCGTCTGCCACGGCATTCCCGGCGACCGGGTCCTGCGTGAGGGCGACATCGCCAATATCGACGTCACCGTCATCGTCGACGGCTGGCACGGCGACACCAGCCGCATGTATGGCGTCGGCGCGGTCGCGCCGCGGGCCAAGCGCCTGGTCGACATCACCTATGAAGCGCTGGAGCGCGGCCTGGCCGAGGTGCGGCCCGGGGCGCGCACCGGCGACATCGGCCACGCGATCCAGTCCTACGTGGAATCCATGCGCTGCTCGGTGGTGCGCGACTTCTGCGGCCACGGCCTGGGCAAGGTGTTCCACGACGCGCCGAACATCCTGCACTTTGGCCAGAAGGGCACGGGCGAGATCCTGCGCCCGGGCATGTTCTTCACCATCGAACCCATGGTGAACCTGGGCAAATATCAGGTGAAGGTGCTGTCCGACGGCTGGACTGCGGTGACCCGCGACAAGTCGCTCTCGGCCCAGTGCGAGCATTCCATCGGCGTGACAGAAGAGGGCTATGAAGTCTTCACCAGCTCGCCGAAAGGGATTTTCAAGCCTCCTATTCAGAGCGCCTGAGCCCTCGGTGCGGCCCTTGGACCGCCTAAGCTCGTTGCAGATGTTTCTCCCCGGGCCGGCACGCTGAGTTGGCGCGTTGCGCCAGGAGCCAACATTGGGAACACGCCGGAGAGCGGACGTTCCGCGGGGAAGAAATGACGACTTCACCGTCGCACCCGGGTTCGCTAGCCTCCCGCCTTGCGTGTGTCGGGGGACAAATGAAGCGGCCGTTCTACAGAGCTTCCATCGCGGAGCTTGAGCTGGCGTTCACCCAGCGGGGCGGCGAAGCCGACCTGCTCAAGGCCCTGGCCAGCGAACTCGAACATCGCGAGACCGCCCGCGCGAAGACACTGGCCCGCGCCGTCGCCCGGGCCCGGTCG
>LNAP01002960.1_pt1 | contig 51303 bp, 46 predicted proteins | sample 602601 | NCBI WGS metagenome assembly LNAP01 (sample SAMN02440304, study PRJNA202911) | soil metagenome | biome: Subtropical and temperate rainforests or woodlands; isolation source: soil samples (1 kg each in a 20% v/v slurry with milli Q water) were... ...
TGATGATGGCGCCCGGCTGCATGTCGAGGGTTTTTAGGCTTTCTTCAAAAAGTTCTGCAAAGCTTTCGCTCATGTTAATTCCTGATTGATCTAGGACGGTTAAACCCGCCCAGCATCCACATTCCAGACAACGTGGGTTTCGTTAGTTTAAAAGCCGGCTGCGGGATAGAGACTGGGTTCCCTGCAGACCAACTTCGTCATCCGGCAAGGTCGCGATTGGCGACTTCACTCAGAATGCGTTCCAGCACCTGCTCGATCGAGAGTTCGGTGGAATCCAGCTGAATGGCGTCAGCCGCTGGTTTCAGCGGTGCCACCGTACGCTGGGTGTCGCGCTCATCGCGCAAACGAATCTCGTCTAGCAGACTCGCAAGATTAACATCGTCGCCCTTAGCCTTCAACTGCAAGTACCGGCGGCGAGCACGCTCTTCGGCACTGGCAGTAAGGAAGATCTTAAGAGGCGCATCGGGAAACACCACGGTACCCATGTCACGACCATCGGCGACCAGCCCTGGCATTTCCTGAAAAGCACGCTGTCGTTGCAGTAGCGCATCCCTTACCGCGCCTAGCGCTGCGACTTGCGAGGCGCCGGCACCAATCTGCTCGTTTCGAATGGCGTCGGTCACTTCTTCGCCTTCCAGAACGATGCGTTGCGGCTGGCCGTTGGCTGCGGCAACAAACTGAACATCCAGATGAGCGGCAAGCAGTTTTAGGGCTTCTTCGTTGGTTAAGTCGACGCCATGGTTGCGCGCGGCAAATGCCAACAAGCGATAAAGGGCGCCGGAATCTAGCAAACTCCAGCCGAGCTTCTTGGCCACCAGGCTGGCAATGGTGCCTTTGCCGGAGCCACTTGGGCCGTCAATCGCGATAACTGGCGCCTGATTGCTCATGACTTGCCCTCTTCAGCGACACGAATACCCACCTGCGCGGCCAAGCCGAGGAAGTTCGGGAACGAGGTGGCAACGTTGGCGCAGTCGTGAATACGAATTGGCGCCGTGGCGCGCAACGAGGCGACGCTAAAGGACATGGCAATGCGATGGTCGCCATGGCTGTGCACTTCGCCGCCGCCAATGCTGCCGCCATCGATGATGATGCCGTCCGGCGTTGGCTCGACTTTTACGCCCAGTGCCAACAAGCCATCGGCCATAACCTGAATACGGTCAGACTCTTTCACCCGCAGCTCTTCTGCGCCGCGCAGTACGGTACGGCCTTCAGCAACGGAAGCCGCGACGAACAGCACGGGAAATTCGTCGATAGCCAGTGGCACCAGGTCTTCAGGAATATCGATGCCTTTTAGCTTGGCAGAGCGCACGCGTAGATCGGCTACAGGCTCGCCACCCACTTCACGCTGGTTTTCCAGAGTAATGTCAGCGCCCATCAGACGCAGGATGTCGATAACGCCGGTACGCGTCGGGTTAATACCGACGTGCTCAAGTACCAATTCAGAATCTTCAGCAATCGAGCCAGCCACCAGGAAGAACGCCGCCGAGGAAATATCCGCAGGCACTTCGATATGGGTGGCCGTCAGCTTGTGGCCAGACTCAACAGTGGCCTTGTTGCCCTCCACGGTCACCGGGTAGCCGAAGCCACGCAGCATGCGTTCGGTGTGGTCGCGGGTTGGCGCCGGCTCGATCACGGTGGTGGAGCCGGCGGCGTACAAGCCCGCCAACAGCAAACAGGATTTCACCTGAGCGCTGGCCATCGGCATTTCGTAGGTCATGCCCGTTAAACGCTGGCCGCCATTGATGGTCATTGGCGGACGGCCTTCGGCGGCGGTGTCGATAGACGCGCCCATTTCCCGCAGCGGCTTGGCTACGCGGTTCATCGGCCGCTTGGACAACGACGCATCGCCAGTCAAGGTGGCGCTAAACGGCTGAGCGGCCAATAGGCCCGAGAGCAGGCGCATCGACGTGCCGGAGTTACCCAGGTAGATCGGGCCAGGAGGCGCTTTCAGGCCATGCAGACCAACACCGTGAATAGTCACGCGACCATGGTGCGGGCCCTCAATTACCACGCCCATATCGCGGAACGCCTGCAACGTCGCCAGGGCGTCTTCGCCCTCAAGGAAGCCTTCAACTTCGGTCGTGCCTTCGGCCAAGGAGCCCAGCATGATCGAGCGGTGGGAGATGGATTTGTCGCCCGGCACACGAATTCGCCCGGACAAGCGGCCACCTGGGTTAGCCAGGAAAATCAGGTCGTTGGTATTCATAGCGTCCACATAGGCCCGGCGGGCCAGAATTTTGCTGAAATGCTCACGGGCCACCCGGGCACGGGTAAACACGCCCAAGAGTTGATGCCCATCCCCGGCATCGACCGCGTCGCGCAAGGCGTCGAGGTCGCTGCGAAATGTATCCAGAGTGCGCAGCACTGCCTCGCGGTTGGCGAGGAAGATGTCATGCCACATCACTGGATCGCTGCCGGCAATCCGGGTGAAATCACGGAAACCGCCAGCGGCGTAACGGAAAATCTCTAGGTTCTCGCTGCGCTTGGCCAGCGAGTCAACCAGGCCAAATGCCAACAAATGCGGCAGGTGACTAGTAGCAGCCAGCACTTCGTCGTGATGCTCCACGGCCATGTGTTCAACGTCAGCACCCAGCGCACGCCACAGCGTATCGACCAGGCTCAACGCGGCAGGATCAGTTTGCTCCAGCGGCGTCAAAATCACTTTATGGCGACGGAACAGCTCGGCGTTCGACGCTTCTACCCCGCTCTGCTCAGAGCCTGCAATCGGGTGGCCGGGCACAAAACGCGCGGGCAAGCCATCAAAGGCCAAGCGCGCCGCGCGAACAACATTGCCTTTGGCGCTGCCAACGTCAGTCAGCACCGCGTCGCCAAGGTCGAGCTTGGCGAGTGCTGCCAGCAGCTTCTCCATGGCCAGAATAGGAACTGCCAGCTGAATCACACTGGCGCCCTGACAGGCGGCGGCCAACTCGGCTTCGCAGCGGTCAACCACGCCCAACTCCACGGCCATGCGCCGCGACTCGGCATCCAGATCGACGCCCACCACTTCCCGGCACAGGCCGCTTTCGCGCATGCCTTTGGCAAACGAGCCGCCAATCAGACCAAGACCGATCACCACCAGGCGGTCGATGATAGGCGCGCGCTGAGGCACCGCCATGACATCAGACACCGGCGAGCACCTTGGTCAACGCGGTGAGGAAGCGGGTGTTTTCTACTTGAGTACCGATGGTTACGCGCAAAAAGTTCGGCATGCCGTAATTGGTCACCGGACGCACGATCACGCCTTCGCGCAGCAAGCCCTGATAAACCGGCAAGCCTTCGCGACCCACATTCACGGCAATAAAGTTGCCTTTCGAGGCGATCCAGGTCAGGCCCAGCTCACGAAAACCCTCTTCCAGTTGCTGCATGCCGGCATCGTTAAGCGCACGGCTGTCGGCCAGGTATTGCTCATCCACCAGCGCCGCACAGGCAGCCGCCTGGGCCAGACTGTTGACGTTAAACGGCTGGCGCACGCGATTCAGTACATCGGCAATAGCCGGCGACGACACCCCGTAACCCACGCGCAACGCCGCCAGCCCATAAGCCTTGGAGAAGGTACGCGAGACCAGCAGATTCGGGTTGGCCGCCAGGTAATTGAGCCCGTCCGGCAGCTCGCCACCGGTGGCGTACTCGATATAAGCCTCGTCCAACACCACCAACACATGGCCCGGTACGCCAGCAAGGAAACGCGCCAAGGCTTCGGCGTTAAACCAGGTGCCGGTCGGGTTGTTTGGGTTGGCGATAAACACCACACGGGTATTGGCATCGATGGCAGCGAGCATGGCGTCGAGGTCATGCCCCCACTCCTTGGCCGGCACTACCTTGGCTTGTGCACCGACGGCCTGGGTAGCAATCGGGTAAACCGCGAAAGCATGTTCGCTAAATACCGCATTCAAACCGGGCGCGAGATAGGCACGGGCTACCAATTCAAGAATGTCGTTGGAACCGTTGCCCAAAGTCACTTGGTTGGCCTGTACAGCGCAGCGCAGAGCCAGTGCCGCTTTTAGCTCAAAGCCATTGCCATCTGGATAACGGGTCAGTTCCGCCGCAGCCTGGCGAATCGCCTCAAGCGCTTTGGGACTTGGCCCTAGCGGGTTTTCGTTACTGGCCAGCTTAACGATGCTGGCGGGATCCAGGTTCAGCTCACGGGCCAATTCGTCTACCGGCTTGCCGGGAACATAGGGCGAAAGCTTTTGCACGCCAGGCTGAGCCAGGGCGAGGAAATCACTGCTCATGGGTTCTCCTCAGAGAATCAACGGGGTCACAGCACTGCTTTGGGGTATGAGCCCAGCACTTTCAGTGCGACCGCTTCCTGATTGATCTTCTCCAGCACGTCACGGATCAACGGATCACGGTGATGGCCGGCGAAATCGATAAAGAACACATAGGTCCATTTGCCGCTGCGCGAGGGGCGGGTTTCGATCCGCGTCAGGTCGATGCCATTGGCATGGAATGGCACCAACAGCTCGTGCAACGCGCCGGGCTGGTTGCGCATCGACGCGATGATCGAGGTTTTGTCGTCGCCGGTCGGCGGCACTTCCTGATTGCCGATGATCAAAAAGCGCGTGGAGTTATCCGGGCGATCCTCAATCTTTTCGGCCAGTTTGCTCAGACCGTACAAGCTCGCCGCCATATCGCCGGCAATCGCCGCCGAGTTCCACTCGCTCTTCACCCGCTTTGCCGCTTCGGCGTTGCTCGATACCGCCACGCGCTCGACGTTCGGGTAATGGGCGTCCAGCCATTTACGACACTGGGCCAACGACTGGGCATGGGAGTAGATACGGGTAATGCGGTCAGTTTTGGTGACATCGCCGACCAGCAAGTGGTGGTGAATGCGCAGCTCAACTTCGCCGCAGATCACCATGTCGTGCTCAAAGAAGCTGTCGAGGGTGTTGTTGACTGCGCCCTCGGTGGAATTTTCCACCGGCACTACGCCGAAATTCACCGCACCGGCGGCCACTTCGCGGAACACTTCGTCGATAGCGGTCATCGGCACGGTAATCACCGCGTGACCGAAGTGCTTCATGGCTGCCGCTTGAGTAAAGGTGCCTTCCGGGCCGAGGTAAGCCACTTTCAGCGGCTGCTCAAGGGCCAGGCACGAGGACATGATTTCGCGGAACAGACGCGCCACTTCCTCGTTGGGCAGCGGGCCTTTGTTCAGTTCCATGATGTGCTTAAGCACCCAGGCTTCACGCTCAGGGCGGTAGAACACCGGCTTCTCGCCTTCCGGCAGCGCGGCCATTTTGACCCGCGCCACTTCCTGAGCGCAGCTGGCACGCTCACTGATCAGATCGAGGATTTTCTTATCGAGGCTGTCGATCCGCACCCGCAGGGCTTTTAGCTCGTGCTCAGTCGTTACGCCCGTCATTAGCCGTGCTCCTTCTCGAACTCCGCCATATAGCTAACCAAGGCTTGCACGCCGTCCAGGCCCACTGCGTTGTAGATAGAGGCACGCATGCCGCCTACCGAACGATGGCCTTTGAGATTGAGCAAGCCGCGTGCGTCGGCGCCGGCCAGGAAGGGCTTATCCAGGCGTTCATCAGCCAGGCGGAACGGCACGTTCATCCACGAGCGGGCATTGATCGCAATCGGGTTGCTGTACAGACCGCTGGCGTCAATGGCGCCGTAGAGCAGCTCTTTCTTGGCGCGGTTGCGTTGCTCCATGGCGGCTACACCGCCCTGCTCTTTCAGCCACTCAAACACCAGGCCGGACAGGTACCAAGAGAAGGTCGCCGGGGTGTTGTACATCGAGCCGTTATCGGCGGCGACTTTGTAGTTGAGCATGGTCGGCGTGATGGAGCGGGCGCGGCCGAGCAGGTCTTCGCGCACGATCACCACCACAAGGCCAGACGGGCCGATGTTTTTCTGCGCGCCGGCGTAGATCAGGCCAAACTTCGACACATCCAGCTCGCGGGACAAGATGTCCGAGGACATATCCACCACTAACGGTACGTCGCCGGTTTCTGGAATCCAGTCGAACTGCAAACCGCCGATGGTTTCGTTGCTGGCGTAGTGCACATAGGCCGCGTCTTTGGTCAGTTGCCACTCGTTCTGACCAGGAATAGCGAAGTAGTCGTAAGGCTTGGCGCTGGCGGCGACATTGACGTTGCCGTAGCGGCGGGCTTCTTCGATGCTTTTCTTCGACCAGATACCGGTGTCGATATAGTCGGCCGTGCCATCTTCGGGCAGCAGGTTCAGGGCGATTTCGGCAAATTGCTGGCTGGCGCCACCTTGCAGAAACAGCACTTTGTAATTCGACGGGATAGCGAGCAGATCGGCCTTCTCAGCGATGGCCACGTAGTCATCGCTGCGATGGCTCATTTCCATGACCGAAAGGCCTTTGCCGTTCCAGTCCAGAAGTTCAGCCTGGGCGCGTTGCAGTACAGCTTCGGGAAGCGCGGCAGGGCCGGCGCAGAAGTTAAAGGCTCGCTTGCTCACGTCAGTCTCTCTCAGTTCACCCACACCGCCGGCAGTGCGGCAGTGCATGCTGTCATTCGTGCAGGCGTCGGGCGCGCCACAGCGGCGGCGCGCCCTACCCGCTTACTCTTCGCTTGGTGCGTCGGCGTCGGCGTCGACGTCCGGCTCGGCATCATCTGCCAGGCCTTCGGACTCTTCGCCAAGCTCTGCGCCTTCCAGCTCAACGCCTTCAAGCACTTCGCCGTCTTCACCGACCAACACGCCACCTTCAACGGCATCGCCTTCAACTTCCGAAGGCTCTTGCACGCGCTCCAGGCCCACCAGAATTTCATCGCTGGCCAGCTTGATCAGGGTTACGCCCTGGGTGTTACGGCCCGAACTCGACACTTCGTCAACACGGGTGCGCACCAAGGTGCCCTGGTCGGAAATCAGCATGATTTCCTCGCCGTCCTGCACCTGAATGGCGCCGATCAGCTTGCCGTTACGTTCTTTGGTGACCATACCGATCACGCCCTGACCGCCACGACCGCGACGAGGGAACTTGCTCAGCGCGGTGCGCTTGCCGAAACCACGTTCGGAGGCAGTAAGGATTTGCGCGCCAGACTCAGGAATCAGCATAGAGATCAGCGTTTGCCCTTTGCCCAGACGCATACCGCGAATACCACGGGCACCACGGCCCATCACGCGGATGGAGCTTTCGGCGAAACGGATGACCTTGCCGGCGTCGTTAAACAGCATGACTTCCTTGGCGCCGTCGGTGATGGCCGCAGCGATCAGGGTGTCGCCTTCTTTCAGCTTGAGAGCGATCAGGCCGCTGGTACGCGGACGGGCAAATTGCGACAACGGGGTCTTTTTCACGGTACCCATGGCGGTCGCCATAAAGATGTACTCGCCAGTCGGCTCAGCCACCAGCTCGGCGGTCTCGCCTTCGACTTCTTCGACTTCCACCGCTTCTTCGGCTTCAACCACTTCGCCGTCGATCACGTCTTCGGCATCGTCCAGATCGTCGTCAGCGCCGGCAGTTTTCTGCAGGGCTTCAAGATCGATCTGCAGCATGGTGGTGATGTATTCGCCTTCGTCCAGCGGCAACAAGTTAACCAGCGGACGACCACGGGCAGCGCGGGACGCTTCCGGAATTTCGTAGGTCTTCAGCCAGTACACCTTGCCTTTGCTGGAGAACAGCAACAGCGTTGCGTGGCTGTTGGCGACCAATAGGTGCTCGATGTAATCCTCATCTTTAACGCCAGTTGCCGACTTGCCTTTACCGCCACGGCGCTGGGCCTGGTACGCGGACAAGGGCTGGGTCTTGGCGTAACCGCCGTGGGAGATGGTGACCACACGCTCTTCTTCGGTGATCAGGTCACCCAGAGTTAGGTCCAGACGGGTATCGAGAATCTCGGTACGGCGCTTGTCACCAAACTCAGCTTTAACGCCTTCGAGCTCTTCGCGGATCACTTCCATCAAGCGCGTGGCGGATCAGCTCGCCGATCTGCTCAAGAATCTCTTTGTACTCGGCCAGCAGTTTTTCATGCTCAAGGCCGGTCAAGCGGTGCAGACGCAGGTCGAGAATCGCCTGAGCCTGTTCTGGCGACAGGTAATACATACCATCGCGTAGGCCGTATTGCGGATCGAGGTCTTGCGGGCGGCAAGAGTCGGCGCCAGCGGCCTCAACCATGCCTTGAACGGCACTGGATTCCCAAGCTTGCGAAATCAACGCTTCTTTGGCTTCAGCCGAGCTTAGCGAGGCCTTGATTACGGCGATAACCGGGTCGATGTTGGACAGCGCAACCGCCTGACCTTCAAGGATATGGCCGCGCTCGCGGGCTTTGCGCAGCAAGTAAACGGTACGACGGGTGACCACTTCACGGCGGTGAAGAATAAAGGCCTCGAGCAGATCCTTGAGGTTGAGGATCTTCGGCTGGCCGTCAATCAGCGCCACCACGTTGATACCAAACACGCTTTGCAGCTGGGTCTGAGCGTAGAGGTTGTTGAGGATCACCTCCGGCACTTCGCCGCGACGCAGCTCGATAACTACGCGCATACCGTCTTTGTCAGACTCGTCGCGCAGTTCGGTGATGCCTTCGAGCTTCTTCTCTTTCACCAGCTCAGCGATCTTCTCGATCAGGCGCGCTTTGTTGAGCTGGTAAGGCAGCTCGGTGATGACGATTTGCTGGCGGCCGCCGACTTTATCGATGTCTTCGATAATGGCGCGGGCACGAATCTGGATGCGCCCACGGCCCGTGCGATAGGCCTCAATGATGCCGGCACGGCCATTGATAATCGCAGCGGTCGGGAAGTCCGGACCTGGGATGTAGTGCATCAGCTCATCAATAGTGAGCTCGGGGTTTTCGATCAGCGCCAGGCAGCCGTTGATAACCTCGGTAAGGTTATGCGGCGGAATGTTGGTCGCCATACCCACGGCGATACCGCTGGAACCGTTGACCAGCAGGTTCGGAATCTTGGTCGGCATAACGGCCGGAATGATTTCGGTGCCGTCGTAGTTGGGCACCCAGTCGACGGTTTCTTTGTCGAGGTCGGCCAGCAACTCGTGGGCCAGCTTGGTCATGCGCACTTCGGTGTATCGCATGGCAGCAGCATTGTCGCCGTCCACCGAACCGAAGTTGCCCTGGCCGTCGACCAGCAGGTAACGCAGGGAGAATGGCTGCGCCATACGGACGATGGTGTCGTAAACCGCGGTGTCACCGTGGGGGTGGTACTTACCGACACGGGCGGATTTCTTGTAAGCCTTGTTCCAGTCGTTACCCAACTCGCTCATCGCATACAGCACGCGGCGGTGCACGGGCTTGAGGCCGTCACGTGCATCGGGCAAGGCGCGCCCAACGATTACGCTCATTGCGTAGTCGAGGTAGGACTGTTTTAGCTCGTCTTCGATATTGACCGGGAGGATTTCTTTGGCCAGTTCGCCCATGAGAAGCCTGGTTCCTTTTTCTGGTGAAACTCCACGCATTCATCCGGAATGACGCGAAGCTCGCCGTCGCGGCCTTGAGGCCAGCAACGACTCATGACAAATCAACGAGTTATGGCATGGATCTGCGCAGTAGGGGCCGCCTTTGTAGGCCACCCTGAAAACTGACGGAGGGTACCACAACGAGTGCCCCGAACCTATCCCCGCAGAGCACGCCAAGCATCGGGCGAGGCCATATAAATGACATCACCCAACGCTGATCAATCTCTGATCAATGCAAGCGTTTACGGCACATTAACAGGGCCATTTTCGCTTTGTCGGGCCGCTCGACCACACCCTTTTCGGTAACGATGAAGTCAATCAGGTCGGCCGGGGTGACATCGAACACCGGGTTCACTGCATGAACATCCGCCGCCACGCGTTTACCGGCCAATTCCAGCAACTCGCTGCCAGCGCGCTCCTCGATCGGAATGTCATCGCCACTTTCCAGGTTCATGTCGATGGTCGAGCTTGGCGCCACCACCATAAAACGGACGCCATGGTGCATGGCGTTCACCGCCAATTGGTAGGTGCCGATCTTGTTGGCCACGTCGCCATTGGCGGTAATGCGGTCGGCGCCGACGATCACCCAGGTAATGCCTTTGGTTTTCATCAGGTGGGCGGCGGCGGAGTCGGCATTCAGGCTGACCGGGATGCCTTCATTAAGCAGCTCCCAGGCGGTTAGCCGCGAACCCTGCAACCACGGGCGGGTTTCGTCGGCGTATACGCGCTCCACCAGGCCATCGAGGTAGGCGGCGCGAATCACCCCAAGCGCCGTGCCGAAGCCACCAGTGGCCAAGGCGCCGGTGTTGCAGTGGGTGAGCAGGGTTTGCAGATTGCCTTGGTGGCGGCGGATCAGGTCAACACCCAGCTGCGCCATGGTCAGGTTGGCTTCGCGATCGCTTTCGTGGATGGCCTCGGCCTCGGCGTTCATGATCGCCAGGGCATCGTCGCTGTCTTTCAGGCGATATAAGCGCTCGCGCATACGATTCAGCGCCCAAAACAGATTAACCGCCGTGGGGCGCGAGTTATTCAGCACCTCAAAGTCTTCCTCGAGCGCCATCTGCCAGTCATCACCTTCGGCCAGACGGGCTTTTACGCCGAGGGCCAGACCGTAAGCGGCGGCAATGCCAATGGCCGGCGCGCCGCGCACCACCATGTCTTTAATAGCCTCGGCAACCGCAGCAGCCGAGTCATAACGCAGCCAGGTTTCTTCAAACGGCAGCGCGCGCTGATCCAGCAGATACAACGCACCATCGCGCCAATCGATGGCCTTCACCTTCTCCGCCGCCAACAATTGCTCGCGCATCACCAAACCTCGTACTCAGAAGCGAAAAGCCGCGGATTATAGCGAGCCCCCGACTAAGGTGCTCGGGTATACTTCGCGGGCTTGAAAATCTGCCCTGGCATGCCACCAGCGGCTACAGCCCCTCTCAGTTATAAGCCATTGGACGCCGCCATGCCCAACACCGCCGCCCCGCTCGACCTGTTGCTCCTGCCGACCTGGCTGGTGCCTGTCGAGCCCGCCGGCGTGGTGTTGCAGGAGCATGGCCTGGGCATTCGCGACGGCCGTATCGCCCTCATCGCACCGCGCGCCGAGGCCTTGCGCCACCCTGCCACTGAGGTGCGCGAGCTACCGGGCATGCTGCTCACGCCAGGTTTGGTCAACGCCCACGGCCATGCAGCAATGAGCCTGTTTCGCGGCATGGCCGACGACAAGGCGTTGATGAACTGGCTGCAAGACCATATCTGGCCAGCCGAGGCCAAGTGGGTGGATGAAGGCTTTATTCACGACGGCACCGAGCTGGCCATCGCCGAGCAACTGCAAGGCGGCATCACCTGTTTTTCCGATATGTATTTCTACCCGGAAGTGTCCAGCGAGCTGGTGCACACCAGCGGCATCCGCGCGCAAATCACCATTCCGGTGCTGGACTTCCCCATTCCCGGCGCCCGCGACGCCGACGAAGCGCTGCGCAAAGGCCTGAACCTGTTCGACGACCTGCGCCTGCATCCGCGCATTAAGGTCGCCTTTGGCCCCCACGCGCCCTACACGGTCAGCGACGACAAGCTGGAAAATATCCGCATGCTGGCCGACCAACTGGACGCCGGCATCCACATGCATGTGCACGAAACCGCCTTTGAAGTGCAGCAAAGCCTGGAGCTGTATGGCGAGCGGCCAATGGCTCGCCTGGCGCGTCTGGACCTGCTGGGCCCGCGCTTCCAAGCCGTGCATATGACGCAAATCAACGACGAAGATTTGCACCTGCTGGTAGAAAGCAACGCCAGCGTCATCCACTGCCCAGAGTCTAATCTCAAGCTGGCCAGTGGTTTTTGCCCGGTGGAACGCCTGTGGCAGGCCGGCGTCAATGTCGCCATCGGCACCGACGGTGCGGCCAGCAACAATGACCTCGACCTGCTCGGCGAAACCCGCACCGCCGCCATGCTGGCCAAAGCAGTAGCCGGCTCGGCCACGGCGCTGGATGTACACCGCGCCCTGCGCATGGCCACCTTAAATGGTGCCCGCGCCCTGGGCCTGGAAGATCAAATTGGCTCGCTGGAGATCGGCAAAGCCGCCGATATCGTCGCCTTCGACCTGACTGAATTAGCGCAACAACCGGTGTACGACCCGGTGTCACAACTGATTTATGCGAGTAACCGCAACAGCGTCAAACATGTTTGGGTCGGCGGTAAGCAGTTGCTCGACAATCGCCGCTTAACCCGCATGGACGAAGAAAAACTGCACGCCAGCGCCATCGCCTGGGGCCAGAAGATTTCCGCCGGCCGCGCGTAACGCGAACAGGCCGCCGCACAGCATTCGATTCGAGGAAAGTTAATATGAGCAACGTCGACCACGCTGAAATCGCCAAATTTTCCGCGCTTGCCCACCGCTGGTGGGACCGCGAAAGCGAGTTCAAACCGCTGCACGATATCAACCCGCTACGGGTTAACTGGATTGATGAACGGGTCAATCTGGCTGGCAAGAAGGTCCTCGACGTCGGCTGTGGCGGCGGCATTCTCAGTGAAGCGATGGCACAACGCGGTGCCACCGTTACCGGTATCGACATGGGCGAAGCGCCGCTGGCTGTCGCCCAGCTGCATCAGCTGGAATCCGGGGTAACGGTGGAATACCGCCAGTGCACCGCCGAAGCCCTGGCCGAAGAAATGCCAGAGCAGTTCGATGTGGTCACTTGCCTGGAAATGCTTGAGCACGTGCCCGACCCCGCCTCGGTAATTCGCGCCTGCTTCACCATGGTCAAACCGGGCGGCCAAGTGTTTTTCTCCACCATCAACCGCAACCCCAAGGCTTATTTGTTCGCCATTGTTGGCGCCGAATACCTGATGCGCTTGCTGCCACGCGGTACCCACGATTTCAAGAAATTTATTCGCCCCTCCGAACTCGGCGCTTGGAGCCGCGCGGCCGGCCTGCAGGTAAAAGACATCATCGGCCTGACCTACAACCCGCTGACCAAGCACTACAAATTGGCCAACGACGTTGACGTCAATTACATGATCCAGACCCTGAAGGAAGCCTGATGCGCCTGCGAGCCGTTCTTTTCGATATGGATGGCACCCTGCTCGACAGCGCGCCAGACTTTATCGCCATTGCCCAAGCTATGCGTGCCGCCGATTGCTGACAAAGATATCCGTGACCACGTTTCCGGCGGCGCCCGCGCCATGGTGCTGCGCGCGTTTGATGTGGACCCAATGTCCGCCGAATTTGAAACCCTGCGTCTGGAGTTTCTTGAGCGCTACCAGCACCACTGCGCCGTGCTGACCAAGCCGTTCGACGGCATCCCCGAACTGTTGGCTGACATTGAACACGCCAAACTGATCTGGGGCGTGGTGACCAATAAGCCGGTGCGTTATGCCGCACCAATCATGGAACAGCTGGGGCTGGCCGAACGCTCGGCAATTCTGATTTGCCCCGACCATGTGACGCACAGCAAGCCCGACCCCGAGCCACTGCTGCTGGCTTGCTCACGTCTGGGCCTGGACCCGGCCAGCGTGCTGTATGTCGGTGATGACCTGCGCGATATCGAGTCTGGCCGTGCCGCCGGCACCAAGACCGCAGCGGTCACTTATGGCTATATCCATCCCGACGACAACCCCCGCCACTGGGGCGCCGACGTAGTGGTTGACCACCCCAAGGAACTGCGCGCCGTGCTTGATAGCGCCCTCTGCAGCTGCTGATCGCGTTGGTTTTTTACTGAGCTTTGGCTTTAGAAAAGAGAGATTGCTGATGTTTGATTACTCCGCCCGCCCTGAGCTGCTCAAGGGCCGTACCATTCTGGTCACCGGCGCTGGCCGTGGGATTGGCGCCGCTGCGGCGAAAACCTATGCCGCCCATGGCGCCACCGTGTTGCTGCTGGGCAAGACCGAAAGCCACCTAAGCGCGGTCTATGACGAAATCGAAGCGGCTGGCCACCCGCAACCGGTCGTGATTCCGTTCAACCTGGAAACCGCCCTGGCGCACCAGTACGACGAACTGGCGGTGATGATCGAAAACGAGTTCGGCCATATCGACGGCGTGCTGCACAACGCCTCGATCGTCGGCCCGCGCACGCCGCTGGAACAGCTGTCGGGCGACAACTTTATGCGCGTGATGCAGGTGAACGTAAACGCCATGTTTATGCTCACCGCTACCCTGCTGCCGCTGCTCAAGCTGTCGCCGGATGCGTCGGTGATTTTTACCTCCAGCAGCGTGGGCCGCAAAGGACGTGCATATTGGGGCGCTTATGGCGTGTCCAAGTTCGCCACCGAAGGCCTGATGCAAACCCTGGCCGATGAAGTAGCCGACATCACCAACGTGCGTGCCAACAGCATCAACCCCGGCGCCACCCGCACCGATATGCGCGCCCACGCCTACCCCGGCGAAAACCCAGCGAAAAACCCGCTGCCCGCTGAGATCATGCCGGTGTACCTGTACCTGATGGGGCCGGATAGCCAAGGCGTCAATGGCCAGGCGTTCGACGCGCAGTAAGGCTTGCGCCACCGGTATTCGCTAGCTGTGCCCCCTGCAAACGATGGTCGAGACGTCCGTTTGCAGGATTCGCCACCAAGGTCGCTCCTACAGATAACCGCCGCCCCCTACGCCGCGCCAGGAAAATGACTACATCCATCCACGCTGCGGCAGCGTATGGCCACTATCGCCAAACATCCGGCAAAACAGCGGCAAAAACTGGCCGCAGCTCCTGCAATAAAACCTATAAATCATTGTTTTTATTAGCTTAAAAACAGCAATGTGACACCTGGCACACTATTCGCTAAAGGGAACCTGTCGCCGCATTCTGCGCCTGAGGTTCCCCGGTATGGTCCCGCCAAGCAAATCCAACACAATCGACTTTGACGCTGCCAAGTTGCAGCGCCTGGGTTTCGCCAGCAATCGCACGCAATCCCTGCGCCCGGTGTCGCTGGCGCAGCTGCGGCAGAAGCTCAATCTGCAATTGCAGACCAGCCTGGAAGTCGAGCGCATCCTGGAAATTTTCTTCAGCGAAGTGCAACGCCTGGTGCCTCTGGATGCCGTGGCCTATCAACACCCCTCCAGCGACCTGCGCCTGGAACTCGGTGCACGTGCCACTCACTCGGCCGGCTACCGCCTGAACCACGACGGCGAATACCTGGGCGAGCTGATTTTCCGCCGCAACCAACGTTTTTCCGAGGAAGAGCTGGCCCAGTTGGAATCGCTGCTGGCCTGCATGCTTTTCCCGCTGCGCAACGCCCTGCTCTACCGCAAAGCCGTGCAGTGCGCCCTGCGTGACCCACTGACCGACACCGGCAACCGTATTGCCATGGACCAAGCGCTGCAGCGCGAAGTCGATCTGGCTCGGCGCAATCTGCAACCGCTGTCGGTGCTAATGCTCGATGTCGATCACTTCAAGCACATCAATGACACCTACGGCCACAGCAGCGGTGACGAAGTGCTGCGCGCCATGGCGGCCACACTGAAAGCACAGCTGCGCAATATCGATATGATTTTCCGCTTTGGCGGCGAAGAGTTTCTGGTGCTGCTGTCCAACACCAGCCGCGAGGGTGCGGCGATGGTCGGCGAGCGCCTGCGCTTTGCCGTGCAAGAGCTGCAATGCACCGCCCAAGGTCAGCACATCGACGTTTCCGTAAGCCTGGGCTGCGCCTGCTTGCTGCCCGGCGAGTCGGTCGACAGCTTGTTGCGCCGCGCCGACAACGCGCTGTACGTGGCCAAACGCGATGGCCGTAACCGCCTGACCATGGCCGGCTAAAACCACACGGTAAAATGCGACGACAAAAAAAGGCCAGTCAATTGACTGGCCTTTTTCGTTGGGGCGCCCGTTGTAGGTTGGGTTGAGCCAAAGGCGAAGCCCAACAAGGAGCCCGACGGGCTCCGCAGCTAAATTTACGCGGGGACCGCTAAGCGCCGCCCTTTGGCCGGCATGTTGGGCTTCGCTGCGCTCAACCCAACCTACGTACCGCCTTGTTACTGCTCTTCTGGTGCCTCGTCCGGCACTTCTTGCGGCGACTCTTCGTCCAGCGCACCGGCGTCTGGCGCTTCTTCGTCCGGCACGTAGCCTTCTGGTTGCTCGCCCGCACCGCCACCCAGGGCGCCGGCTTTCGACATCACCAGCATGACGAACTCTTCCACCGACATTTTCTGGTCGTTGAAGGTGACTTCGTTGTTGGCGTAGCGCAGGTTGGACTCCAGCTTGTCGCCTTTGAGCACGATCATCTCGGTGGACAAGGCCATGCCGCTGCCCATTTCGGTGAACATGGCCGCTTGGTCGTCGATGGCTTTCTGATCGGTTTCGCCCGACAAAGCCGCTTGCACACGAACGCCGTCGCCGATCACGGCCTTGTCGATGGCCAGTTTGGCATCCAGTTGAGCCAATACTTGCTTGGCCATTTCCGGCGGTGGCAGGTCGAAGGACTCAGGTTTGTTCAGATCAACCGACAGGCTCAGCGCTGCTTCGCCATGGGCGGTTTTAATGCTGAATTTCTCCAACGCTACGTGCGGTTTGCCCGCCAGCAGTTGGCCAATATCCGCTTTCAGTTTTTCTTCTTCGGCTGGCGAGAAGGCCAGTTCCGGAGCTTCTTCACCTTGCGCGGCAGCCTGTTGCATCGGTGCCAACTTGTCGCGGTAGACCTCGACCAGGGCTTGCACGGCGGCGGCGTCAAAGTCTTTCATGCGCCAGATCATCTGCACGCCGGCGATATCTTTGCCGTCGAAGCTGACCTGACCAATGTCGTAGCTCACATGGCCACCGAGCTTGCCGCTGGTCTCTTCGAAGTTGCTCGCCTGGGCCAGGTTTTTGATCAGCACCGGCGGCTTGTCGCCGGCTTTGACTTCAATGCTGGCCAATTTCAGGCTGTTTTCACCGAGGTAGAAATCACCGGTGCCCATCTTCTGATCACTGTCCAGAAGCAGCTCACGCGCGCTGATGCTCAGCACTTCGCCGCTGCTATCGGTACCGGTCACCACCAGGCTGTCCATGCCGCCTTTAACGGCGATTTTCTCAGCGTGGGCGCTGGCATCGACGTCCAGCTTGAGGCCGGAGAATTTAACGTTCTGACCTTCCTGCGGAGCGAAGTCCAACGGGGTCAGTTCGAGGGTGCCGGTGGTGGAGTTGTCATAGCCCAGGCTGACCTGGCCGTGCAACGGCGCCGCGCCTTTGGCAGCGTCGAACCATTTCTGGGTCAGGCCATTGGCTTCGAGTGCGTAGTTGCTGGTGGCCAATACCGGCCACAGGTTGAGCTTTTTCAGACGCGAGAACGGCAGGGGGCCGTGCTCGATAGTGTCGACCAGCAGAATTTCTGAGTTGCGGTATTGCTCGCCGAAGGATGGCGAGTCGATGGTCAGGCGGTAGTGAGCGGTACTGGTAAACAGGTGGCTTTCCAGAGAAACCAGCTCCAGCTTGCTGGTGATGCCGGTGCCCAGCAGCGCGTCCGCGCCCTTCTGGTTGGCTTCCTCGATGGAGGCTTTCAATACGCTCGGCAGCTGAGTACCGGTGTACCAAGCGCCGCCGGCGCTAATCAGACCGACTGCAACTACAACACCTGCAGCTATTCCTGCTGTTTTATTCATAAGTTGACTCAACCCATATCCATATTTAAGTAAATGCCCTGACGGCATGTGCCTTCCTGGCAAAGGGCTCTAGGCAAACAAGCGCGGCACAGCGAAAGCGGCGGCGATAGTAGCACTCTGGCCATCATCGCCGTGTGCGGCCTATCTCTGTTCGATGATTTTTACCGCTGGCGTATCCGGGTCGCTTTTTAACCAATCGCTCAGCAGGCTGTAAGCCACCGCCAACAGGGTTGGCCCGAGGAACAAGCCCATAAAGCCGAACGCCAGCAGGCCGCCAAACACGCCGAGCAGCACCACCACCAACGGCAGGTTGCCGCCACGGCTGATCAGGTAAGGCTTGAGCACGTTGTCCACGCCGCTAACGATAAAGGTGCCCCACACGCCGAGGAAAATCGCGTAGCCGTAGTCGCCTTTCCACGCCAGCCAGGCAACCGCTGGAATCCATACCAGCGGCGGGCCCATGGGAATCAGGCTAAATACAAAGGTCAGCATGCCGAGCAAAATGGCGCCTGGCACACCAGCGATCCAGAAACCGATCAGGGCCAGCACGGCTTGCGCGGCAGCAGTGCCAATCACGCCATTGACCACGCGTTGCACGGTGCCCGCCACCAGGTGCAAGTAATGGTCAGCGCGCGCGCCAATCAAACGGTGCAACCCCTTGCGCACGAGATCAGCCAGCGCCGGACCGTCGCGATAAAAGAAGAACACCAGCACCAGACTCAGCGACAACTCCAGCACACCACCACCGATCTTGGCGCTGCGGGCCAACAGCCAGTTACCCACTTCGCCGAGATAGGGTTTGACGCTGGCAAATACCGCCGTGCCCTGCTGGTCAATGGTCATCCACCAGCCCACCAGGCGGTCGCCCACCAGCGGCACCTTGGCCAACCACGCGGGCGGCGCCGGCAGGCCTTGTACTTGCAGGTCTTTAACCAGGTTGACGGCATCGCGCACATGGTCGGCCAGGTTAAAGCCCAGCAACACCAGGGGAATCACCACCAACACCATCCAGCCCGCGGTAAGAATGCCCGCTGCCAGCGAAGTGCGACCGCCGAGCCAACGCGTAAGCAATGGCATTAACGGCCAACTGGCGAAGGCCAACACAGCGGCCCAGAACAGCGCCGAGAAGAACGGCGCCAGCACCCACAGCGCAGCACCGAGCAATGCCAGCAGAAGGATTTGTACCAAAAGGCGGTCGTTGTTAGGCATCGAAAACTCCGGCGAAAACGAAAGCGATCTTTCCAGGCAGGCCCAGAAAGATCGTAGATGTGGCAGAGCTTAACGCAGGAGCTTAAAGGATAGGCCGTCGCTCTCGGCTTGATCGAGCTCCAGCCGCGCTGCACGTACCCGTTGCGCCACCAAAGCGTCACGCCAAGCGTCCGCGTGTTTGCCAGCCAAACTGACCCGCAACGTGGTGTCTTGGTTCAGGGTACGTGCGAGCAAATCAGCCCAGGCGTCGACTGGCTCGCCATCGAGGCTGGCAAAGTGCAGCTCGCCGGTATTGCGTAGCTGCCGCAGCAAGGTGGCAGGGCCTGGCAGCAGCTCGCCGAGGTCCGTCTGGTTTTCCAGTTGTTCAACGTGCAGGTAAGCGCGGCGGTTGCCACGGGTGATGCTGTAGAGCGCCACCAGCGTGTTCTGCTTTGGCTCGGCTAACCGCAGAAGCAGATAGGCCTGCTGGTCATCGGCACCGAGCAGCTTGGCGTTGCCGAATACCGAGTTAGCCCACAGGCTGCTGGAGCCACACTCGCGGCTTTCACACCAATACAGCGCATGCGCGCCCTGCTCCTGCAAGGCGGCGAGTGCCGCATTAAACGCCTGCCCCGAGGTGTGCTCGGGCGGCAATTCATAGGTAACCGAACGCATATGCCCCAGGCTGTCGACTTGCCGCTCATAGCGCAGGGTGCCGCTGATACGGCGGATGGAACCTAAGGGGTAAATGCGCTCCTGGGCGGGAACATCACGAAAGTCGACAATTTCGGCGCGCGCAAAGCGCGGCAGAATGTCCAGATCGCTGCTGCCAGGCACGTCAGCGGCCGCTACAGGATTTACCACCAGGCAGGCCAGGGGAAGGACCAACAGGTTAAACAATCGCATCGTTACGCTCATCGAGTCAGCATGCTCTGGGCAGCTTTCACCACTTTGTCCGGCGTGCCCATCGTGGCCGCCGGTACATTTAAACCGCGTTGCACGGCTGGGCGCTCACCAATGGCGGCCAACCAGCGCTGCAGATGTTGCAGCCCATCAATGCCAACACCTGCCCACTCGTGAACCTTTACCCAGGGGTAGGTGGCGATATCGGCAATGCTGTAATCGCCGGCTAGGTATTCATGGCGACCGAGTTGGCCGTCGAGCACTTCGTATAGACGGCGGGTTTCATGTTGGTAGCGGTCGATAGCGCCTTGCAGTTTTTCCGGAAAATAACGGAAAAACACATTGGCCTGGCCCTGCATGGGGCCGACGCCACCCATCTGGAACATCAGCCATTGCATCACCAACGAACGGCCTTTGACGTCTTGCGGCAGGAGTTGGCCGGTTTTTTCGGCGAGGTAAATCAAGATGGCGCCGGATTCAAATACGGCGAAATTGTCGTTGTCACGATCAACGATGGCCGGAATACGGCCATTAGGATTGATCGCCAAAAACGCAGGCGTTTTCTGTTCTTTTTTATCGAAGCTAAGGATATGCGCTTGATAGTCCAGCCCCAGTTCCTCAAGAACGATGGAGGCTTTGTGGCCATTCGGCGTGGCGGCGGTATAGAGGTCGATCATGATTAAAAACCTGTCCAAGCCAAGCGGAAGCTGCCCAGCCTCCGCAGTTGGCCAGGGCAAGTCAAGGCGCGGCGAAAAACCGATTGAAACAGGCTGCTACCGCTTGCGCGCCGGCTTCGTCGTCCAGGTGCAGGTGATGACCGCCGGCCAGCCGCTGCACCTCAAACGGCAGGCCTTGCAGGGAGTCCACCAGCGCTGGCTGGACGTGCAACATACCGCCCTCTGCCACCACCAGGCAGGCCGGGCACGCAACGCTGCGGACAAACACGTCGGTATGGGCCTGGGTAAACCGCAGCGGTGACGGTAAGGTCAGGCGGCTATCGGTACGCCAGGTAAAGCCACCCGGTACGGGCATCAAACCGCGTTGCGCCAACAGCTGCGCCGCTTCGAAGCTAACGCCGCCTACCCCTTTCATCCGCGCTTTTATCGCCTGCTCAACCTTCTCGTACACCGGCTTGCGCTTACCTGCCAACGCCAGTTGATCGCGTAACGCCGAGCCCAGCTTGGCTGGTGCCGCATCGGCCTCGCCGGTAAACGGCACCAGGCCATCAATCAACGCCAAACGTTCGATACGCTCGGGCATAGACGCCGCCAACAACACCGAAACAATGGCGCCCATCGAGTGCCCAAGCAGGGAAAAACGTTGCCAGCCAAATTGCTCAGCCACCAGCAGCACGTCATAGGCGTAGTCCCACAGCTGGTAATGAGCGCCGGCCGGGCGATGGTCGGAATGGCCATGGCCGGCGAAATCCAGGGCGATGATGCGCAGGCCATCAAGCTTGGGCGCCAGGCGGGCGAAGCTCATGGCGTTATCCAGCCAGCCATGCAGGGCAATCACTGGCTTGCCATCCTCCGGCCCGAACACATGGGCCGACAATTCAATATGCGGCAGGCTCAGGCGCACTTCTTCGAAGGAATAATTCATGCGGACTCCAGCCGGGGCTGCCAGCGTTGAAAAAGGGTTTTCAGCAGATCGGCCGTGTCTTGCGGACGCTCCAGCGGGAACATATGCCCGCCCGGTAACGTTAGGTACTGGCAATGCGCCAAGCGGCGAATTGAGCGCGCGTGATGGGGCATGACCACGCGACTGTGGCGCCCGCGAACGATGGCCAGCGGTACTTGCAGCTGTTGCGGGCGCCCCGGATTGCTGTGCGGCACGCTGCGATAAATGCTGATTTCGGTCGCCGGGTCGAACATCAGGCGCAGGCCATCGCCATCAGCTTGCAGGCCATGTTGCACATAAGCGTCCAGGCATTCGGGATCGAAGCGGCGGAACAGCGCTTTGGCCGAGAAGTAATCGCGGGCTTCGGCAATATCGCTAAACGCCTCGCGGCGGCCAAGGGTGCGACCGGCCGGGGTGATGCGGTCAATAAAACCAAACCGTTTGGCGGCGCGAATAACAATGCGGTCGGCCAGGGTCAGCACCGGCGAGTCGAGCATCACCACGCCGCGGTAAAGCTCTGGGTGGCGTAGCGCCGCGTGGTAATGCAGTACGCCGCCTAAGGAGTGGCCGACGCCCCACACAGGTTCGGGCAATTCGCGCAGGTGGTGAACCAATTCGTCGACCAGATTGCTCCAGTTGTCATTCACCGGAAAACGCGGGTCGTGACCGTGTTGCGGCAAGTGCAGTACCGGGTAGTCCGGCGCCAGAGCAGCAAACAACTTGCCGTAAGTGGCCGAAGGAAACCCATTGGCATGAGCAAAAAACACCGGCTGCGACATTTACCTAACATCCCGAAAAACAAAACGTGGGCGATTGTCCGCAAGCTAGAGGGCTGCGGCAATGACCGTAACTGCCGGGAATGATGGCGATACGGCCATGGGTATAGAGAGTGCCGGAACCTCAGACGGTTATTCCCGCTTACACGACGGTCCGACGATTCGAAATCCAGAGTTGAGGGCTGTACACAGCCCGTCGCCGCCACCGAAATACTGGGTCCCCGCCTTCGCGGGGACGACGGGGCTCCTGCAATCACCGCCGTCATCCGCGCGCAGGCGGGGATCCAGCATCGTTCAGGAGAAAGAGGATTCATCCGCCATTCTGGGTCCCCGTCCGGCGGCTGTTTTGGTTCAGATGCCCGCTCCCATTCAGACCGGCGGCGGCAAATCCCCTAACGGCACTATCGCCATGGTCAGCCGCGAGATGCAGCTGGCTTTGCCGTCGTCGCCGCTTAAGCGGATGTCCCAAACATGGGTGGTCCGCCCCAGGTGCACCGGCCGCGCCACGGCGGTGACACGGCCACTGCGTACACCGCGCAGGTGGTTGGCGTTTACTTCCAGGCCCACGCAGTAGAACTTGCTGCTGTCGATGCACAGGTAGCTGGCGGTGCTGCCCAGGGTTTCCGCCAGCACTACCGAGGCGCCGCCATGCAGCAGGCCGTAGGGCTGATGAGTGCGCGAGTCGACCACCATGCTGGCGGTAATCGACTCGTCATCAAAGGCCTCGAAGCGCACATCCAGCGCCTCATTGATGGTGTTTTTACGCAGGCCGTTAAGGGCCCCAAGGTCAGGGGTGGTGCGCCATAAACTCATGCCAGCTCCTAGGTTATTCAGTCGTGCCACACCAACGCTTCGCGGCGTTCGGACCATTCGGTAAAGCGCCCGGCATAGGCGCCTTCGACCACGCTGCGTTTGATCTTCAGGGTAGGCGTCAAGAAGCCGTTGTCCACGGCCCAGACTTCCTTGATCAATACCAGCCCACTGAGCTGCTCGTGCTTGTCCAGCGCGGCGTTAACGTCGGCTAACAGCGTTTTAAAGCTGCCTTCCAAGGCAGGACGCGAGCCATTTAGCGCCTCTTCACGGCCAACATCAGAGAGCACGCACAACGCCATCGGCTGCGGCATGCCATCGCCGACCACGCACACCTGTTCGATACGCGGGTGCACGGCCAACAGGTTTTCAATTGGCGCCGGCGCCACGTACTTGCCTTTGCTGGTTTTAAAGATTTCTTTGATCCGCCCGGTCAGGCGCAGATAGTGCTCGGCGTCTTGCTCGCCTTTGTCGCCGGTGCGCAAAAAGCCGTCTTCGGTGATGGTTTCAGCGGTGCGTTCAGGGTCTTTGTAGTAACCCTGCATGGTCGCTGGGCTGCGGACCTGCACCTCGCCAAGTTCGCTGATGCGCACCTCGACACCAGGGCTGGCCTGGCCGATCCAACCCGGGCGATTTTTACCCTTGCGGCAGATATGCGAATAGCCGCAGTTTTCGGTCATGCCGTAGACCTCAAGCACATCAAGGCCCAGGCGCTGGTACCACTTGAGCAGTGTTTCCGGCACCGGAGCGGCGCCGGACAGTGCGTAGCGCACGGCGTCCAGGCCCAAACCGGCGAGCACTTTGTGGCCCACACGTTTGCCGATAAAGGGAATTTTCAGCAGGAAATCCAAACGTTCGGCGGGCATTTTGCTGTACACGCCCATTTGGAATTTGGTCCAGATCCGCGGCACGCCAAAAATCAACGTAGGCCTGGCGCGGCGCAGGTCGGCGAGAAAGGTGTCGAGGCTTTCGGCAAAGAACACCGTCTCGCCGGCATACAGTGAATTGAGTTCAACAAACATGCGCTCAGCCACATGGCACAGCGGCAGGTAGGACAGCAGGCGATCCTCTTCGGTGGCCTGGAACAGTTCGGTACCGTGGCCGGCGGCAAAGGCGAAGTTGCCGAAGTTATGCATCACCCCTTTCGGCGTGCCGGTAGTGCCCGAGGTGTAAACAATGGTGGCCAGTTGGTCGTGAGCGCCGATGGGGTTATCACGGATTGGTGTGCAGGCTTGCAGGTCGCTCCACTGCACATCGAAACTGCCTGACGGGTGCAACGGCAAGGCGATAGTACGGATGCCTTCAGGGATGCCCGGGGCCATGGTGGCCCAGTCATCGAGTTTGCCGACAAAAACCAGCGCCGCTTCAGAGTGGGTCAGCACCTGGCGCACGGACTCGGCAGTGAGGTTGGGATACAGCGGCACCGACACATGGCCTGCCATCCAGATCGCCAGGTCGGTGATGATCCAGTGCGCACAGTTTTTCGACACCAAGGCGATGCGACTGCCTTGGGGCAATTCCTGGGCGCGTAACCAATTGGCGGCGCGACGGGCCTGGTCGGCGACATCCGACCAGCTCAGTTCCAGGATCTGCCCGCCGGGCAACGGCTGGACCATATAGCGTTTATCGGGATGGCGCGCTTCGCGCTGGAAGAAAATCTCTAAGGGCAACGTTGCAGCATTAGTCACAGGGCCTCCTCCTAATTATTTTTGTGGGGAAACAACCAAGCACATTCCACGCAAAACCCGCCGCGCGCAAGAGGAGAAATGTTTAGAACTGTAGCCGCTGGTTTAGCACGCTAACTGGGTCGTGCCCTCGGCGACTTTTCTAAGGCACAATGCGCCACGCATTTTTTTAGCTCGGACCCTCCATGTTCAAAGCATTTCATCTGCAGTGCGCCGTCGTGGCGCTCGTGCTCGCAGGCGCTGCTGGCTGCTCCTCAAACAACACCGCGGTGTACGAGCACGAAGACTTCGCCGACTCGGGCACCTTCTCGCGCAACTACGCCGGCACCGACGCGCAGTCTTGCGAAGCAGCGCGGCGTGCCCTGCTCAGTCAGGGCTACATCATTACCAGCAGCGACCCCAAGCAGGTCAGCGGGCATAAAAGCTTCCAGCAAAGCGGCGACAACCACCTGGAAATCACCTTTAACGTGGTGTGCACCGACGCCGGTACGGTCGATCATCATTCGACCATGTTCGCCAATGCCCTACAGGATCGGTATGCGCTGAAAAAGCTGAATAACTCGGCGAGTTTGGGCGTGGGTGTGCTGGGTTCGGTGTCCATGCCGATTGGCTCCACCGACGACTCACTGGTAAAAGTTGCCAGCGAAACCGTGTCGTCCGCCAAGTTTTATGAGCGTTTTTTTGGCTTGGTGGAATTGTTTATGCCGCCGCCGGCAAAACCGACCGAGCCGGTAAAAGCGCCTATAAACGAACCTGACTTGGGCATTCCAGAACCGCAAGCGTTGGCCCCAGCGACTGCGCCGGTGATTCAGGAAGTGGTAACGCCGGTGATTGAGCCGGCCGCGGCACCTGCGGTAGAGCCGGTAACCGAGCCGGTGGTAGCGCCGATGTCGACTGAGTTGCCGATTAGCGCACCGCCTCCGGTGCAAGCTGAGCCAACGCCGGACGCCGCCAACGTGCAAGCGGCGCCGCCAGAGGTTGAACAACCCGTAACGGAAACGCCGGCAGAGGTTGTCGCGCCCAGCGCCGAAGACCAACCGGTAGCTCAGTAGTCGCATCACCGCGCGGGGCTTCGCTGCGCTCACCGCACGCGGACCGACCCAACGTACGAGTCCGTGTAGGTTGGGTTAAGCGCAGCGAAGCCCAACATCGGCCAATGTGATTATTGCGGGTGCACCAACGCCAGCAGGTTCATCAACCCCGCCGCAGCAAAATCCCCTTCCAGCTCGACCAGGCTCGCGGTGCGCAGTGGCACGGGCTGTTGGCGATGGCCATGAATCAGCAGGCCGGCCAGCTCACCCAAAAATGGGTTATGGCTGACTAACAGAATCTCCGCCTCTTCACGCTCATCCAAGTAACCCAGCGCCTCGCGCGGCTCGCTATCGGGCGTCAGCCACGGCGCAGTGCCAATCGCGCCGCGAAAGCCGATGGCTTCACGCACCAGCTCCGCTGTTTGCTGCGCGCGTAAATAGGGGCTGGCCAGAATCACCGAAATCGGCCGCCCTTGCAGTTGCGCCGCGCTGATCAGCACTTCCTGGCGCCCATGGGGCGTCAATGGCCGCTCAGCGTCGGTACGCGCCTGGGGGAACGCCTCGCCGTGGCGCAATAACCACAGGCGCATCAGAGCTTGGGCTCTTCATCGCGCACCGGGTGCGGCGCCGGTGGAATGCTGTGAGCAACTTCACCGTCCGGCGCACGCGGCGTTGGCCAATCGGCAAACGGCCAGGGCTTTTCTTCGGTATTAAAGGTGCCAAAACGGCCGATCTGCGCCAGGTATTGACTCAGGCTGTCGCCAAAGCTAAGCAGGCTGGCATTGGGCGCGGTGTAGAACAGGCGATAGCCCAGTTGCAGCAGCACGACAAAACCCAAAATGGTCGCCGCTACCTGCCAGCACAGGGTGAAGACCAGCATCCAGACAATGCGCAGGCCAATGGACTCGCGCTCGAAGTTGTCGCTCATAACACTCTCCCTTCTAGAAACCGGTGGTGGAAATAAAGTCGACGTCGGTTTTCGGCTCGGCCAGCATCAGCCGTTCAATCACCTGAGCCAACGTACGCCCTTCAAACAGGATGGCGTGCAAACCCATTACCAACGGCATATAGGTTTGCAGTTGTTCAGACTTCACTTTGAGCACTTTGAGCGTATTAACGCCTTCAGCCACTTCGCCCAAGCGGGACACCGCATCTTCCAGGCTCAGGCCTTCACCCAAGGCATACCCCACCTGGAAATTGCGGCTTTTCGGTGAGGAACAGGTAACGATCAGATCGCCCACCCCAGCGAGGCCGAGGAATGTCATCGGGTTTGCGCCGAGCTTCACCGCGAAGCGGGTCATCTCCGCCAGTGCACGGGTGATCAGCATGCTCTTGGTGTTCTCACCCATTTCCAGCGCAGCAGCCATGCCAGCAATGATGGCGTAGACGTTTTTTAACGCCCCACCCAGCTCCACACCAAAGCGGTCGCCACTGGCATAAACGCGAAAGGTGCGGCCATGCAGCGCCGCTTGCACGCGCTGGCAGAGTTCGTCGTCTTCACTGGCAACCACCGTGGCGGTCAGCTCGTGGGCCGCAACTTCTTTCGCCAGGTTGGGCCCGGACAGCACGCCAATGCGCGCCTGAGGGGCGATTTCTTCGATGATTTGGCTCATCAGTTTGAAGGTTTGCGCTTCAATGCCTTTCGTCAGGCTGACCAGTAATTTGCCGGCCAATACCTCGGCAAAGGGCTGCAATACGGTGCGCAGGGCGCTGGAAGGTAAGGCCACGAATATCAGCTCGCAGGCCTCAAGCGTGGCCGCCAGGTCGGTCACGGCATCGACGTTGGGGTGAATTTTTACGCCTTTGAGGTAACGCGGGTTTTCCCGGTTGGTGCGGATCGCTTCGGCCTGTTCCGGGTCGCGCATCCATTGCCGCACCGGGTTGCCGTTCTCGGCCAAAAGGTTGGCAATCGCGGTGCCGAAGCTGCCGCCGCCAAGAACTGCAATAGGTTGCTGTGCTGTCATAACCAATCCGTAGTGAGCCATTTGGGCATGGCGGGCAGGCCGCATTATTACGGAGCAACCGTGCTGCGACCAGTGTTGCGCGCTAGCCTTTGGCGGGCCTTGAACAAAAACCGGCGCTGCTGTGCAAAAGCTGGCGCGCCGAGCGCCGTTTGAACAGGTAGACTTGCCCGCTTTCACTAAGCCCGCAGCACCAGGCATAAACAAGGTTGGTTTATGCAATGGCAGCGATGGAGAGCCCAGAGCCCATGAACCTGCGCCGAGGATGGGACATTCATACCCGCACACAGCTGATCAGCGTAGGCCCTGCCCTGCTGCTGACGCTGCTGCTCACTGGTTTCTTCACCTTCGTGCGTCTGCAAGATTTGCGGCAGGAGCTGAACCACACCGGCCAACTGATTGCCAACCAGTTGGCGCCGGCCACCGAATACGGGGTGATTGCCGGCAATATTCAAGTGCTCAACACCCTGCTCAAAGCCACCCTCGATACACCCCATGTGCGCTTTATTGAAGTGCGCGACCGCCAGGACAATATCCTCGCCTACGAGGAACAAGCCGCAGCGCAGGACAAGAGCGCCAGCCAAGTGGAAATTTTCCACGCACCCATCCACCTGCAACGCCTGGCCCTGAGCAAAGACCTGCCCTACTCCGCCGGCAACGGCGGCAACCACTTGGATAACGACTACCTCGGCCGCGTGGTGGTGGGTATGTCCAACGATGCCTTTAACAGCCAGCAACAGGCGATTCTGCTCAAGGCCACCGTGCTCGCGCTGTTTGCCCTGCTGCTGACCTTTTTCGTGGCGCGGCGCCTGGCCCTGCGCTTGTCGCAGCCGATCAGCACCATGGCCGATGCCGTAAAGGCAATTCAGGCCGGCAACTACCGCACCGCGCTGCCTGAGGTGGATGACAACGAACTCGGCGGCCTGGCCCGGCATATCAACAACCTCGCCAGCGGCCTGGAAAAGGCCAGCCTGGAGCAGCAACAGAGCATCGCCCAACTGGTAAAGGCACGAGAGGAATCCGAGCAGGCCAACCGTGCCAAGTCTGACTTCCTGGCGATGATGAGCCACGAACTGCGCACCCCCATGAACGGGGTACTGGGCATGCTGCAGCTGCTGGAAACCACCGAGATGACCGATGAGCAGGCCGAGTATTCGGCGCTGGCCACCGAGTCCACCGAGCACTTGCTGAAAGTAATCAACGATATTCTCGACTTCTCGCGCATCGAACGCGGCGCGCTGGAGCTGGAGCGCATCACCTTTAACCTGCTGGAGCTGATCCAAAGCTCGGCTCAGGTGTTCCAGCACAGCGCCCATCAACGCGGCCTGGCCCTGCAACTCGACACCCAGCCGGGCCTGGAACAGTTGGTGGTCAAAGGCGACCCGACGCGTATCCGGCAAATTCTGGTCAACCTGCTCGGCAATGCGTTGAAGTTCACCGAAGAAGGCAATATCCGCATCGAAACCCGCTGGCAGGCGCTGGACAACGAGGTGCTGTGGTTTAGCTGCGCGGTGCATGACAGCGGCATCGGCATTTCACCGGAGCGCCTGGAGCATATGTTTGATGCCTTCCAGCAGGCCGACAATTCCATTTCCCGCCGCTACGGCGGCACCGGCCTGGGCTTGCCGATTGCACGCACTCTGGCCGAGCGCATGGGCGGCACGTTGAATGCCGAAAGCCAGGAAGGCAGCGGCTCAATCTTTACCCTGGAAATTCCCCTGCCCTTTGCTCGGCAGACCGAACTGACGGCCGAACGCAAGGTGGACGATGCCAGCTCAGGCAAAGGTCATCGGGTACTGCTGGTGGAAGACAACCCGGTCAACCAGACCGTGATCGAAGCCATGCTGCGCAGCCTGGGCTATCAAGTCAGCCTGGTCGGTGATGGCGCGCAGGCGCTGAGCAGCGTCGAGCGTAATGAATTTGCCGCCGTGTTAATGGATTGCCGCTTGCCGGTTATGGATGGCTACGAAGCCACCCGGCAGATCCGCTGCTTGCCCAACAGAACGGCGCTGCCGATCATTGCCCTGACCGCCAACGCCCTGCAGGGCGACCGCGAAGCCTGCCTGCAAGCCGGCATGAACGATTACCTGGCTAAACCCTTTAAACGCGCCGACCTACAACGCATTCTGCAGGCCTGGGTGGCACCCCGACCTTTGGCGAGTAGCCAAAACGCGAGCTGAAAAGGGAACATGCCAAGCTGTCATAAAGTCGTAATAGCGTTACAACCTGATCGGCCCTGGCAAAAGCCAGCAAGCGCCGAGGATGATAGAGTGCGTCAGCAGTGCCGTAGTAGCTGGGCCGGTTAAGGTATTACCGGTGAATGGAACGCTGGGTGTACACCTGTACTCAGAGTCTGTGACTTTCATTTCAACGCAACAGTCTATGACTACGCTGGTAGCTACGAAGCCCTACATACGGGGCGTCATTCCAACATCTGCACCAGCCTAGATGATTCGCTTAGCCCTGCCGCACGGGGATTATTGAGGAGCTCGCATGTCCAAACAGAACGCTTACACTCGGGAAGATCTGCTGCGCTGCAGTCGTGGCGAGCTATTCGGCCCAGGTAATGCGCAACTGCCCGCCCCCAACATGCTGATGGTCGATCGCATCACGCATATCAGCGACACCGGCGGTAAATACGGCAAAGGCGAGTTAGTCGCCGAACTCGATATCAACCCAGACCTGTGGTTTTTTGCCTGCCACTTTGAAGGCGACCCGGTAATGCCAGGCTGCCTGGGCCTGGATGCCATGTGGCAGTTGGTAGGTTTCTACCTCGGCTGGCAAGGCAACCCCGGCCGCGGCCGCGCCCTGGGTTCGGGCGAAGTGAAATTCTTCGGTCAGGTGCTACCGACCGCCAAGAAAATCACCTACAACATCCATATCAAACGCACCATCAACCGTTCGCTGGTGTTGGCAATTGCCGACGGCACCGTGAGCGTCGATGGCCGCGAGATCTACAGCGCCGAAGGTTTGCGTGTCGGCCTGTTCACTTCCACTGAAAATTTTTAAGGGTTATCCGCATGCGTCGCGTCGTGATCACCGGTCTGGGTATTGTCTCGTGCCTAGGCAACGATAAAGACACCGTCTCCGCCAACCTACGTGCTGGCCGTGCCGGTATCCGCCACAACCCGTCATACGCCGAAATGGGGCTGCGCAGCCACGTTTCCGGCTCTGTTGACCTGAACCTCGAAGAGCTGATCGACCGCAAAACGTTCCGCTTTATGGGCGACGCAGCGGCCTACGCGTATCTGTCGATGGAGCAGGCGATCAAGGACTCGGGCCTGACCCCTGAACAGATCTCCAACCCGCGCACCGGCCTGATCGCCGGTTCCGGTGGCGCCTCGACCATCAACCAGATGGAAGCCATCGACACCCTGCGCGAAAAAGGCGTTAAGCGTATTGGGCCGTATCGGGTTACCCGCACCATGGGCAGCACCGTATCGGCTTGCCTGGCCACGCCGTTCCAAATCAAAGGCGTGAACTTCTCGATTTCCTCCGCTTGCGCCACCCATCGGCCAGGCCATGGAGCAAATCCAGCTGGGTAAACAAGACGTCGTGTTTGCCGGCGGTGGCGAAGAAGAACACTGGAGCCAAAGCTGCCTGTTCGACGCCATGGGCGCCCTCTCCACCCAGTACAACGACACCCCGGAAAAAGCCTCCCGTGCTTACGACGCCAAGCGTGATGGCTTTGTCATCGCTGGCGGTGGCGGCATGGTGGTGGTGGAAGAGCTGGAACACGCCCTGGCGCGTGGCGCGAAAATCTACGCCGAAATCGTCGGCTATGGCGCCACCTCTGACGGCTACGACATGGTCGCCCCAAGCGGCGAAGGCGCGATTCGCTGCATGCAGCTGGCGCTTTCCACCGTCGACGGCCCTATCGATTACCTGAACACCCACGGCACCTCCACGCCGGTGGGCGACGTCGCGGAAATCAAAGGCGTGCGCGCTGTGTTCGGCGACAAGGCGCCACCGATCAGCTCGACCAAAAGCTTGTCTGGTCACTCCCTGGGCGCCGCCGGCGTTCACGAAGCGATCTACTGCATGCTGATGATGGAAGGCAACTTTATCGCCGGCTCGGCCAACATCGACGAGCTGGACCCGGAAGTCGCCGATATGCCGATTGCGACCAAGACCCAAGAGAACGTCACGTTGAACCACGTGATGAGCAACAGCTTCGGCTTTGGCGGCACCAACGCCACGCTGGTATTGAAGCGCTGGGCGGGTAAGTGATTTAACCCAATAAGAAAGGGGCTCAACTGAGCCCCTTTTTTTTAACCTGCAGAAAGCGGTCTACAGAACGCGCAAAAGCCCATGCCCATAAAAAAGGAGGCCGAAGCCCCCTTTCTCAACTACTGCGATTTAGCCAAAGCCTACTTAGGCTTACGGCCAAACCCTGGACGCTGACCAGCGCCACCGGCTGGGCCGCCGCGCTTAGGTGCAGGCTTACGCGCCGGACGATCCGCCAATTCGATACCGACCCGCACAGGCTTGCCTGCCGGACGCTTCTTATTGGTATCGCTTGGACGCTCAGCCACTGGCGTGCCACGACCACGCGGAGCGGAATCCGGACGTGGGCCGCTGCGCTGCGGACGCTCGCCATTTTCCGGACGCGGCGTACGAGCTGGGCGATCTGCACCCTCGCCACGCGGCGCACGTACTGGACGCTCTGCACCTTCACCACGCGGAGCACGTACAGGCCGCTCAGCACCTTCACCACGCGGTGTACGCACTGGACGCTCAGCACCTTCGCCACGCGGCGCACGCACTGGACGCTCAGCACCTTCGCCACGCGGCGCACGCACTGGACGCTCAGCACCTTCGCTACGCGGCGCACGCACCGGACGATCCGCACCGGCATCGTGAGCTGGGCGCAAGGTACGCGCCGGGCGCTCGCCACGACCAACCGGCTTGGCCGACTTGCGCTGCAAGCGGTCGAGCTTTTCTTTGGTCTTGAGCTTCATGCCCGGCTGCTGCACGGAAGTCAGGCCCACTTCGGCGGCGAGAATATCCACTTCGCGCTGGCTCATTTCGCGCCAGCGCCCCATGGTCAGGTCGGAGGTGAGGAACACCGGGCCAAAACGCACGCGCTTTAGACGGCTGACGACCAAGCCTTGGGATTCCCACAGGCGACGTACTTCGCGGTTACGGCCTTCCATTACTACGCAGTGGTACCAATGGTTAAAACCTTCACCACCAGGGGCTTCCTGGATGTCGGTGAAACGCGCAGGGCCGTCTTCGAGCATCACGCCGGTCTTTAGGCGTTCGATCATTTCGTCATCGACTTCACCGCGCACACGCACCGCGTATTCACGGTCCATCTGATACGAGGGGTGCATCAGGCGGTTGGCCAGTTCACCGTCGGTGGTGAACATCAACAGGCCAGTGGTGTTGATGTCGAGGCGACCGATATTGATCCAGCGGCCATCTTTAGGGCGCGGCAAACGATCAAATACGGTGGGACGACCATCGGGGTCGTCGCGGGTGCAGATCTCGCCATCGGGCTTGTTGTAAATCAGCACGCGGCGGGTTTCTTCGCTGGCTTCTTCGCGTTTGAGCAGGCGCCCATCGACGGCGATGGCGTCATGCAGGTCAACGCGCTGACCCAAGGTGGCAAGGTTGCCATTGACCTTGACCCGACCTTCGGCGATCCAGGCTTCGACGTCACGACGCGAACCCATGCCAATACGGGCCAGGACTTTCTGCAGTTTTTCCCCTGCTGGGCTGTATTCTTCTTGCGCACCTCCCGGTGTATTTACACTTTTTCCGCCAGCGAGGACTCGCCAGCGGGCGCGCATCATACGCTGCGCCGCCTTGCAAGCCTAGCGCAGGATTGCCGGAGCGTCGGGGAAACGCACCCTACGGAACACTACTTGCGCTGGAACGCGAGGCTTAAGGCCAGGCCTGCACAAACTCATCAATCGGCAAATCTTGCGGCGTGCGCAGTTCGCGTTCCGGTGTGCCGAGGTAGAGAAAGGCGATGATCTGCTCGTTGTCCGCCAAGCCCAAGCCTTTGGCCACCCGCGCGTTATAGGCCAGATCGCCGGTGCGCCAAACGGCGCCAACCCCTTGCGCATGCGCGGCCAGCAAAATGCCATGGGCAGCACAACCGGCCGCCAACACCTGCTCCTGGGCTGGCACTTTCGGGTGTTCCTGCACACGGGCAATCACCACCACCAACAACGGCGCACGCAGCGGCATGGCCAACGCTTTGGCCAACGCTTCCGGAGTGACATCAGCGCCCAGGGCAGAAGCGAACACCTCCCCCAGTTGATTGCGCGCACGGCCTTCCACAGTCAAAAAGCGCCACGGGCGCAGTTGGCCATGGTCCGGCGCGCGCAAGGCAGCGCGGAACAGTACTTGGCGTTGCAGTGCGTCAGGCGCAGGTTCGGTCAAACGGGGGGCGGAAACACGGTTGAGCAGAGCGTCGAGCGCATCCATCGAGGACCATCTCCAAATAGGTACAGCGGGCATTCTAGTGGGGGAAACGGAAAATAGCCGGGCGGATTTTCATGTGTGCGTTGCGCGGGCCGGCTGGCTCGCCGGCAACTGGGCGACTCTGGGCCCCCGCCTGCGCGGGGGCGACGGCAGAAATCGGCAAACCACCGTCGTCCCTGCGAAGGCGGGAACCAGGGGCAGACGAAGCAGCGCGGCGATGATCGTCACCGCACGCCCAAGCTACGCCGCAACGCAGAAACCACGCGCCTTGCCGATCGGGTTATCGCTAGAATGTGCGACTGTCTTTTCTAGAGCCTGTCTGCATGGTCTCACCGACGCTGCGCACCATTGGTTACATCAACGGTATTTTCCTGATCACCCTGGCCATCAGCATGGTCGTGCCGGTGGTAACCCTGCTGATCTTTAACCGCGCGTCAGAGATCAACACCTTCCTCTGGTCCAGCCTCATCACCTTTCTCGCCGGTCTGGCCTTGGTACTGCCGGGCAAACCGGAGCATGTGCACTTGCGCCCGCGCGACATGTATATGCTCACCGTCAGCAGTTGGATTGCCGTGTGCATCTTTGCCGCGCTGCCGTTTTTACTCACTCAGCACATCAGCTACACCGACTCGTTTTTCGAAAGTATGTCGGGCATCACCGCGACCGGTTCCACAGTGCTCAGCGGTCTGGACAATATGTCTCCCGGCATCCTGATCTGGCGCTCGCTGCTGCACTGGCTGGGGGGCATCGGCTTTATCGGTATGGCGGTAGCGATTTTGCCGCTGCTGCGTATCGGCGGTATGCGCCTGTTCCAGACCGAATCGTCGGACCGCTCGGAAAAGGTAATGCCACGCTCGCACATGGTGGCCAAGTACATCGCCCTGGCGTACGCCGGCATCACCCTGCTCGGCACCGTGGCGTTATGGCTGGCGGGCATGAGCTGGTTCGACGCGATCAACCACGCCATGTCGGCAATTTCCACGGGCGGCTTTTCCACGTCCGACGCGTCCCTGGCGCACTGGCCGCAGCCGGCCGTGCATTGGGTGGCCGTGGTGCTGATGATTCTCGGCAGCCTGCCGTTTGCCCTGTATGTCGCCACCTTGCGCGGCAATCGCAAAGCGCTGTTTCGCGATGAGCAGGTGCGTGGCTTCTTCGGCCTACTGCTTACCACCTGGCTGGTGATGACGCTCTGGTACTGGGCCACCACCGACCTGCCTTGGTACGAAGCGCTGCGCCATGTCGCGGTAAACGTGACCTCGGTAGTCACCACCACCGGCTTTGCCCTGGGCGATTACAGCCTGTGGGGCAACTTCTCGCTGATGATTTTTTTCTACCTAGGCTTTGTCGGCGGCTGCTCCGGCTCCACGGCGGGCGGCATCAAGATTTTCCGTTTTCAGGTCGCCTATATCCTGCTGCGTGCCAACCTGCACCAACTCATCCACCCGCGTGCGGTGATCAAACAAAACTACAACGGCCACCGCCTCGACGAAGACGTGGTGCGCTCGATTCTGACCTTCTCGTTCTTCTTCGGCATCACCATCTGTGGCATTGCTCTGGGCCTTTCACTGATGGGGCTGGACTGGATCACAGCGCTCACTGGTGCAGCAAGCACAGTGTCGGGCGTAGGGCCGGGCTTGGGTGATGTGATTGGCCCGGCGGGTAACTTTGCCAGCCTGCCGGATGGTGCCAAGTGGCTGCTGTCGTTTGGCATGCTGTTGGGGCGGTTGGAAATCATCACCGTATTGGTGCTGTGTGTTCCGGCGTTTTGGCGGCATTAACGAGCAGAACGAGTCGGCCAATGTTGGGCTTCGCCTGCGGCTCAACCCAACCTACGGGGATCTGCGTATCTTGGTTGAGCCGCAGGCGAAGCCCAACGACCACCAGCAAATGCGCTTCACATCTGCGCGCGGTACTCGCCTGGGGTGCTGTCAAACCAGCGGCGAAACGCGCGAAAGAAATTACTCGGGTCGGCAAAACCCAATAGATAGGCAATCTCCAATAACGTCAGCTCGGGCTGCGCCAGGTACTGCACCGCCAGCTCACGTCGGGTGTCATCCAACAACTGCTGAAAGCTGGTGCCCTCCTCCTGCAAACGCCGTTGCAAGGTGCGCTGCGACAGGTGCAGCGCCTGAGCCACGGTGTCGCGCTTGGGCTCGCCCTGCGGTAACAAGCGGCACAGCAACTGCCTGGCCTGATGGGTCATGCGGCTTTCGGAAAAACGCGCCAGGTACTCCCCGGCAAAACGATCATGCAACTGCGCCAACGCCGGGTTGGCGCTGGGGATTGGCGCGTCCAGATCAGCCCGCTCGAACACCAACGCATAGTGCTCCGCGTTAAATTGCAGCGGCGCCTGAAACACTTGCTGGTAAGGCTGCAGATCGGCCGGCGCCTCGCCCTGGAAGGACACTTTCAGCGGGCGCAGTTCCTTGCCGGTAATCCAGCGGCAAAACGCCAAGGTGTAAGCCAGCGACGCCTCTGCACTTTGCCGCGCCGGAATCAGCCGGTCGCCATGAATGGCCAGGGTCAGCGCATAACCCTCTGGCAGTGGTCGGAAGTTGAGGTCGGCGCCTTCGGCAATAATCCGTTGAAAGCGCACCAGGCGGGTGAAGGCTTCCTTCAAGGTGCGGCTAGACATGCAGGCATAGCCGACCACATGAAACGACGCCGGCCGCACCACCTTGGCCAGGTTCAGGCCAATGGCCGGGTTGCCGGAAAGCTGCACAGCGCGGCCCCATACGCGGGTCATGCCGTCTTGGGAAAAACGCGCATCGGGGTCGCTCAGCGCGTCGTAGTCCAGGCCCAATTCGCTAAACAACTGGCGACAATCGACGCCACCCATTTCCAGGCCATTGACGATGGCCAGCACCCAACTCGAAGACGTCGTTCGTTCGCTCATGTAGGCGTTCTTGTTCTAGTCACGGGAACCGCGCAAAAGGCGCGGCGAGCGCAAGGATACTAAAGTGGCGCCCTTTGTCACTGGCCCACGAAGACACTCAGCCTACACTCCAATACACCGTGCCCTACAGACGAAAACAACAGGAGGTGTGCCATGAGCACGCAAACCGCCGAACGCTTCACCAGCTTTGCCCAGTTTTACCCCTACTACCTGCAAGAACACAGCAACCCGATATGCCGCCGGTTGCACTACGTGGGCAGCCTGTTGGTGCTGAGCATTCTTGGCTACGCGCTATTTAGCCAACAGTGGCTGTGGCTGCTGGCGATGCCGTTGGCCGGTTATGGCTTTGCCTGGGTCGGGCATTTCATCTTTGAGAAAAACCGCCCCGCCACCTTTGACTACCCGCTCTGGAGCCTGGCCGGCGATTGGGTGATGTTGAAGGATGCGTTTACCGGAAGAATTAAGTTCTAAAGCCAAAACAACAACAAAAACGAGTTGCCCTAGAGCAGCCATACGGAGAACCCTGATGAACGCACACGCCCGTTTTACCCATATGCAGGACGGCACCGCCGAAGACTGGGCAATCATCGCCCAAGACTTTATGGCCTTTGCCAAGCAGTTACCCGACCGGGTAATGACTCACCTGAAGTTGTTGGACGGCGATTTCGGCGGTTTTCCGGTAGACCGCCTGACCCACTCCCTGCAAACCGCTACCCGAGCGCACCGCGATGGGCGCGATGAAGAATATGTGGTCTGTGCGTTGCTGCATGACATTGGCGACACCCTCGGCACCTTTAATCACCCGGATATTGCCGCGGCCATGCTTAAACCCTTTGTGAGCGAAGAAAACCACTGGATCGTCGAGAAACACGGCATTTTTCAGGGCTACTACTTTTTCCATCACCTGGGCATGGATCGCCTGCTGCGCGAGCAATTTAAGGATCACCCGCAATACCAGGCCACCATCGAGTTCTGCGCCAAGTACGACGCTGCGGCATTCGACCCGGCCTATGAGCACCTGCCGCTGGAGTACTTCGAACCCATGCTGCGTCGGGTATTTGCCCAGCCGAAAAACTCGGTTTACAAGGCCGTCACCGAGCAGGCCACCTGAAACCATAGTGCCATCACAGGACCGCCGGAGCCCCTGGTTCCGGCCTTTCGGCGGGTGCTATTGGCGCTATAACGTTTGCTGGTTATGATCCCCAACCAATCAAAAGCATGGCCTCTGTTTTGCAGAGTGCGAAGGCGTCCTACAGAGACGTCAGAAAACCAGCAGGGATCGTGTCAGCGCCATGAAGTCAGCCAGTATCGAGCGTCCGATTGACTTACCGTCTTTACCCCTGCGTGAGTATTACTCACGGGTCTTGGCCTATATCGCCATGGCTGCCAGCATCGCTGCAGGTACCTTTGTTCAGTACTTTGGCTACAACATCCTCTGGATGGTGCCGTACGCCCTGCTCTATCCCCATCTGGCCCATCACCTGAGCCAACGCTTTAAAAACGACCACCCGCGCCAAACCAACCTGGTCTTGCTGTTTATTGACGCGCTGCACAGCGGTGCGGCCATCGCCCTGCTCGGCTTCTCCGTAGTGCCCAGCTTGATGATCGTGCTGACCCTGGTGTTCAGCGCTCTGATCATTGGCGGTTTGCGCTTTCTCGGCCTGGCGATGCTGATCACCGTTAGCGCCATGGTGCTGACCAGCGTGGTGATTCAGCCGGAACTGAAAACCACCACGCCGACCTTGGTGTCACTGATCAGCGTGCTATTTAGCACCCTGTATATCTGCATCACGGCCTACTTCGTACACCAGCAAGGTCTGCGCTTGGACGTCGCCCGTGGCGAGATCAAACGCGAACAGGAAAAAGCCGCGCGTCTGGCGCGTAACCTGGCCAAGTACCTGTCGCCGCAAGTGTGGGAGTCGATTTTCAGCGGCAAAAAAGCCGTGCGCCTGGAAACCCAGCGTAAAAAGCTCACGGTGTTTTTCTCCGATATCAAAGGCTTTACCGAACTCTCCGAAGAGCTCGAAGCCGAAGCGCTCACCGACCTGCTCAACACCTACCTCAACGAGATGTCGAAGATCACCCTCAAGTACGGTGGCACCATCGACAAGTTTATTGGCGACTGCGTGATGGTGTTCTTTGGTGACCCCTCCAGCCAGGGCGCCAAGAAAGACGCGGTAAACGCCGTGTCCATGGCCATTGCCATGCGCAAACATATGAAAGTACTGCGTCAGCAATGGCGTGCGCAGGGCATCACCAAGCCGCTGGAAATCCGCATGGGCTTGAACACCGGCTACTGCACCGTGGGCAACTTCGGCGCCGATACGCGCATGGACTACACCATCATCGGCCGCGACGTTAACCTCGCCAGCCGCCTGGAAAGCGCCGCCGAGTCTGGGGAAATTCTGATTTCCCACGAAACTTATTCGTTGATCAAAGACGTGATCATGTGCCGCGATAAAGGCCAGATCACGGTGAAAGGCTTTACCCGCCCGGTGCAGATTTACCAAGTGGTGGACTTCCGCCGCGACCTGGGCGCGGCGTCCAGCTATGTCGAACATGAACTGCCGGGGTTCTCCATGTACTTGGATACCAACGGCATTCAGAACTACGACAAAGAGCGAGTGATTCAGGCGTTGAACCTGGCGGCAGAGAAGCTGCGCGATAAGGTGATTGTGTAAGCTCGGCCAGGGGGTGATTGGCGCATTTCGTAGGTTGGGTTGAGCCATCGGCGAAACCCAACAGCAGCACCACGCACCATCCCGTTGGGCTTCGCTGCGCTCAACGCCAACCTACGGGCTAACGCCACATACGTAGGTTGGGTTGAGCCATCGGCGAAGCCCAACAGCAGCGCCACCCACCATCCCGTTGGGCTTCGCTGCGCTCAACGCCAACCTACGGGCTAACGCCACACACGTAGGTTGGGTTGAGCCATCGGCGAAGCCCAACAGCAGCACCACGCACCATCCCGTTGGGCTTCGCTGCGCTCAACCCCAACCTACGGGCTAACGCCATACAACCCGTAGGTTGGGTTGAGCCATCGGCGAAGCCCAACAGCAGCACCACGCGCCATCCCGTTGGGCTTCGCTGCGCTCAACGCCAACCTACGGGCTAACGCCATACAACCCGTAGGTTGGGTTGAGCCATCGGCGAAGCCCAACAGCAGCGCCACCCACCATCCCGTTGGGCTTCGCTGCGCTCACCGCACGCGGATCGACCCAACCTACGCCACCACCTCGATCCCACCCTCCACCATCCCGCCATCCAACAACGGCTGCTGCGCCAAAAACTCCAGCGCCGACGCACGCCACGACTGCTTCGCCGCTTCCTGCGCACAGCGCCGGCGATCCAGGCTCAACGCGGCCAAGCAGGCAGCGCGCAAGTCTTCGTCCATCACCCCGGTCACGCCCTGTTCCAATACATCCAACGGCCCCGGCACCGGGAACGCTGCCACCGGCGTACCACAGGCCAAGGCTTCAAGCATCACCAGGCCATAGGTGTCGGTACGCGAGGGAAACACCAACACGCTGGCATCGCTATACGCGTGGGCCAGCGCGGCGCCGTGCTGATAGCCGAGAAAGCGTACCTGCGGATAACGCGTCTCCAGTTCGGCCCGTTGCGGGCCATCGCCGACCACGTGTTTTTCGCCCGGCAAGTCCAGGCACAAAAACGCTTCGAGGTTTTTTTCCGGCGCGACCCGACCAACGTATAGAAACACCAACCGCCCGGGCACCGAAGCTTCAGTGGGCGGCTGAAAGCACTTAAGGTCCACGCCCTTGCGCCACAGGTTCAAGCGCTGCAAACCCCAGCCGTGAAACTCGCTACGCAAACGCTCTGTAGTCACCAACACCGACTGACTCGGCCGGTGGAATTGGCGCAAGTAGGCGTAACCCCAGCTCAGCGGAATACGCGGCCAACGGGTATGTACATATTCGGGAAAGCGCGTGTGAATGGCGCTGGAAAACGCCAGGCCACGTTTGCTTAGCCAACGCCTGGCAGTCCAGCCCAGCGGGCCTTCGGTGGCCAGGTGCACACAGTCGGGGCGAAAGTCGCGAATCGCCGCCCCCACATTCCATACATCCCACACCAGTGGAATTTCTGGATACGTCGGGCACGGTATATGGCGAAAATCGGCCGGCGACAGCAATTTGACCAGATGACCGAGGCCACGCAGCTCTGCAATCAACGCCTGCAGGCTGGTGACCACGCCATTTACCTGGGGTGACCAGGCATCAGTGACAATCAGCACCCTCATACGACGGTTTCGCGCGGCGTGGCGCTAACAACCTCGCTGGCCATGGCCACGCCGACTGCCGCGCCGGCCACTGCAGCCGCAGCCCGTTCTTGCTCGGCCTCTTGCGCCTGACGTGCTTGGTCATCAGCCAAGCGATACAACTCGATGCTGCCGTCCAGGTGTTCGATCAGCGCCGTGCAACTTTCCACCCAGTCGCCGCAGTTCATGTACTCAACATCACCCATCTGGCGAATTTCGGCGTGGTGAATATGCCCGCAAATCACACCGTTAAAGCCACGCTTGGTGCACTCATGGGCAATGGCTTGTTCAAAGTCGCTGATGAAATTCACCGCGCTTTTAACCTTGTGCTTGAGGTACGCCGACAGCGACCAGTAGCCATAGCCATACTTGCGCCGCCAGTGGTTAAGCCAGCGGTTGAGGGTCAGGGTGAATTCGTAGGCCGAGTCGCCGAGAAAGGCCAGCCAGCGGTGGTAGCGGGTAATCACATCGAACTGGTCGCCATGCACCACCAGCAAACGGCGGCCATCGGCGGTGATGTGTTCGGCTTCGTCGACCAGTTGGATGTTGCCCAGGATCAGCTTGGAGTAGCCGCGCAAAAATTCGTCGTGGTTGCCGGTGACGTACACCACCTCGGTGCCGCGTTTACTCATGGTCAGCAGACGGCGAATCACGTTGGTGTGCGCCTGCGGCCAGAAGATACCGCTGCGCAGGCGCCAGCCGTCGATGATGTCGCCTACCAGGTAGACCTTGTCGGCCTGGTAGCGCTTGAGAAACTGCGCCAGGTGTTCGGCCTGGCAATCCTTAGTGCCCAAATGCACATCGGAAATCCACAGGGTACGTACACGTTGCTTACGGCTGGGTTTTGCGAGCTGAGCGCTGCTCATGGGGCGGCCTCCGGCAGGGTTTAAAGGAGATTGAGGCCTGCCGGTGACCTGGGTATGACAAGCGCAAGGCAAACTGATGACAGTGCTTTGCCGCTGCCAACGCTGTCTCGCTGCTTCCACCTGGGTAAACTGCGCCCAGTCTGCCGAGGAACCTGCCATGCACTCGATTCTGTCCCTGCGCCATTACAGCGATGAGCTGATCGCCCATAGCCACGAGCACGCGCAAATCGTCTTTGGCCTTAACGGCCGTCTGGCGTTTGAAGTGGAAGGTCAGGGCAGCCTGTTGCGCGGCCAGCAATTGCTGGTGATTCCCGGCGGCTCGCACCACGCCTGTGAGAGTCGCGAAGGCAGCGATTGCATGGTGTTTGATGTACCCGACGGCGCTTGGCTGCACAGCCGCCTGGGTAACCACGCCGAGAATGGCCAGCGCTTGCTCGACAGCCCACAAACCTTGAGCCTTGGCCCGGCGCAACAACAGTTGGTTAGCTGGCTGGCGGCCAGCCCCATTGAAGACCCCGTAATTGCCCAGCAAGGCGCCGCGTTATTACTCGCGAGCCTGGCCTGCACCCCGGTGGCCAGCGGCGTGCAGCGCGACCTGGCGCTGAGCAGTCTGGACCGCTATATCGACAAGCATGCCGCCCACCCTTTGCAGGTCGCCGACTTGGCGCGGCTAAGCGGCTTATCTGCCGCACGCTTTCACGCGCGCTTTCTGCAACAAACCGGGCAGACGCCCATGGACTACGTGCGCGATCGCCGCCTGCAACTGGCCATGCAACTGCTGCGCGATACCTCGCTGGCGGTTGGCGAGGTCGCCCAACGCGTTGGCTATAACTCGCAGAGCGCCTTTACCGCCGCCCTCGCCCGCCGCTATGGCAGCACACCTCGGCAGCTGCGCCGCCAACACTAAGCAAGAGCCTGGCGACAATTGCCGCGAGTTTGGCGACAGACAATGGGGCCAGGCACTCCCTACACTGCGGCGAAGTAGCAGTAGCACTGAGGGACGCAATGGACACCATCGAGTGGCAAGACTTTGAACGGGTTGAACTGCGGGTCGGCACTATCATTAACGCCGAACCAAACGTGAAAGCGCGCAAGCCTGCTTATGTGCTGCAGGTAGACCTGGGCCCGCTGGGTTTGAAAACCTCCAGCGCACAACTTACCGCGCACTACAGCGCCGAAAGCCTGATCGGCAAGCAGGTGTTATGCGTGTGCAACTTTGCGCCGAAATCCATCGCTGGCGTGCGCTCGGAAGTGTTAGTGACCGGCGTTTATGACGAGCAAAATCGGGTAGTCTTGGCCAGCTTTGAGCATGCGTTGCCCAACGGCGCCCGGCTGGCGTAGTTACCCACGGCGCATTTCTTGTTAAGGACTTCCATGAACCACCGCTCCGCCCTCACCGCGTTGCATTGCGGCGCCTTGATGTTTGGTTTTACCGGCGTGCTGGGCAAACTCGCGACCACCACACCGAGCATGATTGTGTTTGGCCGTGCGCTATTTGCGGTGCTGGCGTTGGCGGTGTTTGCCAAGGTGATTGCGCGCATTCCTTGGCAGCGTTTGATCGGTAAAGACTGGCGGCGCTTGGCCCTCGGCGGGGTGCTGCTGGCCGGCCATTGGGTGAGCTTTTTTATTGCGGTGAAAGTTGCCGGCGTGGCGATTGCCACCCTGGGCTTTACCAGCTTTCCGGCGCTGACGGTGATTCTTGAGGGGCTGATTTTCCGCGAGCGCATTCGCCGCAATGAGATTGTGCTGGTGTGCCTGGTCAGCATCGGCCTGGTGCTGGTAACGCCAGACTTTAACCTGGCCAGCGGCGCCACCGCCGGGCTGTTGTGGGGCGTGCTATCCGGTCTGTTGTTTGCCTTGCTGTCGCTGGTCAACCGCGCAGGCTCCGGCAAAGTTGGGCCGGTGCAGGCGGCGCTGTGCCAGAACCTGGTGGTTGGCCTGTGCTTACTGCCCTTTGCCGCGCCGGAGTTGACCAGCGTGTCGGCGCTGAACTGGTTCTGGATTGCCCTGCTCGGCGTGTTTTGTACCGGTGTGGCCCACAGCCTGTTTGTCGCCAGCCTCGATGTACTCAAGGCGCGCACCGCTGCGGTGGTGTTTGCCTTGGAGCCGGTGTACGGCATTACCTTCGCCTGGCTGATTTTTTCAGAAACGCCGACCACGCGAATGCTGGCCGGCGGCGCGTTGATTATCTTCGCCATCTTTCTCTCCGCACGCATGGGCGATGGCAAGGCCGTGGAGCCGGTCGACGCTCAGCCCACAGCAACGCCCGACAAACCCTGAACGCCTTTGTACCAACGGGTTTACACAGGCTTTACCCAGGGCTGACACCCCTCCCCCTGCGCTACTTCGATAATTGCCCCGGGCAGCACTTCGCGCCCAAGCAATGATCTGGAGTACCGCACATGAAAGCCTCACTGCCCCGCGCGGGCATTGCCCTGTTGTTGGCGCTGGTCACCTTGCCGGCTTTGGCCGGCCCTCCCGGTGGGCCTGGCGGTGGTGGCCCTGGTCGCGGCTGGGGCGGCCCAGGGCCTGGCCACGGCCACGGCTTGCCGGACTTCTCGCGTGAGGTATGGATTGGCAGCGCGTTGTATTTCCTCGCCGCTGGCAGCTACTACATGTGGAATGCCGACCGTAAGGAATATGTAGTGGTCGAGGCACCGCAAACCGTCGCCAGCGTGCCGCCGACCAGCTACGACGTAATCGCCTACCCGGCCCGTGGGCAAACCGCCGACCAGCAAGCCCGCGACCGCTACGAATGCCACAGCTGGGCCGTCAGCCAAAGTGGCTTCGACCCGGCCGCCGCGACCGCCGCGCCAGCGCAGAGCGCGGCTGACTACTACCGTCGCGCACTGGGCGCCTGCCTGAACGGGCGCGGTTACAGCATCAACTAAACCCTGCTTAGTTCGCCTCTGGCGTGGCCCGGTCGTTATGGCCGAGGTCACGCTGGGGGTCGATCACATCCCTTACTCGCTGCTTTAACACCTTGGCCTCAGGAAAACCGCCATCGGCCTTGCGTTCCCAGATTTGTACATCGTCACAGGTAATGCGGAACACGCCGCCGGTGCCGGGTTGCAGGCTGACTTTGCCCAGGTCATCACTGAAGGTCGACAACAGCTCTTGGGCTAGCCAGGCCGCGCGCAGCAGCCATTGGCATTGGGTGCAGTAGGTGATGGTGATTTCGGGTTTTGTGGACATGGGTGGTAACTCGGACAGGAGCAAGCTGCGGCGGGATTCAGTGGACCGAAGGAAGCGTTCGCCGCAGCATTCTGGGCCCCCGCCTACGCGGGGGCGACGGTGTTTATACAAACACCTGCGTCATTCCCGCGAAGGCGGGAATCCAGAAACCAAAGGCCAGCGAGGCTGGAGAAAACGACGCGATGCTTTAAGCGATTTTGGCCAACAACCGACTTGCTTCAAGGCGCTGCGCTTCATCGCCCTCGTTGATTAGCTCATTGAGAATGTCGCAGGCGCTTTCCAGGTTGCCTTGTTCGATATAGGCCAGGGCCTGGTTGAACTTGCTCAGGTTGTCGCCACGCGCCTCCAGGTGATCGAGATCGCCCAGCACCACGTCATCCTCAACCACCGGCTGGCTCAGATACACGCCATCGTCAACGCCTTCGCCAAACCAGCCTTCATCCTGTGTTTCCTCAACCAGCATTGAGGAACCGGAGAGCGGGCTGAGGCCATCGCTGGCTTTGCCTGTGCCTGCGACCGGCGCGGGATCATTACTGGCCTTCTGCGCGGCTTCAGCCTTGCTGCGGGCCGTGGCGGAAAAGGGGCTGATGATGTCCCAGTCCGGATCCAGGGAGAAGTCGTCGAGGTTGAACTGATCGTCCTCGGCTGGCGCTTTACTGGCCAGGGGTGGCGCGTCATCCAACACCAGCACGGCGTCATCAAGCACGTCCAAATCCAGGTTCATATCCGGCTCTGGCGCCTGCGGGCGCTCGAACAGTTCCGGGTGACGGGCTTTGAGCTGAGTGATGGGTGCATCGGCATAGCCGCCATCGAGAAGGATCTCCTCTTCTTTCTGGAAACCACGCAGATCACCCAACTGCGCCAGCACTTCCAACAAGCGCATGCGGATATCAACCCGCTGAGGCTCGGCATCCAGTGCGCGGCGCAGGCTAACGGCGGCTTCGCTAAAGCGCCCGTAGGCGATATAGATATTGGCCCCTTCCAGGGTATCGGTCGGGCTGGCCGGGCGCGGTTCGGCAACCGCCGCTTGCACCCGTGGCGCAGGGGCAACTGGTGCTACCACCACGTCCGGCACGAAGCGCTCTTGCAAGTCGAATTCGTCGTCGTCCGAGAGCATCGGCGGCGCGACTGCCGCAGCGTCCAGCCCAGGCTCAGGGCGCTGGCGACGCCACAACAACAGACCAATCACCCCCGCCAGCACCAGTGCCAACAGGCCCCAGATTGCGCTGGACCACGAGTTGTTGTCAGCCGGTTGTGGCGCAGCGGCTGGCACTGGGGCAGAACCGTCACTTGGCTGGGCGGCAGAGGAAACGTCCGTAGGTGCAGCTGGCTGTGCGCTGAGCTGGGCTTTGAGCTCGTCTAGCTGTTGCGTCTTGGCAGCGGACTGCTGCATCAGCTGCTGCACTTGCACCTGCAGGTCAGCCACCGATTGCTGCAACTTGGTGTTCTCGTCGGCGCGCTGCGCCAGTTCGTTGTCCAGACGCCGCTGCATCTGCACGATCATCTCGGCTTGCGGGTCTAGTGGCGCCTCGGGCGCTGGGGTTGCCGGCAGCTCATCGTCACCCACCACACTAAGGGTCGCCGGCGGCTCGGCAGCCTCAGATGCAGACGTGGCACCTACGGGTGCGCCATCGGGCAGCAACAGATTGGCACCGACTTGCAAACGGCTTACGTCGTCGCCAGCGAATGCTTGCGGGTTAAGGGCGTGAATATCAGCCATAAGCGCTTGCTGCGACGAGTTGGCGCCCTGCGCGCGCAGGCGTGCGGCGATGTTCCACAGGCTGTCGCCAGTGGCAACGACGTAACGTTTACCGAGCTTGGCCGCCGGCGCAACTTTAGGTTTAGCCGGCGCTGGCGGAGCAGCGGCCACACTGGATTTTTTGCTCGGCAACGCGGCGGCCGCTGGCGTGGCGGCCACAGCGTTGTAGGCAGAAGCATTTGGCGGGTCGAGCAGAATGGTGTATTCGCGGTACAGCTGGCCATTGGGCCGCACCAACTCGACGATAAAGTTCAGATAAGGCTCGCGTACAGGTTTGCTGGAAACCACGCGAATCACGCTTTTGCCGCCGCGCAACAATGGCGTAAAGCGCAAGTCGTTAAGAAAGTAGATGCGGTCCACGCCTGAGCGGTTAAACACGGCATCGGTGGCCAGGCGAACTTTCATATCGCTGGCGGTGAGATCGCCCACCTCCAACAACTCGATATCGGCCTCAAGGGGCTGATTGAGGGCCGAGTGCAAGGTGATGTCGCCAAGACCCAGCGCAGACACCATCCCCGAATACAAAGCTGAGCCAGAGGCCAAGCCTAGTAATAAATGTCGAACTTGCACCATCGACCCCTCCCGTGAACTACAACTCCGTGTTTACACCACAGCACGATTATTCGCGCACTTCCAGTTTTGTGGTGCTAACCAAGGTTTAGCAAAAGACTTAACGGGGGAGAAATATCCATTTAGGCCCCAGCACCGGAGTATGGCCACAATTCGCAATTTGTGACGCAGTACCCAGGCATTTGGCCATGATACGCAAAAGCCAGGAAAAACAGTCAAATAAATGGCAAAGAAAAGATGCACTTAGGTGACTGAGACGATGGTGTCAAAAAGCTTACAAAACGCGCAGGCGCAGACCACGGCGTTAGCGTTGCGCCCACTGCGAAAAAACAGCTTTAACGTTTTTCTAAGTTGCTCAAAATGCGCGCGTGCACTAACTGGCAACGGCGAATTTCTTCTTCATCAATACCGTCAAACAACTCCAGGCGAAGTTGGTTGGATATCGCCTCAATTTGTTCAATAAGTGGCCGCGCCGAATCACTCAAGCAGATCTTTTTTGCCCGCCGGTCTTCGGCAACCGCCTGACGACTGACCAAGCCTTGAGACTCCAGGCTATCGAGCAAGCGTGCCAGGGTCGGCCCTTCAACGCCGACGCTTTGCGCCAATTCGCGTTGCGTCGGTAATCCATCCTGAAACCGCGCCAGGTGCAGCAGCACTAGCCAGCGCGCTTGCGACAGGCCAAGGCCGGCCAAGCGGCGGTCCAATTCGGCGCGCCAGGAACGAGATAACTGGGCCAGTTGCATACCAAAACGGTGTTGATCGGTGTGGGGCATAAAAAGGCTCTTGATCACAGCTAATACTAATAATTAGCCAGCTAACCATAACCTTAGGCAAAGTGGAAGACGTTGAGTTGTAAGACTTAGTACGGTAATGCCAGGGAAATTAACGCGTTGAAGCGGGCTACCACTTCACATACTGGTCTTCGACAAAGCCCCACAGATTGTTGATAGCGACGCTTGGCCGTCCCTTCGGCCTGAGTTCACCACGGAATTGGCCGAAAATCTGTTTGAAGTTGCTGGCGATAAACCCGAGGTTAAGCCGCTCTTTATGCAGCCCGCGCGCTTCGAAACTCAGGTCGACCTGGCCGTCGAACGACTGAATACGCCACGGCGCCATGGCGTTGTGCCGGTCAAAGTCAAAACGCACCGTATCGACTTTGATCAGCTCGCCATCCAGCCAAAAACAGTTCTCGGTAAAACTGGTTTCGTTCACCCCGCACGATAAATTCAGCCCCACCCGCTGCGTGCCGGCTTGCCCTGACAAACAGGCCCAATTCCAAAACGTTTCCGGGCGCATATAGCCGGCTGACCAATCGTGATGGGCAAAGGCGTCGATCTCGGTGAGATCAAAGTCGCCCAACGCACTGTTTACCCTGCCCTCGCAGCGCACGCCTGCGACCTTCTGCGCATACACCCAGCCATTGCCAGCAATGGGCGTATTCAGGCACATCGGCTGAAATTCCGGTTCGTTTTCGTTAAAGCTGGCGTCGATCCGTGTGCCGTCGTCCAGCTCCACCCACAACCGTTTTTGCCCGTCGACGTTCTCCAGGCGCAGCAGGTTTTTGCCGCTGTGCAATTCGCAGACGCCGTTGTTGGGTTGTTGGCAAAACTGCGTGCCGACGCTCAGCGGCAACTTGAATTGGCGCTCGATCATGCGCCCGCTGGCGGGGTGATACAGGTAGACGAAACCGATACCGGTCAGGCTCAGATTCGCCAGGGCGCAGCCGCCGATCAGTTGGTCGCTGATCACGCCGAAGTATTGGAATTGATGGAAGCGCCGCCACTTGCTCAAGGCGCCGAGCTTGCGCCCCATGGGCGAGCGCAGGTCGTAATCGCGGTAGTTAACGTCGCCAACGGCGTGGGGAAAGATACCGAAGTACGGTTGGCCGTTGGCCTGAATCAGTCGGTCCATCGCCTGCTGCTCCCCTGAAAAGAGACCGGGATGCTAGCACTCGACTCGTGGCGGCTGGAGTCACGATTAGCGCCACTGGAGGGACATAATCGGCCAGCCAAAACGAATGCGCCTCCCGAATTGAGAGGCGCTGGCTGACGGTGGTGCGGGGGTTAGCGTCTACGCCGCTGGGCGGCCATGCGACGCTGCTGCTCTTCGGTAGGAATCGGGATCGGTTGCAGACGTTTGGCGCCCAACAGAACAGACAGTTTGTAGCCACATTTTCATCGTTTGATCCTCTCTAAACAGCGAGTGGGCATTACAGCGAGTGGGCGAACACCCCTTATATGGCGTTCGGCTGCCCAGAACTCAAGCCCTGACCAGTCATGCTGGGTATCCAACAGCGGGGGCTACGGGTTGAGAGTGGCACCAACCCAGGCGTAGCGCCACTCGCCGCTGTGCTTTGCCGGAAGATAAATGGGGGTTAACCGATGTACGGTATGTCCCGCACACTCAGTAGACTTGTCCTACGCACCACCTGCTCACAAGGATTGCCATGAGTTCCGTCGACACCGCCGCGCCCGCCCTCAAGGAAATCTTCAATCGCCAACGCTTGCAGCACATCGCCGATGAAACCCTGGCGGTGTACCCGGCATTTGAGCGTAAGCGCTTTTTAAAACTGGCCAGCGCCGGGTTGGACGAGCTGTCGTTGATGCAGCGTTTGGCGCGGGTGAGCGAAAGCTTGCACGCCACCCTGCCCGAAGACTTCCCCTCGGCCCTGGGCATTCTTCAAGACCTGGCACCGCGCCTGAATAGCGGCTTTGTCACCCTGTGCCTGCCGCATTACGTGGCCAAATACGGGCTTGAACACTTCGACCTGTCGATGCAGGCGCTTAAATACTTCACCTGCTTTGGCTCAGCCGAATTCGCTATTCGCCATTTCCTGGTGCTGGACTTCGAACGCGCCCTGGCGCAGATGAGCGAATGGGCGCACGACGAAAACGAGCATGTGCGCCGCCTGGCCAGTGAGGGCAGCCGGCCGCGCTTGCCCTGGTCGTTTCGCCTGCTGCGTATGCAAGCCGAGCCGATGTTGGCCTGGCCAATACTCGACGCCCTGAAGGCCGACCCGAGCCTGTACGTGCGCAAGTCGGTGGCCAACCACCTCAACGACATCAGCAAAGACCACCCGGCTCTGCTGCTGGATCAGTTGGAAAGCTGGGCGCTGGATGACCCACGCACGCAGTGGATCACTCGCCATGCGCTGCGCAGCTTGATTAAAAAAGGTGACCGCCGCGCCTTGGCCTTGCTTGGCGCTGGCGAGCCGGCGCAGGTTGACCTGCTGGCCTTGCGGGTGACGCCTGAGGTGCTGCAACTGGGGCAGACCATGACCCTGTCGTTTAACTTGAAATCGACCAGCGATAGGGTTCAGCGCTTGGTGGTGGATTACGCCATCGACTACGTCAAAGCCTCCGGTAAAAGCGCGCATAAGGTGTTTAAGCTGAAAACCCTCGACCTGGCGCCGGGGGCGTTGGTGGTGCTGGCGCGTAGTCAGCAGATTCGTGAGCTGACTACGCGTAAGCATTATTACGGGTGGCATGCGGTGCATGTGTTGGTGAATGGTGAGCGGTTGGGGAGTGGTGGGTTTGAGTTGGTGCCGTAGTGGCCGCTGCTGCGCGCGCCAAGCGGTCTCCTGACTAACGTGCGGCGTGAGTGAAGAGGCAGCCTTCGGGCTGCTTTTTTCGTTTCCGATGTTTCGTCATGAGGCGAGCATTGAATCCCAAAGATCGGCCCCCTCTGCCCGCTAGCGGGAGAGGGCTGGGGAGAGGGTTTGGCCTCTGCGGTTCTCCAACGTGACCGCATGAGCTGAACGTTTTGTTTCGCGCCTTACGCGCGACCTACTTTTCCTGTCGCCGGTGAATCGCCCCTAGTTTCGTAGACACCTCCAGGCCTCATAATACGGCCCATTAGGAGGTGCCATGAGCAACCCGCGTTATCCCGAAGAATTCAAAATCG